>Ga0302325_10021247_pt1 | contig 13592 bp, 12 predicted proteins | sample Palsa_T0_2_FD_201948 | JGI IMG/M metagenome (GOLD analysis project Ga0302325, IMG submission 201948) | Peat permafrost microbial communities from Stordalen Mire near Abisko, Sweden - Palsa_T0_2 | ecosystem: Environmental > Terrestrial > Soil > Palsa > Peat permafrost | place: Sweden: Abisko... | reverse complement strand
CGGCTACATCGCCGTGCTCTTCCACGTGCCCTCGGGACGGTCGTTCTCTCCGCTCGGAACCCTGGGCACACCGGTCTCGCTGGGGGTCCTCCTGATCACCTTCTTCGGACTGATCGGTCTCTTCATCCCCTGTTACCTGGGCATCCGCCTCGGTGCCACCTTTGCCACCATCCTCGGCGTCGTCTCCATGGTCCCCTTGACGCTCCTGGTCTTTCTCCCGGTTTTCAAGCCCAGCAGCTTTCATTGGCACAATCTTTCGGGCTTCCACTACGCCGATGCGAAGACGGCCGGGACTGTGTTCTTCCTGGGATGGATCTTCGTCATCTCATGGAACGCCATCGCCATGGAAGCGGCCGCGTGCTACATCGGTGAATGCCGTGACCCGGCGCGGGACGCCAAAATAGCCCTCACCGCTGAGGGTCTCTACGGGGTCTTCATCTACATCGCCACCGCCGTCGTCTTCGTGGGGGTACTTGGCTCATCTCTCTCCAGCGACGACCCGTTGACCCTGTACACCAGCTTCTGCGATCACATTTTCGGCAATGCGGGATGGGTCAAGTACATCATCGGCATTCCGCTGATTTTCGCCCTGCTGCTCTCGGTGCTCAACGCCATCATGGGAGTGGCCCGGTCTCTGTTCCAGGCCTCTGAGGACCGGCTGCTCCCTCGCTTCTTCATGCACCAGAACAAGCACCACGTCCCAGACCGGGCCATGATCTTCAATGTCATCTGCGCCATGCTGGTGGGGCTCTTCGGTTCACCGGTCCGGATCTACATCTTCTCCAACGTGGGTTACATCGTCGCCGTGGCTGCTTCCCTCTACGGCTACTTCCTGATGCGGCAGATGCAACCCGAGCGGATCAGCCCGTTCCGGATGCCGGGGTTCTTTAAGTGGATAGCGCTGGCCTGCGCGCTCTTCCTCACGTTTGACTACTTCGTCGGTGGGTTCAACTCGCCCGACATCGTCGTGGGCCCGGGCCAGGGTCACTTCCTCTACTACCTGGGCCTGGTCATTGTGGCTGCCTACATTCCGCTCTACTGGTGGCGGAAGATGAGCGACAAGAGACTCGGGATCACCGACGACGGCGAGATGCCAGTGGTGTTGGGGTCCCCGGGTGGGATTGATCTTGACGCCAGCGCACCGCAGTTGGAAATTGCCGGTGAAGGGACTTCGGACTCCATGCCGACGATTTCGGCCATGAGCGCTGACACAGAGCTGTGACGTCGGCATTGGACAGTTCACCAGCGTCGTCTCATCCGATACGCAGACGCTTCGGGCGCCGGAAGTTCGACAAGCAGCCGGCCCAGTCGGCTTCCGTATTGATAGCGGCACCCTTCGGGGATCCCATCCCGACCTCAGCCGTCAACCACGCGGTCGGGCTCAGTGAGGGAGACGCGGTTGCTGTCGTCACCATCGCCCGTATTTACGGATCATCGATGGGACTGCCCAACCCCGGTCTCATGCCGACCCGAAAAGAGATGGCCGAGCAGAAGGCACAGGTCGAAAAGGCCATCCGCATGATTGAGAAGTCGGGGACTCAGGCGTGGGGACAATTGGCGGCTTCCCGCAAGCCGGTCAAAACGATTGCCGAAGCAGCGCGGGCTCGAGGCGTGAAACACATCGTGGTGGTGAGAACGCCCCAGGAGAAGAAGTGGCGTGAGTTCGTCGAGGGAGACATCGTCAAGGACATCTCCCGCAAGTTGGGTCCCGAAGTCCACGTCGAGGGTATGAGCCCTGCACCCGTCGGAAAATAGGAGGAACAGTGGGTATTTACCTCAGCATGCAAAGGGTTCGCTTCTCCAGTCCCGACGCTTATGACAAGTTCAGGACTGTCTTTAGCAACGTGCGGCACCACCTGATGGACAAGCCCGGGTTCATCCACCTCACCTGGTGGGAGCACCCCGATGAGCCAGGGTGGTACAACGAGATCAGCATGTGGGCCAGCAAGGAAGCCGTCAACGACTGGCATATGGACACCTATCACAAGCACGCCAAGGAGTGGGCGGCCAACGGGGCCATCATGGAGGACATCATCTCCAATTTCGAACTGGTCGGCACCCGCCTCCTCCGAATCTGTCCCACCTGCGGCACGCTGCAGGACAAGGAGTACGACCTCTTGACAGAACTCAAGACGCTGGCTGAACCCTGCCCCAAGTGTGGCTTCATCTTCCCGGTGTCCGAGACGACGCCCAACAGCACCACGGTGGCCAAAGACATCATGTGAGGCGAACGGGCGAAGATCGCCCGCCGTTTCAGGGCCTCCTCGTCACGCATCGCACCAGGTGACACAGCTTCTCGATGGCGGTGCCGTGTGCGATTGACCGGGGTGCCGTCAGGAGTAGTCACTACCTGTCCCTACGATGAAGCTTATGAGTCCGGTCCGATGAAGTCGTGTCCTTGAGCACGACATGAGAATCAGAATGGTCGGCCGAGGGTGATCAGCCGAGCCGATGCAAATGTGGTCGAACGAATGGTGGGATCGGCAACGTTCGCGCGGGGAAATAGCTACGCCAAGGCTGGTGCGGTCCGTAAGTGTACGTGGAGCCCGGGCGGCACCCACGTGGTCGGCGAGGTCCAAGGTGGGGAACGAAAGCCCTACGTGGCGACGGTCACGTTGACCCGATCTCCATCGAGGACGCTGTCCGGCTTTGCGGCCACGTGCACCTGTCCGGTCGGTGTGAACTGCAAGCACGCGGTCGCTCTGGTGCTGGCAGAGGAGTTCTCCGTGTCTTCGGGCCAGACCGCGCCGCTCACATTGGTCCAAGGTGGTGCCGGACGTCCCGCGAAGGACCAAGCTCGGGTAATGGATCCCCAATCCAGTCCGACCGAGTGGTATCTCCCGCTCCAGACGCTGCTGGACTCTGAGGGCAATGACACCGACGAGACGGGCATCCCGGAAATCGCGCTGCAATTTGAATTGATCCTCGAAGTCGGTGGAGCGGGGATCCGCGTTCGTCCGGTCGCACCCGGACAAAACGGGAATTGGGTACGCACAGGGATCTCCTGGGCCAATCTCGACTACTACCGCTACGGGTTTCCGAATGACCCACAGGCCGCGGAACGCCTTCTTTTGGTCAAAGAATTGCTGGCGCTGAGCCGGCTGGCCAACCGGCGGAACATCTACAGCTATTCCGATGATGTGGTGCGACTGGAGAACATCAACAGCCGGAGATTGTGGGACCTGCTCGGCGAAGCCAGCGCCGCGCGCCTTCCCCTGGTGCAGGTGGGGCGCAACTCGGCGCCAGTCACGTATCGCTCCGCGGCGCATGAGGTGACCATTGACGTGACCCGATCCGAATCGGGGCTCAGGGTTGAGCCCCGCATTGGGGTCAGGGAGCAGCGGGTACCACTTGAGCGCTCCATGCTCATCGGACGCCCGGCGCACGGTATCGCCTGGTGGGACGAGTTGCCCGCAGCCGCCTCCGGATCAAAGGCGTACGGTCTCGGACTGGCCGCACTCGGCACTCCGGTGGACGACACCCTGCGCGCCTTCCTGCGGACGGCCGCAGTTGATGTGCCCCACCACGACGAGAAGCGCTTTCTCCGAGCGTTCGTGCCGAGGCTCCGGCAAAAGGTTGAGGTGGCATCGAGCGACGGTTCCGTCGAGATCCCCGAGGTACGCCCGGCAGCCGTAGTCCTCACCATCAGCGCGGGGGAGGGCCAACGACTCGGACTGCAGTGGACAAGGAGCGCCCAAGGGGAGGACTGGCGGGAGGCCCTGTGGAGTGCGCCGACCAGAAAGCCCCAACGGTCGGCCGAGGACGCCATCGTCCATGCGGCCGCGGCGATTGTCCGACCCGTTTCCGAATTGTTCGAGCTCACGCAATTTGGCACGCGTCTGGCGGGAACGTCCCAGCTGGAAGGAATGGCCGCCGTCCGATTCGTCACCGATCTCCTGCCCTTGCTCGAAGCGACGGATGGCATGGTGATCGAACGGTCCGACGCGGTGCCCGAGTACAAGGAGTCGGTCGCCGCTCCAATCGTCAGCCTGGGTGGCTCGGACTCTGCCGACAACGACTGGTTCGATCTCACCATCACCGTCTCTGTAGGCGGTGAGGAGGTGCCGTTTACTGAACTGTTCGTCGCTCTGGCCGGGGGACAGTCGCACCTGATCCTGCCGTCCGGGACCTTTTTCTCGCTTGACCGGGAGGAGTTGCATGAACTGGCCCAACTGATTGCCGAGGCCCGGGGCCTGCACGACACACCGGGCGACGGGATCCGTCTGAGCCGATTCCAGGCGAGCTTGTGGGAGGAGTTTCAACGCCTGGGAGTCGTCACCGCGCAGGCCAGTCAGTGGGAAGACTCCGTCCGGGCCCTTGCCGGCGCAGTGGACCGGAGCGAACATGCTCCGCCATCTACATTGCACGCCAAGCTGCGGCCGTACCAGCACGTCGGATTCAACTGGTTGGCCTTCCTCTTCGAGCATCGACTCGGCGGCGTCCTGGCCGACGACATGGGCTTGGGCAAGACACTGCAGGCGTTGGCCCTGATGTGTCACACCAAAGAGCGTGGGTTGACCAAGCAACCGTTCTTGGTGATAGCGCCGACCAGCGTGGTGGGGAACTGGGCGTCGGAGTGCCACCGGTTCGCGCCGGAACTCAAGGTGACGACAATTGCCGAAACTGGCCGACGCCGGAGAGTGGCACTGGCGGACGTGGCGGCGGACGTTGATGTGGTGATCACGTCCTACGGTCTCTTCCGTATTGAGTACGACGACTATGCGGCCATTGAGTGGGCTGGTCTGTTTCTGGACGAAGCTCAGTTCGCCAAGAATCGGCTCTCGCAGACGTACCAGCGGGCCAAGACATTGCCCGTCCCCTTCAAAGTGGCGATGAGTGGGACGCCGATTGAGAACAACTTGATGGAACTCTGGTCTCTCCTCTCAATTGCGGCACCAGGGTTGTTCACCAATCCCGACCGCTTTGCGGAGTACTACCGGGTGCCGATCGAAAAGGGAACGGACGCGGACCGGTTGGCTCAACTTCGTCGACGGGTGCGACCGCTGATGCTCCGACGCACGAAAGAGCAGGTGGCCAGCGATCTGCCGGACAAACAAGAGCAGATCCTTGAGCTCGACCTGAGCCCGAAGCACAAAAAGGTCTACCAAACCTATCTGCAGAGGGAACGCCAAAAGGTCCTCGGGCTTCTCGACGACATGACGAAGAACCGCTTCGCGATCTTCCGTTCCCTCACCCTTCTCCGTCAGGCCAGTCTTGACGTGTCGCTGGTCGACCCCGAGCACACCGGGGTGCCGTCCACCAAACTTGACGCGCTGATGGAGATGCTGGATGACATTGTGGCCGACGGCCATCGGGTGCTGGTGTTCAGTCAATTCACCCGATTCCTCTCGCTGGCTCGCGACCGCTTGCACAAAGCCGGCATTGAGCATTGCTATCTGGATGGCAGGACGCGCAATCGACCGGCGGTCATCGCCGAGTTCCGGGAAGGTCACGCCCCAGTCTTTCTGATCAGTCTCAAGGCCGGAGGCTTCGGACTCAACCTGACCGAGGCGGATTACTGCATCCTGCTCGACCCGTGGTGGAACCCGGCCACCGAAGCCCAGGCCGTCGATCGAATCCACCGCATCGGCCAGACCCGCAAGGTCATGGTGTACCGGCTGGTAGCCAAAGACACCCTTGAGGAAAAAGTCATGGCCCTGAAAGCAAAGAAAGCAGCCCTGTTCGCCAACGTCATGGACGGAGGCGGGTTCGAATCGGGCGCCATGACTGCGGCAGACATCCGGGACCTGTTGGACTGAGTGTGTTCGCTACGGCGATGCGGGGCGTGGCCGGGTCGAGTGGTCGGGCAGCGGTGGGGTCGTCTCGATTCTGGGCAGCTGACTGGGCACGGTGCCGAAACGGCCGTCGTCCTCGCTCCACGAGCGGTAGGCGTCGATGAACTCCTGACGCGATCGGCCCACGAAGTTCCACCACATTTCGATGGTCTCGGGAAATGGCTCCCCACCGAGGAGGATGGCGCGAGTCGATCCGAGGCTTTCGATGTCGAGTTGATCTCTTCCGGATTCGAGGTAGCCCAGGTGACCAGGTTCGAGCACAGCGCCATTAATGCGGACGGCGCCTTCGAGGACGATAAGGGCATGCTCGAAGTCCGGCTGGAGTGGCAACGCACATGCTGAGTGGATGGACAGTTCTGCACCGAGCAGCGGAGTGTCGTGCCGGGCGGGGCTTGCCCGACCATCAAGTTCCCCCATGAAGAGCACGACATCGGCACCGGCCAATGCAAGTCTGGGAAGGGTGGCGTGGTGCTCAAAGGCGGGAGGCCCGCCTCGAGTCGACTCGGGGAGGGCGATCCACAGCTGGATACCCTGCAGCCGCCCCTCGTAGTGATTGGTGGCTTCTTCGGAATGGGCGATGCCACGGCCAGCTGTCATGAGGTTGAGCTGGCCAGGGGCAAGCAGTTGCTCGGTGTTCAGACTGTCACGGTGCAACGCCTCGCCATCAATCAGCCAGGTCGCCGTCTGGAGACCCATGTGAGGGTGAGGCCCGACGTCGAGTCCGTGGGCATGAGTGACGAGAACCGGGCCCATGTGGTCGGCGAAGCACCAGGCCCCGACGGTACGACGGCCTGCTCGGGGCAAGGCACGGCGTACGGTGATGTCACCGACGAGCGCCTCATGGCTCGGAGTGATTTTGATGGAAGTCGGTGTGGTCGACATCTGTCTCGGGTGGGCACGATACCAATCGATGTTGACCGAGCGATGGTGGGCCGCTCAGGGGTTGAGAGACTGATCCAAGGATGTAGTGAAACGGGCGATCAGGCCGGCGAAGGTGGCGATCTCGGCGTTGTCCCAGTCCTCCAGCCAGCCGGTAACACGCGCCCGCACCCGATCGGCATCGGTGGCCAAGACGCGGCGACCCAACGGCGTCAGCGACAGCGGGTCGCCGCGTCGCCCGGGACGGCCCCCCTCCCGGTCCAACAGGCCACGGTCGAAGAGCTGATTGAGTTGGCGGGAGACCGTTGACTTGTCGAGTCCAAGGCGATCGACCAGGTCGGATGCTTGGATCTCGGGAGTGGTGTCGACGAGATTCAAGAATGTGTGAGCGATCAGTGAGAGTTCGGGGTGGAGCTCATGGCTCAGTTCACGAGAACGTCTGATGAGGCTGTTCAGTTGACGGTAGAGATCTTCAATCTCGTCACTTCGAGCCATTGAGACCTTCCCCTTAAAGTTGACAATTGCAACTATAAGGCATAAAGTTGTGCATAGCAACTTTATAAACTGAGATTACCGCGATGAGGAGGTGCCCCATGGGTTCTCTGGGTACACAGGAAAAGAATCAGTTAGTGCTGGTGGTGGGATACGACGGGAGTGAACCAGCAGAACGTGCCCTTCACGCTGCGGCTGAAATGCTCCAGGACTCAGCGGGCCGCATGGAGGTTGTGTATGTGGCGCACGTTCCGTCCAGCGTGGCCTATTCGGCACAGGCACTGGCCGCAGTCGAAGTGGGAATGGATGATGAACAGCGCGCACTGGCGGGCCGTGTTGACGAAATAGTGGGCCCGACTGGGGTGAAGTGGCATTTCCAGCGCAGGAACGGTGAGATTGCTCCAGAACTGCTGGCCGCCGGATCGGAGCAACTCGAAACCGAAGGGCCGAGCACCCACCTCATGCTCGTTCTTGGCGGTTCGGCGCACAAGATCGATCGGTACATGAATTCGACACCAGCCAGAGTGTTGCGCAAGGACCGATTCGAGGTCCTCGTCGTTCCCTGAGCAATGAGCCCATACATTAGGTAGGAGACGAGACGGGATGACCCCGTGAGGAGGCTTCCATGCCAGCAAAAGGAACGGCGGAATGGAAAGGCGACGTGCCCACGGGTACGGGCACATTTACGGCTGGGGACACCATCAGCGGGGGCTACACGTTCAAGTCCCGATTCGAGGACGGGCCCGGGTCCAACCCTGAGCAGCTGATGGCGGCGGCCCATGCCTCCTGCTTCTCCATGGCGCTCTCGAACATTCTGGCCCAGGCCGGTCACCCACCGGACTCGGTGCAGACGGAGGCCACCGTGACCCTTCGACCCGTCGACGGGAAACCGACGATAACCAAAATAGACCTCGTGACGATCGGACGAGTGCCGGGCATTGATGAGTCGGCCTTCGTTGAGCACGCGCTGGCGGCCAAGGCCGGTTGTCCGGTGAGCCGAGCTTTGGCCGGTGTGCCGGAGATCACCCTCCAGGCGTCTTTGATCCCATGAAGCGAGGAGTCAGGAATGTCCGCCACGAAGTCAGATGATGAATCACTGGACGAAGTAATTCTGGAGTCATTTCCAGCGAGCGACCCTCCGGCGAGTTGGTCGGGACTGAGTTCACCGGATATCAGGGAAGAGCCCGAGCAAGGAACAGGTAATCAGGAGTAACCCATAGTGTCAGCGGCTGCGTGCAACTCGTTGCGCTCAGTTGGATGGGCTGTTTCGGCCAGCGCGTGAGCCCTTTCACGGACCGTGTACCCCGAGAGTTCGGCCACACCGTACTCAGTCACCACAACTCCAGTGTGGTGGCGCGGCGTCGACACGACCGAACCCTCAGGCAACTTCGCCACAATGCGCGATCGAGACTGGTCGTGGACTTCAGCCATTGAGCGGAGGCAAATGAGTGAGTGGGCGTCGGTATGGAGCTCCGCGCCGGCCACAAAGTCTTCGTGTCCACCGACACCGGAAATCTGGTGGCCGTCAATCGTGTCAGCCACGACCTGTCCGTAGAGATCAACGGAGAGTGCGCCGTTGATGGAGACGAGATTGGCATTGCGACTGATGACGGTGGGGTCGTTGACGACTGCGACGTCAAGAAAGGCCACCTCGTCGTTCTCATGGAGCCATCGGTAGAGCTCGGCGGTTCCCAGCGCGAACGTGGTGACGGAGACGCCGCTGAAGATGCCCTTGTTGGTATTGAGGACCTTGCCGGCCAGGTGGAGCTCCATGAGACCGGTGGTGAACATTTCGGAGTGGATGCCGAACCCTCCGAGAGGTCCGGACGCCAGTTGGGAGGCCACCATGTTGGGGATGGTGCCGATTCCGGTCTGCAGCGTGGCGCCTTCGGTCACGAAACCCAGTGCATTGGCGGCAATGGCACGGTCGATGCCATCGGCCGGTGCGTCGCTCAGTGCGAAAGGTTGGCCGTCGGCCTCGACCAGGACGTCGATCAGCTCGACGGGGATGGTGTTGTCGTGCTCGGGTCCCAGGCTCCTGGTCCTGGGCAGGTTCGGATTGACCTCAACGATGAGGAGTCGATCAGGATCGCGACCTGCCCGCAGGAGCTCAGGGCGAGTGGCGCCATAGTGCAGAGAGAGATTCACCGTGCCGTCCTGGTCCGGCGGCGCCGCTTGGGCCACCATGACCCTGGGCGCGAATTTGGCCAAAATCGGCGCAAACTGCCGGAAGCCTCCGGGCACATGTTCGACTCGGGCTCCCTGGGTCAGCAGCAGACGCTCGGCTGGGCCGAAAAATCCACAGCGATAGGACACGGCGGGACGTGTGAGTACCTCGTAGTAGTTGAGGAGCAAAGCGCCACCGAGGATGAGATTTTCCCAGTCGTTGCGTGTGCTCAAGGCGGAGAGAAATGCATCCGGATTGGCGGGTCCTAACCCGAACCTGATCGTGTCGATCGGACGGATATGCGACACTGCCTCTTGGGGCGTGCAGGTGGTGGTCATGGGTTATCAGAACGGTCCGGACAGCTCGCCCAAGGCGCTGGTCAGGCGCAGGTTCTCTGAATAGTCCACCGGACAGGCGATCACTGACACCGTGTCGGCCTCCATTGCCTCGGTGAGCATCGGAAGCAAATCGCCGGCAGTCTGCACGCGATAGCCGCGGGCCCCAAAGCTCTCGGCGTAGGCCACGAAGTCGGGATTGGAAAAGCCCACTTCGATGTGGTGGCCGAGTTGCAGGTCCATCTTCCACCCGATCAGCCCGTAGGCGTTGTCCTCCCAGATGAGGACGGTCAGAGGAATATGTTCACGAATGGCGGTCTCGAGCTCTTGGGAGTTCATGAGGAACGCCCCGTCACCCGTGGCGGCCAAGACGCGTCGGTCCGGTGCGGCCAATCTGGCCCCGATCGCGCCGGGGACCGCGAAGGCCATGGTGGACAACCCGTTCGAAATCAGGCAGGTGTTGGGCTCGTAGGTGGGGTAGAGGCGGGCCATCCACATTTTGACGGCACCGGTGTCCGCCAGCACGATGTCGGACCGTCGGAGGGCAGCCCGGGTGTCGGCCACCACTCTTTGAGGCTTAAGCGGGTAGCTGTCGTCGGCCGCGCCTCGAGCCAACTCATCGGCCAACAGGTGACGGATCGTCTCACCGCTGGTGCCCGTGTCGAAGTGCCGTGAGGTGGCCTGAGCCAGCGCGTCAAGCGTGCGCCCGATGTCCGCTTGTATGCCCACGTTCACGTCGTAGTGGGCGTCGACCTCGGCAGGGACGCGGCTCAGGTGGATGATCTGCTTGTCCCCCTTCGGGTTGATCCGGATCGGATCGAATTCTTGGAGCTCATAGCCCACACTGACAATGACGTCGGCCTCGTCAAAGCCAAAGTTGACGTAGTCGCGGCTCATGAATCCAACCGCTCCCAGCGAGTGGGGATGATCGTCGGGAAACACACCCTTGCCGTGGAACGTGGTGGCGACCGGAAGGCCCAACAACTCCGAGAAGCGAATGAGCGCACTGGTTGCGTCGGATCGAGCCGCCCCGTGACCCGCCAAGACGATGGGACGAATGCTGGCTTTGAGCACTGCGGCAGCTCGGTCGATCTGCGAAGGTGAGGGTTCGTCGGCTCGCGGCGTATTTACCTTGAGCGGCACTAACTCGCCGGGCACGAAGGCATCTTCAATATCCTCGGGAACGCCTAGGTAGACCGCCCCTGGACGCTCGGTCTGCGCCAGCTTGAACGCCTTGCGCACCATTTCAGGTGCCGCTTGTGGAGTCAGGACCAATTCTGCCCACTTGGTCACCGGCGAGAACATCGACACCAGATCGACGCTCTGATGGGACTCCTTGTAGATCCGATTCAAGCCCACCTGGGCCGAGAGCGCCACCATGGGTGTGCTGTTGGTGTTGGCGTCGGCAACACCCAAAAGAAGGTTGATGGCGCCGGGCCCGAGGGTGGACGAGCAGACACCAGCCCGACCGGTGATGCGGCCGTACATTTCGGCCATGAATGAAGCGGCCTGCTCGTGGCGGACCAGGACATAGCGGATGGCCGACTTGGACAAGGCGTCGGTGAGGTAGATGTTCTCCTCGCCAGGGATCCCAAAGACGCAGGTGACCCCTTCTTGTTCGAGGCAACGGACCACGAGGTCCGCCACGCGCTGCTCCTGTTCGGCCATGGCAGCGATCGTAGCGAGGGGAGGTAGGTAGGCCCCGACTACTCGGAGGAAGTTCCCTTCGGATCGACCAATGACCTCAAGTAATCCTCCATTTTGTCCCAGCTGTCTTCCTGGCCGTCGGTCGTGGTCATGTGATTTCGGCCAGCCTGGTCACCAAACGCGAGGTTCATTTTCACCGATGTCACTCCGTCAGTTTCGAGCAGCTCTACCGTCTCGATCGCTTCCACGTCCGGCCAACCTTCGAACTGCCATGTGTCGACGATCCGATTCGGTCGCTCGATCTCCAGGTAGGTTCCGCGAAACGAGCACTCTCTTCCGTCCTCGGTCACGAAGACGATGTGGTAGTTCCCCCCGACATGCAGATCGATGGAGCAGATCGTCAAGGTGTCCTCAAATGGAGCGAACCAGTTGCGCACATGCTCCGGCTTCGTCAAGACGTCGAAGACCAGTTCGATCGGAGCATCGAACTTTCGAGTGGTGACAATCTCGAGATCATTCGGGTATTCGATTACTGCCGTTCCATGCTGTTTTGATTTCACTGAATCTCTCCTTGTTGTAGCTCTTTGAGGTAGTCGTCCATCCGGTCCATCCGCTCATTCCAGGCCTGCTCGTACTTCGTCAGCCACTCGCGCATCGGTCGAAGGTGTTCTGGTTCCAGGCGGTACAGCCGGCGACGTCCTTCCGCCCGACACCTGACCAGTCCCACCTCGCTGAGGACCCTCAGGTGTTTTGAAACCTGAGGTTGGGACATCGACAGGTCGTTCACGATCGCCCCGACTGCCTTCTCGCCAGCGATGAGAGCGTCCAGAACTTCGCGTCGGTGGGCGTCGCCAATTGCGTTGAAGACATCCGACGTCGTCGAGGAGCGGGCCACGGCTCTAATATATTCTATTATCAGCATATGTCAAGCAATTGGTGATGACGGGTGGCATCGCATGGCCATGTTCATCTCTACGGATTCGGGTGATCGACAAAAGAGGCACCCACGTCCGCCATCTCGAACCCGACCACTCGGTCGACTACCAGAATCGAGACCGAGATATCGGGTGAGGGTTCACGTGTCCCAGAAAATCTGACACATCACATGGCGCCCCCGGCAGGAGCCGACCGTGTCCTCCGCAAAATCGTTCATGTGAAGCAGCGGCTGGCTGCAGCGTGATTTCGGCGCCCGTAGCGGCCGCCAATTCGCAGCCCACGTCGTTGAGCTGCGGGAGACCCATCGGCGTCGACCGACGTTCATCAAGATCCTTGACCAGGCCCGGCTGGGACACGTCGACCGAAAGGAATTGTCGAGACGGCCGTCACTGGCTTGGCATCCAAGCAATTGGGGACCACAAGCAGGATTATCGAGGTTGCCGACGGAATACATCCTGGTTGAGGGTGGTGTGCGCAGGAGTGTTATGTATTATAATAACTGAATGACTTCGACGGCCGAACTGGTGAGAACGATGAAATCGAACAGCGGACACTCGCTGCGGGAATTGGCGCGTCGGGCGAAGACGTCGGCCCCCGCTCTGGTCGATTACGAGGCTGGGCGGCACGAGCCGAAGCTCTCAACCCTGCAGCGAATTGCTGACGCAGCCGGTTGCGATCTCATTGTCGAAGTGCGACCCCGATTGACCCATCCTGAACGACGAACCCTTGAACTTCACAAACTCGTTGCCGAGAAACTCCGAGCTGATCCACAGGACGTCATTCAGCGCGCCAAGGCGCGCATCGACGTGATGCGATCGCGAGATCAGGAGGGACGCTCAGCCTCCTACATCAATACTTGGGACGAACTTCTTTCGGGACCAATTGATGAGCTGGAAGCGGTCATGACTTCCACCGATCAGACGTCCCGCGACCTTCGTCAATCGAGTCCATTTGGTGGGACATTGTCGGACGAAGAACGACTGGACATCCTGAAGCGGGTCGATGCTGAATATCGGACTGTAAGGACAATTCAATGAAACGAGAGGATCTGGAGCAGATCATCCGCGCTGCGGGCGATGTGCTCCAGGAATCCGAAGTGATCATCGTGGGGTCCCAAGCCATCCTCGGGGCCCCGTACGAGGGTCTGCCCAAGGACGTAGTGCTCTCAGTTGAAGTCGACGTGATGGCCATATCTGATCCCGACGGCAGCAAAGCACTTCGCCTCAACGGTGCCATCGGAGAATTGACACATTTCGACTATATGTATGGGTACTACGCCGAAGGAGTAGAAGACGGACTCTGTCGATTTCCCAAAGGATGGCGTGAGCGGCTCATCCCGGT
>Ga0302325_10021246_pt1 | contig 13592 bp, 14 predicted proteins | sample Palsa_T0_2_FD_201948 | JGI IMG/M metagenome (GOLD analysis project Ga0302325, IMG submission 201948) | Peat permafrost microbial communities from Stordalen Mire near Abisko, Sweden - Palsa_T0_2 | ecosystem: Environmental > Terrestrial > Soil > Palsa > Peat permafrost | place: Sweden: Abisko... | reverse complement strand
GCAACGATCCCCAAGCGCCGGTTAAGGCTTAAGCAGCCGGGCGAGATCGTTCCAGGTAGCAAACAAGAAGAACCCCAGCATCAACGCCAAACCCAGCCGAAATCCCACATCTTGGGCACGAGCCCCCAGCGGCCTGCCCAGCAATGCCTCGAAGGCATAGTACAGAAGATGGCCGCCGTCGAGGACCGGGATGGGGAAAAGGTTTACCAGCCCGAGGCTTATGGATATGAATGCAGCGAGCTTTACAAGCGAAAGATAGCTGACTGCGGCAACCTGCGCCGATATCTGAGCAATGCCGATCGGGCCACGCATTTGATCGGCCCCCAAACGGAACGTGAACCGGCGCAGAAGAAAATCGAACGTTGTGCTGACATAGGACCAGGTTTCCCGGCTCGCCTCTCCTATCGCGGCAAAAGGTCCATAGCTCACGCGCGTCAAAGTCTTGGCAGATGCCGAGCTGGCGATCCCGATCTGGCCCACGCGTTGCGTGCCGCCAACGCCTTTTATGTCCGTCAGCCGGGGCGTGACGTAAAGAGAGAGAGACTTGTTGCCGCGCCTGACTTCGATCGGGAGGTTCTGTCCGGCACGATCCCATACGATCTGTGGGATATCGTCGAAACTGCGAACCTCGTGGCCCGCGATCGAAACAATCATATCGCCCGCACGAATGCCGCCCGCATCCGCGGCACTCCCAGGCACAACTTTGCCGACTAGCGGCGTAATGATATAGCTGCCGAAAATGAGAAGGAATGCCGTCAATATCGTAATGGCGAGCACAAAATTCGCCGCCGGTCCGGCGAGCACGATAAGCGCGCGCTGATACAATGGTTTGAACGGAAACGCGAGGCTTCGCTCTTCGGGAGAAATTTGCTCAAACTGCTCCTGATCGGGCACGCTTGCCGCGTTCATGTCGCCAAAGAACTTCACATATCCGCCCAGCGGCACCCAGCAAATTTTCCATAATGTTCCCGTGCGGTCGCGCCAACTGACAACCGCGGGACCAAAGCCGATGGAAAATGTCTCGATTCTGACGCCGAACGCGCGCGCGACGGAGAAATGCCCCAACTCGTGAAAAAACACGACGGGCGTTATCAGCAGCAGAAACGGGACGATGTTCTGCAGGATCCAGACTATCAGTCCCTGAGCGGAGTCAATCATCTCAACACCATTTCCGTTTCGCCTGTCTAGGCCGCCAGCCGTTGGCAAAAAGAGCCTGCGGTTTCGCGTGCCCGTGCATCGATCGCCAGAACTTCATCGAGGTCGCTCGCGCGCGCGCTCCCCGCATTGTGGCTGGCCGTAAGCGTCTGCTCGATTACGCGTGCGATATCGAGAAATCCAATCCGTCGATCCAGAAAGGCGCGGACCGCCACTTCGTTTGCGGCGTTGAGGATCGTAGGTGCGGTGCCGCCCATGCGCAAGCACGTCTGGGCAAGCGACAGGCATGGAAAACGCGCCAAGTCCGGTTCCTCGAACGAGAGTTGCCCGACGCGCGCGAGATCGAGACGATTGGATGGCGAGTCCATTCGCCGCGGCCACGCGAGCGCATACGCGATGGGCGTCCTCATGTCTGGAGCCGACAGGTGCGCGAGCGTGGACCCGTCCGTATAGGAAACCAGGCAATGCACGATGGACTGCGGATGCACGACAACACCAAGTTTCTCCGGTGCGAGCGCAAAGAGATAGTGCGCTTCGATCACTTCGAGCCCCTTGTTCATAAGGGTCGCGCTGTCGACGGAAATCTTCGCCCCCATCGACCAGTTGGGATGGGCGACCGCCTGTTCCGGCGTCGCGACCTCCATACGTTCGCGCGTCCATTGGCGAAACGGACCTCCGGACGCAGTGAGTGTCACGCGCTGCACCGCATGCGATTGCGCGAAGTCCAGCACCTGGAAAGCGGCATTGTGTTCGGAGTCGACAGGGATGATTGTGGCGCGCGAGGATTCGAGCGCCGCGCGAAACACGTCGCCCGCAGCAACCACACATTCCTTGTTCGCCAGCGCTATAGTAGCGCCGCGACGAACCGCCGCCAGAGCCGGCTCGAGCGCAGCGGCGCCTACAATCGCGACCATCACCACGTCGGAGGAACCTGCGGCGGCATCGCGCACCGCGCGCGCACCGGCGTCAACCTCGATTCCCGAATCCCCGAGGGCTTCTTTGAGCGCACCGTAGCAGCGCTCGTCGCCGATTACGGCCAGTCGCGGACGAAACCGCTTCGCCTGCTCTGCCAACGTCGTCACATTGGTTTGCGCGGTCAAAACGTCCAGCGGCAACGCATCGGCGCCGTGCTCGGCACGTACATGAGCGATCACGCTGAGCGTGCTCAGCCCGATCGAACCGGTGCTCCCGAGCACGGTAACGCGGCGCGATAATGTATCGCGCAGAATATGACGAACGCTCAACGCGTCAGGGTTCACGGATGCGCTCCAAACAGAAGATCGAGACCGAATACAAACACCAGCGCCGCTGCGAGTGGGGCCACGAACAGTGTGGAATCGATACGATCGAGCACGCCGCCATGACCGGGAATGAGACTGCCGCTACTCTTGCGGCCAACCCGCCGTTTCACCCAGGATTCGAACAGATCGCCGGTGTGCCCTGCAGCCGCCAGCACGGCGCCGAGAAGCGCCGCCTTCCACGCGTTACCGCCGAGAAGCGCCACGTAAAGCGCAAGCGAAGCAGCGGGCAGAACAATGCCGCCTGCAATGCCCGACCAGGTCTTGTTCGGCGAGAGCGCGGGAACAAATTTTGGGCCGCCGAGGAATCGTCCGCAGATGAATGCGCCGGTGTCGGCAGCCCAGATCGTGATGAACAACCCGATCAGCACCCACGAACCGCGAACCGTATCCATGCGCAGAGCCGTCAGGCAAAGTCCGGGAACGCCAAGATAGATCGCGCCGCTTCCGCTCCAAACCGCCGACATGCCGCGCCGGAAGTTGACCCCCGCTGCAAGGAGGCTCCCCGCTGCCAGAACACATATCGGCCAGAATGCATGCGGCGCAACGACAACCGCGGCGAGTGCCGCCGCAATCGAACCAGCCGTGATGCAGGTTTCGAGTGCATAACGCCGGCCGCTCACCAGCCGGTGCCACTCACGCGACGCTGCGAGCCCAACCAGCGCGAGGAACGAGGCGAAGTAGAACCTGCCGGCAAAAATCGCCGCAATCGCAATGGCGGCGAGCACCGCGCCAAAAAAAGCGCGCACCGGCCATTCGAGCGCGAGCTGGCGCACGTCGCCCACAGTATCGCGCTTGCGTGCCGGTTCCTCGGGCCCGCGAAAATCGACCCGGCTTGCTGCGTGGCGCATCGCAGTCAAGCGACCGCCTCCGGCGCCACCGATCCGAACCGCCGCTCCCGTTGCGCGTAGGAATGCAGCAGGTCGAAGAAATTCGTTCGGCTGAAATCCGGCCACAACGTATCGACGAAGGCGAACTCGGCATAGGCCGACTGCCACAGGAGAAAATTGCTGAGCCGGTGCTCACCGCTCGTGCGGACAATGAGATCGGGATCCGGAAGGCCGCGCGTCTGCAGGCGCGAAGCAAGGTTATCGGGCGTGATTGCTGCCGGATCGAGTTCGCCGCGCGCCGCGGCCAGAGCCATATCGCGTGCGGCGGCGGCGATCTCTTCCTGGGCTCCGTAGTCGAATGCGAAAGTGAGATTGAGGCCGGAGCCGCCCGCGGTACGCCGCTCACCGTCTTCGATCATGCGCAGGATGTCGTCATCGGCACGCGAACGATTGCCGATGATGCGCATACGCACATTGCGCTCAACCAGCTCGTCGACGTCTTCGCGAAAATAGGCGCGGAACAGGCCCATGAGGTGCCGCACTTCTCCGGGCGGCCGCTTCCAGTTTTCGGACGAGAATGCGTAAAGAGTGAGATATTGAAGTCCTATGTCGGTCGCGGCCCGGACAGTGGTCCGAACGGCTTCCACACCGGCGACATGGCCGGCAGCGCGCGGAAGGTATCGCTTGCGCGCCCAACGGCCGTTCCCATCCATGATGATTGCGATGTGACGCGGAAGGCTTTCCTTCGCCGGCGCAATATTCACCGTAGCCATCCTCGCCCAGCTCCCAACTCAGACCTGCATGATTTCCTGCTCCTTGGCGTGCAGGGACTGGTCGATATCACGGATATGCGTGTCCGTGAGCTTCTGCAATTCTTCGCCGAGCTTATGGTGTTCGTCCTGGCCAATCTTGTGGTCCTTTTCGAGCTTTTTGAGGACCTCCATCCCGTCCCGGCGGACGTTGCGGACGGCGATTCGGGCCTGCTCGGCATATTTGTGGGCGAGCTTCGCCAGCTCCTTGCGGCGCTCTTCATTGAGCTCCGGAATCGGGATTCGCACAAGCTGCCCATCCAGCTGCGGGTTGAGGCCGAGCCCGGCATCCCGGATAGCCTTGTCCACGGCCTTGGCCAGCGACTTGTCCCAGACCTGCACGGTAAGAAGCCGCGACTCGGGCGCGCTGACGGTCCCGACCTGGTTGATGGGCGTCGCACTGCCATAGGCATCAACCATTACCGGATCGAGCAACGCCGTGCTGGCCCGTCCGGTTCTGAGACCGGCAAATTCGGACTTCACGGTCGTGACCGCCCCATGCATGCGGCGGTTGACGTCTTCCTTGTCGTATCCTGGAACGCTTGCCATATGCGCCTCCTCGCGGCGGAGCTTTCAGCCCCGCTCTCCTATGATCGTGCAGCGACCTTCGCCCCTCAGAACAGCCAGCAACGCGCCGCGATCGTGAATGGAGAAGACGATGATCGGAATGCGGTTTTCTCGCGACAGACTGATCGCAGAGGCGTCCATCACCTGAAGGTCGCGCGACAAGACGTCGTGATAGCTGAGAGAATCGAAACGCTCCGCGGCCGGATGTTTCTTGGGATCGGCGCTGTAGACGCCGTCAACTTGCGTGCCCTTGAGCATGGCATCGCAGTTCATTTCGGCCGCGCGCAGGGCGGCCGCCGTGTCGGTGGTGAAGAACGGGTTGCCCGTGCCCGCTCCGAAGATCACCACCCGGCCCTTCTCCATGTGGCGGATCGCGCGGCGGCGGATATAGGGTTCGCAGACGCTTTCCATGGGAATTGCGGTCTGGACCCGGGTCGGAACGCCGGCGCGCTCGAGCACAGCCTGCATCGCGAGCGCATTCATGACGGTGGCCAGCATGCCCATGTAGTCGCCGGTGGCGCGCTCGATCCCGGCGGCCGCGCCGGCGAGGCCGCGGAAGATGTTGCCGCCGCCGATTACGAGACAGATCTGGATGTTGTCGAGCCAGACGTCTTTAACGTCGGCGGCGATGCGCTCCACCGTGGCGATGTCGATGCCGTAGTTCTGCGCTCCCATCAACGCCTCGCCGGAGACCTTCAGCAGGACCCGGCTGTATCGCGGCGTCGAAGTCATCATGTCCCGCCCTCCGGCAGAATCAGGTGCCAGCCATCGCTTTAACTTCGCTTGCGAAATCGCCGCCGTCACCCTTGTCGATGCCCTCGCCGACGGCGAAGCGATAGAAGCCCGTAATCTCGACCGATGCGCCGAGTTCCTTGCCGGCCTTCTCGATCACCTTGGCGATCGGCGTTTCCTGGTCGATGACGAAAATCTGCGAGAGCAGCACCGACTCTTCGTAGAATTTCCGCATGCGTCCCTCGATCATCTTTTCGATGACATTTTCGGGCTTGCCGGACTGACGCGCAAGATCACGCTGGATTTCACGCTCGCGTGCGGTCACGTCGGCGGGAAGCTGTTCCGGCGTCAGCGCGAGCGGCGCCGCTGCCGCGACGTGCATGGCGATCTGCTTACCGAGCGCCGCGAGCTTTGTGGCGTCGGCGGTCGATTTGAGCGCGACCAGCACGCCCATCTTGCCGAGATCCGGTCCGACGGCGTTGTGCACATAGGACGCGACTATGCCGGGAGACACGGCGATCGCAGCAGCGCGCCGGATACTCAGATTCTCGCCGATCTTGGCGACGAGCTGCGTCAGGTGTTCCTGCACCGCCACGCCGCCGGCCTCGACGGGGTGGGCGACAAGCTTCTCGACGTCGCCTTCCAATTCGAGCGCAAGCTCCGCCGCGCGTTTGACGAACGCCTTGAAGTGATCGTTGCGCGCGACGAAATCGGTTTCCGAATTGATCTCGATGATCGCGCCGGCATCGCCTTTCGCAGCGACGCCGATGAGGCCTTCCGCCGCCAGGCGGCCGGCCTTCTTCGCGGCCTTGGCCAGACCTTTCTTGCGCAGCCAGTCGACTGCGGCTTCGAGATCGCCGTTGCTCTCGCCCAATGCCGCCTTGCAGTCCATCATGCCTGCGCCGGTCTTGTCGCGCAGTTCTTTCACCATATTGCTGGTGATATTCGCCATTGTAAGCTCCGTCGGTTTTCGTCGGGCGTTATGTTGTCAGGCTGCCGGTGCGGCGGCCGCGCTTTCGGCTTCCGGCACAATCGCTTCCAGCGGCACTTCCTGTTCGCCCACGTCGATGCCGGATGCCACCTGGCCTTCCGACAGGCCGTCGATGATCGCGCGCGCGACGAGGTCGCAATACAGGGCCAGCGCCCGCGCCGCGTCGTCATTGCCCGGGATCGGATAGGTGATGCCGTCGGGATTCGAATTCGAGTCCAGGATCGCCGCTACCGGAATGCCGAGCTTGTGCGCTTCGGCGATTGCGATTTCTTCCTTGTTGGTGTCGATCACGAACAGAATGTTCGGAAGGCCGCCCATTTCCTTGATGCCGCCCAGCGAACGCTCAAGCTTGTCGCGCTCGCGCAGGAGCCCGATGAGTTCCTTCTTCGTCAAACCCGAACCTGCGGCGGAGTTCAGCGTCTCTTCGATATTGCGCAGCCGGCGGATCGAGTTGGAAATCGTCTGCCAGTTGGTCAGCGTGCCGCCGAGCCAGCGATGATTCACATAATACTGGGCACAGCGCTTCGCTGCGGCCGCAACCGGGTCGCTCGCCTGGCGCTTCGTTCCCACGAACAGGATGCGCCCGCCGCCGGCCGCAACATCGCGAAGCGCGACCAGCGCCTGGTGCAGCAGCGGGACCGTCTGGGTGAGATCCATGATGTGGATGTCGTTGCGCGAGCCGTAGATGAACGGCGCCATCTTCGGATTCCACCGCTGCGTGCGATGGCCGAAATGGGCGCCCGACTCCAAAAGTTGGCGCATGGAATATTCTGGCAAGGCCATGGAAAATTTCTCCTTTTCCGGTTGAGCCTGACGCGAGGGAAATGACCCCGTAAGGGGCACCGGACGGGGATGGAGCAACTCACTCCACGACCCACCCTGCGCGTGCGGAATGGCAGGGGTTATAAGAACCCGGCTTGACGGGCGCAAGCCGCTTCCTGTCGATAGCGGCATGAATAAGCACGATTTTCCGTCCCCTGCCCGCCATTCGCCGGTCCGCCGGGCGATCACGGATCTTAACCCGAACGGCATCGCCCTTGTGGCGGGAACCGCGCTGGGTGATCCGGATGTCATTGCCTTGTGGTTCGGCGAGAGCGATCTCGTCACCCCGGCATTCATTCGCGAGGCCGCCAAGCAGGCGCTCGACGAGGGACGGACCTTCTATTCCAACGCGCGCGGCATCCCGCCCCTGCGCGAAGCGATACGCGATTTTCACCGGCGCGTGTCTGGCGCCGACATTGCACTGGAGCGGATCACCGTGCCCGGTTCGGCAATGCTTGCGGTTGTCACGGCGCTCCAAAGCGTGATCGACACGGGCGACAACATCGTGGCGCTCGCGCCGGTGTGGCCGAACATCTTCCAGGCTGCGGAGATCTGCGGCGCCGAAGTGAAGTTCGCAACGCTCGACGACGACTGGCGCGCGTCGCCGCCGCAGTGGCGGCTCGATCTGGCAAAGCTGTTCGACGCGTGCGACGCGCGCACGAAGGCGATCTTCATCGCGTCGCCCGGCAATCCCACCGGATGGGTGATGTCGCGCGAGGAGCAGATCAGCGTGCTCGACTTCGCGCGGAAGCGCGGCATCGCGATTCTCAGCGACGAAGTGTACGGCACGATTCTCTACGATGGGCGCGCGCACGCGCCGTCGTTTCTGGAGATCGCAGACGCGGACGATGCCGTGTTCGTCATCAACAGCTTCTCGAAGCCGTGGGCGATGACGGGCTGGCGCATCGGCTGGCTCGTGCATCCGGCATCGCTCGAGCAGCAGATGTGGATGATGTCGGCCGCCAACAACACCGGCGCCACGACGTTCGCGCAATACGGAGCGCTTGCCGCGCTGTCGCCGCAGGGCGATGCGTTTCGCGGCGAGATGCTCGAGCGCTGCCGCGTCGGCAAGGCGACGGTAGAGGACTGGATCGGCGAACAGAACCGCATCCGGTGGATCGCGCCCGAAGGCGCGTTCTACGGCTTCCTGCATGTCGAGGGGATGCGCGACAGTCTGGAATTCTGCAAGGACCTCGTGAAGAATGCGCGCGTGGGCACGGCGCCCGGCTCCGCATTCGGCGCACCGAATGATCCGTATACGGACTCTTTCGTCCGGGTCTGCTTCGCCCAGGATGCCGTGCGCGTCCGAACGGGCCTCGATCGTCTGGCGAAGGCCGTGGCCGCGATGTGATCGGGGCGGTTTTCCCTGCCCCGGCTCAGGCGATCCTCTAAGTCTTTGTTCCTGTTATAGTTTCACTCCCGAATCCGGCCGATTTCAAAACGTCCCTGCGTTTTTCCCTGCCGCAGGGAAACCAGCCCCTTCAGAACCAGTCGCTCCCTATTGATATACCAATATGGTACATTCGTCAACCGACAAATAACCCGCGACAGGCCAAGGACAGACACGTGGACGCGACGTGCGGACCAGACGACGCAGCGAAGCGCATTGAAGGCCGGTTCAAGTGGCCTTCGAGTCGCCTTTCGAGGTCGGGAACAGGTCTCTCGCAATGTCCGGAACGCGATGCCTTTGAGTCCGGCTCAGGCACCCTTCCGAACCGAATCCGGACCGCGCGCCGCCCTTAGCGCGTTGTCGTCTGGAATTGATTCACCGATTAGAAGTTGCTTTGCCCACCTTCCCCTCGTGGGGAGGTGGGTACGCAGCTCTCCGTCTCACCCCTGCGCCAGCGGGCCGCCGATGTCTTTCCAGGCCGCGATGCCGCCATGGAGGTGGCAGGCATCGGCGATGCCGGCTGCCAGCGCCGCTTCGACCGCCATGGCCGAGCGTTCGCCGAAGGCGCAATAGAAAAGGAGCCGTCGCCCGCGTGCCAGTTCATGCAGCATGCCTCCGGCGCACACATTGTCCTCGAGATCGCGATAGGGGGCGTGCAGCGAGCCGGGGATGACGCCGTGTGCTTTGCGTTCGCGTGTCTCGCGCAGGTCGACGAGCATGATGTCGGCCCGTCCGCTGAGCGCCGCCGCTTCGTGCGCGGTGATGGCGCGCCCCTGTTCCAGCAATTTGTCCTGCGCGAGGCCAATGCGGCAATTGGCGGGGACTGCGACATCCATCATCTTCGGATTGGCGAGATTGAGCCCCTGCATCAGCGCCACATATTCCTCGCCGCACTTCACCTGCAACCGCGGATTGAAGGCGCGTTCCTCGCCGATGGTGCTGACGGTTTCGCCTTTGTAGTCGTGCGCGGGATACACCAGCGTATCGTCCGGCAGCCGCAGCAGAATGCCGAACAGCGATTCATATTGCGCCGCCGGATCGCCGCCCTGGAAATCGGTGCGCCCCGTGCCGCGAATGAGCAGCGTGTCGCCGGTGAACACGCGGTCCTCCATCCGGAAGCAATAGGAGCACGGCGTATGACCGGGCGTATGCATCGCCGTCAGCGTCAGGCCTTCGATATCGATCCGGTCGCCGTCGGCAACCCGCATCGAAACGACATCGACCGCGCTCTCGCGGCCCATCACGGTGACGCAGCGCGTTCGGTCGCGCAGCGCGCCCAGCCCCGTGATGTGATCGGCATGCAGATGCGTGTCGATCGCCTTCACAAGTTTCAGATCGAGCTGTTTCAGGAGTTGGACATACTGGTCCACCTTCTCGAGCACCGGATCGACGATAACAGCCTCGCCGCCCCGTCGGCTCGCGAGGAGATAGGTGTAGGTGCAGGACGCAGAGTCGAACAGCTGGCGGAAGATCATGCGCCCCAAACCCTTTGATATTTGGGCTATACTACGTCCGCCGCCGCGCGTTCGAAAGGCGGCAGCGGCAACTTACGGGCGGAGATCGCAATGAACGCTCCGGTATTGGCTTCCGAACTGACCTGTCCCGCGTGCGGTGCACGGCATACGGAGACAATGCCCGAAGACGCCTGCATCTGCTTCTACGAATGCAGTGCCTGCCGCACGATTCTTCGTCCGAACGCGGGTGACTGTTGCGTGTTCTGTTCCTACGGCTCCGTGCCCTGCCCACCGATCCAGTTGGAGCGGGCATGTGGGACGAGTGGCGCCTGTTCCGGGAGATGACGAAATGTACGAGGCGGTGAAAGATTGGGTGCGACAGCCCACTTCGGCGTTGCTGTGGTGGTGGGCTCCGCTCGGCCTTGCAATCGGGCTGAGCTCGATTGGACTGCCAACAACTACTGTGGCTCTCGCTTGGGCGACCGTATTCGCCTGGATGGGAACGGGCTGTGCGCTGAACGCGTGGCGTTGCCGTCGGCTGCACTGCTATATCTCTGCGCCGGTGTTCTATCTCGGCGCCATCGCCAGTGTGCTCGTGGCGACTCACGCGTTTCATGCGCGCCTCGGCACAATTGTCAGTGTGACTCTCGTCCTCGTCTGCCTGTCATTCCTGCCCGAAATGATCGGCCATCCGCCTGCGCACCCATAACTGTCACACCGGCGAACGCTGCGATGACGAGTGTGGGCGACGCTCGCTGTCGATGACAACATATGTCTTGTGATGCGGGAGGGTCGGGCGCAATGCTGGTGCGGGCGCAAACACCGAGGGGCACGATGACTTCGCCGAACACCGAAAAGAAGCTCGGACCATTTCTGGCGGCACTCGTCGTCGCCAACGCCATGATGGGTTCTGGAATCTATCTGTTGCCGGCGGGTCTGGGCGCTGTCGGCTCCATTTCCATTCTCTCCTGGGTGGCGGCAACCTTGGGTGCGTCGTTGATCGCCGGCGTGTTCGCGTGGCTTGCGATCCTGAAGCCGGGCAATGCGAGTCTGTTCGAACATGTGCGCAGCGCGTTCGGCCCGAGCGCGGGATTCCTGTCGGCGGCGCTTTACTGGGCCTCGACCTGGGTTGCCACCGTTGCCGTCTCGACCGCGGTGGTCGGCTATCTGAGCGTCTTCGTGCCATGGGTTGCAAAGCCGCCGGGCGCCACGCTCACGTCGGTTGCCGCCATCTGGCTTCTCATCGGTGCGAACCTCATCGGCCCGAAATTCGTCGCCCGGATCGCCGGCTGGACATTGGCGATCGGCCTCATTCCCATCCTCATTGTGGCGTTCGGCGGCTGGTTCGTGTTCGACAGCCACACCTTCCTCGCGTCGTGGAACGTGACCGGGAAAAGCCCCTTCACCGTCGTGCCGCACACGACCGTGTTCGTATTCTGGGCCTTTCTCGGCATCGAATCGGCGAGCGTGATCTCCTTGCGCGTGCGAAACCCGGCGCGCGATGTGCCCATCGGCACGTTCGGCGGCCTGATCGTCGCCGCCATCATCTACATGGCCGCGTCCGCCGCCATCATGGGCATCCTGCCGGCAGCCACGCTCGCGAAATCGAACGCGCCGTTCGCCGACGCCGTCGTGCCCATGCTGGGCGCCGGCGTCGCCGGAGTCATCGCGCTCTTTGCGCTGCTGAAAGCATCGGGAACACTCGGTACCGTCGTGCTCATGAATGCGGAAACGGCCGAGAGCGAAAGCCTCATCGGGCAGATCATGCGTAAACGAAAGGCGACAGGCGTTTCAGTCGCGACGCTCATCGCCATGGGCGTGCTGATGAGCCTCGTCTCGATTGCCTCCGCCAGCCCCACGCTCGCGCGCCAGTTCGTGATGGTGGCGAACATGTCGGTGTTGTTGTGCGTCGCGGCCTATGGCGCGGCGAGCCTTGCGCTGCTGCGCCTGAGCGGCGCGGCGCCGGAGAAATCGCGCTTGCTGGTACGCGCGATTGCGATTTGCGCCGCGGCATTCTGCGTGTGGCTGATCGCATCGACCGACATCGTGCTCCTCGCGCTCGCAGCGGCCGCGGTCGTCGTCGCACTCGTGGCGTATCCGCTCGTGCGCATGCGGAAGTCAAAGATTGCGGCAGCGGCGGCAGGTTCCTCCACCGTATAGCGCAAAATTTTCCTCCCCCGTGCGAAGCACTTGCGGAGCATGGGGGGCGCTAGCGACAGCGTAGGCGCGCCCCGTAAGGGCGGAGGTGGCCTGCCGCGCGCTCGGTGTTTGCGGTTTCCGCAAAGCGCAAAAACAAATTCACCGGTGAGACAGTGAGACGGTGAGAGCGCCGTGCTAACCTTCAACCCCGATTCAACGCGATGTCGGAGACAGCGTATGCCGAAGCAATCAACCGCCGCGAAACAATCCCGGGTCGCCATGGTGTGTGCTACGTGCGGGAGCGAGATAGTTACGCTCGATGCTTGGGCACGCTGGAACAACGAGATTCAGGAATGGGAATTGGCGGAGACGTTCGACTACTCCTACTGCCACGCTTGCGAAGACGACTGCCGCATCAAGGAGATTCCAAGCGATTAGTCTCTACGGCGCAACTCCGAATAGGACCAGCGGCACTGCGGGCACACCGCGGCCTTCGCGGATCAAATTGTAGAGTTCGCCCTCGTAGTATGCGACGCCAGATGACATGTGCTGCTGAAGCTCCTTCATCGGGAGAATTTCAACGCCGACATCGATGAGATCGCCTACGAAAAACGCCATGTGCTTGACGAAAAGATCGTAGGCAACGAAAGCATATTTTCCGAATTGAACCTCGACAGCAATTCTGTCCTTCACGAAGTCTGTTTGGTTGTATGAGAAAATTGGCTTCAGACCCGCTGCCTCGATCTCCTTTTTTTGCTGTTCCGCACTCATGTGCATCGTCCTGCGTATCAACTTCGAATCCGAAGTCACCCAGTATGAAGTCCGGCTTTCATGCCAGTCGTGACCTTGAAACCCTTTGCGCATCGCATCGTTCATGGCGATGGGTGAGTAGAGCAGCTTGTCCTTCGTGCGCACTTCCTTCGACACCTTGGTCCGACACACAGACGCGTCCACCTGTTCGATGACGATTTGGATTTCCTTGAGAAGCTTGCGCTTATGGACCTTGAGGAATTCGAGGCCATTCAGGTGAGAATAGTGTGTGACGATCCTCACTTATGTCCGCCATTGGGAAGGTTGGGGTCATATACGGGCTTGTTCATGGGCCGCGTCGGCAGCCTGCCTTCACGCAACGCCTCAACACGATCCCACGCGATCTCGACGTACTCTTTCACCGTATCGCAGCCATAACCGGCGCGGCCGTTCTTGAGTGCCGCAACAACCGCACTTCCGACGCCCATATAAGGGTCGAACACGATGTCGGCCTCATTTGTAAGCGATAGCACCAGCCGCTCCACAAGTTCGACTGGAAATTGGCAGGGATGGACAGTCTTCTCGACGTGATTGTTCTTCACGTTCGGGAAAATCCAGACGTCGCCCGGGTTCTTGCCGAGAGGGTTGCACGAAA
>Ga0302325_10021245_pt1 | contig 13592 bp, 14 predicted proteins | sample Palsa_T0_2_FD_201948 | JGI IMG/M metagenome (GOLD analysis project Ga0302325, IMG submission 201948) | Peat permafrost microbial communities from Stordalen Mire near Abisko, Sweden - Palsa_T0_2 | ecosystem: Environmental > Terrestrial > Soil > Palsa > Peat permafrost | place: Sweden: Abisko... | reverse complement strand
GGCGGCTGCGGCCCCGACGTGCCGGAGCTGGTGTCGACGTTGCCCACGGCCGTCCAGACGTTGCCGCTGGAATCGATCGAGACGCCGCCCCAACCCCACACGCCGCCGCCGCTGAGCGGCGTTGCCGCCGGGCTCGGCGCCTGCCCCTGATCCCACGCCGTGTAGAACGTACTCGACAGAGACATGCTGTTCTTGTTGATCGCGGCGACCCGTCCGCGCCAGGATGAGATATCGCAGCTCGCGCCAGTGCCGGCGTAGAGCGTATTGCCCGATAGGGTCAACGAGGTATGCGTGAGATTGATTTCGCCGGCCAGCAAGGTGGGCGTGAAGTTCACTTGTTGCAACAGCGATCCGTTGACGGCGTTCAGCTGGTTAACGTAGAGTTGCGTCGGTGCGTTTTCTGCGGTGTTTGAATTGGACGTGATGTAGACATAACCGGAGGACGGATCGTAGACGGCGGAACCGCCGGTGGACATCTCGTAGGGGCCGCCGCCGCAAATAGTCGTTGCGGTGCTCACCGAAGTCTTCCAGATTTGTGCGCCGGTGAGCGCGTCGTAACCATAGACGTTGCCGATGGAACCTCCGACGATAAGGATTCCGGCGTGCCCGCCCAGGTTGGTGGCGAGGATCGGCTGGGTCTGCGTATCGTAGTCGTTGCCGGGCAGGTTGTTTTCCCAAGCGAGATGCAAGCTTGCAATCGACGCAGGCGTTAACGTGCTCGAGTTGGGATTGTAGCCGTCGCGATTGTTGTCGTAGCCGTAGGTCGCCCAGTTGTTGAAGGCTGGGGTCGGAGCTCCAGTTGGCGTCGGCGTCGGCGTTGGTAGCGGCGTCGCCGTGAGAGTGGACGTCGGAACGGGCGTGGGCGTGTGAGTCGCGACCGGCGTCGGCGTTGGCGTCGCCGTTATCAGAGGTGTCGGGGTGACGAGCGGCGTCGGCGTCGGCGTCGGCGTCGGCATGCCAACCGGCGTCGCCGTGGGCGTTGCGGTGGGCGTCGTCGATGGCGCCGCAGTCGGGCTGGCGCTGGCCGAGGCGGAACTCGAGGGCGTAGCGCGCGGCGTTGGGCTCGGCGAGGCCGTTGGAGAGGCCGAGGCCGACGGCGCCGGACTGGGCGTCGGGAAACTGTGCTGCGGAATGGTCCCGCCGGAGCTGCAGCCCATAAATACTTCCAAAGCGACCGCGCTCGCGGCAAGAGCCGCAACCCAGAAACGCACCGAATCCTTAACGGGCATCGACTCCTTGACAGCGGAAGACGTCGGCAGCAGGAACGCTTCGCCGAATAGCCCCGATGACCATGTGCGCCCTGGGCTCAACGCTGAATTGTGACGCTCTCCTCGAGTCGCCGCCGAAGCCTAACCGGTCTCCGACGCGCTCGCCCAGAAGGACGGTCAAGCTGGATTCCGTTCTCCCGCGGAGGTTTTTCGTGCCGATCCACAAGCGACGTCATCATGCCGACCATCACAGCGCCGACACGTATGCGACGCAAGCGATGGAGACCTCGATCCCCAAAGGCCGCATCCCGAAGGAAGGCGTGCGTCCCGACGTCGCCTACCACATCGTTCAAGACCAGCTGATGCTCGACGGCAACGCGCGCCAGAATCTAGCGACGTTCTGTCAAACCTGGTTCGACGACGAGATCCATAAGCTGATGGATCAGAGCATCGACAAGAACATGATCGACAAGGACGAGTACCCGGCCACGGCCGACCTCGAAAACTCTTGCGTCCACATGCTCGCCGACCTTTGGAATTCGCCCGCCGCCGCGACCACGATCGGCTGTTCGACGACCGGCTCGAGCGAAGCCGCAATGCTCGGCGGCCTCGCGCTGAAATGGAAGTGGCGCGAGCGACAGCGCCGCGCGGGGCGCCCGGCTGACCGCCCGAACTTGGTGACCGGCCCCGTCCAAGTCTGCTGGCACAAGTTCGCGCGCTACTTCGACGTCGAGCTGCGCGAGATTCCGCTCGAACGCACGCGGCTCGGCCTCACGCCGGAGGAAGTCCTCAAGTACGTCGACGAGAACACGATCGGCGTCGTGCCGACGCTCGGCGTGACGTTCACCTGCCAGTACGAGCCGGTCGCCGATATCGCGGCGGCCCTCGACCGCCTGCAAGCCGAGACTGGGCTCGACATCCCGATCCACGTCGATGCGGCGTCGGGTGGCTTTATCGCACCGTTCGTCGAGCCGGATCTCGCTTGGGACTTCCGCAATCCGCGCGTCAAGTCGATCAACGCTTCGGGCCACAAGTACGGCCTCGCGCCGCTCGGCGTCGGCTGGATCTTGTGGCGCGAGCAGCACGACCTGCCGGATGACCTGATTTTTCGGGTGAACTATCTGGGCGGCGACATGCCGACGTTTGCGCTGAATTTTTCGCGCCCCGGCGGCCAGATCGTCTGCCAGTACTATCTGCTGCTGCGGCTCGGCCGAGAGGGTTACCGGCTGATCCACCAAGCCTGCTACACGACGGCCCAATACCTGGCCAAGGCGATCGCGAAGATCGGACCGTTCGAGTTGTACTTCGACGGCGACAGCGCCAAAGGCATACCGGCGGTCTCTTGGAAGCTGCGCGAAGGCGTCGACGCCGGGTATTCGCTGTTCGACTTCTCCGACCGCTTGCGCGCGCGCGGCTGGCAAGTCGCAGCCTACACGATGGTGCCCAACATCGAGGACGTCGTCGTAATGCGGATTCTGGTGCGCCATGGTTTCAGCCGCCACATGGCCGACCTGCTGCTCGAGGACATCGCGCGCTGCGTCGACTACTTCGACCGCCACCCCGTCACCCACAAGATGACGGCGCTCGACGGCGCTTCGCACAACCACGACGTCGTGCGCTCGGCGCCGGTCGCGATCTCGTAGAGCGCCGCACCCGTGTCCCGCACCGCGCGGCGCCTGCTCCTGTTGGCCCTGGTTGCGCTCGGCCTGTCGCTGGTCGTGGCGCGCTTCGGGGTTGGGCCGGCCGGCGCCGGGCTGCGAAGGCTGCGGTCGCGCAAGCCTCGACGGGCACCTCCGGACGATCCGTCGGCGCACTACGACGAGGCCGCGCGTTCGTTAGCGGTGCACGCGGCGATCGCACGGGAAAACCAGAGTCTGCTCGACGCGTTGCGTCGCTCCGACGCAGGCGCGTACGCGGAACACTTCGCCGACGATGCTCTGTCGATGCCCGGACACGGCGCGATCGTTCGAGGCCGTTCCGGAATCGCCGCGGCGATGGCGGAGACGTTCGAGAAGCTGCGCTTCGTGCAGGTAGACGCGTCGACAGTCGACACGCGCCAACATGGTGAGACGGTGATCGAAACGGGTCGCTACCGATACGTGGTCGCCGCGCGCGGAAGTGATGCCGCCCAAACCCTGACCGGCCGCTACGTCATCGTGTGGAAGCGCGTAGGGGAGCGTTGGAAGATCGCATTGGACGCCGCGCAGCCAGCGACGCAGGCAGAGTTCTGATTCATGCAGTAACCACTAGCAGTGCACCTGGTGCGGCGTCAGGCGAATGAGTAGCCGTTCTTGCCCGCAGCCTTTGTCGCGTATAACGCACGATCGGCTGCGGATAGCAGACCTGCTGCGTCGAATGCATCCTTAGGAAAAGCGGCTACACCGAGTGAGCATCTCAGTCCCTGGGCGCGTAGGTCCGCACAAAGCCGCCCAACGAGGGCCCGCGCGAGTGTGGCGTCCACGTTCGTAAGGATCATTACGAACTCGTCGCCGGCGTATCTACCCACGACGTCGCCGGCGCGCGAGTTCCGCGCCAAGATGTGGCTCAGATGTCGCAGAACGGCATCGCCATGCGCGTGTCCGAATGAGTCGTTGATGATCTTGAAATCGTCAACGTCGACGAGCACATAGAGTAAAGAGCGGTCCGTTGCGCGAGCCGCCGCGATCGCTTCCTCCAATTTAGTGGCGAGTGCCCGCCGGTTGAAAAGCCCGGTCAAGGGGTCGCGAGCAGCAAGTTCCTCGGTCCGCGCCAGTAGCAAGCCATTGTCCATCGAGACCGCGGCTATCGTCGTGAGCGCGTGCACCAAGCCTGTCTCCCACTCGCGGGGGTACCGCGTCCGGTGATCGTCCAGATAGAGGAGGCCTAGGGTGGCTTCGGCGTGCGTGAGTGCGCTCAGAACGTACCAGCCGCGCGTATCGACAAGCGGTGCCGAGAGATCCTCGGCGTGACCTACGTATTGTGAGACCTCACCTCGTAGGGTCCGAACGAGCGCGCTCCCAGGCCGGAAATCGACGGTCTCGCGGCCGATCTCGATCACGTCGGTGCCGTCGAGCTGCCAGCGTGGATCGATGCCGCGTTCCCGATCGATGCTGAAGAAGATGCCGCGCGCAAAGCCTAGCGGCTCGCGCGCAGCTTGCAGCATTTGTACTACGATCTCTTGCGGCGAGCGGGTTACGGCGATTGCAGCGAACGCCTGCTGCAGTCCCAAAAGCAGGCGCACGTGGTCTCGCGCCTCGGAGCGTTCGCGCTCTAGTTCGAGAAGGCGCGCGCCAAGGGAGGCAAGTTCGCCAGACCCTGCCAGGGTCATCGACGCCGGTACGACTGGGCGACGGCCTCGTGAATCTCTTCGGGATACAGCGACGCGGCCCGCGCTGCCCCGATGTCGATGGAGCCCTGCGCCACAAGTTCGCTTAGATGAGTCTCGAGCGTTTGGCTCCCCTCCTTTCGCGAACTCGCAATCGTAAGGCGCAGCTGATGCGTTGCGCCATCGCGAATCAGACGGCGCACGGCTTCGTTCGCCATCATAATCTCGGCGGCGGCGCGAACGCCACTTCCATCCCGCTTCGGGAGCAGGCGCAAACCGACGATCGCGCGGAGCGTATCGGCCAAGCGGACGCGCGCGTGTTCCTGTTCCTCAGACGGGAATAGGGCGATGATACGGTTCACGGCGTGCGATGCCTCGGACGGCGTATGTAGCGCGGCGAAGACCAAGTGACCAGCTTCCGCGGCCTGCAGGGCGGCGGAGACGGTATCGGAGCCGCGTAGCTCACCGACGAACAAGACGTCGGGATCCGCCCGCAAGGCACCTCGTACGCCGTCTGCGAAGGTCGAAACGTCCCGCCCGACCTCGTATTGCGTTACGATCGATCGCAAACTTCGATGGAAGTATTCCACAGGGTCTTCAAATACCAGAATGTGTTTGGAGCAGGTAGCATTTATTCTGTCAATTAGTGAAGCGATTGTAGTCGACTTGCCCGAACCAACGGGACCGGCCACGATCAGGAGGCCTGATCTTAGCGAAGAGAAGCTTGCGACTATTCCCGGAAGCTGCAAGTCCTCGATCTCGGGTATCGCGCGGGCGAGTAGTCTTATCGCCAATCGTGAACCGACTTTTCCGCGCGAGGCATGGATTCGAATCGCTCCGCGTTCGTCGGCGAAGACAGCGTCGGCGATCCCTATCTTTTCGAGACGGGCGCGCGAAACGCGGTCGACCGTTGCATCGAGGAACGCTTCAACCTCAGCTGGCTCGATGCGGACGGCGCCGACTCGGTGCACGTGAGTGAATATCCGATATGCAGCGCCGTGGCTCGGGTCGACGTGCAAATCCGAGGCATTACGTTCGCGGCCGCGCTCGAGTAACGCAAAGATCTGGTCGGGGCCGCTCATTCTAAGACGCCGGCAAGCAGGCTCAAGATCGTGTCCAGGCGCGAACCGTCAACAAACGGCGCGAGCGTCCTAACATAGTCGGCTCGCGTGCTCGTGGCGACGTACGCGAGAGCGGCGCGCGCGGCCACCGCCTCAAGCCGGTCCGAGAGAGCTGCAGTGAGAGCGTCACGGTCGCCGCACGCAAATAGCGCGTCGACGGCGAACGAGCGCTCGTCGTCGTTTCCGATGCGGAGAGCATCGGCGAACAGTGCCGGGGCCGAAGCGAATCTGCCGCTAAGCAATGCTTGCAGCGCTAGCAAGCGCCCCTCGGCGTCCTCCTCGCGGTACGCTGCAAGCAATGCGGCCTCCAGACGGGCCTCGGGTTCTCGCGCAGCCTGTCGCAGCAGCGCGCGGCGCTCGGCGATAGAAGGGTTCGCGTTTGCCGCATCGAGCAGCTGCGGCCAGGTGATCGCACCGGTTTGCGGACGCAAAGGCATGCGCGTGAGGGGGACGACACGCTCGAAGGTTTCGCGAGATGGCGTCACGACGCAACACTGTTCGCCGACGCTTTCATTCGCGGGCGCGGACGTAGGTTGCGAAAGCAGCTCGGCAAGCTCGTTTCCAAAGGGTCGTTCCGTCACTTCGTCACTTGGAACGGTTTCCGCAAGACCTGCAACTTCGTCGGTGGGGGCGCGTTCGGGCGATTCTGCGAACCAACTTTGCAGCGCGCGCCCAAGCGCTCGAAACTGCGTGCCCCAATCCGACGGTATCGATGAAGCAGGCTCGGACGTCTCCAGCGAGCGAAAATCGGGACGAAGCGCTCCGCCGCGCGCGGCCGCCGCATCTGCGCGCCCGCGTCGCCGATCACGAAGCGGCATGAAGATTGCCGCTCCGAGGGCCGCGGTTGCGATAATTGGAAAGACGAGTTGTTCGGGTTGCAGCGGACAGGCCCTACGATGCCGTCGCTAGGCCACCCAGACACTCGCCGACCGCGCCGACGAGCTGCCATAGGCGATCGTCCAATACGTGATTCGGCTGCGTCATCTGACTTAAGCGAACGGCCTCCACGGATCCGGCCGTTTGGCCGAATAAGTCGACCAGCGCTCGACGGTATGCGGTGAGCCTATTTGTAAGTGCTTCGAGTGGAGAAACGTTCGCGATCAGCAGAGGCAAGAATGCCTCAAGACTGGTCGCGGGGGTCTCCATCAACTCGCCGCGCGTGATTTCCCCTTCGCTCCAGCCTGAATCGCCGCTGCCTTCGAGGGATCGATCGTCGACGGCGTGTGCCTGAATCGCTTCGCGAAGGGCAGCAACTGCGCGAGCTGCGACGGGATCGTCGAGGCTGTCGAGCCACTCGGGGGTGACATAGAAGCTTGGCATGAAGGCAGCCAGAAGCGGCCGTCCCAGCGTTTCTAGGGCCGAGGTTCGCAAGGCTCGCAAGTGCGGTATGATTTCGCGATCGACCTGAGGCTCGCCGCACGATACTTCATCCGCTAGGAGCAGACGCATTGCAAGCGTGTGCCGGTACCATCCGAGACGGTCGACCGTGAATAGTTTGTCGCATACCTGGACGAAGCGGCGCACGCGGTCGGCGCTCCATGCGAGTCGTGTCCGAACGCCGAGCGCGGTTCGGCCTGCCGGCAACGTAGCTTGGCTACGCAATGGTGCCGGTGCCTCGAACCTTTCCTCGGTTGGGGGCACGGGTTGTGAAGGCGCGACGGAACGAACGGCATGGATGCGCGCAATCGAGGGGTCGACGAAAGATAACGCGAGGACGTCACCGGCTGCATAGGGTCCGCCCGCGACGACGACCGATACTGCGATCGTCTCAGGGACGAGCGCGTCGCCAGGCTCGCGTTTAGTGAGCGGCGCCGCTCCGCTGTGTTGGGCCAGGCGGCAGATCGGAGCCGTCGAAAACGCGATCGACAGAACATCGCCCTCGTGGAAGGGGCCGCCGCTGCTGGAAACGCGGACGACGGCTACGTACGGGATATCGCTCGTTATAGGCATGAGTGCTCCTACCGCGTGGTCTGCAGTTCGGGCGAGGACTTGCCGTTCGTTGGATCGCCATCGACCACGAGGTGCGGCGTGATCAGAAAGACAACTTCATCCTTTGTGTGACTGCGTTCGCGATTCCGAAAGATTTCGCCGATCAGGGGTATGTCGCCCAAAAACGGGAGTTTCGTCAACGCTCTTGTGTCCACGTCCGAAAACAAGCCCGCAATAACAATTGTTTCGCCGTCGTGTACGCGCAGCGTCGACTGGGCCTTGCGTGTCGTAATTATTGGAAAGTTCGCGATCGTTCCAGTAACCTGACTGTAATCGGTCTCCAAGTCGGTCGTGATCATGCCATCGCTTCCGATCGTCGGCGTCACGTTGAGGTTCACGCCAACGTTGACGAATTGCACCTGCTGCGTTCCCGTACGAGCATCGAAATAGACGACCGGGTATTGCTGTCCGACGAGCAACGAAGCGGGAACGTTGTTTAGCGACGAAATGCTCGGGCGCGCCAGAATCTGTGCTTCGCCCTTGGCGACCATTGCATTGATCGTCGCGTTGATGGCGAGAGAATTGTGCAGGAACGTCGTCACCGTGGAACCGCTACCTGCCTGCGGCTGACCGAGTTCGTCGACGCCCCCGAACAGGACGCCGACGTTGCTGGACTCGCTCGGGGAAATGTCCGTCACGCGGACCTCGTAGCGCACTTGCTGACCCGGGCGATCGATCTTTGTTAGCAGGGCGGTTGCTTGTGTAAGAAATGCGCTCGAGCCGCCCAAAATTATTTCGTTCTGCTGGTCGCTAGCGTAGGCGCTGTCGGGCGCGTTCACCGCGACCGTAGCCTGAAGCGCCCGGAGCGCGTCGTTGGCCTTTACGTAACGCATCCCGACGGCTGCGGTCAGGTTTCCGGAAGCAGAATCGAGCGCCTTGACGATCGACCCAGCCCGCTCGAGCGCGACGCTTCCTCCAGCAACGAGAACGCTTGCGGAGCGCATATCTGGTTGGATGATCGTGCCCTTGGGGAGCACCTCCACGAGCGTCTGAGCTACCTGAGCCGGTGCGGCATAGTGAAGCGTGAAAAGCACTGTTCGCGGACCATTCTCGGCCCCGGCCGGGTAGCGGCGGTTAATGCTATCGCTGGGCCCGAGATAGATGACGTTGCCCTCCGTGACCGTCTCCAAATCATTCGTTTGGGCCAGTGTTGCAAGTGCCTGAGCGAAGGTCACATTTCGTAGGCGCAGCGTGACTGCATGATGCGGGACTGCAGAATCGAGAACGACATTGACGGTCGCTTGTGTCGAAATGAGACGAACCGTATCGTAAATATCGAGGTCGCGTACGTCGAGTGAGATCGGGGAAGCTGCACGGAGCGGTGCGCCCGTCGCTCCGAGGGATGCGATCAGACAGATGATCGCGAGCGTTGTTCTGGCCATGCAAGATGCCTTTCAGCGCGGCGGCGCATAAGGATACGGATATGGGTAGGCGGTCGCGCCATTCGGATCTGGGGTCGGATTCGTGCCGACCGTTAAGCCGCGCGCATCGATTGTCGGCATGGGACCGGGCGTTGGAGGTCTCGACGTCGGAGTAGCGGCCGGTTGCGCGAGCACGCTTGGCGCGGGTAATGGAGCGCTCGAATGCGCCCCGAGAAGACGGCGCAGATGTGATAACTGGAGCACAAGTGCGGTCCCTACGTTTTGCGCGGGAGGCGGAGTCGCGTGAAAAGCGTCGGGAAGATCGAGGCGCGTGCCGTTTGCGAAGGTGAGACCGCGTAAGTCGATCCTGACGATGCGCAGTTCGCCGAGCGCATCGCCGACTCGCACGATTTCCAACGACGGACCGTACTCGACGTACGCAACCGAGCGCGACCCTACAATCGTCGCGCGTAACGCCAATGGCGCGGCAGTGCGCGCTGCGATTGCAGACGCCCCTCCGGGGCTGGGTATACTGATGTCCGGAACGCTAACGCCCGGCAAGCTGATGGTCGAAGATCTCGTTGCCGGTAATGGCAACGGCGCCCGCTCGGGTTCGCCGGCGAACGGGTCGCGAAGGATCTGAGCGACGGCCGGCGCGGCCGCAAATGCGACTTGCAGGCCCCGGGCGGCGTTCAGCCCGCCCGCACCCTGCGCGTCCGTTTGCTCGCCTAGCCCGGAAAACCACGCCGCATATCCGGCTGCCGACAAGAAAAGCAGCAGTGACCGTGCGCGCTGCGTCAAGGCAAAATTCATGGCAGGGTCTCGGTTGCCGCTTCGTAGAGCGTGATCGGAACAAATGCAAGAACTTCGTCACCATCGCGTTGCAAGTTGGGTGTTTGGACGCCGACGATGTTCGCACCGAGTGAGAGATCACCGATTGCAGCTAGGAGACTCGGATAGCTGCCCCGCAACTCAAGCGAGACACGGCTGACCTCGAATAGCGTTGTTTTCGTGCGCCCTTCGGCGGCGGCGGACGAATCTTGTGTAACGTTCGTCGAGAGGAGCGTCACAGAGTGACGCCGCACTGTGGCAGCGAGCGCATGGAGAAATGTTGCCGCGACCGCACGTGCCAACAACCGGTCGTACCGAGCAGCGAGTTCAGCGTGCTCCAGGCGTAAGCGGGGCATCTCAGAGAAGGCGATGTCGTCCGAGCGGAGTTCCGACTGATCATCGTCGAGCCGCGCCTGGAGGCTATCCAGTTTCGGCTGATATGCGAGGCAAATGAGTACTCCGGTAAGCAGGCCTAGCGACAGCGTCGCAATCCGAAGGAGGCGCTGGACATTTAGCGGCGCAGCAGTCATTCTCGGTCGCTCGATTCAGCGGGTGGGATTCGCGCGGTGAAGCGAATTCGTCCGTCGCGATTGTCGATGGCCACGAGCGCTATTCGACGGGACGGGAAGGCGCTGCCCAGAGCTAGCATCGCCGTACTAACCGCGTCGAGCGAATATGCAGCGCCCGTTACCTCGAGGCCGCTGGGAACTTGCGCGAGCGAGTCGAGCCAGACACCTTCGGGCACGGCATTGCCTACCTGTGCGATCGCCAGTTCTGCCGCAGGGCCGCTGCGTCTCACGACTACTGCTTCGCGGGCGATTTCCTGATAGCGAGCGACGGAAAGCGCGAGCGCCCTAGCTTCGTTGCGCTCCGCGACGCGATTTGCCAGTGCCGCTTCGGAATCGATCGCTGCTATTGAGATTCTGTGAAGCCGCAACGTCTCGATGCCGAATCCAATCGCAGCTACAGTCACGACGACCGCGAGGCTAAGCACTACTTCGCGCGCGAACTCGCCATCGACTTGGAAGCCGAACGCGTCGATCTTCTTCCTGGGACGGGGCAAGAGGTTTGCTCGAATCATATTGCAACGAGTCCGCGTAGCGCGATGGACCACGAGGCGAGGCCGAAGGCGAATGTCCAAGTGGGGGCTTCGAGACCGCTCAGCGTGACCGGTGAAATGATGTATCCATCGGTGCGTAACAGAGCCTCGATCGATTCGTACTGAAAGCGCGATCCTAGAATTGCGAGTCGTTGCACGTCGGCAATTCCGTCGCGTCGAGCTTGGACGAGAGCCGTGCGCACGTGACCCGCGACTCTTTCGTCGATAAGTCGTGGCGGAAAGACCGCCGTGAGTCCAAGTGGTTTTCCAAAGACGACGAGTTCGGCGCGATCGCCGGAGCAGTCCAAGACGGCGTCGGCCTCCGGAACGGCTCGGCGCCAGGCGCAAGCCGGTACATCGACCGCGACCGCCCTGAGCCCACCCGCCCGGGCAATTGCGATGAGGCGCTCTACGGTGCTGCTGCGCGCTATCGAAAGCAGCATTTTTTCGTTCGAACCGGGGATTTGGTCGAGCGAGACGAGCCGCTCGGAAGCCGGCCAATCGACGATTGTGTCCGCCTCGAGGGTGGCCGCGCGTTCCGCCTCGGGCCGGCGCATACCCGGTGGCGAGCAAAAGATGCGGGTCACGAGGTCGGTCGAGGGAGCGGCAAGAACGCAGCGCCGCTCGCTCGTTTCAAGCCGCCGAACGATCTGACCGATCGTTTCGGCTACCTTCAAATCCAACTGATCGGCGTCGACTCGGGGTACTTTAAGCGTGTGTGTTTCCGTGACCGCAAACCCGTTTCCGAACGCTGCCGCAGATACGACTGACACGGTTTCCGCGCCGATGTCGACACCGAGAGGCAGAGTGCCCGAACGCCGAAAGAATTTCACGTCATTGCCCCATTACTAGACGAAGTATCGGATCTGTTAGCACGAGCGCGAACGCTGCGCCCGCCGCCAGGTGTGGCCCAAATCGCACACACTGGCCGCGCTGCAAACGCCCGGTAAGGAACGCGGCGACGGTGCCGCTTAGGCAGGCCGCGAAAATGGCGACGATCGCGCCGAGCGGACCGAACGCTGCTCCTATCGAGAACATGGCCTTCACGTCGCCGAGACCCATGGCGCGGCCGCGAGACACGACGACGATCGTTCCGAACGTGCCGACCAAGACGCCGACCCCCGCGGCGCAGGCAAGCGCACTGCCTAGGACAATGCCGATGGCCGAAACTATGATCGCCGCCGGCAGGGTGACAGCGTCGAAGATCAGACCGGTTCGAGCATCCGCGTCCGCGACGACCACGAGAGCAATGCAGGTGATACCGCGCGCAGCAGCTTCTCCCGGCCTCGCTTGAAGCGCAAGGGCGCCTGCTGCAACGCAAAGCGCCGCTGCTATCGTTCGAAACGAGGCCGCCCCAACCATACCAAGCGTTCGGCGCTCCGCGGCGCGCGCGAGCAATACAGCGCAGCCTGTCCAGAGAATCAGCACGAGCGCGACGAACAGCGAAGTTGTCACGGCGTTACTGTCCGTAGAATCCGGCTTGCGGGTCATAGACGATTTGTGTGCAGCCGGTAGTTCCGCACAGTGCCCCGGTTCCCGCACCCTTCGATAGGCCGGACAAGGTCGACGCATCGTACGGTCCGGAATCAAGGATGGAGTAGGAATCCGGTTTTCCGGCAACGGCGACGTTCGTATAGGCGTAGGGTTGGCGCTGAAGCGCGTTTGTCGGCGTTGTGGTGAGGTAGGGGTTCGTGGCACCACCGAAAAGTGCCGGCGCCACCTCTCCCGAGGGTGGATACGTCTCGTTATCGCCGTAGAAAAGCTCGAGGGCGGTCGCAATCTGCTTCATGTTGGCCTCGCTTTGCGACACTGCGGCCTGAGCGCGGGCATGCACGTAGTTCGGAATGACGATGGCCGCGAGCAGCGCGATGATCGCAACGACGACCATCAGCTCGATGAGTGTAAACCCTAATTCGCGCCGTTGATGGGCGTGTTCGAGCATGTTCCTCTCCTGTTGACGATTAGTGGATCGACGCGCCGAGTGTCGAGAGTGGCACGTACACGACATAGACGAGCGCGGCGACTACAATGCCGAGGCTGAAGGTAACCGAGGTCTGCACGATCGTGGGTAAGGCGGCCAACACCGACTCCACGTCTTCCTCGTAGTATTCCGCGAGCTTGACCAGCATGTGCGGGACGTTCCCGGTCGAGCCGCCCACGCGGACGAAGCCGAGCAGCAATGGGCCGAACAGATCCGATGCCGCGAGCGCCTCGTCCAGCGTGGCCACCGATCCTCCCGCAATTTTCTCGCGAGCGGCAGCGATCGCGAGAGCGAACGTTGGGCTCTCGGCGACCGGAATGGCGACTTCAAGGGCGCGCACGAGGTTGACGCCTGATTCCAACATCGTCGCGAGCACCCGGCAGAGACGCGCCAAAGTAGTCTTGCGAACGGCGCCTCCGATGACCGGCAGGCGCAAACGAGCGCTGTCGAAAGCCAGCGCCCCGTCATTCGTGCCGAGGGCGTGGACGGTGAGCAAGGCTCCGGCAGCGAGGCCGGCTGCGATGATGGCCGCGCCCGTGCCTGAGCTGGCAAGGAAAGCGTAGAGACTGATTAGCGCTGCCATGCTTGGCGGCAACTCTGCGCCGAAGCTGGAGAACAACTGGGCAAACTGGGGCATGACGACCGCGAAGAGGTACGCCGCGATCGCGAGCGCCGCGGCAACGACGATAGAAGGATAG
>Ga0302325_10021243_pt1 | contig 13593 bp, 10 predicted proteins | sample Palsa_T0_2_FD_201948 | JGI IMG/M metagenome (GOLD analysis project Ga0302325, IMG submission 201948) | Peat permafrost microbial communities from Stordalen Mire near Abisko, Sweden - Palsa_T0_2 | ecosystem: Environmental > Terrestrial > Soil > Palsa > Peat permafrost | place: Sweden: Abisko... | reverse complement strand
CTACTCCAGCGACTTCTCCCGTGACAGCCTCGACCGCATGGTCAAGTCCGCTCTCGAACTCGCGAAGATCACCTCCGAAGATCCCTTCGGTGGCATCCCCGATGCGTCCCAACTCGGTCAACTCACCGGCGATCTCGACCTCTACCACGAAGACGTCTATTCGCTCCCCGGCTCCGATCGCATCGACTACGCCCGCCGCGCTGAAAAGGCCGCGCTCGATTTCGATCCCCGCATCAAGAATTCCGACGGCGGATCGTTCGACGCCGCTACCGGACACAAAGTCCTCGCCAACTCTCACGGCTTCGTCGGCGAATACCGCCGGTCTTATTGTTCGGTGGCAGCGGTTCCCATCGCCCAGACCGAAACCGGCGCCATGCAGCGCGATTTCTGGTACTCGGTCGCGAACAAGCTGACCAAACTCGAATCCCCCGAGCAGGTCGGCAAAGTTGCCGCCGAACGTACCTTGCGCCGCCTCGGCGCGCGCAAAGCAAAAACCGCGCACGTCCCCATCGTGTTCGATCCCATGGTCGCAAGGTCGATCATCGAGCACATTTTCGAAGGTGTGAACGGAGATTCCGTCTACCGCGGTGCATCCTTCCTCGCCGGCAAACTGGGAGAGAAAATCGCCGGCGACAACGTCAGCGTCGTCGACGACGGCACCATGCGCGGTGGATTCGGCACCAGCCCCTTCGACGGCGAAGGCGTTCCCACGCGCCGCACCGTAGTGATCGAAAACGGCGTGCTGAAGTCCTACCTGCTCAACACCTACACCGCAAAAAAGCTTGGCCTGCAGACCACCGGCAACGCCTCCCGCGGACTCGCAGGCACTCCCGGCATTGGCCCGGGAAATTATTTCCTGCAGCCCGGCAAGAAAACCCCGCAGGAACTGATCGCAGAAATAAAAGAAGGTCTCTACGTCACCGAATTCCTCGGCCACGGTGCCAATCTCGTAACCGGAGACTATTCCCGCGGCGCCTCCGGCCTCTGGATTTCCGGCGGTGAACTCACTTATCCCGTCGAAGAAATCACCGTCGCCGGCAACCTGAAAGAAATGTTCTTCAACATTTCCGAAATCGCCAACGACCTCGAATTCCGCGGCTCCGTAGCCGCCCCCACAATCCGCATCGATGGCCTGACCGTCGGCGGCGAGTAGTTCTTGACTTCCGTGGAAGGGCGGCCGCGGAAGAACCGGCGTGGAAGAGCGGCCCTTTAGGGCCGCGTAAGCTATCATGAAGCGCTGGGCTTTAGCCCCGGTGTCCGTCGTCCTCGATCCCGAGGCCACAAAAATGAAATTCTCCCAAATCATCTTCTGGATCGCTTTCATCTGGGGCGTCCTAATCCTCACCCCGCTCTATTTCATGTTCGGCACAATCGGCCGCCAGGATCCCCCGCCCATCACTCACCCAGCTTTTTACTATGGCTTCGTCGGCGCAGGCCTGGCGTGGCAATTCGCCTTCCTGGTAATCGCTCGCGACCCCGTGCGCTTCCGTCCCATGATGATTCCCTCGGTCTTCGAGAAGTTCAGTTACGCCGCAGCTCTGATCGTTCTCTACTTCCAGCATCGCCTCCATCCCACAGATTTGATGTTCGCAGCAATCGATCTCCTCTTCGGAATCCTCTTTCTGTTTGCATTCTTCAAAACCGCTCCGTAGTATTCCACCCTGGTCTTGATCGACAAAATGAGCCAACGATGTTAAAGAAAACATTTACTGCCAAACTGCAAAAAAGCCCCAAGAAAGGCGGCTGGACCTATGTCGTCTGGCCCAACTCAGTTGAGTTTTTTAAAACCCGTGGTCTGGTCAAGGTCAGAGGAAGAATTGATGGTCACCCATTTCGAAGCTCGTTTATGGCTCTCGGGAACGGCACACATAAGCTACCTGTAAAAGCGGACATTCGGCGGGCGATCGGGAAAAATGTGGGGGAAACGGTCAAAGTGTTATTGGAAGAGCGTATCGAGAGCTAATTTAATGGGTTGTGTGTGAGCACCCTAAGATGGAAAATCCCAGAAGTCAGACGAACCAACTGCCGAATCCTCTTCCTGGTTGCATTCTTCAAAACCGCTCCGTAGTATTCCAGCCACGCGCACAACTTAAAATTCTCTGACTGGGAACACCATCGTCTCCGGAGACTCATGAATCGCAGATCATTCCTCAAAGCAACCAGCGCAGCAGGACTAGCCTGCGGCATCCCTTCCCCAGCCGCGTTCGCCCACGCGCAAGAGCCCGCACTGCCTCCGGGAACGCCGCAGAAAAAGACGATCCCCCCCGACTCTCCCGAAAGAATTCTCCTGAAAGACTACCGTCCAAAATCTCTCTACAAAATTCCCGTCACCGAAGTCGCAAAAGCAAAATTTCCCATCATCGACATGCACTCGCACCCCTACGCCAAAACTCCCGAACAAATCGCCGAGTGGGTACGAAACATGGACGAAGTCGGCGTAGAAAAAACAATCATCCTGACCATGGCGACCGGCGCGGAGTTCGACGCCATCCACCGCAACTACTCAAAATATCCCGACCGCTACGAACTATGGTGCGGCCTCGATTTCAGCCAGTACCTGTACAAGGAGCCTGGATTCCCTGAAATGGCCGTGAAGGAGCTCGGACGCTGCCACGACGCTGGCGCTCGCGGCATCGGCGAAATTCACGACAAGGGCCAAGGGCTTCGCTCCGGCAAATCCACCGCGCAGGGCGTACACCCCGACGATCCTCGCGTCTCCCCCATCTGGGAGAAAGCCGCCGAACTCGGCATGCCCATCAGCCTCCACGTCGCCGACCCCATCTGGATGTACCAGAAGATGGACAAAACCAACGACGGCCTGATGAACGCCTACGAATGGCGTCTCGACAACCAGCCGAACATCGTCGGCCTCTCCGGAATGGTCGATATTCTCGAGCGCACCGCCCAGCGCCATCCCAAAACAACGTTCGTCGCCTGCCACTTCGCCAACCTCGACTACGATCTCGCACGCCTCGGCGACATGTTCGCTCGCAACCCGAATCTCTACGCCGACATTTCCGCGCGCTACGCCGAAACCGCCCCCATCCCGCGCTTCGCCTCGCAGTTCTATGCCAAGCACGCCGATCGTCTCGTCTACGGCACCGACATGGGTTTCGACAAGTCCATGTACCGCACCACCTTCCGCATCCTCGAAACCCAAGACGAACACTTCTACGAAATCGACCAGTTCAACTACCACTGGCCCCTGAACGGATTCGCCCTTCCAGATCCAATCCTGCAACAGGTCTATCACACCACCGCCGCCAAGCTGCTGGCCTCGCGCACTTGAAGGATTTCCTTAGTGTCCTTAGTGGTAAATGAATTTTCTAGCCCACTCTCCACAATCGACATTCCAAAATCAACCATCTACAATTCCCGCATGGGCGGCCTCACCCCGCAATCTCCAATCACCGAAGAACGCGACTCCAGCCGCCGGATTATTTTTCTGACCGTGGCAGTCGTCCTGATCATCGCCGTAGTCGCAGCCCTGCTCCTCCGCAACGAACCAAAAGCCGCCACCGGACTCCCGCCCGCCTACGCCGCCAACCTGAAGCTCTCCGACTTCAAAATGAGCGCCGCCGAAAACTTCGTCGGCGCCACCGTCAGCTACATCGACGGCACGCTCACGAACGCCGGCTCGAAAACCGTAACTCACGCCGCCGTGCAAGTCATCTTCAAAGACGACATGGGCCAGGTCGCGCAAAAAGAAGACAGTGTCCCCCTGCGCGCCCTGAAAACCACCGGCCCCTACCCCGATGCCGTCGACCTCACCGTCTCCCCGCTCGCCCCCGGCCAAAGCCAGCCCTTCCGCCTGACCTTCGAAAGCATCTCCGCGCAATGGAACCACCAGTATCCCGAAATCCAGATCACCGACGTCACCACCAAATAAAACTGACGTCATCACCAAATAAAACTACGGAGATGTCATCCCGAGCCAGGCCGAAGGCCCGGCGAGGGGCCCTACGATGCGCACGCAGCAGCATGATCGCCGGTCGGGCCCTGCCACGAACGCGCGCCGCTGGACGCCGTCCGGAAGAACTGATGAATGCCAGTTACTACCGTGGATGAGCGGCGCTTCAAGCGCCGCGCAAAGTCTGCGGAATCAGCGGGGGCTTCAGCCCTAGGGCGTGCGCTTCAGCGCCAGACAACGCGCCCCACTCCAGTAGAATGGCTCCATGTCCGAACCAAAGCCATTCCGCCTCACGGAGTCCGTAAAAGCCGCGGGTTGAGCGTCCAAGCTGAGTCCAGCGGCGCTGGACACGGTGCTTGGGAAATTAGCCCGGCAACACGACCCCAACGTTCTGGTCGGCTTCGATCACGCCGACGACGCCGGAGTGTATCAAATCGCCCCCGATCAAGCCCTGGTCCAGACCGTCGATTTTTTTACTCCCGTCGTCGACGATCCCTACACCTTCGGCCAGATCGCCGCCACCAACGCCCTCAGCGACGTCTACGCCATGGGCAGCCGCCCCATCACATCGCTCGCCCTGGTGTGCTTCCCCGAAAAAGCCGATCTCGAAATTCTCGAGCGCATCCTCGCCGGCGGCCTCTCGAAAATGATCGAAGCCAACTGCACCGTAGTCGGCGGCCACAGCATTCGCGACGACGAAACCAAATTCGGATACGCCGTCACCGGCCTCGTCCATCCCCGAAAAGTTCTCGCCAACAGCGGCGCCAAGGCAGGGGACGCTCTGGTCTTCACCAAGCCCCTCGGCACCGGCGTGATCTCCACCGCCATCAAGAGAGGCAAAGCGGAACCAGCCTGGATCGATGCCGCAATCCAGTCGATGACCACGCTCAACAAGAAAGCCGCCGAGCTCATCGTCGGCCACAACCACAACGCCCACGGTTTCAACAGTCAAGGTTTCGAAGTTCACGGCATGACGGATGTAACCGGCTTCGGCCTGATCGGCCACGCCCGCGAGCTAGCCCTCGCAAGCAATGTCTCGCTGGAAATTTTTTCAGATAAGCTCGAAGCCCTCCCAGGAGCGCTCGAATGCATTCGCGCGGGCTACATCCCCGGCGGCCTCAACGCCAACCGCGACTTCGCCGAATGCGTGGTCGGCTACGAATCCGAAATCAGTCCCGACCTCAAAGCCTTGCTCTTCGATCCGCAAACCGCCGGCGGACTCCTCATCTCCATCTCCGAGACCACGTGCGAAAGATTTATTTCCCAAGCCCGCGATCTCGGAATCGCCGCCCGCCGCATCGGAAACGTTTCTGCATCCCAGAAGCCGCTCATCCGCATCTATTAATTCATCATGGAAACCCGCCAGCTCGGCCACACCGGCCCCAAAGTTTCCGCCCTCGGCCTCGGCTGCATGGGCATGTCAGAGTTTTACAGCGGACGCGACGACGCCGAGTCCATCGCCACCATCCACCGCGCTCTCGAACTCGGCATCAACTTCCTCGACACCGCCGACGTCTACGGCCCCTACAAGAACGAAGAACTCGTCGCCCGCGCCATCAAAGGCAAACGCGATCAACTCATACTGGCCACAAAATTCGGCATCGTCCGCGATCCCGCCAACCCCATGGTCCGTGGCATAAGTGGCAAGCCGGAATACGTCCGCCAATCCTGCGAAGGCAGCCTGAAGCGCCTCGGCGTCAACACTATCGACCTCTACTACCAGCATCGCGTCGACCCCAACACTCCCATCGAAGACACCGTCGGAGCCATGGCCCAGCTCGTGAAAGAAGGCAAAGTCCGTTATCTCGGACTCTCCGAAGCCGGCCCGCAAACCCTCCGTCGCGCCGCCAAAGTTCACCCCATCACCGCATTGCAAACCGAATACTCCCTCTGGACGCGCGATCCCGAGGATCAAATCCTCGGCACCTGCCGCGAACTCGGCATCGGCTTCGTCGCCTACAGCCCCCTCGGCCGCGGGTTCCTCACCGGACAATTCCAGCGCTTCGAAGACTTAGCCGCCGACGACTACCGTCGCAACTCTCCCCGCTTTCAAGGCGAAAACTTTCAGAAAAATCTCGATCTGCTGCACCACGTGGAAGAACTAGCGAAAAAGAAAAACTGCACACCGTCCCAATTAGCGCTAGCCTGGGTCCTCGCGCAGGGAAAAGACATAGTTCCCATCCCCGGCACCAAGCGCCGTAAATATCTCGAAGAAAATACAGCCGCGTTCGATGTGAAACTAACCGCCGAAGAAATCAGCCGCATCAACGAATTTTTCCCCGTCGACGCAGCCTCCGGTCCCCGCTATCCCGAGCACATGATGAGCGCAGTCAATCGCTAACCCAAAAGTAAAGGGCGGCCGCAAGGCCGCCCAAAAAACTATCCACTAATCCCTGGCCCCTGCCCACTGCCCTTAAGCCCGAGCCGGACTCTCTCCACCCTTAGCAATCCCCGGCCGCCCCGGCTCCGGCTTCAAAACCTGCTGCACACCATCCTCAGGCTTCGGCGGAGACTTGAACGGAGGAAGCTCTTTCCCCTCTACCAGCAACCCGATCTCTGAAGCATCCAGCACTTCCCGCACCAGCAGCGCGCTGGCAATCTTCTGCAGCGTCTCGCGGTTTTCATCGAGAATATGCTTCGCCGTGTCGTAACCCTTGCTCACCAGCTTCCGCACTTCTCCATCGATCTTGATCGCCGTATCTTCGCTGTAGTCGCGATGCTGCGCAATCTCGCGTCCCAGGAATATCTGCTCTTCCTTCTTGCCAAACGTCAGCGGACCCAGGTCGCTCATGCCCCACTCGCAAACCATCTTGCGCGCCAGTTCCGTGGCTCGCTCAATGTCGTTGCCCGCGCCGGTACTCATCTGGCTCAGGAATAATTCTTCCGCCAGCCGCCCGCCCATCAGAATCGCGATGTCGGTCTCCAGATATTCCTTGGTGTAGTTGTGCCGGTCATCCACGGGCAGTTGCTGCGTAACGCCCAGCGCCATGCCCCGCGGAATAATTGTGACTTTGTGCACCGGATCAGACCCCGGCAGCCTGGCCGCCACCAGCGCGTGCCCCGCTTCGTGGTACGCCGTGACTTTCTTTTCCCCATCGGAAAGAATCATCGACTTGCGTTCCACGCCCATCAGCACTTTATCTTTGGCCACTTCGAAGTCATACATCAGCACAGCCTTGCGGTTTTGCCGCGCCGCCGCCAATGCCGCCTCGTTTACCATGTTCTCCAGATCAGCTCCTGAGAACCCCGGTGTGCCCCGCGCCAGAACCTGCAAATCGACATCTTCCGCGAGAGGCTTTTTCCGCGTATGCACCCGCAGAATCTCTTCCCGTCCCCGCACATCCGGACGGCTCACCACCACCCGCCGGTCAAATCTTCCCGGGCGCAGCAGCGCCGGATCCAGCACATCCGGCCGGTTCGTCGCCGCCATCAGAATCACGCCTTCATTCGACTCGAACCCGTCCATCTCCACCAGCAACTGGTTCAAAGTCTGCTCGCGCTCATCGTGTCCGCCGCCTAAACCAGCGCCGCGATGCCGCCCCACCGCGTCAATCTCGTCGATAAAAATAATGCAGGGAGCATTCTTCTTGCCCTGCTCAAACAGATCGCGCACCCGGCTCGCGCCCACGCCCACAAACATCTCCACAAAATCAGAACCCGAAATCGAGAAGAACGGCACGTTCGCCTCGCCCGCCACTGCCCGCGCCAGCAAAGTCTTGCCCGTTCCCGGAGGCCCCACCAGCAGCACGCCCTTGGGAATGCGTCCGCCCAGCTTCTGGAACTTCTGCGCCTCGCGCAGGAACTCGATAATCTCTTTCAGCTCTTCCTTGGCTTCTTCCACGCCCGCCACGTCTTTGAACGTGACTTTCTTCTGCTGCATCGAAAGCAGCCGCGCCCGGCTCTTGCCAAACGACAACGCCTTGTTCCCGCCCGTCTGCATCTGCCGGATCATGAAAAACCACAGCGCCCCCAGAAGAATCAGCGGAGCCCACGTCCCCAGCAGTTGCAGCGACCAGCTCCCGCTGTTGATGTCGCGGAAGGTAACGTTGATCCCCTTCTGCTCGTGCAGGTTCTTCAGCACTTCCGGCGTGAAATAGGTCAGCGGCGCCGCGGTATGGAACAACGACCCGTCGCTGTACTTGCCGTGCACCTGCATCCCGTCCACTGTCAACTCGCGCACGTGCCCCTGCTGGTCCACGTCGCTCATGAACTGCGTGAACTGAATCTCTTTGTCTTTTTGCCCGTCGCGGCCTTGTTTAATCACCTGCCACAACAGCAGGGCAGACAGCCCAATCACCACCCAGAACACCACCGTCTTCACTGTCGAGTTCACCGAGTCACTCCTGCCTGAAACACGATGCTACGAATGAGGGCCGAGTACAGCAGCAGCCCAAGGCTCCCGCCAACCTGATTAGATGCCACTCCGCTAGCTTTCGGATCGGCTAATTGCCGGCTCCTTGCATTTTACCATGTAGAGACAGCCGCCTCGGCTGTCCCGGCCAGAGCGAAGCTCGGCCGGAACCCTTCCCCACAGCCGGCACCAAAAAAAGGCACCACCTAACTGCCTGTCCCCACTCAACTTGGCTCCGCCCTTACCTGCCGCCAGAAGCCGGGGCGCCCCTACTGCGGGCCATTGTCCGGGTTAGCGCTTCCTCCCATCGGCACACCCGCAGCCCTCCGCCGCATCTGCCGGATCATGAAAAACCAAAGAGCCCCCAGCAGCAGCAAGGGAGCCCAAGTTCCCAGCAGCTGCATAGAAAAGCCTTCCGCCGAGGATTCCTTGAACCAAATCTCAACGCCCTTGTCTCGGAGCGAATCCAGGAACAACGATTGATTCGCTGGTGCGAACAGCCAGAACGCGCTGTTGTTCCGATACTGCCCTTGGATGCGGTTCCCAGCAATTGTCACCCTGGCCACGTCGCCGGACTCCACCGCCGCCATGAACTGCGAGTAGCTGATTTCCGAAGTGACTTGCTCTGCGGGCTTCGCTTTGACCACCTGAAAAAGCAGCATCGCAGAAATAACGATCACCGCCCAAAACACAACTGACTTGACAGACTTATTCACAACCGTCCCTCCTCACCGGGCGCTTCGACGAGAAGCCGGCGAAAAGCCATCGATAAGGTCTATGCTCCTGCGGCCGCCAGGTATGGCAAATTGCGGTTCGTCTGCTCCACCGCCCCCAGCCCGTAACCCACCAGAAACGTCTCATCCACCAGAAACCCGAAATAATCCGGCTGCAGCAGCACCCGCCGCGCCGATTGCCGGTCCAGCAGCGTCACCAGCTTCACCGAAGCCGCTCCCCGCGCCCGCAAATCGCTCATCAGAAATTCGCTGGTCACTCCCGAATGCACCAACCCCTCCACCAGCAGAATGTGCTGCCCACTGATGTCCGGCTCGTGGCTGAAGAAAATCTCCATCACATCGCTGGCGCTGGCATTGCTGCCCTGCGTCCGCGTGTATTTCGGCTTGATAAACTGGCACACCACGGGCACATCGAGCGCCCGTACCAGATCCGCCAGAAAAATAAAACTGTTCTCAAGCACCGCCAGCGCCTGAATCGTCTGTCCCTTGTAGTCGTCCGAAATCTGCCGCCCCAACTCCTTGACGCGCTTCTGTATTTGCTCGGACGTAATCACCTGCCGCAGCGCCCCGCCAGATTTCGATCCGTTCATAAGCTTGTCAATCCTGGGCTCTGTCGCCCTGCGCCAGAAACTCTTGTCATCCAGAGCGAAGCGAAGAGCCTGCCCTGAGCGAAGTCGAAGGGACCCCTGCCGCCACCACCCGACTCGAGGGCCACCACAGTCGAGCTTCGCTTTCGCGCCTCTGAACTAAACACCCTCGCCACCCGCTTGCGTCTCGCGAATCAAAACCCCCGCGCTCCCAGCTTTCGCCCGAAACTTCGCCGGAACCGCGAAACCGCGCGCCCAGACAATCTCATCTCCCCTCACCACCACCGGCCATAACCCGTGCTCCGGTTGTCCCACATGAAGCTCCTGCAGCAGTTCCTTCATCTTCTTCGGAGCCTTGGTATGCGCCGGCCAGAACCTGTCTCCAGCGCGCCAGTTCCGCACCCGCAGCGGCCCGCGCAAAAGCTCGCCATCGAGCAGATGCTCGGGATTATACGCCGCCTCCGCGGCCTTGCCGCGCAAAGCTTCGATCACCGTCCCAATCTCCGGAACCCGCACCCGCCCCGGCACCCTCAGCTCGTATTCATAGTCGTGAGCGACGTTCTGGGGAATGTTGTGAGCAACGTCTTGCGAAGCGTCTCGAGAAGCGTTCTCCTCCCGCCGCGGATCAGGAGCCAGAAAAACCAGCGCCTCTGGCTCGACCAGCACAGTCCAGCCCCGAGGCAGAGATAATTTCTTTCCGTCGCTCCCAGACTCCGCTGCAAATCGTAAAATTTCTTCCACATGCTTGAACTCAAGCGGAATCTCCGCATACTCCCCAACCGCCTTCACCAGCCGCCGCTGCACCGCAACCGGCTCACCCAGCAACCACCGCCGGTCGACCGAAGCGTCCATGGCAACCGGCTCCGGCTGCTCATCTTCCCCTTCGCGCAGCGCCCCAGCAACGCGCGGCCCAGCAGCATCCAGCTCAGCCGCGCCCAGCTGAATCTGCACCAGTGACGTGCCGCCGGCATTGCGGCTCCACTCCGGCTCCGACCACTGCACCACGGTTCCCAGCCATCCCGAAACTTCGTTCTCCCAGTAATCCTCTTCGCCGCGCGCAATCGCCGCCAACTCCGCCAGGTTCTCCGCCACCGCGGGATTGAACTCCCGCTCAATCATCGGAAGCACCATCTGCCGCACCCGGTTACGCGTAAACTTGTCATCCGCGTTCGTCGAGTCCTCGCGCCAGTCCTGCCGGGTCTCTTTCAGATAATCTTCCAGCTCGCGCCGCCGAAACCCGAGCAGCGGCCGGATGATTTCCCCGCAAGCCTCGCCATCCCCATCCTCCACCACAATTCGTTCGTAGATTCCACCGAGCCCGCTCACCCCCGTGCCCCGAATCACCCGCATCAAAACCGTCTCCGCCTGATCATCCAGCGTGTGCCCGGTAGCAATCACGGTGAGACGATTCGCCGCAGTTGCGCTGGGAGGAGCTGGGCTGGAAAGAGTCGAACTGGCGGAAAGATTCGGGAAGGGCACGACTTCAGTCGTGCCGTGAAGCTTCACTGCCGCCGCGGGCTTCAGCCCCTGAGGCCCGCTTTTCGGTGGCGCAGGGCTTCCAGCGCTGCAATCATCAGCCAGGTTATTGAGGGCTTCAGCCCCCGAGGTACTTTCTCTCTCCTCACCCGAACCCAACAGCCGCCGAAAGAATCCATACCGCAACTCTCGCGCCGCCGCCTCTAGGCTGACATGCTCTTCAGACGCGTAAGCCGCCACATCTCCGCTCTCCACGAAAAATTCCAACCCATGCTCGCGAGCCAGCTTCGCGACAAACTCCAAGTCCGCTTCCGACTCAGCCCCGCGCAGCTTGTGATCGAAGTGAACCACAGAAACCACAATCCCGATCTCACCCCGCAACTCCAGCAGCAGCCGCAACAGCGCCACCGAATCAATCCCGCCGGACACGGCCGCGCCGACACGATCCCCGGGCCCCAGCAGTTCCTGCCGCCGGATGTGGGCCAGAACGCGTTCCGCGAGTTCATGCACGGCAACATGGTACAACCTTCCGCGCACGCGCCCGAAACCCCGGCATCGGCGGCCCGGGAGGTAAATGCTGGCTCGTCAGACCCGCAACAATAACGGTCAGGCACGCGCGCGCGAAACGAAGTTTTGCGGAAATGCGGTCAACGAAAGCGATTCTTTGCTGGATGATTTGCGGGTCGACGCAGGATCAATAACTTACGAGGGAGGGAAAGAGGGAAGCCCCAAACTTCAGAGAATCAACGGCTTGCAAAATCCAGATTGAGTAACACAATAGCTGTAAGATATATACTGACAGCAGGCCACTTTCCCGCCCGCTGGAGGCATTTTGCCTCCCGGCGGACCTTAGCCTTCGCCCGCGGGAGAAAGCCATTCTCGTGGCATCCTGAGCGTCCTGGAGGCCATTCCAGCAAGTGTCCTGCATGCTCGGCGAAGCCCGCCTGCCCGATGTAGCGATCCTCGAAGCGCAACTCCAATAGAATCAAGCGAACGAAAAATCCCGCTCCTTTGGAATCAACTATTTCCGAAAGTCATAGCGGATCGATGCTGTCGGGAAGAAGAACCGGCGAGCTGGCGCTCGCCGGACAGCCGAGGCGGCTGTCCCTATGTGATTTTCTTGCTAGTCGCTTTTCTCCGTGGCTCGGTGTCTCCGTGGTGAAGACGCTTTACAGCCCCGTGCCCTTCTCCGCGATCAGCTTTTTGATCTTCTCCACGAAGTCTGCCGCCGGCATATCCTCAGTCTTCTCTTTGCCGCGGGTGCGGACGTTTACCTTGCCCGCCTCCGACTCCTTATCTCCGACTACGAGCAGGAACGGAACTTTCTGCATGGCGTGCTCGCGAATTTTCGCATTCATCTTTTCGTTGCGGGCGTCTACTTGCACGCGCACTCCGATTGCCTTCAGTTGCGCCGCCACTTTGTTGGCGTACTCCGCGTGGCGCTCGCTGATGGGAATCATCGCCACCTGCACCGGCGAGAGCCACACCGGGAACGCGCCCGCGTAGTGCTCAATCAGCACTCCGAAGAAGCGCTCCACCGAACCGAATAAAGCGCGATGCACCATCACCGGCTGTTTGCGCGAACCATCCTCGGCGACGTACTCCAAACCGAAGCGCTGCGGAAGATTGAAGTCGACCTGTATCGTCGAGAGTTGCCACAAGCGGCCAATAGCATCCACCAGCTTGATATCGATCTTCGGTCCATAAAACGCCGCCTCGCCGGGAATGGTCTTGTACTCGACATTCTTGCGCTTCAGCACATTCTCGAGCGATTGGATGGCGTGGAGCCATTGCTCTTCACTGCCTACAAAATTTTTGCGGTCGTCGGGATTCCAGGTGGAGAGCTCGGTCTGGTATTTGTCGAAGCCAAAATCTTTCAGCACGTCCAGGGCAAAGTCGAGACAACCAGTGATCTCGTCTTCGACCTGCTCCGGAGTGCAGAAGATGTGCGAGTCATCTTGAGTAAAGCCGCGCACGCGCAACAGGCCGTGCATCACGCCGGAGCGCTCGTAGCGATAGACCGTGCCCAGCTCGCCGAGCCTCACCGGCAGATCGCGATACGACTTCAGCGAATCTTTGTAAATCAAAATATGCCCGGGACAGTTCATGGGCTTCAGCCGATATTCGGCGTCGTCGAGTTCCATGGCGTCGAACATGTTCTGCGAGTAGTAGCCTTCGTGCCCGGAAGTAAAGAACAGCTGGCGCCGCGCCACGTGCGGGGTGTAGACCAGCGAGTAGCCGCGCTTCAGATACTCCTCGCGCATCCAGTCTTCCATCTGCTTGCGGATGATGCCGCCCTTGGGATGCCAGAAAATCAGCCCCGGCCCGGCCAGCTCCTGAATGGAAAATAAATCCAGCTGCTGGCCCAGCACGCGGTGGTCGCGCTTCTTGGCCTCTTCCACCTGCTGCAGATGCTTGTCCAGATCTTTCTGTGAAAAAAACGAAGTCCCGTAAATACGCTGCAGCTGCGGATTCTTTTCGTCGCCCAGCCAATACGCGCCGGCGATGTTGAGCAACTTGAATGCCTTGATCTTT
>Ga0302325_10021242_pt1 | contig 13593 bp, 12 predicted proteins | sample Palsa_T0_2_FD_201948 | JGI IMG/M metagenome (GOLD analysis project Ga0302325, IMG submission 201948) | Peat permafrost microbial communities from Stordalen Mire near Abisko, Sweden - Palsa_T0_2 | ecosystem: Environmental > Terrestrial > Soil > Palsa > Peat permafrost | place: Sweden: Abisko... | reverse complement strand
ACCGCGCCGTGCTCCGTCAGTTCCGGCGCCGAGATGAGCTCTGAGCCAGACCCGCAGCGGGTCGTCCCAACCGCCGAGGGGTCACGGGTCGGGCCGCTGACCGACCCACGACGGCGTCGGATACCGACCGCGGGTACAGGCTGATAGGACAGGGAGATGGTGGACCTCATCCCGCGCACCGTCCTGTTCGGCAACCCGGAGCGGGTGAGCCCGAGCCTCTCGCCCGACGGGCGCCAGCTGGCTTGGATCGCGCCCGACGACGGTGTGCTCAACGTGTGGGTCGCCCCGGTGCAGGGCGGTGGTGACGGGTCCGCTCCGGGTGGCGCCATTCACTGGGATGCTGCCGCCGCGGTGACCACCGATCGTGATCGCGGGGTGCGCGTGTACACGTGGGCCCACGACGGACGGCACATCTTGTATCTACAGGATCGGGGCGGAGACGAGAACTGGCGGCTGTTCGATGTGGACCTGCCGACGATGGTCCACCGTGACCTGACCCCCTACGACGACGTCCAGGTGCAGTTGATCGCGGTCGACAAGCGCTTTCCGACAGACGTATTGGTGGGCATCAATCGCGACAATCCCGAGCTGCACGACGTCTACCGCCTCGATCTGGTGACCGGTGAGCTGCAGAAGGTGCTGGAGAACCCCGGCTTCATCGGGTGGGTGGCCGACGCCCAGATGGTGGTGCGGGCGGGCGTGGCCCCCCAACCGGACGGGGGCCTCGTGCTGATGGTTCGGGACCGGGGCATCCAGGACTGGCGGCCCCTGTTGACGGTCCCGGCCGAGGACGCGCTCACCACTGGCCCCCTGTCGTTCACCGTCGAGGGGAGCTCGCTGCTCGCCCTGAGTTCGGTCGGGGTCGAAACCGCCCGCCTGGTGCGCATCGACCTCGCCGACGGGAAGACCGAGGAGCTGGCCGGCGATCCGGAAGCCGACATCACCGGCGTGCGACTGGACACCGATACCTGGGAGCCCCAGACCGCCACGGTGCTCAAGGACCGGGCCGAGCTCATCGTCCTCGATCCCGCGGTGCGGCCCGACGTCGACGCCGTCGCGGCCCTCGACCCCGGCGAGCCCGACATCGGCAGCGGTGACGATGACGATGCGTGGTGGCTGGTCGCCTTCAACCACGACGACGGTCCGGTGTCCTACTTCGCCTACGAGCGAGCCTCTCGGAGCGGCCGATTTCTGTTCGAACACCAGCCGGCCTTGTCCAAGTACACCCTCGGGGCCATGGAGCCGTTCTCGTTCCGTTCGCGCGACGGTCTCACCGTTCACGGGTACCTGACCTTCCCGCCCGGCGAAGGGCGGGCACAGCTGCCGACGGTGTTGAACGTGCACGGCGGCCCGTGGGCCCGCGACGTCTGGGGTTATGACCCCGAGGCCCAATGGCTGGCCAACCGCGGCTATCTGTGCGTGCAGGTCAACTATCGGGGTTCGACCGGCTATGGAAAGTCGTTCGTCAACGCCGGCAACAAGGAGTGGGGCGGCCGCATGCACGACGACCTTGTCGATGCAGTCGCCTTCGTGGTCGACCAGGGGTGGAGCGATCCCGAGCGGGTGGCCATCTTCGGCGGCTCCTACGGCGGCTACGCGGCCCTGGTCGGCGCCACGTTCACCCCAGAGCTGTTCCGGTGCGCGGTCGACATCGTGGGCCCGTCCAACCTCAAGACGCTCATCGAGTCGATCCCGCCCTACTGGGCTCCTGAGATCGAGGTGTTCCACCAGCGGGTCGGCAACCCCGAGACCGAGGAGGCCTTCCTCTGGTCCCGGTCACCGTTGTCCCGGGTGGCCGACATCAAGCGACCGATCCTGATCGCCCAGGGCGCCAACGACCCGCGGGTCAAGCAGGCCGAATCGGAGCAGATTGTGGCCGCGCTCGCCGAAGCCGGGGTCGAGCACGAGTACCTGCTCTTCCCCGACGAGGGGCACGGCTTCGCCAAGCCGGAGAACCGCCTCCGCTTCTATGCCGCGGCCGAGGTTTTCCTGGCGCGCCACCTCGGTGGGCGGGTGGAGGCCTAGCTCCGACACGGCCGCCCGGGAGCCCAATGGGCCCGGCTATGGCGGCGGTGGCGGGCCGCCGGGCGGGAAGTGTCCCAGCTCCGCGCCCACCTTCGTGGCGATGTTGGCCACGTGGAGGTGGATCTCCTCGAGCAGGTCCGTGTTCGCCTTGACCTGCGAGATCAGTTGAGCAGCGTTGGTGATGAGGACCTTGATGTCGTCGGTGTTGCGTTCGGTGTGGATGGCGACCTCCGAGGAGATCGCGTCGGCACGCTTGGCCGCGATCAGGAGTGCGGCGGCCTGCACACCGGCCAGCATGGACAGGAACAGGTTCAACAGGATGTAGGGGTAGGGGTCGAACGCCTTGTGGTGCAGGACGCGTTCCAACAAGAAGGTGTTGACGACGGCCCAGACGATCATGACGCCGAAGAAGGCGAACACGAAGGGCCACGAGCCCATGATGTTGCGCATCCGATCGGCCGATCGCTCGCCGAAGGAAAGCTGGTCGCCGGTTCTCACCCCCGGGTGCCGGTGCCAGTGGCTTTGCCAGTGCTTGGTCACGACCGTGATCGTCGCGCGCGGCGCCCGAGCCTGCGGGGACGCCGGTCGAGGGGACGGTCCTCGGCCACCGGTCGGTGAGGCGTTATGTCTCGAAGGTGTATCGGAGTGCCTCGGCGACGGCTCGGTACCCGAGGGCCCGGTAGATCGAATTCGAGGTCGGGTTGGCCAGGTCGGTGTAGAGCATGCAGCGTTGGCCGGTGTCCCTGACGCCGCTGGATACCGCGGCCACCAGCGCCGACGCATAGCCGGCCTTCCGCCGTTCGGGGGGCGTGTACACCGGTCCCACCCGGACCACCTCGGAGACCGGCTCGGAGAGCCCCGCCATCGCGACGGGCCCCTCGTCGTCCCAGAGCCACAGCTGGCCGGCCCGCAGCCGGCGATCGACCACCTCGGGCCAGCTCGGCGCGTCCATGCCGGCGTCGGAGGTGGCCTCCTCGTGGAACGCCTCGAACCACCGGACCAGCACGGCCCGGTCCTCCCGCTCGGCCGGCCGAAGCCGGCCACCGGCCGGGCGGGGCCGGACGACGGTGTCGACCTCGTAGATGCGCTGGCCCTCGTAGGGACGGGCGGCGGCCTTCGTTCGCTCGGTCCAGTGCCCGGCGAATCGGGCCGCGGTGGCGGCCTCGCCGTTCACGCCCGGGAGGGCCACCCCCTCGTGGACGATGGCGTCGACCACGGCCACCACCGCTTCGGCCGGCATCGGGGTGATCGTCGCCATGAAGCTCACCGGCGACTGGAAGACCACGCCGGCCGGCTGACCGTCGACGTCGACGACCCAGTAGCGGCCCGGTTCGGGATGGGCGACCCGCTGGCGCAACAACGTCACGACCACGTTGTGACGAATCGGGTCGCTGGCCAGGAACCCCGCGGCGGCTGCGAGGACCTGCCCGGGATCCTCGATGCTCCGTACCGAGCTGGCCATCGCCAATGATGGCCCGTAGGGTCACCTCGAGGCGAGCGTCCGGACGGTTCGGGTCAGCCGCCGGGTCAGCCGGCCGCGGCCACCCCCACGAGGGCGTTCAGGCCGCGCCGGGGCGTCATGATCTCGTCGATCATCCCGTAGGCGAGCGCCTCTTCGGCCGACATGAAGTAGTCGCGGTCGATGTCTCGTTCCACCTTCTCGACCGGTTGGCCACAGTGGTGGGCGATGATCTCGGCCATGCGCCGGGTGGTGGCGAGCACCTCGCGCAGCTGGATCTCCATGTCGCTCGGCGCTCCCCGGGTGCCGGCCGAACCCTGATGGATCATGATGCGCGAGTTGGGGAGGGCGAAGCGCTTCCCCGGCGCCCCGGCGCAGAGGATCATGGCGGCCGCCGACATGCCCATCCCGACACACGTGGTGGCGACCTGAGGCCGGATGTGCTGGATCACGTCGTAGATGGCCATCCCCGCGTAGGCCATCCCGCCGGGAGAGTTGACGTACAGCGCAATGTCCTTGTCGGGATCCTGGGCCTCCAGGTATAAGAGTTGAGTGATGATCACATTGGCGATCTGGTCGTCGATCTCTTGGCCCAGGAACACGATGCGTTCGCGCAGCAGGAGCGAGTAGAGGTCGAACATCCGGTCGCCCCGGGTGCCCTCGTCGATCACGGTCGGGATGAGTGTCAGCTGGGCGGCCATCGGTGCTCCTCGCTTGGCGGGTAATCACGCAAATGGTATCTCACATATGAGATAGTCTGGCCGAGGTGAGCGACCGCCGGCACGAGACCGTGTTCCCGGGATTCGCCGAGATGGCCAACGCTCGGCGCGCCCTCGGCCAAGAGCTGGTGGCGCGCCGCCACGAGCTCGGGCTCTCTCAGACCCAGGTCGCGGCGCGCATGGGCACCTCCCAGTCGGCCGTGGCCCGACTGGAGGCCGGTCAGGGCGACGTCCGCCTGTCCACGCTCGAGCGCTACGCCGCCGCGCTCGGATCGCTCGTCGTTTGGAGCATGGCCGAACAATGACCCCGGGGTCCTTCGTCAGCTTTCCGCCCGAACCGAGCGACTGGGACGCGTCGCTGCGGTCGCGGATGTTCGACCAGCGGGTGGTGTCCATCACCGGGCCGCTGAACGACGAGGTGGCCGGGCGCACCGCGATGGAGCTCATGACCCTCGACGCCACCGGCGACACGGCGATCCAGCTTCACCTGGAGAGCCCGAGCGGGGAGCTCGGCGCCGCGCTGGCCGTGATGGACGTCGTCGACACGGTGGGTGTGAACGTCACCGGTCTCGCCATGGGCTTGGTCGGGGGGCCGGCGGTCGGGGTGTTCGCCGTCTGTCGGCGGCGCATCTCGATGCCCCACGCTCGCTTCCATCTCTGCGAGCCCGAAGCGACGTTCTCGGGCGACGCGCGAACGATCGAGCATTGGCTGAGCCACCGCCGGCACCAGTGGCGCCAATACTGCGAGCGGGTCGCGGGCGCGCTGGGTCGGCCGGTCGAAGAGATCGAATCGGTGATGGCCGACGGCGAGTACTTCGGGGTCGACCGGGCGTTGTCGATGCGGCTGGTTCAAGAGGTGGCACGTCCGAGGGGCGAGGTCTCGCCGTTGAGACGATCGACCGGGTACGCCAACGAGACCTGATCGGGACCGAGTGGGTGACGAGACCTGCCGGCGGCCGGGACGAGGTTCCGGCCGACGCGGGCGCGGTTAGCGTGCCAGGGTGCAGCTCCTGCTCATCCGACACGGCCAGGCGCGCCGGGTCGAGTCTGAGACCGGCGTCGCCGACCCGCCGCTGACCGAGACCGGCCACCAACAGGCCCGTCGCCTCGCCGCGTGGCTGAGGGCCGAGCGGATCGACCACCTCGCCGTGAGTCCGATGCGCCGAGCCGGTGAGACGGCTGCGCCGCTGGCCGACCAGTTCGGGCTCGAACCCGAGGTGATCCCGGCGTTGGCCGAGTTCGACGCCGAGGCCTCCAGCTACATCCCGACGGAAGAGCTGAGGAAGGCACGGGATCCCCGCCTGCACGCCATGATCGAAGGACGTTGGGGCGAGTTCGGGTCGGTGGCCGAACCGGAGGGCTTCCGCCGGTCGGTGGTGGCGGCCCTCGACGGTCTGGCCGGGTCACATCCCGGGGCGCAGGTCGCCGTGGTCTGCCACGGTGCCGTCATCAACGCCTACCTCGGAGATGTCATCGGGACTCCGCGGCACTTGTGGTTCGAGCCCCACTACACCTCGATCAGCCGGGTGTTGGTCTCGCGTACCGGCATCCGGTCCATCGAATCGGTGAACGAGTCCGCCCACCTCCGCGCCGACTGGGACCCGGACCGGGTTGGGGGCCCGGCCGCGGCCACCACCTGAACCGATCCGGCCAAGGCAGGGCGGCTCAGCCGAGGCGCTGCTCCAGGGTGTCGACGGTACGGGTCAACTCGTCGGGAATCCGGCCCTCGAACTGGGCGTAGTGCTCACGGATGAGCGGTATCTCGGCGCGCCACTCGTCGTTGTCGACGCGCAAGAGCTCCTCCATGTCCTCCTTGGACACGTCGACACCCTCGATGTCGATCGCGCCGGGGGCGGGCACCCAGCCGATCGGCGTCTCCACGGCCTCCCCGCGGCCGCTCGCCCGATCGAAGACCCATTCGAGGACTCGCGAGTTCTCGCCGTAGCCCGGCCACAGCCACCGGCCATCGGGGCCCTTGCGGAACCAGTTGACGTAGAAGATCTTGGGCAGCTTGTCGACGTCGGTCGACGCTCCGATGCGCAGCCAATGGGCGAAGTAGTCGGCCATGTTGTAACCGCAGAAGGGCAGCATGGCGAACGGGTCACGGCGCAGGTTGCCGACCGCGCCGGCCGCGGCCGCGGTGGTCTCCGACGCCATGATCGAGCCGAGGAACACGCCGTGCTCCCAGTCGAAGGACTGGAGGACCAGCGGGACGACCGACGCCCGCCGGCCACCGAAGAGGATCGCCGAGATGGGGACGCCCTCTGGGTCCTCCCACTCCGGGGCGATCGCCGGGTCTTGGGACGCCGGGGCGGTGAAGCGGGCGTTGGGGTGGGCGGCCGGGGTGCCCTTCTCGGGCGTCCAGTCCTCGCCCCGCCAGTCGGTGCAGTGGGCCGGCGGATCGCCCATGCCCTCCCACCAGATGTCGCCGTCGTCGGTCAAGGCGGTATTGGTGAAGATCGTGTTAGCCGCGATGGTCAGCATGGCGTTGGGATTGGTGTGGCTGTTGGTGCCCGGGGCCACGCCGAAGAAACCGGCCTCGGGGTTGATCGCCCGCAGGCGACCCTCGGCATCGAATTTCATCCAACAGATGTCGTCGCCGATCGTCTCCACCTTCCAGCCGGGCAGGGTGGGGATGAGCATGGCCAGATTGGTCTTGCCGCACGCCGAGGGGAAGGCGCCGGTCACATACCGGGTCTCGCCGGCCGGCGAGGTCAACTTCACGATCAGCATGTGCTCGGCCAGCCAGCCGTCGTCGCGGGCGATGACCGATGCGATCCGCAGGGCGAAGCACTTCTTGCCCAACAGGGCATTGCCGCCGTAGCCGGACCCGTACGAGGTGATCTCGCGGGTCTCGGGGAAGTGGACGATGTACTTGTTCTCGGCGTCGCACGGCCACGGCACGTCGGTCGCGCCCGGTTCGAGCGGGGCACCGACCGAGTGCAGGCAGGGCACGAACTCACCTTCGGCACCCAGGACCTCGAGGGCCCCCGTGCCCATGCGGGTCATGATCCGCATGGAGACAGCGACATAGGGGGAGTCGGTGAGCTGGACACCGATGTGGGCTTTGTCCGACCCGAGGGGCCCCATGGAGAACGGCACCACGTACATGGTCCGGCCGCGCATCGCACCGTCGAAGAGCTTGCGGAGCGTCGCCCGCATGACCTCAGGCTCCTGCCAGTTGTTGTTGGGGCCGGCGTCGACCTTCTTGGCCGAGCAGATATAGGTCCGGTCCTCGACCCGGGCCACGTCGCCGGGGTCGGAATGGGCCCAGTAGCTGTTGGGACGCTTGGCCTCGGAGATGTGGGTAAAGGTCCCCGCGTCCACCAGCTGCTGGCACAGCCGGTCGTACTCTTCGGCTGATCCGTCGCACCACTCGACACGATCGGGCTTGGTCAGCGCCGCGATCTCGTCCACCCAGTCGATCAACTTCTTGTTGGCCGTGGGGACGCTTGTGGTCGGAGGCATCCGGTCACACCTTCCTGTTGGGTTATGACTTTGCTCGGTTTTGGGGCTGATGGCGGCCACTGATGTGCGAGTGGCCGACAATGCTAGGCATGGACGGTGGTCCACCCCAAACAGCCACCCAACAAAGGTGACCGTTCACCAACCGGCGAAGATGCCGCCCTAGAGCGTATCGGACGGCGCCTCAAAAGCCGATTCGGGCCGCCGCCACCAGGGGAGATGTGGAGCGGTGACGACGCCGCGGTGGTCTTTGTGGGCAAAGCAGAGGAGCGGACCTCTCTGGTGTTGAGCACCGACGCAGTGGTGGCGGGCGTCCATGTCGACCTCTCGCTCGTCACCCTGGCCGACGTCGGTTGGAAGGCGCTCACCGTCGCAGTGAGTGACATCGGCGCCATGGGCGCCAGCCCGGCCCACGCCCTGGTCGCGCTGGGGGCCGAACCCGGCACCGACCTCGACGCAGTCGCCGAGGGGATCGCGGCGGCGGCCGAGCGCTGGCGCTGCCCGGTGGTCGGCGGTGACCTCACCGCGGCCGGTCAGCTGGTGGTGTCGGTGGCGGTGACCGGCACACTGGCCGGTCCCGGAGAGGCGGTCTATCGGAGTGGCGCCCGTCCCGGCGACGCGCTGTTCGTCACCGGCCCCTTGGGCGCGTCGGCGGCCGGGCTTCGGCTGCTGCGCGACCCCCGCCCGCTGGTCCCGGGCCTCGACGATGCCGACCGACGCGCCCTGGAGGACGCCTACCGGCGCCCGGTGGCCCGCCTGGCCGAGGGCCGCCATGCACGCGACGCGGGCGCCACCGCGATGATGGACCTCTCCGACGGCCTCGGGCTCGACCTGCGCCGGCTGGCCGCGGCTTCCAGGGTCGGGTTCGTCCTCGACCACGTGCCGGCGGTGACCGGGGCCACGCCGGAGGAGGCCGCCGGCGGCGGCGAGGACTTCGAGCTGCTCATCGCGGCGCCCGATGACGGGTCGCTGGCGGCCGGCTTCGCGGCCGGGGGACTCCGGCCGCCGTTGCGGATCGGCGTGTGCACCGGCGACGCCGGAGAACACCGGCTGGGCGATCAGAGTTTCGAGGCGACCGGGTACCAGCACCGCTTCTGAGGTGCGGCCACCCGGTGCCGGATGCTCAGGGGGTCGGAACTCAGGCGGTCGGAACTCAGGCGGTCGGAACGCTCCGGCGGGGCGGCTTGACCACCCGGCCGGCCCGGATGCACGAGGTGCACACGTGGAGACGACGCGGCGAGCCGTCGACCATCGCCCGAACCCGCTGAATGTTGGGGTCCCAGCGCCGCTTCGTGCGCCGGTGCGAGTGGCTGAGGTTCATGCCGAAGGAGGGGTGCTTGCCGCACAGTTCGCACACCGCTGCCATCGCCGATTCCCTTCTCGAGCTGCCCTGACCGGGCGGACGACGACGGACGCTAAGTCGTCGAGAACAGCCCGAAGGTTAGCATCCGTCCCATGGGGGCCCCTGCGGAGCTGACCTCGGCGGCCGTGCGCGAGGCCATGACCGGCTTTCGTGACGTCCTGCGGTCCCACCAGGAGGTCATCAACCGGCTCAACGTCTACCCGGTCCCCGACGGGGACACCGGGACCAACATGATGCTGACCGTCGACTCGGTGGTCCAAGAGCTCGACGCCCTCGACCCAGCGGCGCCCATGGCCGACGTCTGCAGGGCCGTCGCCCACGGGTCGCTCATGGGGGCCAGGGGAAACTCGGGGGTCATCCTCTCTCAGCTGCTCCGGGGGGTGAGCGAGCGGTTCTCCGCCGCCGCCACCGTCGGCCCCACCGAGGTCGCCGACGCCCTCGTCGAGGCGTCGGCGCTGGCCCGCAAGGCGGTCATGCGGCCGGTCGAGGGCACCATCCTCACCGTTGCCCACGCGGCCGGCCACGGGGCCGAGGAGGCCGTGGCCAAGGGCTTCGACCTCGGCCAAACGGTCGAGTCGGCGCAGATCGCGGCCAAGGAGGCCCTGGACGCGACCCCGACGCTGTTGCCCGCGCTGGCCCAGGCCGGCGTGGTCGACGCCGGCGGGGCCGGGTACCTGCTCATGCTGGATGCCCTCTTGAGTGCGATCGACGGGCGCCCGCTGCCCACCGCACCGCCCATCGAGTCGGTGCCGTTGCCCCGATTGCCCAGTGCCGCTCAGGCGTACGGCTACGAAACTGGGGACGGCGAGTCGATCGGGCCGCGTTATGAGGTCATGTACTTCCTCGACGCCCCCGACGACACCATCGCCGACTTCAAGGAGGTGTGGGCCGGCATCGGCGACTCGATCGTCGTGGTCGGGGGCGACGGGACCTGGAACTGCCACATCCATACCGATGACATCGGGGCCGCCATCGAGGCGGCGATCGACTGTGGCCGCCCCCGCAACATCCGCATCACCGACCTGGCCGATCAGGTCGTGGAGGAGCGGTGGGTCCGCGAGCACGCCGGCGACGCCCCGCCCGAGGAGCGGCACGGTCCGATCCCGACCACCGACGTCGTCGCGGTGGTGACCGGGGAGGGCATCGGCCGGATCTTCCGGTCCCTCGGCGTGCACCACCTGGTCCCGGGGGGCCAATCCATGAACCCCTCGACGGCCGAGATCTTGGCGGTGGTCGACCGCATCGAGTGCGACCAGGTGGTGATCCTCCCCAACAACAAGAACATCCGCCCGGTGGCCGAGCGGGTGGACGAGCTGAGCGCGAAGTTGGTCCGGGTGATCCCGACCGATTCGATCGTGGAGGGTTTCGCGGCGCTGTTGTCCTACGACCCCGCGTCGGACGCCGCCGCCAACTCCCAGGCTATGGCGGCCTCGGCCTCTCGGGTCGTCCCGGGCGAGGTGACCCGGGCCGTGCGCGATGCCAGCACCGAGGCCGGGGCGGTGCGCGAGGGGGACTGGATCGGTCTGTCCCGCGACGGGGTGGAGTCGATCGCCGACACCGCGTCGGGCGCGGCGTGCCGCCTGCTCGAGCGGTTATTGGACCACCACGAGCTGGTCACCATCATCGAGGGTGAGGAGGCGACGCCGGCCGAGACCCGCCGCATCACCGTCTGGCTGAACGATGAGTTTCCCGAGGTGGCCGTCGAGGTCCACCACGGCGGCCAGCCGCTTTACTCGTACCTGCTCGGGGTGGAGTGAACGAGGCGACGGTGGCGTCCCCGCGCGAGGTGGAGGAGGCCGGCTCCCCCGGACGACGGCTGGCCCAGCTCGCCGACATCTCCGTGTCCACCCTGGCCACGGTGAAACCCCGCAAGGCCGAGGCGCTGGCCGAGTGGGGGGTGGCCAGCGTGCTCGACCTCCTGACCACCTACCCGCGCCGCTACATCGACCGGACCCGGGCCGCCGACGTCGCCGACCTGGCCGTGGGCGACGAGGCGGTGGTGTTCGCCGAGGTGAAGCGGACCAGGGCCATCCGCAACCCGCGCGGACGGGCCCGGGTGGAAGCGCTAGTCGCCGACTCGACCGGGGACCTGACCCTGGTGTTCTTCAACCAGCCCTGGCGGGCTGAGCAGCTGAGCGTGGGGTCCCAGGTGCTGGTGTGGGGAAAGCTCACCGAGTACCGCGGCAAGCGCCAGATGGCCCACCCGATCGTCGACCTGGTGGCCCGGGTGGAGAGCGGCGCCACCGAGAGCCGCATGCTCCAGGTGATCCCGGTCTATCCGGCCTCGACCAAGGCCGGGCTGACCAGCTGGGAGATCGGCACCTACGTCAAGGAGGCGCTGGAGCGGGCAGGGCCGCTGGCCGACCCGGTGCCGCCCGGATGGCGGCGACGCCTCAAGCTGCGCGGGCGCACCGAGGCGATGCGGTCCATCCACCGGCCCGAGACGGCCGCCGAGCCGTGGCCGGCCCGCGACCGGCTGGTCTTCGACGAGCTGCTGCGCCTGCAGCTGATCCTGGTGCTCCGCCGGCGCGCCCTCGAGCGTGCCGCCCGGGCGATCCGCCACCACGTCTCGGTGGACGAGCTCGAAGGGCGCGGCGCGCTCGACGGCGGTGCCACCCTGGTTGAGCGGTTCGTCGGTGCGCTCCCGTTCGACCTCACCGCGGCCCAGCGCAACGCGCTCGCACAGATCTTCGGCGACATGGCGGGGCCGCTCCCCATGCACCGGCTGCTCCAAGGCGATGTCGGCTCGGGCAAGACCGTGGTGGCGGTCGGTGCGATGTTGGCCGCCGTCCAGGGTGGCCATCAAGGGGCACTGATGGCCCCGACCGAGGTCCTGGCCGATCAGCACTTCCTCGGGGTGCGCGCCCTGGCCGAGGGTTTGGAGGTGGTCGACCCTGGCCGGCTCGGGGGACGCCGGCCCGTCGCCGTCGCGCTGCTCACCAACAAGGTGCCGGCCAAGGAGCGGGCCCGCATCGTGGCCGACCTCGCCACGGGGGCCATGGACATCGTGATCGGCACCCACGCCCTGTTGACCGAGGACGTGCAATTCCGATCCCTGGGTGCGGTGGTGGTGGACGAGCAGCACCGCTTCGGCGTCGAGCAGCGGGCCGGGCTCCGGGCCAAGGGCAGGATCGAAGAATCGGGCTCGGATGGAACCGTGGACCCCGACCTGCTGGTGATGACGGCCACGCCGATCCCGCGCACCGCGGCGATGGTGGTGTTCGGCGACCTCGACATGACCGTGGTGGACGAACAGCCCCCCGGCCGGGCGCCGATCACCACCGTCTGGGCACGCGGCGGCCTGGAGGAGGCGGCCGCGTGGGAGCGGGTGCGGACCGAGGTGGCCGCAGGCCATCGCGCCTATGTGGTCTGCCCCCTGGTGGAGGAGTCCGACCGGGTGGTGGCCCGGTCGGCGGTGGACGAGCACAAGCGGCTGTCGGACGGGGTGCTGCGCGGGTTGTCGGTCGGGTTGTTGCACGGCCAGATGCCGACGGCCCAGAAGAAAGAGGTGATGGACCGCTTCCGCGACGGCGACATCCAGGTGCTGGTGGCCACCACGGTGATCGAGGTGGGCATCGACGTGCCCGAGGCCACCGTCATGGTGGTCGAGGACGCCGACCGGTTCGGTATCGCCCAGCTTCACCAGCTTCGGGGTCGGGTCGGTCGGAGCTCGTTGCCCAGCTGGTGCTACCTCTTCGGCCAGGGCGCGACCGAGGACGCCGCGGCTCGCCTGTCGGCGGTCGAGCGGACGACCGACGGGTTCGAGCTGGCCGAGGTCGACCTCGAGCTGCGCGGGGAGGGAACGATTCTCGGGGAACGCCAGACCGGGTCGAGCGGGTTGCGGCTGGCCAAGCTCCGACGCGACCGGGACTGGGTCGAGCACGCGCGCCGGGTCGCCGAGGACATCGTCGACGCCGACCCCGACCTCTCGGACCATCCGACGCTGCTCGACGAGGTGCGCTTCATCCTCGACGACGAGGACGCGACGTTCCTGTTCAAGAGCTGACCGTGGTCGACCACGCACGTCTCGGCTTCGATCCCGGCACCGTGTTCGACTCGGTGGCCGACGGCTACCAGGCCCACCGCCCCGGCTACCCCGACGCGCTCTACGACGCCATCGAGGCTGCGGTGGGCCCGCTGGCCGGGCGACGCATCCTGGACATCGGGGCGGGCACCGGCATCTCGGGGCGCGCCCTCGCCGCGCGCGGGGGGAGGGTGGCGGCGCTGGATCCGAGCCTCTCGATGGCCCGGACGCTGCGCGCCGTGTCGGGGTGGTTGCCGGCCACGCTCGGCCGGGCCGAGGCCCTCCCCGTCGCCACCGGCTCGGTCGAGCTGGTCACCTGCGCCCAGGCGTGGCACTGGGTCCGGCTGCCCGACGCGGCCGTCGAGTGCCACCGGGTGCTCGGGCCTGGGGGTCGCCTCGCGCTGTGGTGGAACGTGAGCGAGGACGAGGGACCGTTCTTCGACGCACTGGCGGCCGAGTGCGGGATCGACCGCTATGGCGGCCGGGTCCGCCAGGACGATCGGGCGGGCCTGGTGGCGTCGGGCCCGTTCTCCGACGT
>Ga0302325_10021240_pt1 | contig 13593 bp, 9 predicted proteins | sample Palsa_T0_2_FD_201948 | JGI IMG/M metagenome (GOLD analysis project Ga0302325, IMG submission 201948) | Peat permafrost microbial communities from Stordalen Mire near Abisko, Sweden - Palsa_T0_2 | ecosystem: Environmental > Terrestrial > Soil > Palsa > Peat permafrost | place: Sweden: Abisko... | reverse complement strand
GCACGCGGTAAAGACAGATCATTCTCCCGGCGCAGGCATGGCGTGACGCCGGTCTGATTCCGGGCCTTAGCCGGGCTATCCGGGTTATCTGACCATGTCAAAGGTCAAGTAGCGGGCAAGAGATCGGTCCGGGACGCGTGTGGCGGGCTGAAAATTGCCAGTTGGCCCTACCATCAGTCTCATGACCAGCGTTTTGCTCGCCGAGGATGACCCGGCAATCTCTGAGCCCCTTGCCCGCGCGCTGCGGCGTGAAGGCTACGAGGTCGACGTGGCGGCCGATGGGCCCGGAACCCTGGAGGCCGCCAGGGCCGGCGGCATTGATCTCATCGTGCTCGACATCGGCCTGCCCAGGATCGACGGGCTCGAGGTGTGCCGCCGGATCCGGCAGTCCGGGCAGGCGGTTCCGGTGCTGATCCTGACCGCGCGGGCCGACGAGGTCGACACCGTCATCGGCCTGGATGCCGGAGCGGACGACTACGTCACCAAGCCCTTCCGGCTGGCGGAGCTGCTGGCGCGGGTTCGCGCACTGCTCCGGCGCGGGGCGTCCGAGACCAGGACCGTCCAGGGCGTCCGCGTCGACACTGACGCGCGCCGGGCCTGGCTCGGCGACACCGAGATCGAGCTCACCTCGAAGGAGTTCGACCTGCTTGCCCTCATGGTCGCCGAGGCGGGCAAGGTCGTGACCCGCGAGCAGATCATGCGGCAGGTCTGGGACTCCAAGTGGTGGGGCTCGACGAAAACCCTCGACATGCACGTGTCGTGGCTGCGCCGCAAGCTCGGGGACGACGCGCACAGCCCGCAGTACATCACGACTGTCCGGGGTGTCGGCTTCAGGTTCGAGCGCGGGGACTAGGCAGCAACCAGACGCGGTGCGTGTTGATGGTGGCAGGCTCTGACGATCGGGAGCGCGGACAATGCGTCGCCGGCTTCTGATCTCGATGGTCGCGGTCGCGGTCGCGGCAGTGCTGGCGCTCGGCATCCCGTTCGGCTTCGTGCTGAGCCGGCTGCAGGTCAACGAGGCCACCCAGGCGCTGCAGCATGATGCGGAGGACGTGGCCAGGCAGCTCGACCAGGCTAATGCGGCCGGGCTCCCGGCGCCCGCTCAGGAACTCGCCGACGACCTGACCGGCCGGTACGTCCAGATCTGGCATAACGGCACCGGCGTCGCCCATGCCGGCATCCGGCCGCCCCGGCGCGACTCCCGGTCGGCCACCGCCGTCAACGGCCAGTACACGGTGTACGTCGCCGCGGACGACTCTTATCTGTCCGGGAACCTCGACAAGGAGCTGCTGCTGGTCGGCGGGGTTGCCCTGCTGGCCGTCGGCGTCGCGGTCGTACTCGGTCTTGTCTACGCGCGCAGGCTCGTCCGGCCGCTTGAGGAACTGGCCGGGGCGGCGGACCGGCTCGGCTCGGGCGACTCCAGCCCGCTCGGGCGGCGGTACGGGATCCAGGAGCTTGACCGGGTCGCCGAAGGGCTCGACGGCTCCGCTCAGCGCATCAACGACCTGCTGTCGGCCGAGCGCGACTTCGCCGTCGACGCGTCGCACCAGCTCAGGACACCGCTGACGGCCCTGTCAATGCGGCTGGAGGAGATGGTGGCGGCCGCCGACTACCCGGATGTCGTCCGGGAGGAAGGCGCGGCGGCGCTGGCGCAGACCGAGAGGCTGGCCGAGGTCGTCGGTCAGCTGCTCGGCCGGGCCCGGCGCACCACGGCGGGCACGCCGACCGTGGCCAGCGTCGACGAGATCGTCGGCCAGCAGGTCGTGGAGTGGGAGCCTGCCTTCCGGAGGCTGAACCGGCGCCTCGCGGTCGCCGGGGAGAAGGGACTGTTCGCCTTCGCGACACCCGGCGGTGCCTCCCAGGTGATCGCGACGCTGCTGGACAACGCTCTCGTCCACGGCGCGGGCACAGTGACGATCAGGACCTCGAGGACCCGGCGATCGGTCGTGGTCGAGGTGCGGGACGAGGGCAGCGGTGTGCCGGCCGAGCTCGCGCCGCGGATTTTCGAGCGCAGCGTCAGCGGCTCGCCGAACGGCACCGGCCTCGGGCTTGCCCTGGCCAGGACCATTGCGGCCGCCGACGGCGGCCAGGTCGTGCTGGTGCGGCCGAGGCCGGCGGTGTTCGCGCTGTTCCTGCCCCACGCGACGGCCGACGCCGAGGAACAGCCGGCCGTGCTCGGGCCGGCCTAGCTGATCCTGATTCCCGGCCACGGGGGCGCTGGCCGTAGGCTACGGCGGGTAATGGAGCACCAGGAAACTCGCGAGAGCACCGCGGCCCGCCGCGGTCAGGGCAGCGGGCTGGCAGCTGGTCAGGGCGCCGGTGCCCCTGCCGCCGCTGCCGTCGCGGCTGCCGAAGCCGCTGACGGCCAGGCCGGCCGGCAGCGGGTCGTCGGCATGGTCGGGGCCGGCCAGCTAGCCCGCATGACGGCCGCAGCCGCGGTGGGGCTGGGCATCAGGTTCAGGGTCCTCGCCGCGGCGGCCGACGAGAGCGCCGCCCAGGTGTGCGCCGACACCGTACTAGGCGACTACCGGTCGACCGATGACCTGCTGGCCTTCGCGGCCGGCTGTGATGTGATCACGTTCGATCATGAGCATGTCCCTCAGCAGCAGCTCGCGGCGCTCGCGGCTGCCGGGCACGTGGTGGCTCCGGGCGCTTCGGCCCTGCGCTATACGCAGGACAAGCTCGCCATGCGCGAGCGGCTGACCGCCCTCGGCGTGCCGTGCCCGCGGTTCGGGCCGGTGTCATCGGTCGCCGACGTCACCGCCTTTGCCGCGCAGACGGGCTGGCCAGTCGTGCTCAAGGCGGTATCAGGCGGCTACGACGGCCGCGGCGTCTGGGTCTGCGAGAGTCCGGCTGAGGCAGCGGACGTGCTCTCGCACGGAGTGGCGCTGCTCGCCGAGGAGTTCGTCCCGTTCCGGCGTGAGCTCGCGATCCTGGTCGCCCGCTCGGCTAGCGGCCACGGCGCGGCGTACCCGGTTGTCCAGTCGGTTCAGCGCGACGGCATCTGCGTCGAGGTACTGGCGCCCGCTCCGCGGCTGCCCGAGAACACGGCGATCGAGGCTGAGCGGCTCGCGCTCGAACTCGCCCGCGACCTGGATGTCCTCGGGCTGCTGGCCGTCGAGCTGTTCGAGACCCGGAGCGGCTCCCTGCTCGTGAACGAGCTCGCCATGCGCCCGCACAACACCGGGCACTGGACGATCGAGGGCGCCAGGACATCGCAGTTCGAGCAGCACCTGCGCGCCGTGCTGAATCTTCCGCTGGGCTCGACGATGATGACAGCGCCGTCGGCAGTGATGGCGAACGTGCTCGGCGGTTCCGATCCTGATCTGTACGGCAAGCTGAATCATGTGCTCGCGGCCGACACGGCGCTGCGGGTACAGCTCTACGGCAAGCCGGTACGGCCCGGCCGCAAGGTCGGCCATGTGACGGCGCTTGGCGGCGACCCGGCTGTCCTCCGGGACCGGGCCGTGCGAGCCGCCCGGTACCTGGCCACCGGCAGCGAGGAAGCCTCATGACGAGCGGGACCCGGTGACGAGCGGAGGCTCGGGCGGCACTGGCTCCGCCGCGGCAGGCGAAGGGGAGTGCGGCGCATGAGCGCGGGCGCGGTAGTGAGTGTTGTCATGGGCAGTGACTCGGACTGGCCGGTCATGCAGGCCGCGGTCGAGGTGCTGGACGAGTTCGGCGTGCAGTCGGAGGCGGACGTTGTCTCGGCGCACCGGATGCCGACGGACATGATCAGCTACGGCCAGGCCGCGGCTGGCCGTGGCGTGAAGGTCATCATCGCCGGGGCCGGCGGTGCTGCCCACCTGCCCGGCATGCTCGCCTCGGTGACTACGCTCCCGGTCATCGGCGTGCCCGTTCCGCTGAAGTATCTCGACGGCCTGGACTCGCTGATGTCCATCGTCCAGATGCCGGCCGGTATCCCGGTCGCGACGGTGGCCGTCGGCGGCGCCCGTAACGCCGGCTTGCTGGCAATCCGCATTCTCGCCGTCAGCGACCCGGAACTGGCCGGCCGGATGGCGGCATTCCAGGCGGACCTGCGCTCCGGAGCCCAGGCCAAGGGCGAGGCCTTGCGCGCGAAGGTCCGGGTCCTGCGCGCCGGTCACCAGCCGCACCCGCCGACTGGCACCAGCGCCGAGCTCTAGCGCCGTCCGCCGTCCGCATTCTCCACCGTCTGCCGTCTGCCGTCTGCCGCCTGCCGCCCCGCCGTCAGCGTCCGCAGCCGTTTTTCGCGCAATTTCGTCAACCCTAGTTGACTTTGCATCCGCAAGGTGACTTCTGAAACCGGCATAACGTGCTATAAGGTCACCGCCGAGCGCTGGAACGGATGAAATGTCGTTGGCGACCGGCATTCTGGCCGCCATGACGAGCAATAAGCTGCCGGAAACAGCACGATTAGCGAATATTGTGACGACGGCTGAGTTACTGTCAGCCGGATTCACTACCGCCCATATCCGGACCAGCGTCGGTAGGGGCGAACTGATCCGGCTGGGTCGCGGTACTTTCGTCCCCGCAGAGCTGGCGAGGTCGGTCAGCTCGACTGAGAGCGGCACGCTGGCGCTGCGAGCGGCAGCCGCACTGGCCTCACTCGGTCCGCAAGCGGTGGCAAGCCATCACACGGCGGCCCGGCTTCTGGGCCTCGACCTGCTAGGCCGCGTCCCTCGCGAGATCGCCATCACCCGGGTTCCGGGCAGCAGCCGGAAGAGCTGGCCAGGGGTCCGCGTGCACTCGGCGGCACTGCCGGCCGGGCATGTCGGCACGCGGGCTGGTGTGCCGGTCACCGTCGCGGCGAGAACGGTGGCAGATCTGGCCCGCGCTTCGTCATTCAGAGCCGGTGTTGTCGTCGCGGACTCGGCACTGCGGAAGAAGCGCACCACCAGGCAGGAACTGCAGGCCGTGGTCGCCAGCTGCCGCCGTTGGCCAGGCGCGGAGCGGGCCGCGGCGGTGGCGGCCTTCGCTGACCCGCTCTCGGAGTCGCCGCTGGAGTCCATTTCCAGGGTGGCGTTCCGGGACTGCGGCCTCCCGCAGCCGCAACTGCAGGCCTGGCTGGGCGGCGACGGGAGGGTGATCGGCAGAGTCGACTTCTACTGGGAGCAATTCCGCACGATCGCGGAGGCGGACGGCATGATGAAGTACGACAATCCGCATGAGGCGAGCTATCAGCTGCGCCGGGACGCGGATCTGCGCGAGGCCGGCTTCGAGGTCGTGCACTTTGGCTGGGACGAGATCTACTTAAAGCCCATGCAGGTGGCTGCATCAATACGGGCAGCGTTCCGGCGAGCCAGCCGCCCCAGGGCACCCGGCTCGGCCGCCTGACCAGGGCGGTTCTGGCTAACCAGGCGGCGTGACCGGCTCGCAGATCAGGCACCAGGGCCTGTCGTTGCGCCGGGTCAGCACGATCGTCGCGCTCCTGGCACCCTGCAGGCCGAGCCGGCGATGGATCTGCTGCACATCGCCAGCCAGGCCCCGCCGACGGATGTCAGCTGTGCCGACACCAAGCTCGCGCAGCTGCCTGGCCGCCTGGCGCTCGTGCCAGGGCATCGAGACGAGCACGTGCAGCGTCCGGGCAAACGGCGTGCTCACCGCGCGGTCCATCGCCAGGAACGCGATCATGGGGTCGATCTGCCAGGCACCGAGGTCGCGGGCCAGCTCGGCGACCAGGCCGGCCCTGGTGACGGCCGGGTTCGGGTCCAGCAGGTACTCGCCGGGATCAGCAACCGGCACGGGCGTACCGGGGCTGGCGGCGAGCGTAACGCCCGCTGCGCGGCCGTCGGGTGACCCAGTGCCGCCGGCTGACCCGTCGGCGGCGACGGGTCCGCCGCCGCTGGTCGCCGCCGCGCCCGCGCCGCTGGTTACCGGTCCGCCGGCGCCGGCAGCCGCTCCGCCGCCGCCGGCTGGCGCCAGGACAGTGGCGCGCCAGCTTGTGGTCGCGAACGCCGGCGACCACAGCAGTGCTTCCTTCAGCGCCCGGCCCACGGCGACGAACTCGGCCTCCCAGCCCTCTGGAACCAGCTCGCGCGCCAGGCCCGGCGCCGCCTTGATGCACACCCGCGGTACCCGGTCGGCCAGCGCCAGGCACCAGTCGAGCGGCGGCTGCGAGTCCCCGGTGCGCAGGCGGCGGCCGTCAGCCCGGCGTGCCGGGTCGATGAACACGGCCTCAGTGCCCGTGAGGCTCAGCGACCGCACATCAGCGCAGAGCGGAAAGACCCGGCGGGCAGTGCCGTAGACCGACGCGTTCCGGACGGCAAAGCGAAGCGTGTCGAGATCGGCATCGACGGCCAGGACGCGCCGGGCAGCGGAGGCAAGCGCGATGAGGTCGCCGCCAATGCCGCAGCACAGGTCGGCGACCAGGCCGAGGCCGGCGAACCGGCGCGCGCTGTGGGCGGCGGCCAGCTCTCCGGAGGCCTGCTCGAGCCCGGCCCTGGTGAACAGCATCTCCTCAGCCCGGCTGAACTTCTCCCGCCCGGCCACCCGCAGCGACTGCTGGGTCAGCGCGGCGGCAACCAGGTCAGCCGGATACTGTCCGCGCAGTTCAGCGCTGAGGCGCAGGGCCTGCTCGGGCGTGATCTCCAGGCCGCGGAGCCTGCCGAGCAGCTCGCCGCCCGCGGGCGTCAGCAGTCCGGCAGCCTGGCTCATCGGCCTATCATCGCCGCCCGGACATGCCCCTCGCACGGCGGCTGGCCAGCGTTGGCGCGCCATCGCTAGGACGTCCTACTATCAAGAGCATGAGCCATGACTTTCCTGCCTTCGCCCTGTCCGAGGAGCACGAGGCGCTCCGCGAGGCCATTCGCGGCCTGGCCGAGGAGAGGATCGCGCCCTTTGCCGCCAAGGTCGACGAGGCGGCCGTGTTCCCGCAGGAAGCTCATGACGCCCTTGTTAAGAACGACTTTCACGCGGTGCACATCCCCGAGGAGTACGGCGGCGTCGGGGCGGACGCCATTGCCACGGTCATCGTCATCGAGGAAGTCGCCCGGGTCTGCGCCTCATCGTCGCTGATCCCGGCCGTCAACAAGCTCGGCACGGTGCCGCTGCTGCTGTCCGGCTCTGATGAGGTGAAGCAGAAGTTCCTGCCGGCGGTGGCCAGCGGCGACGCGATGTTCTCGTACGCGCTGTCGGAGCCGGACGCGGGATCAGACGCTGCCGCCATGAAGACCAGGGCTGTCCGTGACGGCGACAGCTACGTGCTGAACGGCGTCAAGCGCTGGATCACCAACGCCGGCGTCTCCCAGTACTACACCGTGATGGCCGTGACCGAGCCGGACCAGGGCGCCAGCGGCATCTCGGCATTCGTCGTGGACAAGAATGATGAGGGCTTCACGTTCGGCGCCCCCGAGCACAAGCTCGGCATCAAGGGCTCGCCGACCAGGGAGCTCTACTTCGACAACTGCCGGATCCCGGCTGACCGGATCATCGGGACCGAGGGCACCGGATTCAAGACCGCGCTGGCGACCCTGGACCATACCCGCATCACCATCGCGGCCCAGGCGCTCGGCATCGCGCAGGGCGCCCTGGACTACGCGGCCGGCTACGTCAAGGAGCGCAAGCAGTTCGGCAAGCCGATCGCGGAGTTCCAGGGCCTGCAGTTCATGCTCGCGGACATGGCGATGAAGGTCGAGGCCGCGCGGCAGCTCACCTACGCGGCCGCGGCTAAGTCCGAGCGCGCCATGCACGGGGACCGGGCGGACGACCTGACGTTCATGTCCTCGGCCTGCAAGTGCTTCGCGTCGGACGTGGCCATGGAGGTCACCACCGATGCCGTTCAGCTGCTCGGCGGCTACGGCTACGTGAGCGACTACCCGGTCGAGCGCATGATGCGGGATGCCAAGATCACGCAAATTTATGAGGGAACGAACCAGATCCAGCGAGTAGTTATGGCCCGCCAGCTGCTGAAGTAGCAACTCAGCGCGCCGCGTCAGTCGTCCGCCCTGGGCCGGCTGACCGAAGAACAGCGCGAACTTCAGGCCGGCGGCTAGCTGCCGTCGGGCACGCGATCGCGGGCGGTTCCTTACGGTATCGAGACTGGCTGGATCACCACCGCGCCGAGAGTCGGGTCGAGCTCGGTTGCCTGCGAGACGCCCGGCGGAGTGAGGACGTCCATGGCCTTCGGCACCGTCGAGGGGGCGACCGAGCAGATCGGGCTGGTCCCGGCGGGCGCGCAGACGCCGAACGTGTAGGCGCCGGGCGTCGCCGTGAACACGCGAGCCAGGTCCGGCTGGAATCCGTCCTGCCCGGTTAGCACTACGGTGAAGGCCCAGCCAGGACCCGGAGTACCGAATTCGGCCTCGGGCAGCGCGAGCGTGACCGTGCCCGCGGTGTCATCGGTCACCATGAACGCGGTGCCGACGGAGCTGCCGCTGGCGTTCACCCAGACCGGCGACGCGAACCCCTGAGCCTCGACTCGCTCGCTCCAGGCGCCCGCGGGCGCGATCGTGTAGTTGCGCGTCGTGAACGCGGCCTGCGTTGAGGTGGAGGTCTCCGACGGGTCGTGCACGTAGATGTCGAGCAGCTGGGCGCCGAAGTCCGCGCCGAACGTTGGGGCGAGGTTGGCGATCGACGTCCGCAGGTACACGTACGTGCCATCGCTGATGACCTGGAAGCCGGTGAGGTCGAACGCGCCCGGCTGGAAGGACGACGAGGTCGGGTACTGGTACGTTCCCGGTCCGTTGTCGTCGCCGGTCGGGTCCGTGACGCTGAGGTCGGTGGTTCCGCCGGTCACGTTACCGACGACGGCCACCTGCGCGTAACCGGTGCTGCGGCCGCCGGCGGAGGTGGCAGTCGCGGTGATCACGTTGCTGCCGAACCCGACAGGAACGGTCACGGAGAACGATCCGTCCGCGGCCGCGACGGCGCTGACGACGGTCGCGGTGGCGCCGGTCGTGGTATCCGCGACCGCGACGTCGACTGAGGCGCCTGGCGCCGTCGTTCCCGTCACGGTTGTGGTTGAGGTGTTCAGGGTCGCGCCGGAAGCCGGGGCGGTGAGGGTGACCGTAAGGGCACCCGGCGGTCCGTGCGTGATGTAACGGGCCGTCGTGGCGGCGGGCGTGTCGACAATGCGGCCGTCCCCAAGGTCGACGATCAGCCGCAGTTCCTGCGCCTGCGCCCAGGTCAGCGGCGAGGCGGATCCGGCTGCCTTGCCATCGGTGAACCCGATGGAGGCCGTTGCCGGATCGGTGCCATATGGCGAGGCGGCCAGGTCGGGGTCTTCCCAGGCCTGTTCCGGCACGAGGCCGACGCCGGAGGAGAAGCTGAGCATCGCGTTCAGCAGTGCAGCGGCGCCCGAGCTCTGGCCCTCGGCAATGTCGCTCTCGGCCCGCTCGCCGGAGAGAACGGGCCATAGGTGCCCGGTTCCGGCGTCGGTCGGCGGCCACGGCGCGCCGGTGACTGTGCAGCTGGTCTGGCTCGGCTGGTAGCAGTCGCCGTAGCCGTCGGCACTGCCATCAGCCGCCGAGGTGCCATACCGGTAGTAGCCGGTCCCGCTGGGCGTACTCACCGAGATCTGCTTGTCTAGCACGCCGAGCGATGCCTGCACGTCCGGGTCGCTGACGGGCAGCTCGCCGAGCCTGACCAGTTCCTGGAAACCGCCATCGATGACGCTGCGCTGGTCCACCGTCGGGCCGCCGTTGCCCAGGCTGTAGGTGATCGCGGCGTTCGGGTCGCCGGTCTTGGACAGGCGGATGAAGTAACTGGGCCCGTCCGGCCCGGTCGTGGTCACTGTCCAGGACTTGATGCTGCGCTGGAAGTAGTCGGCGGTCGCCTGATACAGCCGCGCCCGCTGCTGGTCCCCGTGATCGGCGGCGATCACCGAGGCGGCCGTCAGCCCGGCAATCTCGGCGGCAATGGTCGACGGGGAATAGCCGGTCTGCTCCTCCCACCGCTCCACGCCGTCCGACGGCCCGTTCGCGACCAGGAAGTCTGCCGCCGGGCGGACATGGTCCGCCCACAGGGACGCATCTGAGGCCAGGCCGGCCTCGAGGTCCATCAGGATCGGGTAGGCGACCTCGTCCAGCTGCAGCCCGCCGGTGTCCGGGGCAGCCTCGCCGTTCAGCAGCGAGTTGCGCGGCATGGCCCCGTCGGGCAGCTGCTGCCGGTCGAACAGGAACCGGACGGCTGCGCGCGCCGTGGCGATATCCCCGTCAGCCAGCAGGCCGGTGAACGCCTCGTACAGGTCGCGGGCGAAGACCTCGCGGTAGGAGCCGAAGTAGGCGGGCTCCCCGCCGGAATCAGTGCCCGCGGGCACCGACTGGCCCCACGGGCTGGCGAGGGAAGCCACGATCGCGCCGGGGAAGGTCTTGTCCTCGCTGGCCTTGAGGACGTTCGCGGACAGGTAGTAATGCGCGTCCAGGGTGGCCGTATCGCTCGCCGGCTCGCCCGGATAGTGCGCTGGCGGCCGGTTCAGTCCGGCGTCGTAAGCGGCCCAGCCGGCCACGTACTTCAGTTCCTGCAGGCCGAACGGAACGCCCAGCGAGCTCTGCGCGGTGCTGATGGCGCTCGCCTGGCTCCGGCCGAAGCCGAGCGCGAGGGTGACCGTGCCGCCGCGGCTCAGGGCGAGTTCCTGGGTGGCCACGATGTGACCGTCGGGCGCGGAGGTATAGGCAGTCAGCGCGTGACTCGTGTCCAGCTGGGTGAGGCCGTCGCTGGCGGTGCCTGCATAGCCGACGCTCGCTTCCGGTGACGGATTGCTGTCGGCCAGCGCCATGTAGGTCGGCACCGCGTACGTCCGGTTGGTCGCGTCGGTGACCGTGTTCGTGCTGTAGACAACCGGCACTGCCGATCCGCCCGACGTCGTGACGACGCCGGTGTTCCCGCCGGCGTTCTGCGTGCCGCCGCCGCCGTTCCCGTTCACGTGGGCGTCCAGCCGGGCGTAGACGTGCAGGCCGGATACGTTCGTCCCGGAGCCGGGGATGGCACTCAGCCGGGTGCGCATGAGGACGGTGTCTCGTGCCGGGTCGGTGATGTACGTGGTGGTCAGCTGGTAGCCGTGCGCGGCGTCGGTCGCCGTGACCGTGCAGGCCATGCCGGTCGGGTCGGCGCTGACCGAGTACGTCATGTCCCTGGTCTGCAGGTCGGTGAACGTGGACCCGTCCGTGACGACGTACTGCAGGGTGCTCACGTTGGTGTTGTCGATCGTGGGCTCATAAGTGTCGGACAGCACGCCGTCCGCCACTGTGTACCAGACCTTGGACCGGGTCCCGGCCGCGGTGCCGACGCAGTCCTTGCGGGCGAGGTCGAAGTAGGACATGTCTCCGGGCGCGCCCGGTGCGACAGAGGCTGTGCCGGCGGTGACGCTCGTGCCGGGGGCGGCGCCGGTGGTAGTGGCGGCTGTGGCGGCGCTGACCGACGCCACCAGGCCGGCCGTGGTGACGGCAGCGACGACAGGTAACGAAGCCAGGATGCGGCGTAGAGGTCTGCGAACCCGCCCTGATTTTGCCATCCAGCCCTCCTGAGGGAGGCGTCGCCAGCAATCGACCGATTCCCGCCGAATCGTCTCCCCAGACGCTGGCGCTGTCAACAGCCCGGCGGGGAAGATGAAGCGTCCGCGCACCGCTCTTTCGTCAACCTAGATTGACTTTGCATTCTGTTGGTGACCTAGGAATCGGGCAAACCATGCTGAAAGGGCGCCGGGAAACGCTGGTACGAATGAAAAGTCGGCGGCTGGCAACGCATACCGGGATATAACGCGTGCCAGATGCGGCCCGGTTGCGGGCGCGCGCTGACTGCCGCCTACTCGGGGATGCGGTACACCGCGCGGGCTGTGCCGGCGAGCACCGCGGCACGCTCTGGCGCGGTCAGGCCGGCTGTCAGCGCCCTCGCCGCGGCCACGATGTCGCCGTAGCCGGCGCTGAGCGTGGACACCGGCCAGTCCGAGCCGAACATCAGCCGTTCCGGCCCGAACGCCTCCAGGGCGATCTCCGCGTACGGCCGCAGGCGGTCGGCGGTCGCCTCGCCGAGGATCCCGGAAAGCTTGCAGACGACGTTGGGCAGGGCAGCCAGCGCGCGGAACGACCGGGCCCAGGCGGCGTCGGGAGGCCCTTCCGCGGTCACGTCGACGTTGCCCAGGTGATCGAGAACGAACATCAGGTCAGGCACGTCTACGGCGCCCCGGACCGCGGCCGGGAGCAGTTCAGGCGGCAGGACGAGGTCGAAGACGAGGCCGGCGGCGGCGACCGCGCCCAGGCCGCGGCGGACGTCGGGCCGGCTGAGCCACAGCGGGTCGGGCTCGGTGAGCAGCGGGTGCCTGATGCCCGCCAGGAACCGGCCGCCCGGTGCGGCCCGCAGGCTGGCGAGGCTCTCGCCGACGCGTGCGTCGGTCAGGTCGGCCCAGCCGACGACGGCGGCGATGAGTCCGCCTGCGTCGGCCAGCGCCAGCAGTTCGGTTGTCTCCGCCGGCTCGGTGACAGTCTGCACAGCGACCGTGCGGCCGACGCCGGCGGCGGCTGCCAGCGGCGCGAGGTCGGCCAGCGAGAAGGCGCGCCGCAGCGGCGCCAGTGCCGGATCGCTGTCGAGGAATGGCTGCGGGCGCACGGCCAGGTCCCACAGGTGGTGATGCGCATCGACGACCGGGAAGTCCGTCGGCTGGTTAGGAGCTGGCATGACTGACTCGGCAGCCGGCGCCGTCAGAGACCGAGGTCGTCGAGCTGTTTGTGCAGGTCAGCTCGCGGCCCGGAGTAGGTGCCCGTCGTCCGCTGCTGCCTGGCCGGGGTGCCGCGGCTGGCAGCGCCAGCGACTGGCAGCACGCCCGCTCCCGTTCCGCCCGTCACGGTCCCGCTCGTCCTGCCGACCCCGGTCCCGGACGCTGCCCCGGCGCCGGCTGCAGCCTGCTTCCGCCTGCTCCTGACCCTGCGGTCGCGGAAGACCCAGCCGCCGACGATGCCGCCGACCAGGCCGCCGATGTGGTCCTGCCAGCCGATTCCGGCCTGCGGTAGCAGCACCGTGAACTGGTAGGCAAAGCACAGCGCCATGACCGCCCCGATGAGGATGTCGATGCCGTGCCGGTCGAAGAACCCGCGGACCAGGATGTAGCCCAGGTAGCCGAACACCACGCCGCTGGCGCCGACGCCGATCGTTCCGGCCGCGCCGAAGAACCATGCCGCCAGCCCGCTCACGACGATGAGCAGCGCAGTGAGCCACAGGAACCGGGCCACGCCCCGGTAGGCCGCCAGGAAGCCGAAGATGAACAGCGGTCCGGAGTTGCTCTCGATGTGCGTCCAGCTCACGTGCAGGAACGGGGCAGTGAGGATGTAGGGCAGGCTCGCCAGGTCGCGCGGCTTAATGCCGTAGTTGTCGAGGCGGTAGTGGTCAGCGACATTCAGCAGCTGGATCAGCCACAGGACGGCCAGGAAGGCGACCATCACGAACAGGGCCTTGCGGGCCTCGGCCACCAGGGATTCAGCGTCGTCGGTTCCCAGAGTCCAGGCGCGGTGCTTGGGGCTGCTCATCACTTCCGTTCCCGCCGCGTCCTGGTCGGGCGCGGGCATGGCAGAGGCTGCACCAAAGCTAGCCGCAGTACGGCAGTGCGCGGAAGGCGCGGCCGGCGTCGCTGCCGGCATACCGGCGGAAAGAGCCGGGGACACGCCGCACGACACGCCGGCCAGG
>Ga0302325_10021238_pt1 | contig 13594 bp, 19 predicted proteins | sample Palsa_T0_2_FD_201948 | JGI IMG/M metagenome (GOLD analysis project Ga0302325, IMG submission 201948) | Peat permafrost microbial communities from Stordalen Mire near Abisko, Sweden - Palsa_T0_2 | ecosystem: Environmental > Terrestrial > Soil > Palsa > Peat permafrost | place: Sweden: Abisko... | reverse complement strand
CCGTGGCAATATCGACCTGCTCCAGGCCAGATTGATCGGCGCCGAATGAAAGAGCTGCACCAACATCGCGTCAGAGCCCTTTTTGCATGCCGATTCACACATCCACCACTCCTTCGACATCGGCGGTGCACATGTACATTTTGCTGGGTATTCGAGGGAACATCACGTCGAGCATAAAGATCGTTCGCATCAAGAAATGCGCCACCGGCAGCGATCGGCCATGCCAGCGCTATGACGATTAGGGATCTGCCAAATTTGTCATGGCGTCTCCCGCGCTTTGTAAGGCCCGCGCTTTCCCGACGTTGGCGATCGAGCGTCGATTATTTTTCACCAAGATCCGTTATTGACCAAAGTGCAATCCCGCCTTCATTTGCGGGCGATAGGCCTTTTGGCGTCCTGCGCCCTTTCGCGAAATTGTACCAAGACGCGTAGAGCGCGACCGTCCAGCAAGGATTCTTGTTGCTTCGAAAACGTGTTGGTAGCCGCATAAACCGCGCCCATGGGCGTTTGCCCTCCCAATCATAAGGACCGCGATCGTGAAGTGCGGCGGCGGTGTATGACGACGCATGTGGAACTTTAGTGTCGTTTATGCGGTTTGCTCGGAGAGGAGAAAAATGATGTTCCAGACGTCGTCGGTTTTAGTAGTTATCGGGATATTTGCCGGATCGGCGGCTGTTGCCGACCCACTTGGTAGCGGGACAAAGGCAGAGCAACAAGCCTGCGCGCCAGAGACGGTGAGATTTTGCAAACACGAGTTGGATGTCGATGCGTCGGACACGGTCGCAATTTTAAAGTGCCTACAAAGGAACAGACAAAAAATCAGCGCCCGTTGTCAGTTTGTACTTGAGAACCATGGGAAATAGCTGACGTTGCTGTCTCTGGCAGAGCCGAAACATTGGCCGATATCCGTTTCGGGCCGTCACGGTCAAACAGGTAGCCGCGTATTTCCGCCCTGCATATATTCGACGTTTCCGCGCGCCTCGGCCAACTTAAATCGATGGCGCTGGAGGCGAAACGTCTCGTTATGATTTCACTGTTTGAATTCACGTGGCGGAGCCTTGCGAGCACATGGTGCTGCGGTAGCGGCGATGGCTCACAAGAGCTTGTCGGCCAGAGCGGTCAGCACAAGCATCGCGCCCAGCATCGTCATCCCCGCCGTAAAGCCCTCTAGGAACTCACGCAAGGCACACTCCCAACAAGGTCGAGTGAGGATAACGCTACCTCACTCCCATTGTCAGGTCCGCACGGCGAAAAGGGTTAAAAAAAACCAACTGCGCCGCCGCGAAACTCCGGAAAAAAGCCCGTTGTGTAGGATCGCTCACGTCTAATCAAACCGAGCGGCCCAACAAGCCTCAAGCAGGCCACTGCCGCAGGACGCGGGTTCGCTGCCCGCTCGTCAGCTGTTCCGCGGCCAATGCTTCGCTGCATCGTCGAACAGCTGACGAGCCTTTTCGAGACTGTTGCCGGCGTAAAGGAGGTGGTCGACCTTCATGCCGTCCTTCGTCTACTTCTCGACCTTATAGAAATTGCGATGATCGGCGTTGCGATGATCGGCGTCGAGTGGGTTATCACGTTCTTCGTCGGGCCCGCCGTTAGGCGGGAACAATCTCACTGGCGCTGTTTTCCGCGTCGCGCTGCAGCCGCAATAATCGCAAACGGTGCATGTTTTTGAGCGCTGCTTCATGCCTCGCGTGCTCTTGTTGGAGAGCACGAGAAATTTCAGCTTCTCGACGCTCGTATCGGTTAAACGCCGATTCGGCGGCTTCGCGGCTCTTTGTGTCCATCATATCCTGCCATTTTGGGTGACGGTCGATAACATCCCAATGTCAACTGAAGGTCCGTTTTGCGAACACCGGCTTACAGCGTCACAACTCCGCTCGTGCCGTCTTTTTGTAGGCAACGGCCCTGCCGCGTGGACCTACACAACAGTTGCGCGGCAGGGCCTAGAACGGTGGCGGAGCCTAATTCTACACAAACATTTCCACCGTCCCAGGTGAAACACATAAGGCGCACCGGGTTAGCGCCAGCTTAAAGCGCGCGACAGGTATTTGAGCGCCAACGAGATCACACCATTGAAGGACGCACCACAACCTCGGCACGTGATTGCGTTCTTCCGCTAATTTCGCTGGTAAGCCCGAAAGTGCAAACGGAACCGGACTCGACATTGAGGCTGCAGGCCGAATTGGCGACCACGGCGACATCTTCGGACTAGGTGGTTTACTACCGAATGTCGCCTCAGTGCGACTTGCGAAAGCGGTTTTGCAGATTGCTGATATTTAATCGTTCTTTCAATTCGCGCTCATGCGTCTCGAAAATCGCTAACGAGTTTTCAAGCTCTTGCAACGTTTGCTCGGCGCCGCGCGTGCTGCATTTAAGGTTTCGCAGCCGTTCGATGCGTTGCCGCTGACGCACAACCATCATGCGTCCGTTAAACACGCGCTTGATGGCGGCTTCCAGGAGCGGGTTTCGCACGGGGTATTTCACAATATAGAAAGAATAACCCAACTTCCGGCCAATCGATCGCAGGCGGGGGTTTTCGTAAAAGTGCCTGTGGATATCTTGCGTTTGCTTGGCGGCAGGAGAAAGAGAGCCCCAAGAGCGCGGGGCGCCTGGGGGGTCTAGGATCGCGACCAAGACTCTTTGCGGAGGCAAGTGAAGTCCTTCATCTGACTTTATTTAACCGGTCGCGTCCGATACAAAAGCGTTTCCATACGCTTACTGGTCGCGAAACTCGAAACGTCGCCTTAGCCCAGTAGAAAGCCCGTTAAGTCGACTTACCCCCTCATATAGGGGGAGACTGAAAGCTAAATCGTCGCCAGTCTGGGCTCGATTCGACCCTTGAGCAAAGGCGAAGCCGAGCCCCAACCGGCTTTGGGCTTTAGTTCGTGCCATTGCGGAGGAGGGGAAGCCGTCACCTCAGAAAGGTAACCACCGCGATGACGGAAAAGGCGAGGATTAGGAGCACAGCGAGCAAATCAGTTTTCCAAGCGTCCTTGGGCTCGCCATAGCCGGGGCCTTGCTGGTAGCCGGTCATCGCCCGCCGGGATCTCCTTTTGCTTCCCGGGCAATCACACGGGCACCAAGCCTATCTTAATCAGTCGCGAACCTCAGCATGCTCGCCCGGTGCCATCATCGGCCGCAGTGCCGGCCGTTGCCCGGATTTCGGCCGCTCGGGCCTGCCAATGCTTCGGATTGTTGATGTAGTCGACGGAATCCCCGGCCCCTTCCGCCCCACGCGTTCGAAAGAGATGCAAATCGCCGTTTGGGTGTCACGCTGCCAGAGTCATGTCTAGCCGCACTTTGCCGTTCCAATTTCGTTAATGCTGCGGCCTTACCATTATGCTGCTGGACGTAATCGCACCAAGCCCAGCGCATCCCCCGAAGCCCCGGTACTCACACACACCGGGGCTTCTCCTTTTGGACGATCTCTTTCGGTATCCGTGCGCACGTCACGCGTTCCACCCGTTTTTACCCAATTTTTCTGATTGTCCTAAGCCCACTTTTGATACGTGAATTTACGTATCCTCATCTTCTGACGCCTATCACCCTCCGCGCACGTGGGTTTATCAGGAGCAAGGGAGCTAATTTCATGTCTCAACTTGTCACTCGGTTTTGGAAAGATCAGTCGGGAGCGACGGCTATCGAATATGGTCTGATCGCTGCGGGCATCTCCGTGGCGATCATCGCCGCTGTAAATGGCATCGGCACCAAGCTGAACACCAGTTTCGGAAGTATCTCTACGCAGCTTAAGTAAGTCCGAATTACGTGGCCTTGCGTGAAAGAGGCCGCCTTAGCGGCGGCCTCTTTCAATCCCGCACCGGGGCATAAGCGATTCGTCATAACCAGACGAAAATGCTGCTCGTATCACCTTAGATAATGGGGGCTATTGTCGTGCGATTTTTCTTCGACTTTACTCGGAAAGACCAGCTATTCGCGGAAGTTGGTGACGGCGTGAAGGGTGAGGCGGCGTATCGTGGGGGTGCTTGACGCCTCCACTTCTCCAGCGAAGGAGCGATACGCCGTGACCGACACTAACGTTTTTCCTCTGGTTCAGCCAGGGACATTCACCGACCGACTGACGGACGTTTTGCGGGAGGGCGCACGATCGCTGCTCGTTCAGGCGGTTGAAGCCGAAGTAGCGGGCTTTCTTGCGGGACATGCCGACAAGCGCACCGATGATGGCCGGCAACGCCTGGTGCGGCACGGCCACCTGCCGGAGCGGTCGATCATGACCGGGATTGGTGCCGTTGAGGTGTGCGTGCCACGGGTGCGCGACCGGCTTGGCAGTGCGGACGATCGCATCCGCTTTTCTTCGGCAATCCTGCCGCCCTATGCACGCCGATCTAAAAGCCTCGAAGTGCTGATTCCGATCCTCTACCTGAAGGGCATTTCCACCGGCGACTTCGCCGAGGCGCTTTCCGCTTTGCTAGGCCCGAACGCCGCCGGGCTATCGGCCTCCACCATCGCGCGGCTCAAAGAGGTGTGGGCGCACGAGCATGCCCGCTGGCTCAAACGCGACCTCGCGACCAAACGCTATGCGTATTTTTGGGCCGACGGCATTTATGTCCAGGCGCGGCTGGAAGACGAGGCGCAGTGTCTGCTGGTGATTATCGGCGCCACGCCGGAGGGCAAAAAGGAACTGGTCGGGCTCGCCGATGGGCTGCGCGAAAGCGCGCAATCCTGGCGCGACCTGTTGCTCGACCTGAAGCGGCGCGGGGGCTGTCAAGCGGGCCGCAACTGGCCGTCGGCGATGGCGCGCTCGGTTTCTGGAAGGCAATCGGGGAGGTTTGGCCGACTACGCGAGTGCAACGTTGTTGGGTGCACAAGACCGCCAACGTGCTCAACAAACTGCCCAACAGCCTGCACGCCAAGGCCAAGCGCGCGTTGCACGATATCTGGATGGCAGAGACCAGGAGCGCCGCCGAAACCGCTCTCGACGTCTTCATCGAGACCTACAGTCTCAAGTACGAGAAGGCGGCCGAATGCCTTGCCAAAGATCGTGACACGCTGCTCGCCTTCTACGACTTTCCCGCCGAGCATTGGAAACACTTGCGGAGCACAAACCCAATCGAGAGCGCCTTTGCCACGGTCCGTCATCGCACGACTCGATCGAAGGGTTGTCTCTCCAACAACACCGCACTGGCAATGATCTTCAAGCTTGCTCAAGCTGCCGAGAAGAGCTGGCGTCGTCTCAAAGGCTACAACCTCTTGCCGAAAGTCATCTTGGGAGTAAAGTTCAACGACGGGATTGAGGTCGTCAGATCGCAATCTCAAACAGCTGCCGCCTGACCCAGTCCGTCACCAAGATTCGGCCATAGCTCAAAGACCACTCACTACTAAATGACCATCAAGGCGTCGAGTTCTCGACCTTTTGAAGCGCGACGGAATACGCAGATGCGATTGCTCATCATATGCGCAACAGTTTAAGCGGTGAATGGACCGGCTGACGCGTTGACGTGCGCAATGCGAACGGTATGAAATTCCTTTCAATGTCGGTTTAGACGACGCGAGCTGCCATCCCGTATGGCACTTGGCTGGCCGAACACGGTTCGCAATGCGCCTGAATTATGAATCGGGCGCGTCGCGCGCGCCGTTTCATTCCAAAGTTGAAACTAACAACCTCGACAGATGGCCAAGAGTGAATCAAATTCTCTCTGCTTTATCTCCTGATCGTGCCGCCATTCCTCCGAAGAGGGGTCGAGGTCCTCGGACTTGCTCGGCGCGCCGCCGAAATACGGCCGCTCATACGTTGCTTTGAGACGGACCGGAATCCGCGCCAGGTGAATTCTCTTCTGGTACGACCGCTCAACCATCCGCACATAGTGGCTGTTCGGCGTTGGCGTTGTCCACGACGGAACGGAAGGCGACGAGCAGCCGCAAAGCGCGAAAGTTGCCACCAATGATCCGATACTGAGGGCAAAGCGCACGATCTGCTCCCGCTCTCGACCCGATATTGCGCCATCAATATTTTCTTGGTTAATTTTCAGTTAATGAGAGGCGAGGGAATCTGGATCGTTACGATTGGTATGAGCCACAAGGCGGTCGCTTTCGCACCGAAAGTTAAATGCTGCTTTGACTTATTTTTTTGGTCCTTCCATCGTCGGACCACATCAAGACGAGGCGCGGGTGCGGCTCTGCAACCGGCTTCGGCAGCAACTGCGGCAGACGATTTAGCCGTGTTCGGCAACATTGGGGGAACCGGCCAGCCCTCGTTTCTAGAGGGGGCCGCACGACATGAGAGAAAAATATCTGCTCGCAATCAACCGCTGCGGGCTTCTCGCCTCAGCACGCCCGCTTGTGCTTGCTTGACGATATAGCGCGCGACAAGTTCAGTTATCGGATTGGCGCGATCAGCAAGGTCGAGAGACGTGAAAGCGGGTACGACTGCTCCTGACATTGCGCTGATGTGTTCGGATTAAAAAGCTTGATTGCGCAAGAATGGCGTGATTGGCGCGACGCTCCTGTTGCAGTTGCAGGCGGAAGCGGAAAACATCTCTCAGCCGCAGCAGGCAAAAATGAAATTAGACGGTGGAAAACTCCTAAGACAAAAGCCAACCGCATCAAATTCGCAAGAGGAAGAGTGAGCGAATCACCGTATTTGGATGGGTCGGACATCGGAAAGCTCACGGAGCTTCGTCATGACCTGGCTACGCACCATTGACCCCATCACTGTAGTTGCAATGGCCGTCGGATTTCTCCTAGGTGCTTCACTGATTCTGGTCGCGATCCAACCATAGGCGCGTACCGGAAGCCGTCGTTGTTTATCGGCGATGGCCAGCAGTAGAAAGCCCAAGCGTCACGCGGCTGTCGCACACGCCCGTCAACCTATGAAGAACGCGATTGGGCTGATTGTTTCGGTAGCTGCGCCGAGGCATTTGCTCGCACATGGAGGGTGAAATGAAGACTGTCTCGACGATAACTTTGGCGGTCACCTGCGGGCTGTTGGCTGGCGGGGGCGCCGTTCAGATCTTGCACGCCCAGTCCAAGCCACCGGCCTTCGTGGTCACGGAAATTGCAGTCAAAGACGAGGAGGGCTATGCGCAGAATTTCCTCAAGGCTGCTCAGAAAGATATTGCTGACCACGGCGGTAAGTACGTGGCCGGGGGCTACCACAAGACCCTAAGTCTGGCCGGCAGCGAACCGCCCAACCGTGTGGTCATTCTTCAGTTTGATAATATGGACGCGGTCAAGGAGTGGCGTGATCAAGGCGCCATGGACCTAGAGAACTCCGTCGGCAACAAGTACGCTTCGTTTCGCATCTATGCTGTCGAGGGCGCGACGCGGTGAACTACGATTTCGGTATGGGCTCCCTCGCGTTGTCATTTGCATTCCGCCGAGGGAGAAGACAATGCCGCCTCCCGATCGCTGCTCCGCTAATGAAAGAGAAGCCACGGGACCACAGAATTTCCCGGGCGGTGGGGCCTTTTGCCAGTCGTCGGCGCATGTTTGCTAATAGCCGGTGAACGATTTGGCTTAACCGACAAATTCTCACCACCACTCGCGAGATCGATCTCAGCCGTAGATCAGATCCGGAGTGCTGGGCGGTAGGCAAAATCTTGCGCCACGACTAAGCCGCAGTCCCGCTAAGCTTAGCACGCCGAAGGGAATAGACCGCGAAACCCAGCGCATAATTGAGTGGTACCATTCGCGTTAACGCGACCTGCTGCGATGACGTCACCGCACCAGTTCGTCGCTGCGGCGATGACCGTCGCGATGGACCCCACGACACGATCGCATCGTGAATTCATCACTTGCTTTCCGGGTGAGTGCTGGGCTTCGCGCGAAGCGCACACGGTGAGCGTTCGATGGTTGCTAGCCAAAGGTCAGGCAGGGCTGCTTGGCAATGAACCGCAGGTGATTGCAACGGCGGATCCGCCGCGCCTTCGAAAAGGCACCCGCACCCTTATCGGTTGTTCAAAGCGCCGCCCCTTCGCTGGCGGCGAGGAAATTCGAAATTTCGCGCCAAGTCATGCCCACCGTCCCGAGTTCAAAAGGGCGGCGGGTCCCTCAACCACGTACACCCAGCGTGCCAAAAGGGGTCTTTATCTGGTAGGTCACCCCAGCGCTTTGCGGGCCAGTAACAAACCGGAATGAACCGCGCGCCACTTCAACGGCCGCGCTGCCGGCCGACCTATGCGCGTCGTACACAAATTTGTCGAGCCGTACTTCGGATTTTGGGCCAACACTGAGGTTGCTGCTGTCGTGAAAGCGCAAGTCCGCAACACCGCTTTCCCCGGTGTGAATCATTTCCTGAGAAAAAATGGCGCTGCCGGGCGAAAGTGTCTGGGTGTCCCGTCCTTGGCTACCTTCGGCCTGCGGTTTCACGGTGGTGGCGCTGCCGATGGCTTCTTGGGCCTTTCCGCTTGTCGCCTGGAAGGCTAACAATCCTCCCAGCAGCAAAGACAAAGCCCAGTGCTGGTGCTGGCGGATTTGCGTCGTCGCAAAAAGACTGGCCCTCCCGTTAGTGGTCTTACTCATTCGAGGTCCTCCGCGCTTAAGCCCTTCTAGTCCGAGCTTCCGGCAGTGAATGTGACCATCAACACGTCGTGGTGCTTTTCTGATTTGTGTTTTATCACAAGCTCGTCGCAGGTGAGGCGCGCACCATGCCACCATATGCGTGAAATTGACGTGGATAGAGTCCGCGCGGACTGCCGGCCCAAGCCATGACTCGCCTGCGAAATCGCCTATTGTATATCGTCCTCGTGGTCAGCTTTCTGGTGGCGGCGGCCGCGATCCGTTTTTTCGATCCATTTTTCGTCCATGCACTACGCCTGGTCGCGTTCGATCACTACCAGCAGTTTGATCCGGGGGATTACGACCCAAGTCTGCCGGTTCGGGTGATCGACATCGATGAAGAATCGCTGGCGAAAATTGGTCAGTGGCCTTGGCCTCGAACCACCATTGCCAAGCTTTTGCAGACCCTGACGGCCGGAGGCGCTGCTGCGGTCGCCTTCGACGTGTTGTTTGCCGAGCCAGATAACAACTCGCTCGAGCAGGTCGCAAAGCGCTTACCCGCTTCTGATGCTGAACTTCTGTCAGCCGCGATCGCTGGGCGGCAAACGAACGATCAGGTGTTTGCTGCTGCACTGAAGAATTCACCGAGCATACTGTCTGTATCGCTAGGTGATGGGCCCAGCACTGGTCTTCCGCAAAAGGCGGGTTTTGCCACGGCCGGCGACGACCCGCGTCCGTTCGTCGTCGGCTTTACCCATGCGACCGGCGACCTACCAGATCTCGATCAAACCGCCCATGGGCTGGGCGCGTACAACTGGCTGGCCGATCGTGATCAGATTGTTCGCCGGGTCGCGCTGGTATTCCGGCTTAACTCGGATCTGGTCCCGTCACTGACGGCCGAAGCGCTGCGGGTTGCCCAAGGTGCTTCGACGTACATCGTCAAAGCAGCTAACGCGAGTGGCGAAACCGCCTTCGGCCAGTCCACCGGACTGAACCACGTTCGAATCGGCACCATTGAAATACCGACCGATGGTGCGGGTGGTGTGTATCTGAAATTCCGTCATTTCGATAAAGCCCGCTATCTGCCGGCTTGGAAGGTGCTCGCCGGCGAAATTCCACCGGACGAAATCAATGGGCGCATCATTTTGGTGGGCACAAGTGCTTCTGGCTTGTTGGATGTGCGCGCTACCCCGCTTGATGCTGCGATTCCGGGCATCGACATCCATGCACAAGTGCTGGAGCACCTGATCACGGGGCGTTTCCTCACTCGCCCTGATTATGCCTTAGCGCTTGAACAGTTCGTGATCGTCGCATTCGGTATCTTGCTGGCCTTCTTCCTCCCGCGCGTCTCAGCGATGTCTGCAGCTGCGATTGGCGTCTTGGTCGTGACGGCGGTTGTCGCGAGCGGGTGGGGTGCATTCCGCTATGCAGATCTGCTCTTCGATCCCGCTTACCCGGCCTTAGTGTTAGGCGTCCTGACCGGGGCCATCACATTCTACACCTATCAGACCGTCGAGTCGCAGCGCGGCCAAATCCGGAATGCTTTCAGTCGTTATTTGTCGCCAGCTGTGGTTCAGGAGATAATCGCAAATCCTGACAGACTGCGACTAGGTGGTGAGCAGCGTGTGCTGACGCTGATGTTCTGCGATGTCAGGAACTTTACCTCCATCTCCGAACGACTGACAGCGACACAATTGACCCATTTCATCAACGAACTCCTGAGTCCGCTCACCGAGATTATTTTGGCACGGCGCGGCACGATCGACAAATACATGGGTGACGCAATCATGGCTTTTTGGAATGCGCCGCTCGACGATCCCGAGCATAAAACCCACGCGAGTAGTGCCGCGATCGCGATGGCAAAAAAAATCGAGGAGCTGAACGAAAAATGGCAACGGGAAGCTTTGTCGGTCGGCCAAACCTTTCAGCGCGTGCGAATCGGCATCGGTATCAACAGCGGCGAATGCTGTGTGGGTAACTTGGGCTCGACCTTGCGCTTTGATTATTCGGCCATCGGCGACGAAGTGAATGTGACCTCGCGTTTCGAAGGGTTGACGAAGATGTATGGTGTTCCCACTGCTGTCGGGGAGCGCGCGTTGAGTCCCGAATTTGCGGCCCTCGAGCTCGATATGGTTCAGGTGAAGGGTCGCAAACGACCCGAGAAAATCTATTGTTTGCTCGAGGTGCTTGGTGGGGACAAACTGCAGCTTGATCGTTTAAAAGAAGCCCACGCGGAATTCTTGCGGGCGTATCGTCAGCAGCGGTGGGACGACGCCGCTCGTTTAATTCGCCAATGCCGGGAGATCGGGATTTCAGAAGTTGGTACGTGCTATGATTTGTTTGCCTCACGGATTAATGTCTTGCGAACCGCTTCTTTGCCAGCCGATTGGGATGGTGCCTTCGCGATGACGGAGAAGTAGGTTGTGACACGATAGAACTCGTTGAGCTGGCCTCGGCGGAGGCCTTTGAAGCAATCGCCATATGCGATCAATACAGCTCAACTGCTCATCGCTTATCCAAACAGCATTCCAGTCATTCGACCTATTTCAAACGGGCAATGCTCGCATTGTCAGAACTCAGTGATCAATAAGTTCGGTCCCCGAGTTGATTAAAATTTGATCGATCAAGAAAAGCCCAAGACAATTGGCGATGAGTTAGGGTTCCGTTTGGGGATCTTCGGAGAGGCGTGTCAAATTACCTGGAACTTCCCTCGAGTTTTATGTGTTGTTTCGCTGGTGACGAGTGCAAAATATGGATCAACGCGACTGGGAACTCTTGGACCAGCAAATGCGGGGATTTAGTCCTCCGCGGAATGAAGGCATTTTAGGCCTAATGGTTGCCGCAGTGTTTTTGGCTGGTTTAACTCTTGGCAGCATCTTGTTTAATCATCAAAGCGCGCCCACCCAACTCGCATGGAACAATGCGAAAGTTGCGACCTACGTTCCTAACGGATCCGCGCCAACCATCAACCGTTAGGAAGTGCAAGCACGGCGCGCCGAGTGATCCACAACGAAATTCGTTAGTGGCGGCCTATGGGGCAACGACCCGGACGTCCGGAGTTTCCTGCGCGCGAAGACTAATTGTCGGCCCTTCTTTGGCGTGCGTAACGGCTAATGCACGGTCGTTGGAGTTTCCCCGCTGAGCCGCTCCGCCCCCCTTTGATCTAGTTAGGGAGGCATTTTGATATTATGATGCGTCTCTCGGGTCACCGGAGGTTAAGATGCGCTTTTGGTTCTTTTGCTGCGTAGTTTTGTGCGCTGCTTTTGCAGCCTCGCCGGTCAGCGCTCAAAAGTCTTACTCCAAGAAAGGCTATAGCTCATGTTATTGCGATTTCGGTTATCCGGGTTTCAGCTGCACGCCCATAGTTTCATGTCGTGATGAGGGCGGACGGTGCAGAGGACGATGCGAACGCCAACGTGAGTGAGAATCTGGAGTGCGTTCGGGCTGTTCCGACGGATCGCGCCCTCCCGTCCATTGGCGCCCTGTGATCATAGGGCAGTAGTACGCGCCACAGCACCCTAACGGGGCACGAGCCTCCAAACTCGAGCGTTGATGGTTGGTATTCTTCCTTGTGCTCGCCTTCTCGGGCGGTACTGACCCTTTCCATCCTCTCTGGTCCCTTTTTGCAATAGTCGGGAGTGGCCCTTCTTCGAATGGATCAAAATTGCACGCTGAGAATTAGTATATGGTTCACTGTATGCGACCAGAGAAAAGAGCATGTCTCAAGCCGAAGTTGTTACAGCTCGTGCTGTCACCCGCTCCCGGCCGCGTCCAATTCCCACTCTCCATAAAATTGGGCCGGTTGCTGCTTTAAGCATTGCTGTAATCGTGACGGCCACCTGGGTAACCCTTCTCGGAATCGGAATTTACAGACTGATATTCTGAAGAAGCCATAGACGTCCTTAGCTTGGGGCACCGTCGTAACTCGCGGCCAGTTGTCCTTATTTCAATTTCCGGCTGTCCTGACTAGTTTTGTACAAGCTTTGCGGGTGGAACTGTGCAATACACAGACCATGACCGATCAATGGATGTTTCTGAGCGCAGTACTCGCAATGGGTACCGTGGTCGCCGCAGTGTCAGGGTATTTCGTCTTCCAGGGCGAAGGCTTAACTGCAATCTTTTTTGGCATCCCGCCTGCCATCGCCATCTGCGGTTCGCTTTGGATGACGCGCAATTTCTTTACGGAACAGCCACGCTAAGCCACTCAGTTGGGCGCTGACGTGTTTCCGAGCCTAGCGGCTGGGTTTGAAATTGCGACTGGCCGGATTTGATTTTTCCAATCACCCAAATTAGACGGAAAACGGCAATTCCGGGGTGCAGGGTAGTCTCCAGCCGGGCAGCGCGGGGCTCGGCTTCTATCAGGTAGGCAACCTGCGGTCCTGTTCCCGGTCGCTTAGCAAGCCGTTCAAGGTTGCCTCCCCGCGCATTTTGTCCAAGACGCCTCGGTTCCGGGGGGATCGATCCTCCCGGATGGTTGCAGCCTAAGAGTTCCCTCGAGACCCACGTAGGGCGTTAGAAAGGCATTGAGACAAAACCGACCAGCCCGTCAGCTTTCCCCGAGCGCATCGCCTTTTCAAAGTGAACAGGCGCAGCTGTTCAGGCGTCGGGCGCCGACGGTCGTCCGAGACGAATCGCTTCTTTAGATGGGAAGCCCGTAGCCGCCAGAAGGCATATTTTGGCCGTTTTAATTAACAACCATTCAGGGTGGCTCATCGGTATCTGGGGGACAAGATGACCATTGCTGTTCGGCCGATCGCAAATGCGACGGAGGATTATAGAGGATTCACAATCTCTTGGGGGAAGCCGGCTTTTGCCGGTGCGAAGTGGACGGCGAATGTGACGTCTGAGGCGGCGCACCTAGCGGCTTTGCTGAGACGCGGGGTAGAAATCATAGAAGGTCGCGATCGCGACCAAATGATTGCCAACTGCAGGCGCCACATCGACAATCTGTTTGGATAACAACCTCGATCCCTTCTGTCAGACCCAACAAGGCTAAGCGATGAAGGGGCGCGCCGAGCATAGTGATGATCCTGTTCTTAGGCATTTAGTCTGGTTTCTAAAAGGACCTGGCCACTTTCATGCGGATGCCCGCGCGATAACTTAAAGTGAAAATTCCTGTTAATTTTCTGCAAACGCCCTG
>Ga0302325_10021235_pt1 | contig 13594 bp, 10 predicted proteins | sample Palsa_T0_2_FD_201948 | JGI IMG/M metagenome (GOLD analysis project Ga0302325, IMG submission 201948) | Peat permafrost microbial communities from Stordalen Mire near Abisko, Sweden - Palsa_T0_2 | ecosystem: Environmental > Terrestrial > Soil > Palsa > Peat permafrost | place: Sweden: Abisko... | reverse complement strand
GCCGTTCATACAGGCTGCCGATATCCTTACGGGAGATCACATTGATCTTTGCGTTCCACTCTGTGTACAGGTCTTGCAGGGCGGCGAATTGCTGCAATTGCACCGGGGAAAAATCTGCGAAATACTGTAGCACTACTTCCAGTTCTGCCGGGGTTTTTTCCATATCGTAGAAGAAAAGATCAGGTAATACGCGAACATCCAGATGTCGAGCAGCCACCACCAGGGGAAGAGATCTTCTTCGCCGAGCCGGCGCATAGTCTTGTGAAAGATAAGTCCCTGCACGATCAGGCGAATGCCGTACAAGGACAATGCCACGCGCCAGTCGTAGAAGAGGCTGACGATGAGCAAGGGATAAAACAAAATATGCGATGTACTGTATAAGCCTAGCAGGAACTTGTGCCGGGGCTTATAGTATTTGGCTGTGGTATAATGGCGGGCTTTTTGCCGGAACCATTCCCCGAAATTCTTTTTAGGATCCGACAGGGTAAAGGTATCCTTGTCTATAACGATTGCTGTATTCGCCCTGGTGGCCACTTTGTTGATGAAGAGGTCGTCGTCTCCGCCGGGTACGTGATTGATGGCGGAAAAGCCTTTATTACGGAGAAAAACATCTTTTTTATAAGAAAGATTCCTGCCGACCCCCATATAGGGTTGGCCGGCCAGTGCATAAGACAGGTATTGCAGGGCGGTATGGAAGGTATCGAACCGGATGATCTTGTTGAGCACTCCGGGGGCCCGCTTATAGGCGCCATAGCCAAGTACTACTTCGATCCCCTTGTCATATCCATCCTGCATTTTCTGCATCCAGAATTCGCTGGCGGGGATGCAATCGGCATCGGTCAGCAGGACAATTTCATAACGGGCTTCTTTGATGCCCATGCTGAGCGGGTATTTCTTACCGGGAATGCCGATCGCTTCGTGTTCCAGGTTAACGATATGCAATCCTTTGAAGGTCTTTTTGAATTCATCCAGCAGGAAGCGCGTGTCGTCCTGGCTGTTATGATTGACGACGATGACCTCGTGTGTGCTGGGATAGGTCTGAACGAGAGCACCTGGCAGATGGGTGACGAGTCGGGCGGCTTCGTCGCGGGCGCAGATGATGACGCTGACGGGATGTTGCTGGGAATGCTGTTTTTCAGGGGTAGAATACCAGGCCAGCCTTCTGAAGAACCAACCATAGTAGAACAATTGTACCAGGGTGATCAAACAAAAAACAATAAAAAAGATTTCGAGCCAGGGGAAACTCCAATACAGTTTAGTCATAAGCGTGCTGTGCCGGGCGCCTGCCTATTCTGAGCCGGGCGGTACGAAAGTACAAATTTTCGGAGAAGGAGGTGCAAAAGACTGTATGGTAAGGGATTCCCCCGATAGAGTGAGGTGGAAGCCGATGAGCGGGCCGTGGCGCCTGAGGGAGAGGGAGTGTCGATGAATGAGTCGGACTGTCGGGTGAGGATGGGAGAAGGAAGCCTTTTCCGGGTGGCCGGTAAACCGTAATTTGCGCCGGAATATGGCAGCATTACGATTTGAACTGGAATTGACCAGCCCGCATTCGGCGGCGCGCGCGGGAAAGATCAGCACCGATCATGGAGAGATACTCACCCCGATCTTTATGCCTGTGGGTACGGTAGGCAGTGTAAAGGCCGTGTCGCAGCAGCAATTGAAGGAGGACGTGAAGGCTCAGATCATCCTGGGCAATACCTATCATCTATACCTGCGGCCTGGTCTGGAGGTGTTGGAGCAGGCGGGCGGGTTGCACCAACTGATGGGCTGGGACAGGCCGATACTAACGGATAGTGGTGGTTATCAGGTGTTCTCCCTGTCGGGCACGAGGAAGATCCAGGAGGAGGGAGTGGTGTTCCAGTCTCATATTGACGGCAGCCGGCATTTGTTCAGCCCGGAAAAGGTGATGGACATCCAGCGCAGCATCGGCGGTGACATCATCATGGCTTTTGACGAATGCCCGCCTTACCCCAGTGATTATGGTTATGCTGCGACATCCATGCGGCTGACGCATCGCTGGCTGGACCGGTGCCTGGATCACTTCAAAGGAACGGAAGACAAATATGGGTATACGCAAAATCTTTTTCCCATTGTGCAGGGCAGTACTTTCCCGGATCTGCGGAAGGCCAGCTGTGAATATGTGGCGGGTAAGGATGCTGTAGGCAATGCGATCGGCGGTTTGAGTGTAGGAGAGCCGGAGGAGGCCATGTACGATATCTGCGCGGCCTGCTGCGAGTCATTGCCGGTGAACCGGCCGCGTTACCTGATGGGTGTAGGCACGCCCTGGAACCTCCTGGAGTGCATCGACAGGGGAATTGACATGTTCGATTGTGTGATGCCGACCCGTAACGGGCGAAATGCCATGCTATTTACTTCGAAGGGGGTGATTAATATCGACAATAAAAAATGGGAGAAGGATTTTTCCGTTATCGATGATGGGATTGACAGTGGGCCGAGCAATTTTTACAGTAAGGCCTACTTGCGGCACCTGATCAAATCGAAAGAGATACTGGGACTAACGATCGCCAGCGTACACAACCTGGCTTTTTATCTTTACCTGGTGCGGGAGGCGCGGGCCCATATTTTACAGGGGGATTTCGGGAGCTGGAAACGAGAGCAGACGGAACTGCTGAAACAACGGCTGTAGGGGGCGCCGTCGCCGACAGTGCCTGCGGACAAGCTGTCGCCGGTCGAAGGAGGCTTTGGCGCCCGAGGACGAGCTGGGAAGGTAATTAATTGATAATGATTATTTTGCGGTTACTTATACTGATTGGGTATCCCTTAACGAAAAGAGGTGTTATCTTCGCCCGCGAAATGGCGGATTAAGACCGCTGCCTGCGACTATATGTTCAAAATCCTTGACGTCTACATACTGAAGAAGTTTCTGGGGACATTCGTATTTACGATGCTGGTGATTACGATCATAGCCGTGGTGATCGACACCAGTGAGAAGGCCGATGATTTTGTACGGTCGGGGCTAACCGGCTGGCAACTGGTGACGAATTATTACATTGGGTTTATCCCCTTCATCATGTCTATGATCTTTCCCCTGATGGTTTTTATTGCCATTATTTATTTCAGTTCGAAGATGGCGGGGAAGTCCGAATTCATCGCCATCCTGGCCGGCGGGGTGCGGTATAACCGGATGCTGCGGCCTTACCTGATCGGAGCGATCTTTCTGTCGGTGATCTTCTGGCTGGCCAGCCAGTATTGGGTGCCCAGGGCCAATGAGATCCGGACCAATTTTCAGACGGTGTATGTGGACCGCAACAGTTCGTATAACGGAGATCCGACTAAGAATACCAACAACTTTTATCTGCGGGTGGATCCCAGTACGTTCGTGGGCTTTCGGTATTATGACACGGCGAATAAGACGGCCAGCAGTTTTTTTCTGCAGAAGCTGCATGGCAATACAGTGTATTATACGGCGAGGGCGGATAATATGCGGTGGGACCCCCGTAAAAAGGATTGGAAGCTGACCGGTGTAGTCGAGCGGACAATAGCGGGGGAGCAGGAAACGCTGAAAAAATTGGATACGCTGCACATTAACCTGAATGTCCAGCCCAAGGAGTTGCGCAGGGATGATTATCTGAAGGACCAACTGACGACCCCGGAGTTGCACCAGTTCATTCATATGGAGGAGGTGCGGGGATCGGAGGGGCTGAATACGTTCAAGGTCGAATTGTATCACCGGGACGCCACTCCTTTTTCGGTGATCATCATGTCTATGATCGGGGCGGTCATCGCCACGCGGAAGATACGGGGCGGAAGCGGGCTACACCTGGCGGTGGGCATTGTGATGGCGGCAATCTTCGTTGTGATGGATAAGTTTGCCGTGACCTTTTCGACCAAGGGGCATCTTTCTCCGATGCTGGCGGCATGGCTGCCCAATATTATCTTTACGGGAGTAGCGTGGGTTTTTTATGTGCGGACGCCTAAATAAGACGGCGGGCTGATGGTTAACGCTATTTTAATACCAAATCATTTGTTCCTCAACATTCCCTACAGTAACTTTAGCCGATCAAAAAGAAGGCCCGGGATTGATCGGGCGTAAAAAACACCATCGACATGGCATCTACAAAAGAGCGGTTCAAAGTGAAAGCAGATACGGTTGCGGCCGAGATCAAGGATTTACTGAAAGAGCATGGCAATGATAAAATAGGTGAGGTGACCTTATCACAGATCTATCAGGGGATGCGGGGTATTACGGGATTGGTCAGCGAGACTTCTTTGCTGGACGCGCAGGAAGGAATACGCTTTCGAGGGTATTCGATACCCGAGTTGCAGCAGCGGTTGCCGAAGGCCCAGGGGGGCACCGAGCCGTTGCCGGAGGGCCTTTTCCATCTGATGTTACTGGGTGAACTGCCGACGGAAGACGATGTACACGAGATAACGGCGAACTGGCAGCGGCGGAGTCATGTACCGAACCACGTATTTGCAGCCATCGAAGCATTGCCGAAGGATTCGCATCCGATGACGCAGTTTGTGGTTGCGATCATGGCTTTGCAGACGGAAAGTAAGTTTGCCGAGAAATACGCCAAGGGGCTGAATAAAAAAGACTACTGGGATGCGATCTTTGACGATTCGATGGACCTGATCGCGCGGTTACCGAGGGTAGCGGCCTATATTTACCGGAGAAAGTATAAGGATGAAGATCATATTCATCCTAATGGGTTGTTGGACTGGGCCGGAAATTTTGCGCACATGCTGGGATATGAGGACGAGACTTTCAGGGAACTGATGCGTCTTTATATGACTATCCATGCCGATCATGAGGGAGGCAATGTTAGTGCACATACGACGCACCTGGTGGGATCGGCGTTGAGTGATCCCTACCTGAGCTTTGCGGCGGGCATGAATGGGCTGGCGGGTCCTCTGCATGGGCTGGCCAACCAGGAGGTGATCAAGTGGATCCTTGAAATGCGGGAGGAACTGGGGGTTGAGCTACCTTCCGGCGAACAGATCGAGGCGTATGTGAAGAAGACACTGAGTGAGGGCAAGGTGGTGCCGGGCTATGGGCATGCGGTATTGCGGAAAACCGATCCCCGGTTCACGGCGCAGATGGAATTCGGCAAGAAGCATATGCCGGACGATCCGTTGGTGCGGACGGTTTGGAATATTTATGAAACGGTGCCACCAATCCTGCAATCGCTGGGAAAGATCAAGAATCCCTGGCCGAATGTGGATGCGCACAGCGGGGCGTTGTTGGTGCACTATGGGTTGGTGGAATATGAATTCTATACGGTATTGTTTGGTGTCAGCCGTGCCCTGGGGGTACTGGCCAGTCTTTGCTGGGACCGGGCGCTGGGATTCCCGATCGAAAGACCGAAGTCGGTCACGACGGAATTGGTGAAGGAGTGGCTGGCGGGGAAGGGCGAGATATGGGGAGAGTAAGAAAATCTTTTATTTATAAAAATGCCCGGCTTTGCCGGGCATTTTGCATTGATGGGGTGAAGAGTGAAGAGGTGCGGATGACCGGCGACGGTGAAGGAACTAGAGGGCCTGGAGGATATCCTGCAGGATGTCGTCACGATGTTCGAGGCCGACGGAGATACGGATGAGGCCGTCGCTGATGCCTGTGGCTGCCCTTTCTTCAGGGGTCAGTTTGGCGTGTGTCGTGCTGGCGGGGTGGGACGCGATGCTGCGGGTATCACCCAGGTTGGCTGTCAGCGAGAGCATTTTCAGGTTGTCGAGAAAGCTGCGGCCTGCGCTGAGGCCACCTTTCAGCTCGAAGCAAACGATGCCACCGCCATTGCGCATCTGACGGCGGGCAATGTCATATTGGGGATGGCTGGGAAGAAAGGGATATTTCAGCCAGGAGATAGCGGCATGTTTTTCGAGATCGGTGGCGATGTGAAGGGCGTTGGAGGAATGCCGCTCCATCCTTACATCGAGTGTTTCGAGGCTTCTGCTGAGGACCCAGGCATTGAAGGGGGAAAGGGAGGGGCCGGTACTACGGCAGAAAAGATAGATTTCTTTGATGAGCTCCTTTTTGCCGACGATGGCGCCGCCCAGGACGCGGCCCTGGCCGTCAATCCACTTGGTTGCCGAATGTACAACGAGGTCGGCGCCATATTGAATGGGTGTCTGCCCGATGGGGGTAGCAAAGCAATTGTCTACGTTGAAGATCAGTTGGTGTCGCCGGGCGAACTCGCCGGCGGCTTGCAGGTCGATGATATCGAGGCCTGGATTGGTAGGTGTCTCGAGGTAAAGCATTTTGGTATTAGGGCGGACGGCGGCCTCCCATGCGGCGGGGTCGGTGGCGTTGACGTAGGTAAAATCGATGCCGTATTTGGGGAGATATTTAGTGATGATCGTATGGGTGCTGCCGAAGATGGCATTGCAGGAGATGAGGTGATCGCCTTTTTTGAGAAAGGTGAGAAAGGTGGCGACGATGGCACTCATGCCGGAGGCGGTGGCGAAGCCGGCTTCCGCGCCTTCGAGGGCGGAAAGGCGGTCGGTAAATTCCTGCACGGTGGGATTGCTGAACCTGCTGTAGATATTGCCTTCTTTTTCATCGGCAAAGATGGCGCGCATATCTTCGGCATCGTCATAGGTGAAGCTGCTGGTCAGAAAAATAGGTGTGGAATGTTCTTTTTCCGGGGTCTGGTCGGCGCGGATACGGATGGCTTGCGTGATGCGGTGAGTGGACATTAGTGTAGATTGATAGGTGAGTGATTAGTCGTTGATCTTGACTTCCCAGGTGATGCGGGTGTGGCCGGGGCGTAGGGTGGCTGCCACGGAACAGTATTTATCCATGGAAAGCTCGCAGGCCTTTTTGGCTTTATCGGGATCAATGTCCCCTTTGAGATGGATGACGACATGGATCGTTTCCCAAAGAGAGGGTTCTTTACCTTTTTCCCTTTCGCCGTCGATGGTCATGCTGAAGTCTTCAACGGTCTGCCGTTGCTTCTTAAGAATAGAGACGATATCGATGCCGCTGCAGCCCCCCAGGCCCATCAGCAGCATCTGCATGGGGCGGATGCCGAAATTCTGGCCGCCTGTCTCGGGGCTGCTATCCATATGAGCGATATGTCCATCGGCGTCTTTCGCTTCAAACCCAAAATCCCCTTTTACCCTCTTAAGTTCAATACGTGCCATAACAAAGATTTTTGCAAATTTACGGTACCTATGGCCTTATTTTGCACCAAAATAGAAGATTGGCTCCATGAATTATTTTGAATATGAACATCCTTTTGAGCTGGAAGGGGGGGAAATCTTACCAGGTATTACGGTCGCCTACCATACGTATGGCCGATTGAATGCTGACCGGAGCAATGTGGCGTGGGTTTGTCACGCGTTGACGGCGAATTCCGATGTGGCGCACTGGTGGCCTGGAGTCGTGGGGGATAAGGGGCCCATCCATCCGGACCGTTATTTTATTGTCTGTGCCAATATCCTGGGCAGTTGTTATGGTAGTACGGGGCCATTGAGTATCGATCCGCTGACGGACGAGCCGTATTACCGGAGTTTTCCAGTTATTACTATCCGGGACATGGTCAAAGCGCATATTTTATTGCGGAAGCACCTGGGTATTGACCAGATCCATCTGCTGATGGGTGGCAGCATGGGGGGATACCAGGCATTAGAATGGTGTGTGATGGAAAAAGAGGTGATCGGCCGTTTATTCCTGACTGCCACCTCACCCGCGGAGAGTGCCTGGGGGATAGCCGTCCATACGGCGCAGCGGCTGGCTATCGAGGCTGATCCCAGCTGGCAGTTGCCGGCGCCGGAGGCAGGCCGTAATGGATTGAAGGCGGCCCGGGCTATCGGCATCCTGACCTATCGCAATTATGGGATCATGGTGCGGACGCAGACCGATCCTGACAGGGAAAAGCTGGATGGGTTCAAAGCTTCTTCGTACATCAACTACCAGGGGGAGAAGCTGGCGAGCCGTTTCAACGCCTATTCATACTGGTTGCTGACCAAGGCGATGGACAGTCATCAACTGGCGCGGGGACGAGGCGGGGACCTGGAGGTAATCCTGCGGGGGATCGGGCAAAAAACGTTATTGGTGGGGGTGACCAGCGATATTCTCTGCCCGGTGGAGGAGCAACTGTTCATGGCTGCGCACCTGCCGGATGCGGAGCTGGTAGAGATAGACAGCGCCTATGGGCATGACGGGTTCATGGTGGAGGGGCAAAAAATAGCCACTCTGCTGGGAGAGTGGCTAATGCGTTAAAGGGGCTTGGAGCGCGGGTGACCGGATGGTTTGCGTGCAAGGCCGGGTGAGCGGTGGACGCGGTTACCAGGTCAGCTGGCCCTGGTAGTAATCGAGTACTTTGGTGGCCAGCAGATAGCTATATTTTGCAGATATCAGGGCGAGCTCCGCATTATTTTTGTTGGTGTTATAGATAACGAAATTCAGAGAGGCAAGGGCACCTGCGTCGAATTTGACCCGCGCTCCGCGGAAAGATTCTTCATAATTCTGCACTTCATGCCAGGTGACGTTATAAGTCCGGAATGCCTGCATCATTGTGACATAAGCCGATTCTACAGCCTGTCGGAGGGAGGCATTGATCGTCTTTTGGTTGAAGATGGCCTGGTCGAGGAGAATCTTCGAATTGTTGTATGCGGTGCGATAGGTCAGGCGGTTGAGGATCGGAATGCTCAGGTTCAGACCGACTTGCGTAAAGAAGTTGTTCTTGAATTGGGTGTTGAAGGGAATTTTCACGTTGCCATAGGTGCCCTCGGGCGCAAATACGGGAATCTGAGAGCCGTTGACGGTGACATAAGAGCCATCCTGGGCATAACTGGTACTCAGCAATGGGTTGGTGGTAGCAGCTGTGGAATAGTTAGTGGTCAAATAGTATTGAAAGGAAAGGGTTGGGGCCATGTTCCCGCGGTTGGCCTGAACGCTTTTTGCCGCGCTGGCCACATGCAATTCTGCTGCCTGGATGGCGGCGATATTGTGAACGGCATTTTGGTATATCTGGTCGACCGACGCGTTGTAGACGACCGGTGTAGGATCGATATTCAAGGGTACTACATCCATATTGGGTGAATAAGGGATGTTCATATCCACCGCCAATTTTAGCTTATTGGTTTCCAGCTGATTTTTGGTAGTTACGATCGTGAGCTCGTTGGAATTTAACAAGCCTTTGGCGTCAGTGAAGTCGGTCGGCGCGATGGCACCCAGGCTATCCTGGATTTGCATGAGTTCGACACGGTGGCGTTGGTCTGCGGCCTGTACAATGGCCAGGTTCAACTGTTCTTCAGTGCTAAGGACGCTCAAATAATCCAGAATGATGTTGATCGTCATCAGGTCCTTTTGGTACTGCCAGTCTTTTTTATCTGCCTGGTAGGCGAGCGCATATTGCCGGATAAAGTTGTGGATGCTAAAGCCGTTCCATAGCACCAAGCCTCCATATAATTGTCCCGTTCCCTGATTATAGTTCTCGGTCACATACTGGTTGGTAAAGTTGTTGATACTTTTACCGCCGTTGTTCAGGTAATTGGCTGTTCCATATAGCGTGGGAAGCATGGTTCCGATTTGTCCGATATAATTAGCCTTTGCCGTTCGTTCAGTGAACTCGAATGTTTTGACATTGGGATTATTCTTCAGCGCGCTGTCGATACATTGCTGTACGCTGTATAGGGCAGCGGGGCCGGAACTGACTTGTAACGTCAGGGAATCGGCGTTCGCGCCGGTGGATCGAGCGGCGTTCTGGGCGGTAACGGAGTGATAGAGGAACAGCAGGAAGAAAGCTGCTGTTATCGGTAGTGTTCGTCGTTGCATGGTCATAGACATTTTTGGCTGCGAATAGTTGATTGGTTTTAGGTGAGCTCCACTCTTCCGTCCAGCAGGTTGATGATATGGGTGCCGTAGGCGGCGTTCTTTTCCGAGTGGGTCACCTGTATGATGGTAACCCCTTCATTATTGAGCTGTTTAAATAATTCCATGATCTCTTCTCCCTGCCGGGAGTTAAGGTTGCCTGTAGGTTCATCTGCGAGCAGCAGTTTGGGCTTGCCGATGAGGGCACGGGCGATACCTACCAGTTGCTGTTGTCCACCTGACAGCTGGGTGGGGAAGAGGTCTTTTTTCCCGACTATCTGGAACCGGTCGAGGATATCTGCGACCATTGCCTGGCGTTCGGAGGATTTGACGTTCTGGTAGATGAGCGGGGTCTCGATGTTTTCGTACACGGTGAGTTCGTCGATGAGGTGGTAAGCCTGGAAGACGAAGCCGATATATTGTTTGTAGAGTTGTGAGCGTTGCTTTTCTTTCATGGTATGGACGGCATTGCCGAGGAAAAAATATTCCCCTTCGGAGGCATCGTCCAGCATCCCGATGATATTGAGCAGGCTGGATTTACCCGAACCGGAAGGTCCCATGATCGAAACGAATTCACCTTCCTTTATATGCAAGTTGATATCCTTGAGAATGAAATTCGGTTTCCCGCCGACATTAATCCATTTAGAGATGCGCCTTAGATCTATCATTTTAGTTAGAGTTTACATTCTACTCTGGCAGCAGAACCGCCTTGTTGCTTTCAATCACATGCCAGCATTTAATTAATTGATATACATTTACTTATGCGACAATTGTCCGAGCGGTAGTCCGGTTTCGATACAAGGACTGTCCGGTTTTGATACAGATGCTTCGGACAGATGCCCGGGTGGTCTGAGCGTACCGGGCCGATCGCAACACCGTGTGTGCGGGTGTTCACTCGGTTCGCAGGTTTTTGACCGGATCGGCCAACAGGGCTCTGAAGGTCAGTGCGCCAACGACAACGAGGGCGATGAGCCCAATAAGGAATTCGGTGGCGAAAAAGGTCCATATGCTGACAGATACGCGATAGGCGAAATTGTCCAGCCAGCGGTTGATGAACCACCAGCCGGTGGGCAGGGCTACAACCGATGCGATGAGGGCCAGCCTGATGAAGTTTGCGGACATCAGGCGCAGGATGCTGATTGTACCTGCGCCGAGGACTTTACGGATACCGATCTCCCTGGTGCGACGTTCGATCGTAAATAAGGTCAGTCCAATGAGGCCCAATGTTGCAAGGAGGATAGCCAGTGCGGTAAAAAAAGTGATAGCCTGACCAAGGAGGCGTTCTTTTTGGGCCAGGCGGCCGAAATTATCATCCAGGAAGCTGATATTAAGGGGAGCATCGGGGAGGAATTCCTTGCCGGTGCGGCGCAGCCAGTCGAGGAAGTCGGCGGGGCGGCCACCTCGCAGCCGGATGGCCAGCGTATTGCCGGCCGGGGTATAGCGCAGGATGGCGGGTCCGATCTTCTCATGGAGGGAGGCATAGTTGAAATCTTTTACGACGCCGATGACGCGTTGACTGCCGTTGATGAGGGTTCCTATCGGATGGAAGAGGCCCAGGGCGGACACGGCGGATTCGTTCAGGATAAGGGAATTGGTGTCCGACAAAAGGTCTCTGTTGAAGTTCCTTCCGTCGGCCAGCCGGATGCCGAGTGTGGCGATATATTTTTCATCCGCGGGGAATTCCTGTATGAAGACTGCGGCGTTTTGGGATGTGCCGGGCTTGTTGTAGGCGCCCATGGTCAGGTTGTTGCCCGCGGGGGTCCGGTTGCAGAGGCTGGTGGAGGCTACCTGAGATTGTTGTTCGATGAGCTGTTGAAAGGCAGTGAGGCGGTCTTTCAGTACGCCGGCATTTTCTATGACGACGATTCCTTCGGACCGGAAGCCTTTGTCTTTGTTCTTCATGTATTGCAGCTGGCTGTAGACGACGAAGGAAACAAAGAGCAGGCCGATGGCAATGGCGAACTGCAGGGTGACCAGGCTATTGCGGAGCAGCGGGTTGTTGCGGCCCGATCCGGTGGTCGACCGAACGATCAGTCCGGGCCGGAAGCTGGTGAGATAGAAGGCAGGATACAGGCCTGCCAGCAGACCTACGGCAAGGGAGAAGAGAATCAGCCAGGCGTAGTTGGCGGACAGGAAGGGAATGGGGCCGGTGAGGGCGTTGCCGGTGAGCCAGGTATAACCGAAGAGGATGATCTGAATAAGGCCGCAGGCCAGGATCATGGCGATGGCACTGAACAGCAGGGATTCTTTGAGTATCTGGCCGACGAGGTTCCACCGGGCGGCACCGAATGTCTTTTTTAACCCGATCTCCTTTGCGCGTACAGAAGACCTGGCTGTGACGAGGTTGACGTAATTAATAACGGCCAGGGCAATGAGCAGCAGGCTGATGGCGCCCAGCAGCCGGACCTGGGTGAGGTTGCCGCCGGGGGAGAGATCGAATTTCAGGTCGGAATGGAAGTAGATATCGGTCAGCGGCTGGACGATAAAAGAAACTGATTCGCCGCTGATCTTCCACTGGTCATAGGTCTTGGGGGAATGGCTGGCGGGATAGACGATCCTTTCGCGGACGCGATCGAGCCAGCTATTGAGGCCGGCGATGGAGCCCTGTGGTTTGAGTTTGAAATAATTGTATTTGCTGCTCGACGACCAGACTGCGGAGCCGGTCTCGGGATCGGGGAGTTGATAAAGCAGGACATGGGGGTCCAAATGAGATTTGGCAAAGCTTTCCTTCAGCACGGCGATTACTTTGCGTGGGGCCATCTCTTTTCCAACGTAAATGGTTTTGCCGACCGGATCTTCTCTGCCGAAAAATTTGCGAGCTTCTGTGGCCGAGAGAATGGCCTCGCCGGGCGCCAGACCATGGCTGGGGATAGCGCCGGCGGCGGTTTCATAGGAGAAGACGGCGAAGAAGGAAGAATCGATATAATATGGGGTGATACCGGTGAAAGCCCGGTCGCCGGTACTGGTGCGAATGGGGGTCTCATCACCTACATCGATGGCGGTCGCATCCTGAACATCCTTACAACTGGCCAGTGCCAGGGGTCTGAGCATGGGCTGGCTGAAGGCGAAGGGGCCCATCTGGAAGAAGTCGGTGCCGATCCGGACGATGCGGTCTGCATCGCGGAAATGGCGATCGCAGCTGAGTTCGCGTTGCGAGTAGATAAGGAGAATGAATGAGGCGGCAATACCGATTGACAGTCCTCCCAGGTTGATCAAGGAGAAGGCCGGGTATTTCCGGAAGCTGCGAAGGATAGATTTAAGCTGCGTCTTCATAGCGATAAAGCTAAGATTTTTTTGTGAAGAGCCGGACGCCGTTCACTCGGTCCTCAAGCTATCGATGGGGTTGGTCAGGGCTGCCCGTAGGGCCTGCAGGCCTACCGTTGTCAGGGCGATCAGCAGGGCGAGTGCACCACCGAGGGCGAAGACCCACCATTGTATGGAGATGCGATAGGCATAATCCTGGAGCCAGCTGTACATGACCCACCAGGTGACGGGTATGGCGATCAGCAGGGCGACGGACACCAGTACCAGGAATTCTTTTGACAGCAGGAGTACAAGGCTCTGGGCGGAGGCGCCGAGGACCTTGCGGACGCCGATCTCTTTGGTTCGCTGGAGGACATTGTAAGCGGAAAGGCCGAGCAAGCCAAAGCATGCGATCAGGATGGCCAGGGAAGCAAACAGGCCGAATACCTCACCGAAACGGCTATCCGCCTTGTATTGTTCATTGAAGGATTCGTCGAGGAAGTAATAACTGAAGGGGTCGTTGGGAAAATAACGATCCCATGACTTTTTGATGCTGGTGATAGTTAGACGGGGATC
>Ga0302325_10021233_pt1 | contig 13595 bp, 9 predicted proteins | sample Palsa_T0_2_FD_201948 | JGI IMG/M metagenome (GOLD analysis project Ga0302325, IMG submission 201948) | Peat permafrost microbial communities from Stordalen Mire near Abisko, Sweden - Palsa_T0_2 | ecosystem: Environmental > Terrestrial > Soil > Palsa > Peat permafrost | place: Sweden: Abisko... | reverse complement strand
GTGGATGCCATCCACGTGCCGATTTCGTTGCTGGCTCCCGGCGGCCATCCCGATTTGGGCCGCTTCGACAACCGCTTCGTCAGCATGGTGAATCCATGCGCGGTGAAAGGTATCTCGATCTTTCTGGCGCTGGCCAAGCGCTTTCCGAACGTGGAGTTTGCGGCTGTCCCCACCTGGGGCACCACCGCGGCGAATTTCACGGAGTTGCGCAGGCTGCCGAATGTGTCCATTCTGGCGCCGGTCGACGACATCGACGATCTGCTCCGCCAGACGCGTGTGATGCTGGCGCCGTCGCTGTGGGCTGAAGCGCGGTCACGCATGATTCTGGAAGCCATGTCGCGCGGCATTCCGGTGATGGCCAGCGACGTGGGCGGCTTGGCGGAGGCCATGCTCGGCATGGACTATCTGCTGCCCGTAAATCCGGTGACTCGCTACCGGCCCATGGTGGACGAGCTTATGGTGCCGGCGGTCGACATTCCGCCGCAGGATGTGGGGCCATGGGCGGCGGTTCTGGAACGCCTGTTGACCGACCGCGGGCATTACGCGAACTTGTCGGCGAAGGCCCGCCGCGCGGCGCTGGAATACGCGCGCAACTTGAACGCCGTCGCGTTTGAGGCCTACCTCGAAAAAATCTTGCAGTTGCCCAAAAGGCGCGCAAGCACTCGCCGGCAGCACCTCACAGGGCCGCTCTCGCCGCTTTCAGGTGAACGGCGGCGGTTGCTGGCCCTGCGCCTGAAGCGAGCCAACACGCATGTGGGTGGCTGAGACATCGTCCACCTCTGATGAAGACCGCGCGTCCCTGGCGCGCAGGGCGACCGAACTCGCGCGCGCGGCCATGCCTGGTGTCGACGTGGAGATCCTATGGGACGGCATGTGGGTGCGCCGCGTAGGCCCCGATTATTTTCCGGATCCCGATATGTTCCGCGCCGAGCCCGATTGGAAGCGTTGGGCGGGGCAAGCCCGAAAGCATCTCCGCGATGCGGAGGATTATTGGTTCCATTTATACAAGCCGCGGCCGGGCGATGTAATCGTGGATATCGGCGCGGGCCGCGGCGAGGATGTGTTCGCTTTCTCCCGCGCCGTGGGGCCGGGCGGGCGCGTCTGGGCCATCGAGCCGCACCCGGTCTCGTTTGCCGTACTACGCCGGTTGTGTGAACTCAACCGGTTGGCGAATGTAACGGCGCTAAATTACGCGTGCATGGACCGGGCCGGGGAATTGCAGATCGAGACGCTGCCGGTATGGGAGTCCAACTACGTGCGGGCCGGCGATCCCAGCCCGAAGAGTTATCCGGTGAAAAGCGTGCGATTCGGCGATCTGGCCGCGCAGCAGGGCATCCAGCGGATCGACTTCCTGAAGATGAACATCGAAGGCGCCGAGCGTTGGGCGCTGCCCGGTTGCGAAGAGGCGCTCGGCCGCGCGCGATTTGTGTGCATCGCGGCGCACGACTTTCGCGCCGCCCGCGGCGAAGGCGATCGATTCCGCACGCTCGATTTCGTGAAGCAATTCGTGGCCGCCGCTGGTTTCGAGATCGTGATGCGCGACGACCCGCGCTACTATGTGCCCTATCACGTGCACGGCCGGCGCTGATGTGTGGCTTTCACCCCGGGTGGCGCCGATCCAACTCGTCCACGATCTTCTGGCGCACCGCGTCTCGCAGCGCCGGCACCTGCTTCAGATTCCAGCCGTCAACCGACACGGCCTCCAGAATTCGGAGATAGATATCCTGGGTCTTTCCGAAGATCCATGCGTTGCGCGGCAGCGCCGCTCCGGAACCGTCCACCACCAGCGGCAAAATCGGGATATGCTCGCGAACCGCCAACTGGAAGGGTCCCTCATTGAACGGCAGGACGTGCCTGTCCGGCGAGCGTGTCCCTTCGGGAAAAAACACGACGGAGCAATGCTGGCGGAGGTATCGCGCGCACTGCAACAAAGCCCTGGCGCTCTTGCGCCGGTCGGACCTTTCGACCGGCACGTCCCCTGCCATGCGGAGCATCCAGCCCAATAACGGCACGCGGAATAACTCCGCCTTGGCGAGCCATTTCGTATCCAGCTTCAGGTGCGCGATCAGCGGAATGTCGGCCAGCGACTGATGGTTGCTGACGACCACGTATACCTGGTCCGCGATCAGATTCTCACCGCCGGAAATGTGGATTCGCCAGGGATTGACTCCCGCTAAGGCGCGCCCAAGCCTGCGAAACCAGCGTCCGGTGCGTAGCCGGCGCGGCTCGTGGTCAAACAGCCTGATCACGCCGAGTAGCGGAGTCCAGAGCAGAATGAGAAGCGCGCTCGCGGTCCAAATCCAAGCGGTGCGCAGCAATGAAATCATCTAAGTTGTTGGCTGGTGCTCCCTCAGGATAGCACCGGTGTGCGGCACGCCGCCTGCGCGACCATCGTAGATGACGCTATAGGTGGTGCCGCTTCAGCCAGCGCTTGAAATCCGGCAGAAACTCCGGAGCCAGGTTGCCGAATCCCGTGCCCGCGGTGCTGAACCCCCAGTTGATGGCGGTGGCGTTTAGGTTCCGGCTGCGCATTGGGTAGTAAGCATTCGAAAGGCCCACACTCAACGCCGTCCCGGTGAAATTCGACCAGTTCACGGTGCTCGCGCCCGCGTCCGTCCGCGTTACCACGGCCCGGCTGACGGCATATCCCACGCGCGACAAGAAACCGTGCTGTTCGCCCCTGCGCCGGTATTTGTTGTCCTCATGGAACACGGACGCCATCACGAAATCGCAGAAGAAGTTTTGCGTGACATTGTCGAGTGACGCGGCGCCGAAGCGCTTCGCCATGGCAATGCTGCCTACGCCATACTTGGGGTCCGTGTTGGTGGCCTGCGATTCGCCGGCCGTCGCCGCACTCGCCACGATAGTCAGTGGACTGAATGTCTCCTGCACGAAGAACTGCCATTTTTCAGCGACAGTTACAGGTCCGCTGGGCGCGGCAGGAGCTTGCACGGTCTGCGCATCGCTCCGGAATGGCAGGAACACACCTGCGCCGGCGACTGCCATGTATAGGATGTATAGGAAGCGGCGGAAACGGCCCACTACTATAGGATGCGTCAAAACGGGTCCGGAGTGCACCTATTTGAGGCTTCGCGCGCGGAGAGCGGCTTCGGCCGCGTGGAAGCCGCACATACCGTGCACCGCTCCGCCGGGCGGCGTGGACGAGGAGCACAGATACACGCCATTGAGCGGCGTGCGGTACAGCAGGCGGGTGGGCCGCAGTACCAGTTGCCGCAGATCCTGTGCGCCGCCGGTGATATCGCCGCCCACCAGGTTGGCGTTGTGGCGTTCCAGGTCGGCGGGCGCCATACTATGGCGCGCCAGAATACGCGCGCGGAAACCGGGAGCGAAGCGCTCCACCTGGCGTTCGATATGTTCCGTCATGTCCGCGGTCGAGGCATGCGGCACATGGCAATATGCCCATGCGGTGTGCCGGCCTGCGGGCGCACGGCTGGAGTCGAACAGGCTGGGCTGCACCACCAGCACGAACGGACGATCGCTCGGCGTGGTCCCGGCCATGGCGCGCTCGGAGGCCGCGATCTCGTCGAGCGATCCACCCACGTGGACTGTGCCGGCGCGAGCGCATTCGGCGGCCTTCCAAGGGATAGGCGCGCTCAAGGCCCAATCGACTTTGAAGACGCCCGGGCCGTAGCGGTAAGCCTCCAACTGGCGGCTGAAGCGGTCCGGCAAACGGTTGCCGGCGATGGCCACGAATTGCCGGGGTGTCACGTCGCAGAGGATCAACGAGGCATCCCCCAAATCGCCGAGAGACTCGATGCGGCTGTTGGTCACGATGCGGCCGCCGAGCGATTCGAAGTAGGACGCCAGCGCATTGGCGATGGCCTGTGAGCCGCCCCGCGGGATGGGCCAGCCCACCGCGTGCCCGGCCGCGGCCAACACCCATCCGAAGGTGGCCGATGCCAGCGCATCTAAAGGCAGTACGGAGTGCGCGGCAATGCCCGCGAACAGCGCGCGTGCCGCTTCCGTACGGAAGAGCCGCCGGGCCAAAGGCGCCGCCGGCCAAAAAGACACCGCTCCGAACCGCGCCAGCAGCCACGGATGTGCGGGCACACGAACGAGCGGCGCCTGGATCATCGGCACCAGATCGCGCCACCGCAGCACCAACGGCGAAATGGCCCGCCGGTACGAGGCCCCGTCCGCTCCCAGGCGCGCGCAAGTCTCCTCCAGCGGCTTAGCCAACACGGCGGCCGACCCGTCATCCAGAGGATGCGCGAGAGGTAGCGGCGGTTGGATCCATTCCAGGCCGTGTTCCGCGAGCGGAAAAGAGGCGAAGGCTGGAGAACTGACCGCCAGCGGATGTACTGCCGAACAGATATCGTGCACGAACCCCGGCAGCGTCAACTCTGCCGAGCGCACGCCGCCGCCGATGGTGGGCTGCGCCTCGAACACGGTGGTCCGCAGCCCGGCCTTCGCCAGGATGATGGCGGCCGTCAGGCCGTTCGGACCGGAGCCGATCACGCACGCGGTGTCGTTATGGCTGGGAATGTTCTTCCTTTAGTATTCGCATAAGTCGCTATGCACCGTATACTTCTTCACAACTTTCTTCGGACCATCGGCATTGTGACAATCGAGACAGATCGGACCCGACAGCACCAGGCGATGCTTGGCCGACGTATCGTCGTGTATCTTGTGACAACTGATGCAGGTGACGTCGCTGCCGTTCATCACTACGTCGCGCACGTTGTGGACAATGTGATCCCCGGATTCCGCGAGATCCACCTGATAGTCGGCGAAAAGATCGTCGCCGGCCACGAAATTGTTAGGGTAAGGCAGGCCGCTCGATTTGGCCCTGCCATTCCGCAAGTGACATTGTCCGCAGATGGAGACGATCTGCTTGGGATCCTTGGAATGCTTCCTGGAGAACCAGATCAGCGATGTGTCGTTGGGGTGATTCTCCGGCGCCACTCCGTGACACGTATAGCAATCGAGCGATGACGTCGAGAAGCTGTGCGTCTCTGGGTCCACCGCGGTCGTGTGACATCCCGCGCAGCGTAGCGCGAACGCCTGTTTGTCCCAAGTCTTGCCGTCGGCCGACAGTAAGTCGAATTTTCCATAACCATCCGGTCTCAGTGCGCGCTGCGGCGGATGCGCGCCCAGGATGAATGGAGGGCCGCCGCTATCTCCAGGGTGGATCGTTCGCGCGTGCGGATTCTTCTCCCACGTGTCGGCTACTTTCACGCGGTGGCAGAAGAGGCATTCGTCGCCGGTGACATATCTAGGCACTTGGGCAAATAAGGGGTAAGACAAGACACAAGCGAAAACCCAAAGCCACTTAGCTACTGTATAATTTGGAGGGCGGCCAATCTTGGCCGCAGCCGCCTTTTGAGGCGGCCCGAGCCCCTTTAATCCCCGGCCCGCACCCATCCGTAAGCCTCATTCGACCGCTGGCCGCCGTTCCCCAGATACGCCGTCTTCAGGCGCGACAGGGAGTCGGCCGGCAAAGGGTTGCGCTTGGCGGTGACGTCGATGTTATACAGCCTGGCCGCGTTCAGCCCGAAGATCTTGGCCTTGTCTTCCTTGGTCAGCTTCTTATACCCGAACTTTTCGCATAACTCGTCGCTGATCTGGAAGCGCTTGAAGGCGTCGATGACCCACTGCGGCGATCCCCACCACAGACAGTCGGTGCCCCAGATCACGTGATCCACGCCGTAATACTTGATGTTCTTGCCAACGCCGTGCATGGCCATGGTGGGGTTCGAAATCGCCAGCGGACCGAAGAAGCTGCCCAGCTCCGGATACACATTGTCTATCTTCGGATTGCGCCGCTTGATATCCATCAGCACATTGTGCCAGGCGAAGTCGCCGGTCACCGGATCGTACTTGTCGCCTTCCTCCCAATTGGGTTCGTTCGGGCCATGCTGGATCGCGGAATGGTAAATCACCCAGGTGATATCCGGATTGCGCAGCGCGGCCTGTTCGATGTCTTTAGGATTGGCCAGATGGCCAAGAATGCGCGACTGATAAGAGTAGCCTTTGTGTACGCTGAAAAACTTCATCCCCCGCTTGCGGGATTCTTCGATGAACCATTGCGCGTTGTCGTCGTCACACTGGAAGCCGCCGCCCGAGCGTCCCGGATCGGTGTGACAGTACCACTTCCACGACGAGATCTTGTATAGGTTCAACTCGCGCTCCATCTGTTCGATGGTGGCGGCTTTGTCCGGTTTGTTGCTGACTTTGTCCCAATAGTGATTCGGCGCCAGGTTACCCTGGCTCAGCGCGCGCCTGGATTGCGCCAGGCCGTTGATCTCGTCGCGCGCCTGCGCCATCAGCCAGCTTGGCAGTATGTTCAGCCCGGGCGTGCGCGCTTGGCCCTCCAGCACCTTGCCATCCTTGTCGCGCTGTAGTTCTTTGCCAGGCACGCCGGAAATGATAATCATGTCCGTTTCGCTGTCGAAGAACATCTCCTTGATGAAATTGTGGAAGCTGTAGGCTTCCTTGTCTTCCTTCAGCTTGAAGCCCATGTTCTGGAAGAATTCCATCTTACCGATATCGCCGCGCAAACCGATCGGAATGCCGTTGGTGAAGTGCGACTGTACATCCAGCACGAAATATTCGCCCTTGGGCAGTTTTTCCTCGTAAGCGCCCTGGTCTGAAGCTTCTGCTTCGTCCACGTCCCACACCTTGCCCCAAACCTTATTGGCGGCCAGGAAGCAGGCGGCCAGCCCCATGGGGGTCGCCATAAACTTGCGGCGGTCCATGCCCAGCTTGCGCGACTTCTCCTCGGCGATCTGGCCGGTCCAATACTCTACTTCCCTCTGCTTTTGCGTTTGCGGGCGCGGAATGTACTCCTCGTTGCTGACCAATTGCGTCGGCACGGGCGAGTCCACGCCCTTCAGCCGATCGCGTTGTCCTTTTCGAATCCACATGGATCGTTCCCCTCGTTTCGGAACTTTGGAATGCGCTCAACGGATTATACCGCTTGGCAGTCAGCGTGGGGTCGGCTCAAGTTCAAACACCTTTTCCGCCACCGACTCAACTTTTGGGCGCGAATAGAAAATCGGGAAATACTTTCCGCGCGCCCACAGTTCATACAGATCCCGGTAATGCGCGTCGTTAACGTCGCCCGACTGACCCGGGCTGTTCAGCCCCACTGAGTTATCCCAGTTCTCCGTATCGACCACGATCTTGAACGACCCGCCACCGCTCTGGTTGTCGGCGCCGCCAGTGGCCGTGATGGTGAAGCCGTCCCCGCCGCGCGGAAAATTCCCGACGTCGAACCTGTCTTGAAGTTCGGGCCTCACGGCGTCCGTCATCGGACTGCGAATGCGCGCGTAATGATATGCGCCCAGCTTCCATTTCTCCATGTCCGGGCCGAAGCGCTTGGAGAGTTCCGCGGCCGCTTCCTCCAGACTCCTGACCAGAAGCGCGTTCCGGCCCGCGATGGGGTCCGGACCGAAGCGGCCGTCGGGAGCGTACATCCAACTCACCATCCTGGACATCGGCGGCATGCCGAGAAGCTCTTGCACGGCCTTCGGCATCATGGCTTCGCGTAGATGGGCCTCCAGCCGCCGCTGCCACATCTCATAAATTCCAGCTTCCGCCGAATCTCTGTCCAGCACGCAGTTCCAACGCAGCAGACGCGCAGCGGCTTTCCCCGCCGCCTGTCCCGCCGGCGAATCCGGCATTTCGATATCGCGCAAAAGCGGAACCAGGCTGCGCGCCGGAATCGAGAGATCGCTGTTCTGAAGCTGCACCATGTCGGAAACGGAAAACCTGCGGCCCGAGCCCAGAAACTCGGCCACACTTTGCGCGCGGAACGCGTCGGCCCATGCATAATGCAGGGCGTCTTTGTAGGGCCAGCCGCGCGGGATCTGGTATTCGTTGGACGTGTTGTAGAAACCTTTTTCGGGGTTCAGCACGTGCGGCAGCGCGGCAATCGGCAGGAAGCCATCCCATTCGTAACGGCCGTCGCCGGGTACCGGAACCAGGCCGCTCCAGTTAGGCCGCTGTGGTGCGATGCCTACTGCCTGGTAACCGATGTTGCCGTCGCGGTCCGCCCAGATCATATTTTCGGCCGGCATCCGGCTGTAGCTGCACGCATCCAGAAATTCCTGCCAACTGTGCGCTTGATCGATGCGCAGGCTCGCCAGATACGGCGCGCCCCCGGTTTCACGCCACGCCGTGCGCACCGCGTAAGCCTTGTGATGGGTCTGGTCCTCGAAAACCACCGGACCATGCCGCGTGTATTTCAGGTCCACCGGTACCGGCGCTTCGCCTTTAACCGCAATCGATTCCCGGATTACGGTCATCGCCTCCCATGCGCCCGCGTATCTGTACTGCAACGGATTCGCCGGGTTCGTATCGTAGACATAGAGATCTTCGCTGTCAGTGCCGAAGATCGTCAATCCCCACGCTCCGAAATCGTTGTGGCCGATCGAAACGCCGGGCAGCGATGGCTCACCGCCGCCGATAACATCCCAACCCGGCGCTACCAGATGGACCCAGTAGCGCAGCGACGGCGCCGATTGCAGACGATGCGGGTCGTTCATCAGCAGCGGATATCCGCTCATGGTTAGCCTTCCTGCGACCACCCAGTTATTGCTGCCGATGTCTTCCGGCCGGCCGTTCGGATCGCGCGCCGATGCGGCTTCGGTCCCGGCGCCCAGTTGAGCGGCAGTTTTCGGATTGCGGTATTCGGGCAGCAGCTCATCGGGGGTAAATTTCAGGGGCGTGCGAAAAGCCCGATAGATCTCCAGGACCTGGCTCGAAAGCAGCGACGTGTCGATTGCCGGATCTACTTCCAGATCGGGGCCGGCGGGTTGAAAGTACTCAATGTCCTTCACCTTGTCCACGCCGATCGCCCGGATCGCCAGGGCCATATTCAATTCCTGGTCGACGTTGGCGGCCAAACCGTTGAAGCGCGAAACGACCACGGCAGGCGTCCACCTGCCGGGCTTGATACCAAGCATCTTGAATTCCGGAGAGAGCAGCGCCGGATTCCGTTCCGTCTCTGCGATGTAGGCGTCGATGCCATTGACAAAAGCTCCAATGATGGCGGCCCCGCGCGGATGGTACCACTCGAGTTCCCGCTGCATTTCGCCGCGGAACAGGAACAGGCGGTTGCCGGTATCGCGCTGCAACCCCCGCTTGCCCAGGATCTCAGCCAGGGTGCCAGTGGCCTGCCGTCTCCACATCTCCAACTGGAACAACCGATCCCGTGCGACGTTATACCCCTGCGCGAAAAACAGATCGGCTTCGCTCTTGGCGTAGATATGCGCGATGCCCCAGTGGTCCTTGACGATCTCGACGGGCTGGGCCAAGCCTGGCGCGCGCAACGTTTCGGGAGCCGGCGTGGCTGCGCGCGCGGCGAACGGCAATACGGCGATTAGCAATCGGAGCTTCATGGATCGGCCCTTCTGGTGAACTGTAGCATGCCGGCGTCGCTATGCCGCATAGCTTAGCTGGAGTCAGTGTGGGGCAGGCGTCCACGCCTGCAGAGGGTCTCCAGACCCGATCTTCAGTGTGGGGCAGGCGTCCACGCCTGCAGAGGGTCTCCAGACCCGCTCTTACTCCGCCGGCGAGTATTGCGCGATCGCAGCCTTATACGCAGCCCCCGTGCTGGAGTCTTGTCCGAGTGCCAAAGCCACCCCAACCGCGGCGAACTCCGCGTTCTGGATGGTAATGTCGCAGGCCACGTTCTCCGCTCCGCTAGCGGGATAGACCGGCAGGCAAGGCAGCGTTGCATACGGCTCGTAAGCCCAAAACTGGCCGTCATTTATGGACGAGAGGAATTGCAGCGATCCCTCGTTCGCCAATTGGAAGATGATCGGAATGAACTGTTGGTCGAGCGGAGCCCAGAAGCTGAAGGTATCGCGCACCAGCACATCAAGGTTGTCTTCATTCGCGAGCAACGACTTGTGCGCCCAGTACTGCCCAATGCTGGCCGTCTTGCCCGCGGCTTGCGCCATTTGGATCATCTGCATGGACGTCCCCAGTTCGCTGGCCAGGCCGGACGAAGCTTGCCCGGTCAGATAAAGGACATGGTTGTCGATATCGTCCAGTTCCGAAATCCCCAGCAGGCCCGAACCGGCGCCCGGCGATCCCAGATATTCCTGCCAGTTCTCCTGCCAGGCTCCCATGCCGGAGTCCACCTTGATGGTGGTATGCAGCCCTGGCACATCCGCGGCAGCCAGGTTGTTCGCGATCGACTGCACCATGGCGACGTCCGTCGCGGGAGTATTGAGCTCCGGACGGTAGCAGTTGTTGGCATCTGTGTCCGGCTCCGACTGTATAGTCAGGAAGTCCGGCTTTAGGTTCTGGGCGATCGTCACGGTGTTGGCGCTGCGGCGCTCCTCGTAGGTTTCGAAACTAAGCGACTGATAGTAGCCGCTGGCGTTCAGGCTATCGGCTGGATCGTCCACGGTCAGTAAGGGGTTGGCCTCCACGATCAGAATCATAGGCTTGCCGTTGCTGCCCTTACGGCCATGCACATCCTGCGCCACCAGCTCGTAAAACGTCAGATAGTTTTGGACGGTTTGGTGCGCTTGTGAAGCCGACTGCCCTATGAATTCCCAGAAGTTCTGGTCGAAAATCGGAAAGCCCACCTCTACCAGTGCCGCGTTGATACCCAGGGCCTGGAGCCCGTCGAGTTCCTGGTTCACCGCAGTCAGGTTGGTGAAAGAGGTGCGCAGCCCGGCGTTTTCGTCTGCGCTCATCAGGCTGGATGAATATTTCACGGGGTACTTAGTCCCAGCCCACTGAGCGTTGATCAGAGCGAAGTCCGTGCTCATGTTGCTCTCGATCCCCTGATACAGCGACTGGTAAGTGGGGGGTACGCCCGCCGGGACCGCCGCGTAGGTGGTGACCGACATGGGTGGAGCTTGGGCGGAGACATACCCGTTGCTGCCGAAAGCCGTCACCGTGTAGGTGTGGTAAGACGACGTCGCCAGACCGCTGTCCTGGTAGGATGTCAGGCCGGTCACGGCGATAGAATGGCCGTCGCGATAAACCACGTACCCGGCTACGTAGCCGCCCGGTTCTCCACTGGGGTACCAGTTGAAGTTTACCGTACTTAGGCCTGTAGCCGTCACGCTCAAGTACGACGGCACCGTGGGCGGAGTGGTGTCGGGAGGGGGCAGGGTTTCGCTCTGGCCGAGAACGCCATAGCCTGCGCTCACCGTTCCGGTATTGGTGGCCTTGGGGGTCGAGCCGTTGTCGCTCAGCGTGATTGTGCACTGGTATATGCCTCCAGAGGTTGGTACACTCGCTGAAACCGTCAACAGCACTGCGCTCCCGCCTGTAATAGAGCCTTGATTCGGGTTCACCGCGCAATACGCGGCTCCACTGCCGGAAACACTGGCCCGCCATTTCAAAGTACTATCGGCGACAGTGTTGTTCACCACTATCGCCTGATGAGCCGGCGGAGCGCCGCCCACCTTCGCATATAGCGTAAGGTTGCTTGGAGAAGCGCTGAATGCCGGAGCGGACGCCGCGTGCACGCCCGGCGCGAACAGCACAGCTATGGTTAGGAATTGGGTAATAGTTGGAAATTGCGTAGTATTTCGTATATGGGAAACTTTCATATTTCGAAAACTTTATCATCCCACGGTCTTCAAGAAACAACTGGATCTCTGCCTTCAACTACGTGGCGCCAGGGGCGGCGCGAAAGAAGGTCAAGTGGCAAGAATCCGCCTGGATACTCGACCCCGTTCCCTTGGGAATTGAGCGTCGTATTGAAGGGAGACTAGGTAGTTGTCAAGCTTGGGTCTAGAGAACCTGGAAGGCTTGCTCGTCGCGCGCGATTCAAAACGGCAACCGTTGCCCGATCGAGACTTCGCGTATGCAGCCTTGTAAGTAGCCCATGCCAAGCAGATATGGCAATTTATGCGCCATCTTACAGTGAAAGTATGTATGAGCATAGAACAAAGCTGTTTACATAGCGCTCGGTCGTTTGGGCCAACGTATATAATAATCGTGTAATGGTGCTTCTTACACGAAGGTGCCAGTGCATTTTTTACACTGTTCGGTCATGAAAGCGAAACGGGAGCGCGTACTTCGGAATCCTTGAGCGCGAGCTACCTCGCGATGCAGCGTGCCGCATGTGGGGGTTACTCACAGATGAACGCCGCGCTTCTCAGCGCATATCCGACAGCCGAGGAGCGGGTAGTGGGTCTATTTCGATTTTCCCACAGCGCTTCCGCATCGGAGGATTCTGAGGGGGGATCGGACGATCCATGGCCCCGCCTGCGAAAGCGGTTTCGTGCGATAATATCGCCATGCTCAAGGCTGTACAGGAACCACTCAAATGGATTGCGGATCACAGCATTTGGGATATCGCCATGCACGGCTTGGAAAAAGCCAAATGGAAGGCCATTGTGCCCTCGGTAGCGTCTTTCGTATTTGCAGCTTGGGGATGGCTCTAACATAGACCATGGCCAGAGATTGCACTTGTAGCAGCAGGCGCATTTGCAGTCGTCTGGTCGCTGATTGAATTGTCTCTATGGCGCAGGCGCATAACTGCGAGTGCCAAGCGAGAACGCGAATCTTCAGTAAAGGGCAACACCGAAGAGACTCTGTTCGACAGTAAAGAGGGGATTTATATATCGGATTTCCACCGAAAGGCTGGCCAGCATTGGAGACGTGATGAGCAGTACGGGACAACCAAAGGAGAAGGCTCGGTGGGTGTTGAAGACGGCGTGCTAACTTTGCAGCGAAGTAACATCGACGAGCGCTATGAGATGTGGCTTGAAAGATATTCATACAAAGGCGATGACTGTAACAAAATACCAAAAGACGATTCGATCTCTGGAAGCAGGAAGATCCACGTTAGCTGCGAGGCAAAGGCTAGCTGTAGTCACACGCTACGGTTTACTCTTAGAAACTTTGTAGAGGGCAAGGTACTTTAAAGGGAGGTGCAAGTCACTTCTAACAACTGGAGATTATTTGATATTACATTCACAATCTCACCACACGAAGCAATCCAGCTTGCGATATTTGATCAGTATGTATCAAAGGCGCCGAGTATTATTCAGTTGCGAAATATAGTAGTCGCCCAGAAGAAATAGCCTATGCCGCATTTTGCAAAGCGTGAGACTGGACCAACGTCACGATCTCCTGAATCGACCACGCATGATTACTGATTCCCGCTCCCATTGCAGGAGTAACCCGCAATGTCTGATGGATGCGGCAGAAGTTGTAGTGCATATGAAACAGAGCCAACATAGCGACGTGGTTTTCAAGCTTCTTGCTGAAGGCGTTAAGTCAGCTGAGTGAAGCGCCGCATGTTCATCCGCATGTTGAGATTCTGCCGCTCAACTTAGGACGTGCTGATATGCTCCTGGTCGGGCGCACCGATGATAGCTTCTCTCTTGGTGCCAAGACATTGCGCCGGGCTGTAACGGGTCGCTCCCTCGGGATCGTTGCCATACACCTTGACCAGTTGGGCATAGTCGATACCGTCCGCGAAGGCATCCGGCAAGCCGTCAAGTACATCTTGAGGCCGTCCGATGGGAATGCCCGGTAGATCGTAGAAAGTAGCGACTCTCCGCTCGCAGCCTTGATAGGCTAAGAGCAGTTTTCTTTTGCCGAGAAAAGGAGAGTCGCTATGAAGAAACCATACCAGATTGAAGCGCAAC
>Ga0302325_10021231_pt1 | contig 13596 bp, 14 predicted proteins | sample Palsa_T0_2_FD_201948 | JGI IMG/M metagenome (GOLD analysis project Ga0302325, IMG submission 201948) | Peat permafrost microbial communities from Stordalen Mire near Abisko, Sweden - Palsa_T0_2 | ecosystem: Environmental > Terrestrial > Soil > Palsa > Peat permafrost | place: Sweden: Abisko... | reverse complement strand
AGTCCGGGGATCGTTGGCCGGAAAAGTCAGTGTTTGGCGGAGGGCGGCCTCCAGCCGATTTTGCGCCTCCCCGTAACGGCTTTGGTGCAATGCCAGCTTGGCCGCATCCATCGCGCGCACGAAGCCCTCCTGGGCCAGGCACGGCCCAATCAACAGGACTGTAACTGAAATGAGCCGGAGCATGAGGGGTAGACGCGTTACAATCGACGTTTGTTCCACAAGCTCATTGACGCCCTGGTGGCCTATGGTCCGTACGGCCTGCTCGTTCTCTCATTTGTCGATTCCGCAGGCATCCCGATTGCCGCCGGAATGGACGCTTTGCTGATCCTGATCGCGGTCAAAGCTCCGCATGAGGCTCCGCTCGCGGCGATCATGGCGGTAATTGGCTCGCTCGGCGGAAACGCCATTTTGTACTATGCCGCGCAGAAGGGGGGGCGCCGATTCCTGGCGAGATCGCAACAGCCGGGCAGAGCGCACCGGTTCCGGCTGTGGTTCGAACGTTTCGGGCTGATCACCATTTTCATCCCCGCTCTGCTGCCGATCCCGATGCCGCTGAAGCTGTTCGTCGCCTCGGCCGGCGCGCTCGGTACGAAGATGCGGTCCTTTCTGGCGGTAATCGCGCTGGCACGGGTGCTGCGCTTCGGGGGAGATGCGTGGTTGGGTGTGGTTGTCGGCGAATCCTCGGCCGGCTTTCTGAAGTCTCACTCCTGGTACTTCCTGCTGGCGGCAGTGGGACTGTTTTTCGTACTCTATCTGCTGGTCCGTCTGAACGATCACTGGCGTGGCCGTTCCCTGCTGAATCAGACTTAAACTAAATGCCCAAGCGCATCGCAATTGTCGAGGATGAAGCCGAACTTGCGGCTCTGGTGGAATACAATTTGGCCCGCAACGGCTTCGTGTCGCGCATTTTGCCCGGGACGAGCGGGACGCTCCAGGAATTGGAGGCATGGAAGCCGGATCTGGTGGTGCTCGACGTGATGCTCCCCGATAACGACGGCTTTGAAATCTGCCGCCAGATTCGCAAATCGCCAACGATCTCCCGCATCCCGATCCTGTTCTTGACCGCGCGTTCGGATGAAGTAGACCGCGTTTTGGGCCTCGAAATCGGCGGCGACGATTACATCACCAAGCCATTCAGTCCGCGTGAGCTGATCGCGCGGGTGAAAGCGCACTTGCGCCGCGAACAGCCCGATCCGGAGGTGGCAGGAACTGAGCTCGGGCCCTTCCGAATCGACCGTGCCGCGCACCGGCTGTTCATGAATGAACGCGAGCTCGACTTGACCTCGACCGAATTTCGCCTTCTGGATTTTTTCCTGACGCACCCTGGCAACGCCTATGGACGCGATCAATTGCTCGACGAAGTCTGGGGCGAGCAGCGCTTCGTCACACCTCGAACCGTGGACGTTCACGTCCGGCGGTTGCGCGAACAGATCGAAGAGCAACCCGAAGAGCCGAAGTTCCTGATCACGGTGCGCGGCTTCGGCTATAGATTCGAAATCTAAGGGCATCGAAATCTAGGGCATGACCGGCCGCATATTCCTCAAGATCCTTGCCGCCATTGCGTGCCTGCTGGCGGTGGCGCTCTACGCTACGGAATATCTGGTCTCGCGCGTGGCCGAATCCGGCTATTCCGAGAACCTTCGCCACGATCTGGAGGACAAAGCCAAGATCCTTGTGAGTGCGGGGAATCTGAATGACGTTAAAGCGCTGGCGGCGATCGCGCATGCGCGGATTACGCTGGTCGACCGGACGGGGAAAGTGATCGCGGATTCCGCGGCTGAACCATCCACGATGGAGAACCACCTGGACCGTCCCGAAATCGCGGCTGCTCTGCAGGGGAGATCCGCCTCGGTCACGCGCATGAGCAAGACCCTTCACGAGAGATATTTGTACCTCGCCGTGCCTGTCCCGTCGGGAGCGCTACGCCTGGCCGTCCCGGTTTCGCACATCGATTCCGAAGTTGCGGATATTCGCTGGAAAATGCTGCAAAGCACCGGCGTGATATTCGCGGTGGCGCTAATTGTGGCGGCGTTCTTCGCGCGCAACTTATCCCGGAAATTCAACACGATTCTGGGGCATGCCGCGGAGCTGGCTAATGGCAACTTCCATGCGCGTTCCAAGAATATGGGCCGCGGCGAATTTGCTTTGCTTGGAGGCAAGTTGAATGAAACCAGCGCCAAACTGGAGCGCACCGTTCACCAGATGCAGAGCGAGCACACGGAGCTCGAAAAATTGGAACGAGTTCGAAAGGATTTTGTCATCAACGTTTCGCATGAATTGCGTACGCCGCTGGCTTCCATCCAGGGCTACACCGAAACCTTGATGGATGGGGCTATAGACGACCATGACAACAACATGCGCTTCCTCGGCATCATCCGTCATAACGCCGAGCGCCTTGCGACTTTGACGGCAGACCTGCTCACCCTCTCGCGCATCGAGCTCAAAACGCAAGAGTTCCGGTTCGCTTCCTACGATATCAACGGACTGCTCGGCGACATCGTGGATTCCATGCGCCCTATCGCCGCGCGTAAGACGATCTCGCTCGATCTGCATCCAGCCCCCGAACAGACCGAGGTTTTTTGCGATTCCCAGGCCATCTACCAGATCATTTCCAATCTGCTCGACAATGCCGTCAAGTACACGCCCGAAGGCGGCGTAATCATTGTCGGAGCCCGGCCGTTTGCGGAAGGCGCCGGCGCAAGAAGGGTTGAGGTCTTCGTGCGCGATACGGGTACGGGAATTCCGCCAGAGGATCTGCCGAGGCTATTCGAGCGGTTTTACCGCGTGGATAAGGCTCGCTCAAGGGAACTCGGCGGCACCGGGCTGGGCCTCGCCATCGTCAAGCACCTGGTCCGCGCGCATGGCGGGGAGGTTCGTGTGGAAAGCCAATTAGGCGGAGGATCTACCTTTCTGTTCACCCTGCCCGTCGACGATCCGCCTGAACGTCATGTACAGGAACTTCACGGGGAATTTACTGCTTCGTAACCAGTCCGTAACGGCCCGTCTGTAACCTGAAATAGCCATGAAAAAAATCGTTCTCATCGAAGACGACGCGGATCTTTTTACGCTTCTCAAGTACAACCTGGAGAAAGAAGGCTTTAGCATGGTCGGTTCCCAGACGGGCAAGGGTGCGATTGAGCTCTGCCGCCGGGTCCGTCCGGATTTGATTCTGCTGGACATTATGTTGCCGGATTCCGACGGACTCGATATTTGCAAAGGCATCCGGAACGACCTGGAACTGATGCAGGTGCCGATCATTTTCCTGACTGCGCGGGCGTCGGAAACAGACCGCATCGTGGGGCTGGAATTGGGCGCCAACGACTACATCGTCAAGCCATTTTTCATACGCGAGCTGATTGCCCGCATCAAACTACAATTCCGTTCCCAGGTGACCCCGGTGCGCGTGCTGAAAGCCGGCGGCGTGGAAGTGGACCGCAGCAGCTGTCAGGCGCGTTTGAACGGCGACCTGCTGCAGCTTACAGCCACGGAATTCCGCTTGTTGGAGTTTCTGATGAGCCGGGCGGGAGTGGTGTTCAGCCGCGAACAGCTTCTCAACTCCGTATGGGGCCAGGACCGCGCGATTACGGACCGCACGGTGGATGTCTACATCCTGCGCCTGCGCCAGAAGATTGAGGTAGACCCGGCGAATCCCACGCTGATCCACTCCGTCCGCGGTTTCGGCTATTCTTTCGAACCCAGATCCGTCCTGGAACCCATGGCGGCTACGGCCTAACTCCCGGAGAGGTATGGATTACGGGGCCGGAGTGGGAGTCCAATTCACGCCCCTTTTCATGTCAAGATACGGACATGCTGGCTTTCGAGCAATTCGTCGAGGATACGCTCCGGAGGGGTGGCTCAATCAATACGATGTTCGAGGAACGCCTTTTTGCGCTGATCGGTGTGCTCGAGCGTGTCGCGATTCCGCTTACCAAAGATGATATTCCTTACGAATTGATTGGTGGCGGCGCCGTGATGGTTCAGGTCCAGCGGGTAGAGCCTTCTGCGGTCCGCAACACCAAAGATGTGGATATTATGATCTATCGCGAAGACTTGGAGCGCGCGAAGGAGTCCGTGATGCGGCATGGATTCACCTTCCGTCATGTTGCCGGCGTCGATATGCTTCTGCCGCCGGGAGAGACGAAGGCAATGAACGCAGTTCACCTCATTTTCTCTGGTGAGAAGGTCCGTCCAAATCAAGTCATACCTAATCCTCCCATCCGGCCTGAACGCGTGTCTGTACACGGCGTCGACGTTGCGGTAATCCCGGTTGCCGATCTCTTACAGATGAAGCTGAGCAACAATCGCGACATCGACCGGGTTCACGTTCGGGACCTAGATTCGGTTGGACTGATTACTACCGATGTCGAAAATTCGCTGCCGTCGAGCTTGGTCGCCCGGCTTGCGGAAATCCGCGGCACCGAATAAGCGCGTGCTCTCCTCGCGTCATGGCGGCGACCGCATAAAAAGACGCACAACTTCCCGGAGGGTGTTGTGTTTGTTCGGATGAGCTGATCATTTGTCGAGGCGCGGGGTGGATTTCCACTTCGCGCCAATTTTTTTGCCTTGTTCGCCTTCGCCTTTTCGATCACTTCGATTGCTCGACGATCCGGCAAAAGGAACAGTGAGGTGCTGTTTCTTATCAGCGTTCCGCGCTCTACAATCGAACGTCGAGGGCGGGCCTATCGAAAGAAGTCCGAAGCGAATCCCAATCGGCGCGGCCCGAACGTGCTGAGTTATTCCGCCGCCTCGCAAAATGAATCGGGAGCGCGGGCCTGAGTGTCTTACGCGCGGGTGCACGGAGCGCCTGACATTGCGGTTGAGATGATTTCGCCATCCGAACGCACATCGGAGGCTCAGCGAAAGGTGGATGAGGTCATCTCACCCGCAGAACGCGCGTACGACACTCAGCAGAAACTCGATGATTACCTGCATTACGGAACAAAAGAGGTCTGGCAGGTCTACCCGAAATCCAGGTCGACCATGGTATATCGCGGAGCCAGAAAGACCAAGGTGACGACCGGTGAACAGCTCATCACACCTCCCCTTCCAGGCTTCTCGCTAGCCGTCGAATCTCTGTTCTAATCACTCCCCCATAATCTTCGCGAACATATCCGGTATCTCGAAAACCGCGCGATTATTTTGCGACGCCGCAGCCTCCCTGTAACGCCGGTAATTCGCAGGCTCCAGCAACTCCTCAACCCCGCCGACAATGTCGCGGAAGTTATCGAGCACAATGCCGACGCCCTGATCGAGCACCCAATCCGCGTTATATCGTTCCTGAGGCAGGGTCCATGCGTTGCGCTCCACAATCACCGGAAGCTTCATTGCCATTGCTTCGCTGATGCTGCCAGGGCCCGGTTTGCCGATCATGAAGTCCGCCATCTTCATAAACTTCGGAACCTCTCGCGTGAAGCCTTCCACATGCATCTTGACAGGCCCCTGCACGGCTTTCAGCTTCTCCGCCAGCTTGGCATTATGCCCGCAGATCATGATGAGCTGCACCTTGAGACGCGCCGCCTGCAGCTTCTTCGCGATATCGACCATTACGTGCGACCCCGCTCCACCGAAAAGCACGAGCCCAGTAGGCAGCTCGGGATCGAGACCTATTTCCGTACGGTGAGCGATGACCGGCTCGTAGAAACTCGGGTTGAGAATCATGCCCGAGGTCGCGAACACGCGCTCTGAGCTGTGCCCCAAGTCCCTCGCCTGTTCCACTGCCTTCCTCGTGCCGCAGATAAAATACTGTTCCTGCTTCTCCATCCAGAAGTGCGGTGGATAATCGGCCATGTCCGTCAGAACCGTCACCATGGGCGACGCCGGAAGCTCCCCGCGCAAACTCTGAAAGATCGACCGTGAAAAGTTAGGTATCAAAGAAACCACAAGATCGGGCCGCGCCTCCCTCCAGTATTCGCGCAGGATCTGAACCTGCTTCCCGTGATAAGAGCGGATCAGCACATGCATCATCTTGAGCATGGTGGGCGAACCCAGCGTCCAGCCCTTGCGCAGAAACAGGTTGTAAACATCCTCGCTTCGGATGCCGGTAATCTTCTTGAACACGTCCAGCGACTCCAGAATGTGTTGCAAGTTCACCAGCCGCACTTCCCACGGCCTTTGTTGCTGCTCGATCACATATTTCAGCGCGTTCGCGGCGCTGCGATGCCCGCCGCCGGCGTCGAAAAATAGTAAATCGATCCGTTTCATGCCCCTAACACCCTAGCACCACAACAAATCGATTCACAATTGTTTCGTCAGACTGTAATAGTTTCGTATTGTCGCGAGCGTATAAGTAAAGCATGAAGTGCGACATGCACGTTCACACAATACACTCCGGGATGTGTACCATCCCTGGGATGAGCCGCTTTTGCCGGGAAAGCTACAACCATCCCGAGGCTCTCTACGAATCCCTCAAGTCCCAGGGCATGGACCTCGTGACCGTCACCGACCACGATTCCATCGACGCTGTCGAAGCCCTTCGCAGCCGCCCCGATTTCTTTCTGAGCGAGGAAGTAACCTGCCATCTTCCCGGCGGAACCGAGATTCACGTCGGCGTGTATGACCTGAACGACCGCCAGCACATCGAGATCCAGCGCCGCGCCAGCGACTTTCTCTCCCTGCATGCATATCTCAACGAACAGGAACTGCTGTACAGCGCGAATCACATCTTTTCAGGCCTAACAGGACGCCGCTCCGCCGAGGATTTTCGATGGTTTGAGAACGCTTTCCCCGCCATCGAAGCGCGCAACGGCTGCATGCTGGAGCGCAGCAATCGGGCTGCGGCGGACTTTACGCGGCGCACGGGAAAGGTTCCCATCGGCGGCAGTGACGCTCACGCCATGAAGTCCGTTGGCTCCTGCTGGACCGAGGTAAAGGACGCGCGCGATAAGCAGGAGTTCCTCGCAGGCGTACGCCTTGGCCTGGGCGAGGCGCGCGGAGCCTCGGGAAGCTTCTGGAAACTCACCCGGGACGTGCTCTGGATCGGCTGCCAAATGATCCGTGAACGTCCAGCTACCCTGCCCATGATATTTTTATCTCCCGCCGCACCGGTCATTACTCTCGTAAACTATATCTTGGAGGTCCGTTTTGTGAACAAATGGACTCCGAGAGTTCTTCCGCCTCTGTGCGACGGCCAGTTGATTGCTGAACCAGTTGTTGAGGAGGTGGCTGCATGACGACGCACAACGCCATGTTCTCTTACATCGCCGTTCGCGACCACAACCTGATGCGCCGGGTAAACGCATGGCGCGCGCCACGGTGGATCCGCGTGTGGATGATCTGCGCGACCCGCGGCGGCGACGGATGGCTGTGGTACGCCATGGGGCTGATCATTGCGATCTTCGGCGGCGAACACAGGCTTGAGGCGATCGGGGCCGCGGGCGCGGCATCTGCTACCGGTATCGGACTCTTCATCAAATTGAAACGCCTTTTTAACAGAAGGCGGCCGTCTGCGATTCAACCGCATTGCTGGGCCACCCTACTGCCGCCCGATCAATTCTCGTTCCCTTCGGGCCACACCATCACTGCGTTCGCCGTTGCAATCCCGATGCTCCACTTCTATCCCACGCTGACGGCCGGACTGCTTTTCTGCGCAGGCAGCATAGCACTGTCGAGAATCATTCTCGGCCTGCACTTCCTAAGCGACGTGGCGGTCGGCTGTGCAATCGGTGTGGGTCTCGGCTTCGCCGCCGTAGCGATTATCTAGCCGACCCGCGCTTGAATACTTCGTGCGTGTATGGCCCCGCGGCCAAAGCTCCCCCATCCACAAAAAACGCCTGCCCGGTGATGTATTTAGCGCCGGGCGACGCCAAAAACAAGGCCATTTCCACAACCTCCTCCGGTTTGGCAAGCCGTCCCAGCGGAATGCCGAAACCGCGCTCTTTCATCCGCTCCGGCCCCCATAATTCATGCATCATTTCGCTTTCAACCGGCCCCGGCGCAATGGCATTGGCTGTGACTCCATACTGCGCCAACTCAAGCGCAGCTACTCGAGTCAACGCCATTACCGCGCTCTTAGCGGAACAATAAGCCGCATACCCATACATCGCATTCATCGCTGAAATACTGGACAGGTAGAGTATGCGCCCTCCGCGCCCGGCCTCAACCATCCTCTTAGCGCAGGCCTGCGAGGTTGTAAACGCGCCCGTAACATGTACGTCCATGAACGAGCGAAACGCATCCGCCTTCATTTCAAGAAAGGGCGCAAATCCGGCCATCCCCGCATTGGCGACAAAAATATCCAAAGCCCCGAACTGATCTACGGCGAACTGAGCCAGCTTCTCACCGAAGCTATCGTCCGCGACATCTCCCAGGCAAACCGCAGCCTTTCCGCCCGCCGCCACAATTTCATCGCTCACAGCCGCAGCCCGGGCAGCATCCGTGCCATGCACGACCACGTACGCTCCCTCGCCCGCAAAGCGCAGTGCCATCGCGCGACCGATCCCCCGGCTCGAACCCGTTATAACTGCCGTCTTCCCGGAAAGCGTCTTTGCCATCGTCAGATCGCCTTCATCTGCGGTGAATTGCCTTGGCCGCGAGTTGGGGTTCGGATGCGATGATTCTCAACAAAGCCGCCGCGGGACCAGTTGGCTGCCGGCGGTTCTGTTCCCAGTTTTGTAGGGTCTTCACGCTTACACCCATCACGTGCGCGAATTCTGACTGCGAAAGGCTCGTTCGTTCTCGAATAGTCTTGATCCCAGCAGCGTGAATTTCAAACCTGCGCGAGGGCTGCTTTTCGCCGCGTAGGATCGCGCCACCCTCGCGCACGCTTCCCAATAATTCCTCGAACAGCTTAGTCTTCATCGCGAAATTCCTCCTTGACAACCTTTGCCAGTCGTACGACCTGCTTCGGAGTTAGGTCCGTTAACACATTCGTTGGATAGGCGTCCGCCGCCTTTGATCGGCGCGCCGAGGTCTGGATTCCCAGCCAATCCCGACTGGAATCGTTGGTAATCTTCACCGCTAAGCAACTCGGCGATTTGCCTCGTGAAGACGGCAGTCTCGATGAACTCCACGTGTTTGGATTATCCGCCAATGGCGGATAGCTGGTCAAGCCTCCCTAAACCGCATGAATCCAACCAAACAAAAGCATCCATATCATAATGAGGATGTCCCACTAATGCTAAGACTTCGCCTGATTCTGCCCGCCATTTTCGCTTTGAGTGCGTTCGCCCAAAGCACCAAGGCCCCGTTCGACGCCGAATCGCTCTGGAAGCTGGCGCGCATTTCCGATCCGCAAGTTTCCCCGGATGGCAGGAACGTCGCATTCTCCGTTACGCAGCCGGACGCCGCCGCGAACAAGAAGACCAACCATGTCTACGTCGTCCCTATTATTGGCGGCTTACCCAAGGAGATCGGCAACATCGGCGATTCCAACGACCGGCCACGCTGGTCGCCCGATGGAAAGAAAATCTCCTTCACCTCGGAAAAGGGCGGCTCATCTCAAATCTGGATCATGGATGCCGATGGAACCAACGCGCGCCAAATCACGAAGCTTTCCACCGAAGCCTCTGGCCAGCTCTATTCGCCGGACGGCAAGAACATCATCTTCGTAAGTGAAGTCTTCCCCGAGTGCGCAGCCGACGACGTTTGCAATCAGAAATCGCTCGACGCCGCGAAGGCCAGCCCGACCAAGGCGCGCATCTACGATTCCCTCCTCTATCGCCATTGGACCGAATGGCGTGGTCCGCGCCGCAGCCACCTCTTAATGATGGCGATAGACGGCGCCCCCGCGCGCGACCTAACACCCGGCACCCGCGACGTGCCTCCGTTCTCGCTCGGTGGTCCCGATGACTACGCGCTTTCGCCCGATGGCCACGAGCTTTGCTACGCCGTGGTGAATGACGAAACGCCCGCCACTAGCACCAATTCCGATCTCTACGTCGTCACGCTCGAGGGCGATTTCAAAACCACCCAGGTCACCACCAACCCCGGCGCCGACAACTCGCCTCTTTATTCTCCCGATGGAAAGTACCTCGCCTATCGATCGCAGGTTCGATCCGGCTATGAGAGCGATCGCTTCCGCCTGATCCTGCTGGAGCGCGCGACCGGCAAAGTTACCGTACTCACGGATCTCCTCGACCGCTGGGTCAATAGCTTCGTCTGGGAGCCAAGTTCGAAGTTGATCTTCTTCACTGCCGAAGACCGCGGCCGCCAGGCCATCCAATTCCTCCCGATTGATGGCGGCGGTTCGAAGGTTGCGATTAGCGGCGACAACACCCTCGACGACATGCAATTCACGCCCGATGGGAAGACCATCGTCTTCACGCGGCAAAGCGGCTCCGCGCCGCTTGAGATTTGCACGGCTTCCTCCAAAGGCGGACCTCCCACGGTGTTGACGCACTTCAATGACGCGGTGCTCAACAGCCACCAGCTCACTGGTTACGAAGAGTTATGGGTCAAGGGTTCTGAAGACGCTCAGGTGCAAAGCTTCATTGTGAAGCCGCCGGGATTCGACCCTGCGGCAAAGTATCCCGTTCTGCTCCTGATCCACGGTGGTCCGCAAGGCGAATGGTCCCAAAGCTGGAGCTACCGCTGGAACGCCCAGGTCTTCGCCGCGGCAGGTTACGTAGTGGTGATGCCCAATCCTCGCGGGAGCGTCGGCTACGGCCAGAAATTCATAGACGATGTGAATGGCGATTGGGGCGGCCGAGCCTATGACGACATCATGGCCGTGACTGAAAAAGTTGCCGCGCTGCCCTATGTCGATTCCAACCGCATGGCCGCTGCTGGCGGCTCCTATGGCGGCTACATGATCGATTGGATCCTCGGCCATAGCAACAGGTTCAAAGCGCTTGTATCGCACGCTGGAGTTTACGATCTGCGTAGCGAAGCCGGCGCTACGGAAGAGCTCTGGTTCCCTAAGTGGGAGTTCGGCGGCATGCCCTGGGACAACCCCGAGACCTACAACAAGTGGTCGCCCAGCCTCTTCGCTTCGGAGTTCAAAACGCCCACTCTGGTGATTCACGGGGAACTCGATTTCCGTGTACCCTACACGCAGGGCTTGCAGCTATTCACTGCGTTGCAGCTACAGAAGGTGCCCTCGAAGCTCCTGATCTATCCGGACGAAGGCCACTGGATCATGAAGCCCCAGAACAGCCTGCTCTGGTATCAAACATTCATCGACTGGATTGGTAACTGGACCAAGAAGTGAAGCTCCTCATCATTTTTTTCGTTGTCGTCATTCTCATCTCAATTCCTGCGAGTTTGCTCTTCATTTCGGGCCGCACGATGATCCTGCTCAACAAGCCCGTGCCGACCATCGGAATCGAGACGCCAGTCGGCATTCACCTGGACAATCCCACTGGTACCACGCAGCTACATGTTTTCCTCGAACAGAACGGCAAACGCTATGCCGTATTCAATGAAACCAAACCCGGCTCGCGATTCTTCTTCTGGCGAAAACACTTCCCGCCTCGCGATCTCGTCGTGCCCGTAGGAAAGAAGGAAGCACCCGAACTAACCGAAGGCAAAGCCACTCTCTTGATCGAGGCGAAGTCCAACGATATGCGCGGCCAGACGGATTCGTTCACGCAGCCGGTGGACGTCGTATTAACCGCTCCGCGCGTCACGACCGATGGGGAGCAGCACTATCTGAACACCGGCGGCTCTGAACTGGTGGTCTTCACGCCATCCGGCTACGTCACCGATAGCGGCGTGCAGGTGGATAAATACACGTTCCGGAGCTTCGAGATGCCCGGTCATGCCGGTGAACGCTTCAGTCTCTTCGCCTACCCCTGGGATCTTCCCGAAGGCATCACGCCCAAGGTCTACGCCAGCAATCCGAGCGGCGCGCGCGCCGAAGCCACGTTCTGGTTCAAGCTCTTCCCCAAGAAGTTCCGCTCGCGCGACATCGAAATCGATGACAAGTTCCTAAACAAAGTAGTGAACCAGATCGAGCCCAACGGCTCCGGCGACCTGCTCGAACGCTTCCTCAAAATCAACGGCGAACTACGCAAGAAGAACAACCAGACCCTCGCGGATCTGCGCCTCAAGAGCGAACCGAAACTGCTCTGGTCCGGACCGTTCCTGCAACTCGGTAATTCCAAAGTCGAAGCCGTGTTCGCAGATGACCGCACCTATGTCTACGAGGGCAAGAAGGTCGATCGCCAGGTACATCTCGGCTTCGATCTCGCCGTCACCGCCCACACTCCCATCCCCGCATCGAACGACGGCAAAGTGCTCTGGGCGAGCGACCTCGGCATTTACGGCAACTGCATCGTGATCGATCACGGCTACGGTCTGCAATCCATCTACGGGCACCTCAGCGAGATCGGCGTAAAAGTGGATCAGATGGTGAAGCGCGGCGAGATCATCGGCAGGAGCGGCTCAACCGGACTCGCGGGCGGCGACCATTTGCACTTCAGCATGCAACTCGATGGCGTGCAGGTGAATCCAGTCGAATGGTGGGACGCGCACTGGATCCACGACCGCATTCTCAGCAAGCTCAACGGCTCGCCTGCGATGGCCAGCGAGCCGATTGAGCGAAAGCCGAAAAAGGCCGCCTCGCACCGCAAGCACAAGTAACTGCCTCAAACATAAAACTACTTTTATGTTTTTATTTAACTCATCGGAACAAATCGGATAACCTTTAGTTTTCCGATTCGTTTCGCAGCAGCGCGCGGCTTCCCTCGCTGTACAGCCATTTTTCAGCCCGCTCGTAAGACCAGCCATTATCGTCCACTAGCGTGAATAGCCCCGAATAGCCGAAATAAAACCACAACACATCCGCCGCCTCGTTTGCATCCATACCTTTTCGCAACGCGCCAAGCTTCGCAAGCCGCCGCGCAATGTGAAGCACCGCAACTCGGTAACGCTCGGTTCCCGTAGCCAACGTCGCGGCTACTTCAGCGTCGTGCGGCGCCGTATTCAAAATCACCCGGACAATGTCGCCGTATTCCGTTCTCATGCCACAACAAGTCGCTGCAACCAATCGCACGATAGCCTTGGGATCATCCAACTCGTCGATTTTGCGCAGCACCTCTGCGACCACGGGAGCCGTCGACCAAATATCCATCAAAGTTCTCAAAAGGCCCTGCTTCCCACCAGATACCGCATAAACCGTGGCCTGGGAAACCCGCGCCAGGGCGGCGATCTCGGCCACAGTGGTAGCAAAGTAACCTCGTTCGCTGAACAACTTACGCGCCGCATCGACAATCGCCTGGCGTGTCGCCTCGGCATATTCATGACGGCGGGAATCCGGTCTCATAGTAGCGATCCAATAATTATAGCTGAATCCTATTCGCTGGAGTTACCATCTGACGAAATGAAGAGGCAGCCAACGCAGTCGCTTCAAGGAGAAAACAAATGAAATCGATTCAAGTCAATCAATACGGCGGCGAAGAGCAGCTGAAACTAGTGGAAGTACCGCAGCCCGAAGCGGCTGCAAGACAGGTTGTAGTCCGCATCGTGGCGACCTCGTTTAACGCGATCGATCCCAAGCGCGTCTCAGGTGTGATGCGCCAGATCTTCCCGCTTCAATTTCCCTATACGCCCGGTGGAGACTTCTCTGGTGTGATCGAATCCGTCGGCAAGGAAGTTACGGCATTCCGACCCGGAGATGAAGTCATCGGCTATTCAATGTCCGGTGGATCCTACGCTGAG
>Ga0302325_10021229_pt1 | contig 13596 bp, 11 predicted proteins | sample Palsa_T0_2_FD_201948 | JGI IMG/M metagenome (GOLD analysis project Ga0302325, IMG submission 201948) | Peat permafrost microbial communities from Stordalen Mire near Abisko, Sweden - Palsa_T0_2 | ecosystem: Environmental > Terrestrial > Soil > Palsa > Peat permafrost | place: Sweden: Abisko... | reverse complement strand
GGCCAAGCGGATGCAGGCGCTGATCAACGACCTGCTCTCCTACAGCCGGGTCGGCCGGTCCGCCCGGGAGCCGGCCCTGGTCTCAAGCGACGCCGCGCTGGCTCAGGCCCGGACCAACCTGGCCGCGCTGATGGAAGAATCGGGCGCCACCATCGAGTCCGGGCTCCTGCCGCTGGTCCTTGGCGAGCTGCCGTTGCTCACTGCGGTGTTCCAGAACCTGCTCAGCAACGCGCTGAAGTTCTGCGGCCCCGAGCCGCCGCGGGTCGTGATCACGGTCGCCCGGGACGGGAACTTCTGGTTGTTCTCGTTCACCGACAACGGCATCGGGATCGAGCCGGACTACGCCGACCGTGTCTTCGTCATCTTCCAGCGCCTGCACGAACGGACCGCCTACCCGGGCACCGGCATCGGCCTGGCCATGACCAGGAAGATCATCGAGTACTTTGGCGGCAGGATCTGGCTCGACACGACCCACACCGACGGTGCGCGCTTTCTGTTCACCCTGCCGATGCCCCCCGAGACCCTAAGTTCGATGCCCCCCGAGACCCTAAGTTCAGAGCGCCCTGAAATATGACGCCCAGGAACAGGGCGCCCTGCGACACTGGACCCCGCCCGTCAAGACGTGCTAGGCCCCCCAAGCCCCGAGACGCCGCTTCTCCTACCTCGAGGAGCGTCCGGGGACCGCGAAGACGAGGAAACCGATGCCTGATAGCGGTGGTTCTAAAGTGATCGATGTGCTGCTGGTGGAGGACGACGAGGGCGACGTTCTCATGACCAAGGAGGCCTTTGAGTACTACAAGATACGCAACCGCCTGCACGTGGTCAGCGACGGCGACCAGGCCCTGCAGTTCCTGCGCCGGACCGGCCCGTTCGCGGACGCGCCGCGTCCCGGGCTGATCCTGCTCGACGTCAACCTGCCCCGCCGCAGCGGCCTGGAGGTGCTCGCCGAGCTGAAGCAGGACCCGGAACTGCTGGTCATCCCGGTGGTCATGCTGACCACCTCGCGGGCCGAGGAGGACATCTTGCGCAGCTACTCGCTGCACGCCAACGCGTTCGTCACCAAGCCGGTCGACTTCGAGCATTTCATCGACGCGATCCGGCAGATCGACCACTTCTTCCTGACCCTGGTCTGCCTGCCCACCTGACCGCGCCCAGCCTGTCCCGGCCCCGGTTGTAGGATCTGAGCGCCGGAATGAGGACACGAAGGGAAGCTGATGTACGACGCGACGCTGGCCGAGACCGTCACGATCCGCGGGCACGGCGGAGACGAGATCGAGGCCTACCTGGCTAGGCCGATGGACTCCGGACCGTTCGGCAGCGTGGTGGTGATCCATCACATGCCCGGCTATGACGCTTCGACCAAGGAGATCGCGCGGACGTTCGCCGTGCACGGCTACAACGCGCTTATGCCGAACCTCTACCATCGTGACGCCCCGGGCGCCAGCCCGGACGACGCCGCCGCGGCGGCGCGCGCCAAGGGCGGCGTCCCCGACGACCGGCTGATCGGTGACGTGGCCGGGGCAGCGGCCTACCTGCGCGGACTGACCTCCTCCAACGGCAAGGTCGGCGTGATCGGCTACTGCTCGGGCGGCCGCCAGTCTTTCCTGGCCGCCTGCAGCCTGCCGCTCGACGCCGCCGTCGACTGCTACGGCGCGTTCGTGGTCGGCACTCCGCCGGAGGGGATGCCGCTGAAGGTCGGCCCCATCAAGCACCTGACCAAGGACCTGTCCTGCCCGCTGCTCGGCCTGTTCGGCGCCGATGACCAGCACCCCTCGCCCGAGCAGGTCAAGGAACTCGAGGAAGAACTCAAGGACCAGGGCAAGACCCATGAGTTCCACATCTACGAGGGCGCAGGCCACGCGTTCTTCTCCGTCAACCGCACCGCCTACCGCCCCGAAGCCGCCGTCGACGGCTGGAACAAGATCTTCACCTGGTTCACCCGCTACCTCTCCGCCTAACCCCCTCACCCCCACTCCCACCCCACCCCACCCCACCCCACCAGCACTGAGCCCCATGCCCTCGATGCTGCCCCCGCCCACATTGCCCGAATTGCCAGGTTTCGACGCGCGTCGCCAACACGCGACCGCCGCGCCGCAGACCAGCCCAGCCCAGCCCGAAATGCGCCCAATGCCCCGCTGCAAGCGGGCCGGATGGCCATCGTGTGCAGTTACCCCCGGCCCGGCGGGGGGTAACTGCACACAATCAGCGAGAGCCCGGCCCGTGAAGGCAAAATGCACTTTTTGTCCGTTCGGCGTCATGGCCGCACGGACTTGGCGGCGAGCCGGGCGCGGGGGCCAAAGCCAGGCTAGTGGGCGCTGGAGGCGGCCCAGATGTTGATGCCGGCGTCTACGGCGTCGCGGTCGATGGCGGCCAGTTCTTCCTCGGTGAAGTCGCTGCGGCCGGCCGCGGCGAGGTTTTCCTCCAGCTGTACCACGCTGCTTGCGCCGATGAGGACCGACGTCACCCGCGGATCGCGCAGCGCCCAGGACAGGGCGAGCTGGGCGAGGCTCTGACCGCGGGCCGCGGCGATCGCGGCCAGCGCCCGCACATGCACCAGGGTCCGTTCGGAGATCTGATCAGAAGACAGCGAGCTGTCCAGGCTGGCCCGCGAGCCCGACGGCACCCCGCCGAGGTACTTGCCGGTGAGCACGCCCTGGGCCAGCGGAGAGAAGGCGATACAGCCGATGCCCTCGTGTTCAAGCACGTCGAGCAGGCCGCCCTCGATCCAGCGGTTCAGCATCGAGTACGACGGCTGGTGGATCAGCAACGGCGTGCCGAGGCGACGGAGTATCAAGGCTGCCTCCACCGTCCGTTCGGCTGAATAAGAAGAGATACCTGCGTACAGCGCCTTGCCCGACCGGACCGCGGAATCCAGTGCGCCCATCGTCTCCTCCAGCGGAGTGTCCGGGTCGAACCGGTGGGAGTAGAAGATGTCGACGTAGTCCAGGCCCATCCGGCCCAGCGACTGGTCCAGGCTGGCCAGCAGGTACTTGCGGGAGCCAAACTCGCCGTAGGGGCCTGGCCACATGTCGTAGCCAGCCTTGGTGGAGATGATCAGCTCGTCGCGGTACGGACGCAGGTCCTCCCGCATGATCCGGCCGAAGTTGATCTCCGCGGTCCCGTACGGCGGCCCGTAGTTGTTGGCCAGGTCGAAGTGCGTGACGCCCAGGTCGAAGGCGCGGCGCAGGATCGCCCGCTGGTCCTCGATCGGCTTGCCGTCACCGAAGTTCTGCCAGAGCCCGAGGGACACCTCGGGCAGTTGTATCCCACTGCGCCCGCAGCGGCGGTAGGGAAGCCTGCTATAACGGTCAGCGGCAGCGACATAGGTCATGCCGGAAGTCTTTCACTGCGGTCAACGACGAGGCGAGGAGGCCGGCGATGTACGACGCGATACTGGCCGAGAGCATAACCATCACCGGGCACGGCGGCGATGAGATCGAGGCCTACTCGGCCCGGACGCTCCAGGCCGGCCCGGTCGGCGGGGTCGTGGTCCTCCATCACCTGCCCGGCTACGACCGGCAGACCGCGGAGTTCACCCGGGCGTTCGCCGCGGGCGGCCTCAACGCGGTGATGCCGAACCTGTACCACCGCGAGGCGCCGGGGGCCGCCCCGGACGACGCGATGGCGGCGGCGCGGGCGTCCGGCGCGATCCCCGTCCCGGACGAGCGGATCGTCGGCGAGGTGGCGGGCGCGGCGGCGTACCTGCGCGGGCTGACCAACTCCAACGGCAAGGTCGGCGTGATCGGCCACTGCTCCGGCGGCCGGCAGTCATTCCTCGCCGCGGTGAGCCTGCCGCTGCAGGCGGCCGTCGACTGCTACGGCGGCTTCGTCGTCGAGACCCCGCCCGAGGGCCACCCGCTGCATGGCTCCCCGGCTCTGGTCAAGCGGGCCGCAGACCTGTCTTGCCCGCTGCTCGGCCTGTTCGGCGCCGAGGATCAGCACCCGTCGCCCGAGCACGTCGCTGAACTCGAAGCCGCGCTCAAGGCGCACGGCAAGACCTATGAGTTCTACTCCTACGACGGGGCCGGACACGCCTTCCTGCAGGTGGACCGGCCCAGCTACCGGCCCGAGGCCGCCGTGGACGCCTGGCAGCACATCTGGGCCTGGTTCGGGCGCTACCTGTTATCGTCGGGATCTGAGAGGAGCCGTTATGTGCACTTACCTGACAGAAAAGGTCTCGATCAGCGGCAGCGCCAAGGGGCCGACCGGATGGATCCGGGTGACCGACGCCAGCGTCTACTTCGACCACCCGGTGCACGCCCAGGCCGAGCACACGCTCAACATCGACTTCCTCGACCCGGCCGCGGGCCCGTCGGCGCGGGTCGCGGTCGAGCTCACCGCGGAATCGGCGCGGGCCCTGGCCAAGGCAATCCAGGCCATCATGGACTCCGCCCCTCCCGGCCTCATCACCTAGGGCCCTCATCACCTAGGGCCCTCATCACAGAGCGCCCCATAGCGCCCTGATCAGATAGGGAATGTCAGTGCCTCGTGTCAGTATGCATGTGGGTCGCCATGGCGGGCGGCGGATGCACATGGGAGGCGGCAGCGATGCGGTTCAATCTCGAGCGGGACGCCCTGGCGGAGGCGGTCGCCTGGGTCGCGCGTTCGCTGCCGTCGCGGCCGGTGCTCCCGATCCTTTCCGGGTTGCTGCTCGAGGCGGACGCTGACGGCCTGACCCTGTCCTGCTTCGACTACGAGGTATCGGCGCGGATCCGGATCGACGCGGAGGTGGCCGACCCGGGCACCGCGCTTGTGCCCGGACGCCTGCTGGCCGAGATCACCCGGAGCCTGCCGCCAAGGGAGGTCGAATTCGACCACGGCACCGGTGACGTCACACTGACCTGCGGCCCGGCGTCTTTCACGCTGGTCACGCTGCCGGTCAGGGATTATCCGCGGCTGCCCGAGCTGCCCCGCCTAGCCGGCACCGTCGATGGCGGAGCGCTTGCCACGGCCATCGGCCAGGTGGTGCCCGCGGCCAGCCGCGACGACACGCTGCCGGTGATTACCGGCGTGAACGTCGAGATCGACGGTGACGTGATCAAGCTGGTAGCGACCGACAGGTACCGGCTCGCCGTCCGGGAGCTCGGCTGGAATCCGGCTCAGCCTGGGTCCCGCGGCACGCTCTTGGTGCCGGCCAAGACGCTGGCTGATGCCGCGCGGATGATGACGCCCGGCGTTCCCGTCCGGGTCATGATGGGCGGCGAGCAGCGAGCCGGCGGCGCCTGGACCGAGAGCGGGAACTCTGGCGAACCGAACGCAGCGGATTCGCTGCGCGCGGCCGATGCGATGATCGGTTTCGAGTCAGCTGGGCGCCGGCTGACCACGCGCCTGATCGCGGGGGAGTACATCAAGTACATGTCCCGGTTCCCCGAGGATTTCGGCAGCCGCGGGGACATGCCGGCCATCCCGCTCGCCGAGGCGGTCAAGCGGGTGGCGCTGGTCGCGGAGCGGGGCAGCTCGGTGCGGCTGTCGTTCGGAAACGGGAAGGTCACCATCGAGGCCGGAACCGAAGGCCAGGCGCGGGCGCGCGAGACGGTCCCGGCCGACTTCTCGGGGAACGAGACCGCGATCGCGTTCAGCCCGCACTACCTGATGGACGGCCTCGGCGCGGCCCTGATGGCGGCCGCCGGATCGGCGGCGGGCGGATCGGCGGCGGGCGGATCGGCGGCTCAGGAAAAGCCCCATGCGGCCGGATCGGCGGCGGCCAGGGAAAAGCCTCATAAGGACGGTGCGGACCCGTCAACCTCGTCTCCGGAGGAGGCGCGCATCCGGCTGCAGTTCACCAGCCCGACGAAACCGGCCCTGATCACCGGCAGCGCGCGTGTCGGTGACGACTCTGACCCGGACTACCGCTACCTGGTGGTCCCGCTGCGGGCGCTGGCCGGCTAGCCGCGCCCCGGAGCCGGAAACTGCGGGTACGGTCCGCTCCAGGCGTGCCGGGACATCCAGGCCAGGATCAGGATCCAGGTGGCCAGCGCGAAGAGCAGCATCGCCAAGACGAGAAAGCGCCCCGGGTCCGGCGCCGCGGTCGCCACCGCGGGCACGTCCCGATAAGGCCGGGCGGTCCGGGGCGGCCGGGGCAGATCCGCCATCAGGGTTTCGATCTGGCGCTGCGTCTTGGCGGTGAGAGCGGCGTCGATCCGCTCCGTCAGCTCGTCGAAGGACAGTCTTCCCGCCACGAAATGCTCGCGCAGCTGGGTCATGGTGGCATCGCGCTCGGCGTCGCCGATCCGGACGTCGTAGTCATAGCGGGTCCGGCTGGGCACGCGCCATCCCGGTACTAGCTCTTCGCGCGGCTGTTCCGCGTCAGGGTCCTCGTTCACCATTCCGGTTCGGACGTCGTATCGCCTCGTGATCGGCTCCCAGGATTCGGCAGGCGGACTGCCTCACCCCTTAACGATAAGTCGCGCCGCCCCGGCGCGGAAGCCGCACGCAGCGAGAATCCCTAGCGGCGTGGTCCGCGCGGTCCGCGGGGTCCCCGCGGTCCGCCCGTGCCCCGTCGCCTGCCGAACCCGAACAGCCTCCTGAACAGCGCCAGCGCCGCGAGGAACAGCACGATCGCCAGCGGCCTGTCCCCGCCGCCCAGCCCGAACAAGGAGACGGCACCGAGGATGACGAACACCCACACGAGCCCCATCAGCGGCGCGAAAACGGTGAACGGGCCGCGAGATCCCTGCCGGGCTCCCTGGTCATCGCGATAATCCGCGGGCCGTGTCGCCATCGGTCCCTGCCAGCCCGGCTGCCAACCCGTCTGCCCGTACCCGCCGGCTCCCGAGGGCGTGGTCTGCGGGAGATCGCGCATCACCGTATTGAGGTCGGCCTTGGTCTTCGCCGCGAACGTCTGATCCAGGCGCTCGTTCAGCTCGTCGAGGGTGAGCCGGCCATCCGCGTAGTGCTCGCGCAGCTGCGCGGCAGTTGCCTCACGATCGGCGTCCCCGACCCGCAGGTTGTATCCCGTAGCCATCGTGCCCTCCGTAGCCAGAACGGGGGAATCCCCAAGTACTTAGCACGATATATCGCGAGACACCGAACAGCAAGCTGAATCCGCCCCGACCGCGAGCCCGGCCCGGCTGAGGCCTGTTCCACGGCGCGCCGCCGCGTCCGCTGGGAAACGGCATGCTGCCTCTCTTGCCGCCGGCCAGCCGGTCCTCCCGGCCCGCAGGTGTCATCAAGCTCGCTGTGCGCTCCCGTCCGGCTCTCGATTCTTTTGACCGAACGGTCCCGGGTTCCCGGGTACGGTTATGTAACACCATCGGCGGGCCACGCGGAGGTGACGGGTTGAGCCGAGCCCGGCAACGTGACTTCTTTATTACCTATAGCGGTAAGGACCAGCGCTGCGCGACATGGATTGCCGCCACGCTGGAGGATGCCGGGTACGCCGCGATCATTCAGGAATGGGATTTCCGGCCCGGCGACAATTTCATCGTAGCGATGGATCATGCCCTAGCCACCTGCCGTCACACCCTGGGTGTGTTCTCGCCGCATTATCTGGCCTCCGTTTTCGCCCGTGCCGAATGGACCGCCGCCTACCGGCAGACCCTGCTCGGCAAGCCGCGCGGTTACATTCCGGTCCGGATAGCTGAATGCGACCCCGGTCCGCTACTCGGCGCCCTAGCCTACATTGACCTGTTCGATATCGAGGAAAGTGAGGCCCGCCGAAGGCTGCTCGACGGCGTCGCCGGGCAAGTCGATCGAATCCCCGGCCATTCCGGCTATCCTGGGGCGCGCTTCCGTGACGTGGGCCACGGTCGTGTTAGCGCCGTGAGCGAGGGGACCCAGTGCCGGACTCCGACTATCTGACGGATTTCTTTGTCAGCCACGCCGACGCTGACCTCGAGTGGGCGGAGTGGGTTGCGGCCGAACTCGAGACCGCCGGCTACGGCGTGATCGTCAAGGCCTGGGACTTCCGCCCCGGGGAAAACAGCCTCGCCAGGCACGACGAAGCGCTGGCGACGAGTCGGCATACCATATGCGTGCTATCGGAAGATTATGCCGATTCGGAAAGCTTCGCCCAGACGGCCGCCTACTACCAGGGCCTGACCGGCAAGGAACGCGCCCTGATACCGGTCAAGGTGGCCGCCTGCGATCCGTCGCCGCTGATGGGACCGATCATCGCGATCGACGTTTCCGACGTCGAAGAACCGGACGAGGCGAAGCGCCGCCTGCTGGCCGGGGTGGCCGACCGCGTCGACCGGGTGGCGCGCGACGGCTACCCCAAGTCTCGCGGTAGCCGGGTCCGTTATCCCGGCACCCCGCAGGAGGTGTGGGAACTGCGCGGCCATCGCGCGGACCCCTACTTCATCGGCCGGGACGACCTCCTAGCCGCGGTACACCGCGGATTCCGGGCTGGCGGCGCTTCCTCCGCCGTCCAGGTGATCACCGGCCTGGGCGGGCTAGGCAAGACCCGGCTGGCCGTGGAATACGCCCTGCGGCACGGCGCCGCCTACGACGTGGTCTGGTGGCTACGCGCGGAGGATCCGGCCACGATGCGTGGCGACTACGTGGAGCTCGCCGGGGAACTGGGGCTGCCGTCAGAGCAGGACGATCAGGCCATCGCCGCGCTGCGCCGGGAACTGCGCCGCCGCCGCGACTGGCTGCTGATCTTCGATAACGCCGAGGACCCGAACGAGCTGTTCCCGCTCCTGCCCGAGCGGCACTCGGGCCACGTGCTGATCACCTCCCAGCGTCAGGGCTGGCCGCACGCCGAGACCCGACGCCTCGAGGTCCTGTCCGCCGATGTCGCCGCCACCTACCTCCAGCGGAAGGGCCGGGTGGCCGATTCCGGCACGGCCCGGGATCTCGCCGACGCGCTCGGCGGCCTGCCGCTGGCACTGGTCCAGGCGGCCAGCGTGGTCGCCGACGGCATGCGCGCCGTCGATTACCTGGACCTGCTGCGCCGGCAAGCACCGGGACTTTTCGCCGAGGGTGCTAGCCACGACCACGAATTGACCATCGACTCCACCTGGCGCGTCTCCATGGACCGGCTGGCCGGCCGTTCGGCCGCCGCGGTAGCCCTGTTCCGCCTCTCCGCTTTCCTCAGCGCCGATGCGATTCCGCTGGCCCGGCTGACTGCCGCCGTCCCGCGGATGCCTGACGAACTAGCCGGGGCCCTAGCGGACCCGCTCCAGCTCCGCCAGGCGACGGCGGCCCTGGGCGAATACTCTCTCGCCGAAACCGCCGACGGCCTGCTGTCGATTCACCGCCTAGTCCAAGCCGTCACTCGTGCTGAACTCGGTGATGACGAACCTCAATGGGCAAGCATCGCCCTCGCCACGATTGCCGCAGCCTTCCCCGATGACGAACGGGATCCGAAGACCTGGGAAGCCTGCGAGGAGCTCCTGCCGCATGCTCTCGCCTGTGTCTCTCATGCGATTCGGCTGCGTATCGAGACGGCCGTTACCGTGCAGCTAGTCAACCGGGCCGCCCGCTATCTGCTCGCGCGAGGTCGGCTTGACTCGGCCGACGCGGTGCTCCGCCAGCTCAGCGCCACGGCTGAGCAACTCGGTCATGACGACCCTATCTACCTGTCCTACCGCAGCACCTTGGGTCAGCTCCTGATGGCCAAGGGCGATATTTCAGCGGCCCGAACCGTGCACGAAGACGTATACCAGGCGCGAGCACGGGTCCTGGGCACGGAAGATCCCGATACGTTGCGCGCGGGCCGGGATCTCGTCGAGGCGCTGTACAGGCAAGGACACTGGGTCGATGCCGCGAAACTGCACGACCGGCTCGTCGAAGAATTTACCGCCGTCCTCGGCCCGGACGATCTCGAGACGATCACCGCCCAGGCCTATCTGGCGACGATCCTGCGCGACGCCGGCCACTATCGGCGAGCCCGCGACATCGAAGAAAAGGTGGTAGAAGCCCGGACCAGGGCCCTAGGCCAGGATCACCCCGACACTTTTCTCGCGCAGGCCAACCTGGCCAATACATTGACGTCGCTGGGGAAGCTGAAAGAGGCCCGCGCCATCGAAGAAGAGGTGCTGAAGGCGCGGGTCAGGGTGATGGGTGAGGAACATCCCCACACGCTCGGGGCCAGGGCCAATCTCGCTGTTACGCTGCGTGATCTGGGGGAGCTTGAGCGGGCCCGGGCGATGGAAGTGGAGGTGCTGGAGGCGCGGCTCAGATTGCTGGGTGAGGAACATCCCTACACGATCACGGCCAGGGCCAATCTCGCCATGACACTGCGCGATCTGGGGGAGCTGGATGAGGCTCGCGCCCTCGGCGAACAGGCAGTACGTGCCTGGACCCAGGTATTCGGCCAGGACCATTCCCAGACCCTGGCCGCCAAGGCCGACCTGGCCGTCACACTGTTCGCGCAAGGAAATAGCGAGGAAGTAATTTCGCTGCTCACCGAGTCTCTGACGACCGCCCTGCGGGTCTTCGGCAGGAAACACACCGTGACCACAGAAGCGGCCTGGCGGCTGGTGGAGCATTGCGGGCCGCACGAAATAAACAAGCAGCGTGCGCTGATCATGACCCATCTTGCCTGGCTCGGCCGGGAACAACCCAGTCACCTGACGGCGACCCAGAAGAAAATCAAAGAAGGGCTTAAAGGCTCCGTTCACGGCCCGAAACACCCTGCTCCGGGTAAAAAGCAGCCTGCTCGCGGTAAGAAGCAATCCGTGTCGCACAAGAACAAGAAGAAGCGCAAATAACACAGCCCGGCCGCCTCCTGTGGCACCCGGGACGGGGGCTGGCTAGAGTCAGGCGCGAGGCAGCAACGGCGCTCGAGCGGGAGGCAGCATGGCTAGTTCACATGTGACCGTCGGATCCGGGGATCACCACGTCCTGGCCGTGCACGGATGGTTCGGCTCGGCCCGCGGCTGGGGTTCGCTGCCCGACTACCTCGACCGGTCGCGGTTTACCTATGTCTTCATGGACCTGCGCGGGTACGGCGACCGCCAGCACGTCAGCGGCGATTTCACCATGGCGGAGGCGGCGGCCGACGCGCTCGCCCTGGCCGATGAGCTCGGCTGGGACCGGTTCTCGGTGATCGGCCACTCGATGGGCGCCAAAGCGGCCCACCAGATCCTGCTGCAGGCGCCGGGCCGGGTCCGGAGGCTGGTCGGCCTTAACGCGGTGCCGGCCACCGCGGTGCCCATGGACGAGCAGGGCTGGGCGTTGTTCTCCGGCGCGGCCGCGAACCCGGCTAACCGGGCCGCGATCATCGACTTCACCACCGGAAACAAACTGACGAAGACCTTTATCAACCAGGTTGTGCAGCATTCTGTCGAGCACTCGGACGTCGAGGCGTTCGCCGCGTACCTGCGATCGTGGGCCCAGGATGATTTTTCCGATCAGGTCAAGGCCGACACCACCACCCCGGTCAAGCTGATCGTCGGGGTCAACGACCCGGCGCTGTCCGCCGACGTGATGGAGCAGACCTGGGCGGTCTTCTTCCCCGAGGCCGAGCTGACCATCCTGCCCGACGCCGGGCACTACCCGATGTTCGAGTGTCCGGTGGTGCTCGCGACCTCCATCGAGGAGTTTCTGGGGCAGCAGTGACCGAGGGACCCGACGGGACGTCCCGGCCGGACACCGAGGTCGTCTTCGACCCCGCCAGCTACGTCGACGGAGTGCCTTTCGGCGCGCTGACCCGGCTGCGCCGCGACACCCCGGTCGCCTGGGTGCCGGAGATTCCCGTGCTGGGCTGGCCGGAGGGCCCCGGGTTCTGGCTCGTGCTCAGGCACGCGGAGGTCGAGTCGGTCCTGACCAGGCCGAGGCTGTTCTCTTCGTCCCTGGGCGCCACCCAGATCCGTGATCCGGCCACGCCGCAGGCCCTGGGCTACGTCCGGCGGATGATGCTCAACATGGACCCGCCTGAGCACTCCCGGCTGCGGCGGCTGCTGAGCCGGTCGTTCACGCCGCGGGCGGTCGCCAAGCTCGAGGACCGCATCCGCGGTCATGCCCGGGGCATCTGCGATCGCGTCTTGGTCAGCCGGAACGGTGAGTGCGACTTCGCCAAGGACGTGGCCGCGGACCTGCCGCTGCTGACCCTGGCCGATGTGCTCGGCGTGCCCGAACAGGACCGCTGGCTGCTCTTCGACTGGTCGAACCGGGTCATCGGCTACCAGGACCCCGACTACGCCACCTCGGCCGAGTTCGACCCGGCGGCGGGCACCTCGATGGCCGCCGAGGCGCTCGCGGTGCGGCCGGTGCCGGACCGGAACGGCCGGATGCCCGATCCGCGTACCCGCGAGGGCATGCCCGACCTGTACGCCTACGCCCACCTGCTGGCGGCAGAAAAACGCCGCCACCCCACCGATGACGTGATGTCGATCCTGCTTGGGCAGACGGACGAGGGTGCCGGCCAGGTCTCGGCGGCCGAGTTCGAGAACATGTTCTGGCTGTTCGCCGTGGCCGGGAACGAGACGTTGCGCAACGGCCTGCCGGGCGCGTGCATCGCGCTGCTTGAGCATCAGGACGCGCAGGACCAGCTGCGCGCCGAGCCCGCCCTGATGGGTGTAGCGGCCGATGAGATGCTGCGCTGGTGGACGCCGGTCATGACGTTCCGGCGGACCGCGACGGCGGAATGCGACCTCGGCGGCCAGCGCATCCGTGCCGGGGACAAGGTCGTCGTCTCGTTCACCTCGGCCAACCGCGACGAAGCCGTTTTCGCCGATCCGGACCGCTTCGACATCCGCCGCCACCCCAACCCGCACCTGGTCTTCGGTTACGGTCCGCACTTCTGCCTGGGCGCCCACCTGGCCCGCACCCAGCTGCGCGCGCTGTTCGACGAGGTGCTGGCCCGCACGTCGTCGCTGACCTACGCCGGCCCGCCGTCCTATTTGCGGTCGAACTTCCAGCGCGGCGTCAAACGGCTCCCGGTCGCCTGGACCGCCTGACCGTCCCCGCTTCACCGCCCCCGGGCCGACACTTCTTTTGATTCCGAACGAGGCGTGGTACTTGCTCCTAGCCAGCTCAGACCGCCTGCCTTCGGTGTCGTTCCCGGCGGCCCTGGCTATCCGGCCGGCGATTTCTGGCAGATGTAAATGCCCGCTTAAGGCTGATACCGTGTCGTCATCATTTGCTCTCGTCGAGACGAGACTGTGAGTGGGCATAACCGGTACCGGACCGGTTGGGCGTCTTCGGTGTTTCTTCAAGCGGCTTGTCTGCTCGATGGAAAACTGCTGGCTGGAGCATGCGGGGCCGCACACCGTTAAGGCGCTGGACGTAGGGAGGGCTGGTTGAAGTGCGGGCAGTGCGGTGCGCCTTTGGGAGAGGGCGACCGCTTCTGCGGGGATTGCGGTGCTCCGGCGGGAGGTTGCCCGTCCTGCGGTGAACCGCTCGCCCCCGGCAAGCGCTTTTGCCGCGCGTGCGGCACGGCGGTGCCCGACGCCGGTTCCGCTCGGCCGGCAGTGGCCGCCGCCGCACCGGGAGCTTCCGCGTCGGGACGCGCCGCGGTGCCGGTGGCCGAGCGGCGGGTGTGCTCGGTGCTGTTCTGCGATGTCGTCGGGTTTACCCCATTGTCGGAGTCGCGGGATCCCGAGGCGGTCCGCGAGCTGCTTTCTGAGTATTTCGGGGTGGCCCGGACGGTGGTGGGCCGCTACGGCGGCGTGGTGGAGAAGTTCATCGGCGACGCCGTGATGGCGG
>Ga0302325_10021228_pt1 | contig 13597 bp, 14 predicted proteins | sample Palsa_T0_2_FD_201948 | JGI IMG/M metagenome (GOLD analysis project Ga0302325, IMG submission 201948) | Peat permafrost microbial communities from Stordalen Mire near Abisko, Sweden - Palsa_T0_2 | ecosystem: Environmental > Terrestrial > Soil > Palsa > Peat permafrost | place: Sweden: Abisko... | reverse complement strand
TAAATTGCAAAAACGTTGGGTGACTTGAAGTCAGTTATGGAAATGAAAGGAAGGTACGTTTAACATTTCAGTGATTCGTTCGCCGTGATCGAGACGTAGTGCGAAGACAGACATTACGGCCTCTTCGTCTAGTTCGGTGGGCGACGAGTAGATGAATAAGTAGGGTCGTCTTAGAGCCAGAAATTTCTTCGTCCACTCGTTCTTTGTGGGATTCCATATCGAGATGGGGCCTGCTTTGATGATGGATCCACTAGAATTAGAGCGGTTGTCAGACAGGGTTTACGTTCGCGGGACAAACTTGACATCGTATTCCATCGGAATGCTGTCTTCAGGAGTCTCTGTCTCAACAGATTGTGTCTCCGATATCTCTTTCTTGGAAACGACCTGCAAATTAATTCCAATTTCAATGGCGGGTACAAATGGTTTATGATCCCGAGATGGGATCTTCCAAAGATCAATGCAGTACTGCAGTAACTTCAGGTACTCCTCCTCCGAGCCCTCTTGTGGTTCAAAAGTCCCCTTAGCACGACATTTCGCGATCTCCAAATCCACTCTCAGAGCCAAAGCTTTCTCGAAGGAATGATGATCTTCCACCAGCGACAATCCTCTTGGTCTCCATCCGCCCAAGATCTCCTCGCCACGAATATAAACCTGTGCAGAGGTCCGTTTCCACATGTTTCGGCGTCCTCTTCTAGCTGCAGGAGTCAAGACTAATTCGAACAGACCATATGTTGCTGGACTGGCAGGTTTGGCGGGAGTGAACAGCGAGAACCACCCTGGATTACCAGAGTGTCGAGAGTGCACTTCGAATGCAATGTCCATTGAAAATGGGATTGTTTCCGTGACTCGCTCGCAGTCAATGCCCGTAGTAAGAGAGGCCACGATGCGATGACCGTACGGCGTCTTCCGGTCCATTAGATCCTCGTCGGAGATGCTCGTTTCGAATGTCGTCAAAGCTTCAATTGGCCTTGGCAGACAATAGCTTTGAGGTCAATACACGCATCGAGGAGGACCGCTGTCCGGCTGAGGACGAGATGACCTTGCCTTGTGCATCGACTTCTCGGACTGAGCCAACTTTGACATCTGCCACACGTTTGAAGTCCAGTTGTTTGGCAGAACTGTGAGAGAAAATCAATCGCAGTCGTCGCTGGACGCCAAGGTGAAGAATAAACACTCCGGTATCCGTCTCATTATTTCTCCGGCATTCAACAGCTTCATATTTCCCGGTTGAAGTCATCTCTTGAATCTCGGCACGGGCAATGACATCATGGCGTTCATCTAGTATCAGATTCCGTTCAGTGATATAATTACCATTCACAACAAAGTTGTTAACTGTGTTTTCGTCCAGTTTACCAGAGTCGTCCTGGGATCGTAATTCATCCCAGCTCGACAGACTTTCTAATAGCATCGCTTTGGGCTTAGCGAAGATATCGAATCTCAAAGCCTTGGTCTTCCCATAGCCTATGTGTGTGATATGCTCTTCACCATCGATCGTAAACCGTTGATCATATTTCAGCGTTGATCCAGTGCTCAAGTTCCGTTTCTTTGAAACGAATATAGTTCGGTCATTGGTATGCATCCCAGCCTTGGACAAGTCTGTCTGAACATGAAACTCACTGCCAAGAAAGTCGTTGAACCCTTGCACAGAATGTAGATGAATATCGAAACTGTGTTCTTCGCCAGTAATCGCTGGTTCACAGATCACAGAGATGTCTAATTCGGCGACAATACTGAATGTGTGAGGCGAGTAGACGTCCAATTTCATTCTTTGGGACCGCTGTTGAGATACTGTGAAGAGAGGAACGTCGGTTATGCCGATGAGTGCGTATTGCGGAGGTTGTTGATCCACGAAGGGATTCTCTTTGACTGAGTCGTGGCCTAGGAAGGGTGACTCGACTGTATCTCGTAGACTCTTCATGATTCGTAACCTGTCCTTGAACTTCGACAGTGACCAGAAATAGACACGATTAGCGTCGAAGTCGAGAACTTTGACAGCGACGGAAGGTTTCTTCTCATACAACAATAAATCATCCGAATCGTCGCCTCCATCGAATATCTGTTCATACTGTGATATTGGAAATGGTTCATGTGTCATCACAGCGAATTGATACACGACCTGCTTCTTCAGACTCATACTCAAGACTTGCGCCTCTTTCAGCAGTCCCGCGTATTGCAACAAAGTATCGACGAGCTTGGAGCTTTTGTACGAGCGCCACTTTCGAACAACCGATTTCGCAATCATCTTCTCATGGTCCGTCAAATACCCTGTCGCAGAAGCAATCGTCTTGACCTGTTCCTCGAACTTCTGCGCCTGTGCTTGTAACAGCAACTCCGCCTCCTGTTTCGCTCTTGCAAGCATCTCCTGCATCTCCTCTTTCTCCTGTCGCAATTGCTCTATTTCGACATTGGCCATCTTCGCAGACGCCAATTTCTCTTCATATTCACTTTTCTGTTGCTCCAATTGCTGCTCCAGATCAACTTTCAGCTCGGAAATCTTTCCGAATGGGGCGTGTCCTTCGGGTGGGGACGGCCAACTACTCAGATTGGTATCATAATCGAGACTTTCGAAAGTTGCGATCGAGTCGTGCTTTCCATTGAGTTGGCCTGAGGATACAGTTGATTCGTTGTCGTCATCCAATTCAGTGAGACGAGATTCTGGACGGCCTTTACGAAGAGTTTTATGTTTTTGAAGAGAAGTCATCAGTTGATCTAGTTCGTCGTCATTGAGCATGTCGACATTGGAGTCCGGGCCAATCATTGTCAGTGCAGCTTCTCGTCTTGCAAGAGCCCATTCTGAATCGTCTTTGTCGCCATTGAACGGTGAGAATGGGGTAGGAGAATCGGATCTGCTGAAGCGACTTAATGGTGTAGGACTGTTAGTTCTTGAAGAAAAATCGCCCTTTTCAGATCCGCTAGAGGGGGTTGCTAGGGCGTTTGTAAGAAACGAGGGAGATGACAGTGACATTTGTCCGCTATGTCGTAAACGGATCCGTTCGGCTTTCGCTTCCATGGGATTGTTGAAACGGAAGATGTGAAAATCTCCTAATATGATACGGAATCCAGATCTGAGACGTTTCGGTTCGTTAAGACGAAGTCCGTTGACCATAACCAATGCTCCTTCGCAGGGATGTATCGTGACCACATTATCCGTATTCTCGAACCGACAATGGTCCTGCAGAATATTCGATCCACTCAACTTGATATTCGCATCTGAATCCATATTCCCCACCGTTGTAACCACCCCCGGTTTAAGATTATAAACCAAACACTCCGCCAGCAAAGGATCATCACTCAAATTCACCAGATGCGGCAACCGGGGACTATGCAATCCAATTAATCCCTTCTCCACGTTAATCCCTAAAGCCTCTAAAGCCGACTCCCGTTCCTTCTGAATCGCTTGCGTGCGCAACAACTTCTCCTCCCAAGTCTGATTAACTTCCATCATCAATTTCTCCGAAGCCTGTAATTGTTCCGCGATCTCCGCTTTGGAAACTTTAACCAGTGTGCCGTCTGGTTTGCGGATTGTGACGATTTGCTTCTCGGGCGGTAGAGAGGGATCGAAATTGTCGTCTTCGGGAATTCCACTGAGTTTGGAGCGGAGATTGGCGAGTTCTTCTTTGAGTTCGCGGATGAGACGGGCGTTGGGATCTTCGTTGACGACGGCGTGGGTCTTGATGCGTTTAGCCGAGTCGGCGTATCTGAGCGTGGAGAGGGTTTCCTCGTAGTTGATTTCTGCGGGGGATATAGTTGCTATGATTGCAGTTCTTGAATTCCCTCCTAACGCGTCTTTAAGAAGCCACGTCAGAACCTAACGTGAGCGAGGCAAAGGCAGGTTGGTTACGGAATCACGGAACGGGACTACCACGTCCTTTTTCTTGCCCGTGGATTGTTCCGCTAATGCTGCGATGACACGACCTAGAGTAGACAATGAACGATTGATTTCTGCTCCTTCTTTCAGTCGTGCTCCAACTGCACCGGTCGAATTCGCGCGTTCCGACCCAGCGAGATCAACAAGACTAATCCGCGAGACTTTCTCGGTATCCATCCCAGTCTCAACATCATGTCGTCGCTGTGTCAAGATGACCGAAAAAACAGCATGACTTCGACTTGATGTGTCATTCATCTTAGTCGCCGCCGTAGTCCGAACCCTATCATCAGTCCATCATCCCTTTATGGAGATACTTATTCCCAGCATCCATTAACCCCTCAATCTGCGAAAAGGAGGTCACTGCCAATTTTTCCAGATCTTCCACGTACGGGCCCATCACGGGATGTTCTCGAACCCTTAAATTGCCTTTTGTCTTGGGATTGAGTAAGTCTCGTACACGTTCATTGTAGATTTCCAGATACGACACTTCGACCGTGGCAGACTGATTAGGATCATCCAGGTCATGGCTATTGTAAACCGCAAGGTCATGGGAGGAAGTACATCCGCTCAAACAAATTCATGCATATCCGAGGTATGATACCCTTTTCCTCGCCATATCCCATCATCGAATAACTTTTCCCAGACCCAGTCTGTCCATACGCAAAAATACAAGTATTGTACCCTTCGAACGAATGATTCAGTAAATTGGCGCCTAAATCGTCATACACACGTTGTTGATTCGCTTTTCCATCAGCTTCTCGCATACAAGTCCAAGGGGGTACCATAATGAGGATCCTTCTTGTCGAATGACCAGTACGAGTGATCGTAGGAAAACACTCGAGGCCGTTCGGGAGTTCTGGTCGTCCCGGATCCTCCAGGGGGAGTCAAAATCGTCTGATTGCCCTCCATTTTGACGATGACGGACGTTCCACGCGCAATCTCGCGTGCATTCAGCGGACGAACACGAACCACTACAAGATACAATCAATACTATCCCCCAGCCAGAAACATCTTTCCAGAGAAAAGGGGAGAACATACCAACTTTGATGTTGTCTGCCATGGCTGTGATACTGCCGATCCCTCGGCCGCGGGTTGTCTAGAACCTCGTGTCTTCAGCCGTTGTTTTGCTTTCACCTCTTCGTTGACTGACGCAGTTTACTCATTTAGCGACGTGATGCTGTGGATGTTTATGCAGTTGAGAGTGAAATGAGCGTGTCTCTGAAGGTTAGGGGGCTGCGTGTGGAAGAGGTCCAAGCGAGAGAAGCAACGGCCCCAGGAGAAACACACTGAATGAAGTCAATTTCACGGTTGCTGTGGCAATCTCAACCAGCTGCGGAGATCACGTGGAAACACTAAAACTTTGGCTTTGCAGATCACTTTGTTGCAAGGCGCCAACGAACTTTCTCCGAGTGTGGTCAGTCGTTGACAGCTAATGAGGATATACCATGCTCTTAGGAATATATCCTCGTCCGTGCAGTCGACTATCTACGCTCTATCAACTGCCCCCGGACGCTCGGCAATAGCTATAATCCGCGTCTCCGGGCCCTCGACAAAATCCGTACCTCCCAAGACACCTCTCCAGTATCTAACAACATCAGGTTCTCGAACAATTGACACACGCACCCGCCCCTGCAGCACGTCTCGCCTCCCTCCGCAAACTAATCCACCCAACCGACTCATCGACCTTAGACCGCGCATTAACTCTATTCTTTCCCTCGCCCAACTCGTATACCGGGGAAGATTTAGCGGAATTCCATATCCATGGCTCGACGGCTGTGATTCGCGCGGTTCTCGAGGCGATTGGTTCGTGTAAGGGCCTGCGATATGCTGAAGCAGGGGAATTCACAAGACGGGCTTTTGAGAATGAGAGACTGGATTTGACGCAGATTGAAGGGATAGGGAAGTTACTCGTTGCTGAGACGGAGGAGCAGAGACGGGCGGCTATGAGGCAGGCTGAGGTACCTATCCCTGGCGATTCTTCAAGTGTGTTTCTGGACTGGGTGTTCTGGGTGGGATATAAGATGAAAACTGACGGTAGGGGGGACTGAAGAAGTTATATGAGGGATGGAGGGCCGATGTAATTAAATGTCGGGCCTTGACGGAAGCAATCATCGATTTCGGCGAAGACGACGAAATAGAAGATGAAATCTACGACGATGGTAATCTTCACCTACACCTCCAGAGCTAATCCCAGTACGAAAGAGAGTCATAAACCTCCTTGGCGCTATGGAATCCCATCTCACATCCTCCCTGAAAGGCTCTCTCCTGCAAACTGGAATCCGCACCGTCCTCCTCGGGGCTCCCAACGCCGGGAAATCATCTCTATTAAATATCCTTGCGAAACGGCCTGCGTCAATCGTGTCCCCTGAGCCGGGGACTACAAGAGATATCGTGGAGGTGTTGCTTGATATTGCTGGTTTTCCATGTGTGGTGGGAGATACCGCGGGTCTGAGGGAGGGCGACGAGATTGGCGCGGTGGAACAAGAGGGAGTTATAAGAGCTAAGAAAAGAGCCGACGCAAGTGATTTGCGGATCCTTGTCGTGGACTCGACTCTCGAAATCGAGAAATCACTGCAACAAGTCCAAGACTATCTCGCTGCACCATTAGACCCTGAAATCACCACCGTCCTCGTGGTCAATAAAGTCGATCTCCTTGGATCCCAGGACACGGACATAGTATCTCAATACGCCGCAGCAACGGGCCTTCCCTCAACCCATATCTTTCCCATATCGTGTCTTACGAGGGCGGGAATCGAGGACTTTGCAAACGGAATGGCTAAATTGTTACAATCAATGACACTCTCACAGGAAAACATTCTGGCTACAAATGAAAGACAACGAGCTTTACTAAATGAATGTCTCGAAGGGTTGAAGACGTTTTTGACGATCCCGGCGAATGATATTGTCATGGGCGCAGAGGAGTTGAAATATGCGGCGAACGCACTGGGCAAGATTTCTGGCAAAGTTGACCCGGAGGAAATTTTAGGTTCTTCCCCCCATCCCTCGCGCGAAATCCCTAGTCGTCCATCCATTTTCTGTTGCTTCTGTGATTACTGGGTTTCACTGTTTATGGGTCCTAATTTACAGGAGTTATATTCGCAGATTTCTGCATTGGAAAATAAAGCATGTACATATATACCCATACCGAGATAACGTTCCTACCAAACTCCATACCATCCAAGTTCTGTAATATATGCAATATCAAACAAGCTCCAATCATTCCCAAAGCTAATCCCTCCAAGCCTTGGTCGCATTGTCCTCACCTGCACTCAATCTCCGCGCGGCTCCCAATCCCATCGACTGCGTCGGCAGCGCTTCCTGTCCCTCGTCCTCCCCATCAGAGACATCAAAGAAATCCTCCTCATTCTCCGTCATTTTGACTTTCTTTCCCTGGCCCGTCCCCACAGTCGGCGGAATATCATCGTCGTCATCATGGAAATTAGTCATCCCATTGTCGTCGTGATCCAAGTCGTGCTGGTGCTGGTCGACGTCGTCCTCGAATGTCGAATTCAGGGCCTCGGCTTCTTCTTCTGAGGTGGGCAAACGGATCATTCCGTCGGGCGAAATGCGGGAGAAGACTTTGAGGGGGATGCGGATTGTTTTGGAGGGAATGTATTTCACTGCGTAGCGGTAGAAGACTATTAGGATTGCCTAACGCCAGGGGGTTAGTAGTGCTCCGCATCCAGAGAGGGTGGAGGACATACCGCGGCGAGGATGGTTATTAGGATTGTCTGGTTGTTAGAAGAGGCGTGGATAGGGACAATGGAGGGGTACAGATATAAATGAGAGGAAGAAACTGTCGTCTTTCTCGGGTGAGTCGTCTCTTGGCGTTATTATGGGGAATGCATGACCTACTCGTTAACAAATCCAATAAAGGCGAAAGGATCATTCTCATAGGGAGAGAGGAAGTACCTTGTGTGACTGTGAGGACTGATACAAGTAAAGGTGCCTGAAGCATGGCGACTGAAGACGTGGTGGTGGTGACTGTAGCTAGCGACAGGAGGCCGTTCGATGCGTTCAGAAGAGGTGTCCGCAGGGCCCGAGCTCACATTTTGATTGGTCCGAACCCCAACCGCGTGGGAAATTAAACGCTTCAAGCAAAAAGGCTGCCGACGATTGATCGGCAAAAAACTTGCCCTGCACCTAAACCGCTGCACAAACACTGAGGATGGAAGAACCCCCAGTGAAGAGACAGCGTGTGGATGGTGTGACAGATAAGAAAGATGAATGGAGTCCTGTTGTAAGGGATGGAGATGATGAGCTGGGAGTCAAGTATACGAGGGAAGTGGACGTTGGGATTACCGAGTATATGAACAAGGAGTTTGAGGGGTTTGATTGTATTTTGAAGTATAAGTATGTTCTGACAAGATGGGGAATGAGGGAATTGATGTGTAGGTACTCTGATTTCGTGGTTAATGAGGTCGGTGTTGATGGAGAAGTCGTGGTGTTGAAAGAGACGAAATACGAGAATCCAGCAGCGCAACATCAAAAGAAAGAAAAATCCCAAAAGACAGACAAGGCACCCTCCTGAATATACTTATTTCTAACAATAGACTACCCCAGCTGCGGAACCACAACTCAATCTCTCACCCCTTGAAGAATTCTTCTCCCCCGAAACAATCTCAGACCTCCAATCCCTCTACACCACAAAAGGCACCTCCCCCACACAAGTCGAAACCCCCCCTCTCACAAAAGACCAAAGAACCAGCATCCACACCCTAATCCGCACCGTCTTCCACAGCAAACTCGACTCGCAAGCCACATCCACGGGCTCCATCCTCATCACCTGTCCAAAACACGTTGCCCGTCGTAGCGTTGCCGGGAAATGGCCCGACGGCGAGTTCTGCCACTTCACGCTCAAGAAGAATAATCGCGATACCATGAGTTGCGCCAGTTTACTCGCGAAATGGCTCAAAGTGCATCACAAGGCGATTGGATATGCGGGCACCAAGGACCGCAGGGCAGTGACTACCCAGCGCATGAGTGCCACGAGGATTAAACCCGAGCGCCTTGCAAGTTTGAATAAAATGGGGAATGCGATGGGGATTTGGTTGGGGGATTACAAGTACTCTAAGACGGCGATTAAATTAGGCGATCTTAGGGGGAATCGGTTCACTATTACGCTGAGGGAGGTCTCGCCGGGGACAAGTATGGAGAGCATTGAACGCGGGATGGAAAGTCTTAGAGAAAGGGGATTTATAAATTATTATGGGATGCAAAGGTTCGGGACAAGTCAAGTTTCTACGCATTCGGTCGGGGCGTTGTTATTGAATGGACAATGGAAGGCTGCTTGTGAAGCTATTTTGGATATCAAAGCTGGTGGGATGAATGATAGTTTGCATGCAAGGGAGCTGTACTCCCAGGGCGAGATTGAACAAGCCTTTGAGAAGATGCCAAGGAATTGTATTGCTGAACGAGCGGTACTGGGTGTTCTTAAAACTGACCCGAAGCATTTCTCTGGAGCATTACAGATGGTATTATCGTGACCAAGGGCGGTGGACTGACGGATAGATTCCCAGGAATTTAAGGTTGATGTATGTTCATGCGTATCAATCTTATGTGTGGAATATGGTTGCTTCAGCACGGATGAGATTGAGTTCAACGGATGTCTTGGAGGGGGATCTGGTGTTGATTCATCCAACAGAAGAACCGACTGATGAACCCGAGGTTGATGATCCAGATGCCGGAGGCGAGTACCTCCTGGACGACAAAGAAAAGGAATTAGCCGTGAAAGTATTATCTGCGGAGGACATTGCTTCTGGAACCTACAATATCCACGACATCGTCCTTCCTACCCCGGGGTACGATGTCGTCTACCCCGCTCGGGAAGACCTTCGCCAAGCATATGTCGATTGCATGTCCCCCGATGGTCTCGATCCCTTCAACATGCGCCGCGTTGTCCGCGAAGTCTCGATGGTGGGCCACTACCGCCGCATCGTCCACCGCCCCGAAGACGTCCAAGGCGAGATCATCCACTATAACGGCAAAGACACCCTTCTTGATACCGAAAATATTTCATCTACAGACGGAGAATTCATGGCGTTAAGGATACAATTGAAATTAGGAACAAGTCAGTATGCTACCATGGCTTTAAGGGAGATATGTAAACGGGACAGTGTACATATACAGTTTTGGGGAAAGGAACGGGATGAGCTGGAAAAGGCTGCCAAACAGGGAGATGCCGAAAAATAGAGTTTATCTAAATAATTGGATAGAGGATGTTTGTATTGATGTATTAAAAATGCTATGACGCCGAAATTCTAGTCGCTGCTCTCATGCTATACTCAAACATCTCGACTACTCCTCGTCGGAAGCAGAATCACCTTCGCCGTTGTCATCTACTGTTAACATCATTCCAAAGCGGACAATGTACCCTCGACAACCACATCATCAGCGTACATGTACTTCAGTTCCGCTCTTTTAAGGATCTGTTTCAACTCTGTCTGTTGCGCAGGAACGATATCAACCGGCTTCAAACTCCCCTTATTCCGTATTCTACCATGTAAGCTTGATTCCCTTGCAATGTTTCAGAGGGCTAGTACCTTGGATCCGCACCGGCTTCCAACAACATCTCAATAACCTCCTTAGCCTCCTCCTGCGCTCCGTCCTCAGTGCTCAGTCTCGCAGCAGAATGTAACGGTGTATCTCCCTCCATTCGATTAACCGGATCGACCTCCACGCCCTCCTGATCCAACAACAAATCAAGACAGTCAAGCGAGCCACGCAACGACGCTACATGTAACGCGGTATTCCCCAAAGGATCACGAGAAGTATTGATGAACTCGCCGATTGCTTCCGGGGAAGTCAGATGCGCGAGAGCCTCACGTAGGAGATCGACATTATGTTGACGACAGGAAGCGAAGAGTAGTTCCTCTATCACGGGATCAGCAGGAGCTCGAAAAAGGAGGTTGTGCGGAATGGGAGAAGTACTTGGTGAAGCGCCTTCGTCGTCTGCCATTACCAACTAATAAGACTTGTGCCAGAGGGGTGTGTTGAAGGAGACTGCGCGAGGGGTGCTGTTTTGAGGCCGGGACTGCGCCTCAGGACGATGGGATTCTTTTGTTCTATTTTAGATTTTAGGGGACGTGGTGGGATTTCGTGCCTGTCAACGCCTCAACTCAGCTTGGCAAACGAACCGCGGCTGGGCGACTTTTAGGGTAAATAGGTCTAATGACGCACCGCTTATCTCCCACGGCTGCGCCGCCGGACGGGAAATCTCCGTGAGCGACTCACACATCACCAACCAACCCACAAACTTATCATGCGAGGATTCCCCAGGTATACGTATTAACGACCACGAAACGAAAGAGCGAACGAAGCGTGTATTTATCGAGTATGTCGAGAAATGTCAGAAATGCAGCACTGCCTATTCTATGGAATACGAGGGCAGCAACTGTACGTGGTTCACGCTTTCGATCCATGCAGACGGCCGCCACCACCATCGAAGAAGTCCCACCACCTTCGTCCTCTCGCCAACTCCTTTTACCACACGCCAGATCGTTCCGTTCCTTTCTTACAGATTCCCACGACCGATTCCACAATTACCTCCGCATAAGCATCACCGAACGATGTAACCTGCGCTGTACATATTGCATGCCCTCCGAAGGCATCGACCTAACGCCAAACGAAAAGCTCTTATCCTCGCAAGAAATCCTCCGCGTAGCCCGCCTCTTCGTCTCCCAGGGCGTCACTAAAATCCGGCTCACGGGCGGCGAACCTACCGTCCGCAAAGACTGTGTGGAATTAGTCGAGGAATTGGGTAAATTACGGTCAGTGGGATTAAAAGAGATTGCAATGACGAGTAATGGGATTGCATTGTGGAGGAAATTGGACAGGATGATTGCGGGGGGGTTGACTCATTTGAATCTTTCGTTGGATACCTTGGATCCGTTTAAATACCAGATTATTACCAGGCGTATGGGTATGATGGTATTCGTTTCAAGTGTGCTGATGGTAGGGTTGGAGATGGTTTTGAAGACTATTGATCGGGCTTTGGAATTGGGGATTTCGCCTGTCAAGCTGAATTGTGTGGTTATCAAGAATCTGAATGATATTGAAGTGTTGGATTTCGTGGAGATGACGAGGGAGAAGCCGATCGAAGTGCGGTTCATCGAATTCATGCCATTCGATGGTAATCTCACTCTAAAACTGATCTGATGATAGGCAATCGCTGGGAGATGGAAAAAATAGTCTCTGCAAAGACATTACTTGACAAGATACGGAAACACCATCCAAATATCGAAGCACTACCTTCTCTGCCAGGGGAAACATCTCGAACATATCATTTGCCCGGAACGCATATCGGACGAATAGGTTTCATATCCAGTATGACGGATCACTTCTGCGGGACTTGTAATCGCCTGCGGATCACTGCAGATGGTAATCTCAAGGTGTGTCTATTCGGGGAAGATGAAGTCAGTTTGAGAGACTTGATACGGAAGGGTGCAGATGACGGAGAGTTATTGGAGGTAATTGGAAAGGCAGTGGGGAATAAAAAGGAGGCCCATGGAGGAATGCAAGTGGACGAACTTAAATACGGCAATAATCGCAGCATGATACGCATAGGAGGGTAGTATTGTATATAAGGATATTGTATGTATGTACCTATAGATACGGTATGCATAATCACGACATCGTACGCACAAAATTGTATTGGTCGATCGATCGTCCGCGTCCGTGTTCCACGCCATCGATATCAATCACGATTGATCGGATCATCTTCAAAGACACGATGGCATCAACACAAGCTGAGACAGCCTCCTCCAACGCAACCGTAGCAGGCGACATGTCGCAACCTCTGCGCCCAGAACTGCCCGCCGAACTGGCCAACCTGACCGACGAGCAAATCTCGACCCTGACGCAGGAAATCACCGACTCGTACACCAAGGATGTCCCTCTCGTAGGCCCCTTTCTTCCCATCGCCGTACTGGTCGATGAATTCAGGGACAACGAGCCGTTTATGAGGAAGTTGACTGGTCTTGCAGAGAAGTGGAGCGGGTTTCGTAGGACAGCACGGAATGGGAATTGTTTTTATCAGGCTTTTGCATATGCTTGGATTGAGCATTTACAGCGGTTGGGAGAGAAACGTATCAAGGAGGAAATCATCAAGATTGAGAATAGTGCAAAGACTTTGGAAGATGCTGGTACGTTTTATTTGCGATTTGGATTAATAGTAGGATTCGAAAAGTTGGCTTATGAGGATTTCCTTGAGGCGACGGTGACATTACTTCAATCCCTCCCCATCACAAAATCACCAACCCTCGCAGAAACACTAAAGTCACTCCTCTATCAATATATACTAACTTGTAGCAACCAAGAAATCTCCTCGCCAGTCATCGTATACCTCCGTTTCCTCTCATCAACTCATCTGCGTCTCAACCCAGATTTATACGGCCCCTTTCTCGAACCCCCCTACTACGAAAACATCCCCCTCTACTGCGCCCAGTGTATCGAGGCCTTTGGCCGTGACGCAGACCACGTCGGTATCCTCGCATTATCAAGAGCTATCAAAGTTGGCGTGGACGTAAGTTATCTCGACCGAAGCGATACGGGCGAGGAACCTATTGTTCATGAATTCAGACCGGATGATTGGCGCGAGGGGGACGAGAAGGTAGAACTGTTGTATCGACCTGGGCATTATGATATCCTTTGTCACGGTGGGAGTTAAGGTCATGGAGACGGTGGTCATGCATGGGTTTGCTGGGGGGAATAGGATGGATGGGGGAAAGG
>Ga0302325_10021227_pt1 | contig 13597 bp, 12 predicted proteins | sample Palsa_T0_2_FD_201948 | JGI IMG/M metagenome (GOLD analysis project Ga0302325, IMG submission 201948) | Peat permafrost microbial communities from Stordalen Mire near Abisko, Sweden - Palsa_T0_2 | ecosystem: Environmental > Terrestrial > Soil > Palsa > Peat permafrost | place: Sweden: Abisko... | reverse complement strand
GGAGGAGCAGCAGTATCGGTACGATCTGTGCGCGCGGCTTGCAGATGACGTCGAGGAGCGCGGCGATGCGCTTGTCGCGTTCGCCCTTGCCGAGCGCTTCCCGCGCGCCCCGACCCCGGTCGGCGCTAAGGATGCCGTAGAAGAGATCCATCGCATCATCGACGCGCGGCGGATCGAAGGGAACGACCCGGGCGCCGAGGTCCGCGAGCAGCGCGGCCGCTTCGCGTGTCGCGCGGGCGAGTGCGGGGGACGCGCGCAACGAACCGAGATTCTCGTAGAATCCGATGCGCAAGCCGCGGACGTCGACGGCGCTCGACGTCGTGCCGGTCGCGATGTCGTAGCCGAGTGCGGCGTCGGCGACCGTGCGTGCAAGCGGGCCCGTTTGGCTCGGAATCGCCGTTTGCCCGGCGAACACATCGAGCCGTATCGCGTCGTTGCAACGGCCGCTGGTGGGCTTCATCGAAACGATGCCGTTGTAGTTGGCGGGGTTGCGGAGGCTGCCGCCGATATCGCTGCCTAATCCGAGCGGCGATCCGCCGGCCGCGATGATCGCGCCTTCGCCGCCGCTCGAGCCGCCGCAGGTTCGCTCGATGTTCCAAGGATTGTTCGTGCGGCCATAGAGCGGATTGTCCGATTCGATGAAGATCATCAATTGCGAGAGGTTCGTCTTTGCCAGGACAATCGCGCCGGCCGCGCGCCAACGCGCGACGTGGGGACCGTCGCTCGTCGCCCGGTCGTTCGCGCGCGTCACGAGGCCAAACGTCGACGGCGTTCCGGTAACGTCGAAGCATTCTTTGATCGTGACCGGCACGCCGTGCAGGGCGCCGAGCTTTTCGCCCGCTGCGCGGCGCTCGTCGGCGGCGCGCGCTTCGGCCAACGCCTCGTCGAAGCGCCGCACCACGACCGCGTTGAGCATGCCGTCGGCCTCTTCGATGCGCGCGATGTGCGCGGAAACCGCTTCGACGCTCGAGGTGTCGCCGCGTGCGATGGCCGCCGCGAGTTCGCTTGCTGATAACGTCCACAGCTCGCTCATGGCGGCTCGTTTTCGCGTCGTCTTCGAGCGGGCCTGGGGGAGGTCTGGGCGAAGGAGGCGCGATGGCGCTCAAAGTCGTGCTGCTCTCGTCTTCGCCCGATCCCGAACGTGCGGTTGCGACCGCCGCTCGCAACTGTTACAGCCCGCGCGACGTCGAGACGATCGACGAGAATTGGACGCAACCGGAGATCGAAGCGATGGTCGCGCGCGTGCGCGACGCCGGCCATCTCTCCACGTTCGAGCACACGATGTTCACCTTCGGCGTCTCCGGCGTCTCGCGCGCGCTCACGCATCAACTCGTGCGGCACCGCCACATGTCGTACGAGCAGAAGAGCCAGCGTTACATCAAGGTCAAAGGCCAATTCGATTTCATCACCCCGCCCTCGATCGCCGCGCGACCCGAGATAAAGGCGAAGTACGACGTGCTGATGGGGCAGATCGCCGAGTTCTACGCGGAGGCTCTCGCGGCGGGCACGCCGGCCGAGGACGCGCGCTTCGCGCTTCCCAATGCCGCCGAGACGCAGATCGTCGTAACGGCGAACGCGCGGGCGCTGCTCGATTTCTTTACGCTGCGAACCTGCAACAACGCGCAGTGGGAGATTCGCGAACTTGCCTTCGCGATGCTGCGCTTGGCGAAGCGAGCGGCGCCCGCGCTCTTCGTCCGCGCCGGGGCGACCTGCGTACGCGGCTACTGCAACGAACCCAACGGGCCCGAATGTCCGCGTTACATCGTCGTCAAGAATCCGGTCGCGGTGCGGCGCCGCGCCGGCGTCGGCGAAGACGGTCCGGAGCGCTCGAATCCCGAGATCATCGCGGATAAGCAAACGGCCGCGCTCGCGGGTTAACACGGCCATTCCGCGCTTCGCACGCGCCATCGTGCTGCTCGTGCTACTCGCCGGCATGAGCCCGAGCCCGGTTTCGGCCGCGCCGGCTTATCTCGACCGGCGGGTGACGGCGATTCCATCGGCGGTCTTGCTCTCGCGGCCCGCATCGCAATTGATCGATCCGCGCCGGCAGCGCGTTTCCGCGCGCATGCGGCGCTACAGCCGCCCGCTGTTCTTCATTTGGGCGCTCTCGCAGATCGTACTGTTCTTCTATCTTTGGGCCTCGGGCCGGGCCGCGAAGCTTCGCGATGCAGTTCGCGACCGGATCCGGCCGGTGCTTGCGATGCGCTTCGCGTACGGCGCGCTGCTCGCCGTTCTGGCGGCGCTTGCGGCGCTCCCGGCGTCGCTCGCGCGCTACCGCGTGGAGGTCGCGTTCGGGATCACGAACGAGCCCATCCTGGGCTGGGTCCGCGACGGCCTGATCGCCACGACCGCCGACGCGCTCTTGGTCGGATTCATCGTGGCCTTCGTCTTCGCACTGGTCGACCGCTCGCGATTGTGGTGGGTTTACGCGACGTTCGGTCTGATCGTGCTGACGCTGATGATGGCGTTCCTCGAACCAGTCGTCATCGCTCCGCTCTACAATCACTTCAGCCCACTACCTGCCTCGGCGGCCGTGCGCGCGCCGCTCACGGCGCTGGCCCGGCGGGCCGGTATCGGCGACGCGCCGATCGTCGTCTCCGACGATTCGCGCCGCACTTCGGCCGCGATCGCCGACGTCGCCGGCTTTGGGCCCACCAAGCGGATCGTGCTCAGCGACGCGCTCCTCCAGAACGCGACGACGGGGGAGATACTCTTCCTCGCGGCCCGAGAGTTCGGCCACTACGCGCACACCGATGATTTCCGGCTCTCGCTCTTCTGGACGTCGCTCTTCATCTTTTGCACCGCGCTTGCGGTCGTGACCGCGGATCGGGTCGGCTTCCGGCGCGACGACGATCCGCTCGCGCGCCTCACGCTCGTGCTTGGTTTTCTCGGCACCTTTGCGCTGATCGCGACGCCCGTGTACAACGGCTATTCGCGCAACCTCGAATCGCGCGCCGACGCCTACGCCCTGGCCCTCACCCACGATCGCGTCTCGGCCGTGCGCGCATACGTGCGCATCACCGACGAAACGCTCGCGTCGCTCTGCCCTTCCCGGCCCTCGCTCTGGTACTTCTACAACAGCCCGTCGCTCGGAACGCGCATCGCCAAAGCCGCCGGGACGCCCGACCCGTGCCGGTAGCGCGCGTCCGCTGCGGCTGGGCCCGCACGCCCGAGTCGATCGCCTACCACGATCGTGAGTGGGGCCGGCCCGTGCGCGACGATCGCACGCTCTTCGAGTTCCTGATCCTCGAGGGCGCGCAAGCGGGCCTCTCGTGGGAGACGATCTTGAAGAAACGCGAGAACTACCGCGCGGCCTACGCAAACTTCGACGTCGCGAAAGTGGCACGGTTCGGCAAGCGCGACGTCGCGCGACTGCTCGCCGACGCCGGTATCGTGCGCAACCGCGCCAAGATCGCCGCGTCGATCGGAAACGCGAAGGCGGCGCTCGCACTCCAAGCCGAATTCGGCTCGCTCGCGAAGTATTTCTGGGCCTATGTCGGCAACAAGCCGATCGTCGGCGCGCCGGCCACCCTAGCGGATCTTCCGGTCACGACGCCGCTCGCGACAACGATTTCCAAGGACTTGAAGGCGCGCGGCTTCCGCTTCGTCGGTCCGACAATCGTCTACTCGTTCATGCAAGCCGTCGGCCTGGTCGACGACCATCTCACGACGTGCTATCGATTCAGGAGACCATCAGCTCGCCGCTAAGGCGGCGTTAGAAATTTGGGAGGCCGCGGCCGATCACGTCGCCGAGGCCGCCGGCGCGCGTGTAACCCGGGGGCACCTCGAAGTCGGAGTCGGGTAGCGTCGCTTTGACGAGCGATGAGAAGTCGAGCCGCAGAGCGCTGTCGGGAAGCGCTTTGCTCTTGCCGGCGACCGTGATCTCGACCGGTACGCCGTCGAGGTCGTCGGCGAACTGGAAGGTTCCGTGCATCTCGAGCGCGTCGCCCGTTTTCGTGGTGCGCGCGTACGCAAAGTTCAGGCCCGTGGCCGGGTGGCCGTTCACGGTCTGATGCCCGGCGAGACCGAGCGACACCGTGAAGGCGGCGTCGTCTTTCAGCGAGCGCGCGAACGAGAACGCGCTGAAGAGATCGTTGCCTCCGACGACCGCAACCGCGGCGCCCGAGACCGGCAGCGGGGCGCTCGGCGTCGCGCCGGCGGTACTCGTGTAGTAGATCTTTTTCGCGTTCGACCAGACCGTGTACGTCCCGGCCTTGCGATCGTAGACGACGGTGAAGCCACCGGGCGGCAGCAGCTGCGTCGAAATCAGCGTCGAGATCGTCGCGCTGGTGCCGGGGATTGCGAGCGAGAGCACGTCGATGCGCAATTGCGAACCGCGTTCTTCGAGCGCGATGTCGCCGCCGACCGTGATCTTGTTCTCGGGGCCGAGGATGCTCGTCTGCACCACGAGCTGGCCCTTCCCGGTATAGCCCGCCGGCTCGTCGGCGGCCCGCACGTATGCGAACGCGCCGAGCGCGATCGCGGCGGCGACACCGGCCGCCGCGTAGGCATATCTCACGCGGCGCCGAGGTAGACGGAACCGGTGACTTGGGTTCCGAGATGGTAGTCGGTGAGAAACTCGACGATCGCCGCATGCGCGATCCGTCCGTCGAGAATCTGCGCGGCGGCGACGCCGCCGCGAACGCCGTTGGCAGCCGCGCGGACCGCGGCGCTCAGCTCGGCATCGAGCAGCCCTTCGTCGGCAAGCGCCAGCGCCTCGGCCGGCGTCAACTCCGTGACCAGCGTTCGCGATTCGGGATCGATCACGCCGCCCGAGCTATGGAAGAAGATCGCGCGCGCGGCCTCGGTCGCGGTCGCGATCGCGGCTGCGACGTCGTCGGCCGAGAGCGCGACGTCCTTGCCGCCAAGGGCAAGCGCGGTTGGTTCGATGACCGGGATGTAGCCGGCTCCGGTCAGCGTGGCGAGGATCGCGGGCCGCACGAGTCCGACCGCGTCGCTCGGGCCGGCCGGCATGAGGGCCGCGTCGGCGCCCGAAAGCCCAACGGCGATATTGCTTTGGCGGTTGAGCATTCGCACGTACGCGCGGGCGGCGTCCGCACTCGGCGCGACGACGATCGGGCGAACGTTGCACTCCATCAGGAAGGCGAGGTCGCTCGCCAGCGTCGTGCGTTCGTCGATGGGCGAGCGGTCGATCCGGAGGACGAACGTGCGTCCGGCAAAGGTTCGCGCCATCACCTTGTGTTCACGATGCCGGCGATTCGTCCTCGCTCGGCTCGGGCGCGGGGGGCCGCCACGCGTTGACGTACTGGATCGCATCCGTCGATCCGTGCTCGAGCCATCGCAGCACGCCGGTTGCGGCGACGTCGATGAGCGCGCGCAAATCGTGTTCCTCGGCGGCGCTGAAGTTCGAGAGCACGTAGTCGATCGTGTCGGAGCGGCCGCGGCCAACCCCCAGCCGCAAACGCGGAAAGCCCTCGCCGAGGTACTCGATGATCGACTTGAGGCCGTTGTGGCCGCCGCTTCCGCCGCTCGCGCGCATGCGCAAGCGGCCGAAAGGCAGATCGATGTCGTCGTCGACGATCAGCACGTCTTGGGGCGGCGTTTTCCACCAGCCGGCGATCTTTCCAACCGGGCGGCCGCTCTCGTTCATATACGAGAGCGGCTTGACGAGCACGACCCCGCGCGGCGCGACGTGCGCCTGCAGCGCTTCGTCCTTTTTCTTCCAGTGCTCGACGCCCAGGCGCCGCGCCACCTCGTCGACGATTCGAAAGCCGGCGTTGTGGCGCGTGCGCTCGTAGGTCGGGCCCGGGTTTCCGAGCCCGGCCACGATGCGCGTTCCGGGCAGTTAGGTCGTCTCCGCCGTTCCGCTCTCGCTCTCGGCGACGGTCGGAACCTCGGCCGTTTCGGCGGCCGGGGCGGCTTCGGCGTCGCTTTCCGTGCGCGAAGGTTCGACCGCAACCAGGACCGTGCCGGGCTCCATGTCGAGCTTGATCTTGGCCGGCAGCCGGAGTTGGCCCGCCGTGAGATGCTCGTGGATCCCGAGCGTGCCGACTTCAGCTTCGATCGAATCGGGCAACGCGTTCGCCGGGCCGAGCACGTCGATCGTTCGCACGATCACGTCCATCACGCCGCCCGATTCCCGCACACCGAGCGGTGTGCCGATCAGGACGAGCGGCAGCGAAGCCGAGATTTCTTCGGTTGCCGAGACGCGCTGGAGGTCGGCGTGTATCACGCGGCGCGTCAGCGGATCGCGCTGGACCTCGCGGATCAACGCGGTGTCCTTGGTGCCGCCGTCGATCGTGATCTCGAGGAGATGGTTCTTGCCGCCGGCATGCAGCAGCTCTTCGAAGGCCTTGCCGTCGAGTTCGATCGGCAGCGCGTCCTTCCCGTGGCCGTAGAGCGTGCCGGGAATGCCGCCGTGCCGGCGCACGGAGATAGCTGCGGTCGTGCCGGTCTTTTCGCGCGTCTTGATGACGAGCGTGTTGTTGGTGGTGGTTGACATACGTCTTTCTAGCCGGCGCTTAGCCGGTTGCCGATGAGGCGGGAGTGAGAACTTCGGGGAGCGTCAGCACGTTGTCCGGGGTTACGGCGTTCCGTGCCGGAGGTGGTTCGTCGTCCTTTGGCGGTTCGTCGTCCTTGGCGAACAGCTCGGAAACCGAGCGGTTTGCGGTGATGCGCTTGATCGCATCGGCCAAGATTTGAGCGATCGAAAGCACCTTGAACTTCGGACCGAGCATGGACTCGACGTTCGGCAGCGTGTTGGTGACGATGATGCGCTCGATCTGCGAGTCGGCCAGCACCCGCACCGCGTCGCCCGCGAAGATGCCGTGGGTCGCGCAGGTGTAGACCTTCGTCGCGCCACGCTTGATCAGCGCCTCGGCCGCCTTCGCAAGCGTGCCGCCGGTCGAGATCATGTCGTCGACCACGACGGCGATCTTGCCGTCGACGTCGCCGACGATCTCGGTTACTTCCGAAACGTCGGGCTCCGGGCGGCGCTTGAAGACGATCGCGAGCGTGGAGCGCAGCCGCTTGGCGAAATTCTCCGCCCGCGGCACGCCGCCGGCATCGGGCGAGACGACGACGATCTTCTCGCCCTCGAGTCCTTGCGCTTTGAGGTACGAACACAGCGTTGGCGCGGCTACGAGATTGTCGACCGGAAGATCGAAGAAGCCTTGAATCTGAGCCGCGTGCAGATCGAGGGTAACGAGCCGCTTCGCGCCGGCCTTTTCGATGAGGTTGGCGACGAGCTTGGCCGAGATCGGCTCGCGGCCTTTGGTCTTCTTGTCCTGCTTCGCGTAACCGTAGTACGGTACGACCGCGGTGATGCGGTAGGCCGACGCGCGGCTGAGCGCGTCGATCATCAGGAGCAACTCCATCAGCGAATCGTTGACGGAGCTTCCGTTCGGCGCGCGGCAAATCGACTGCAGCACGAAGACCTCGGAGCCGCGCACGTTCTCCTTGATTTCGATGCGGCATTCTTCGTTCTTGAATTTGTCGACCAAGGCGCTACCCAAGCGGGTATCCATGCGCGCTGCGATCTCGCGCGCGAGGTCGATGTTGGAGTTTCCGCTGAAGAGCAGGGGCTTCTGGATTGCCGACACGTTCCTACCTCCGGGGAGACCGCGGTCTCACGACGACTGGTGGGTGGTCCAAGGTTTTCCGTCCGGCCGCTCCGTTTCCCGTTACGAGCGGGGCCGCGCCCCTAGCGGAGCGATAAAAGTAGGGTCCGCGGGGAGGCGGCGGCTACGATCCGATGCCGTCGACGGTCGCGAGCACCGCGCACAGGCTCGGCCGGGTTCCCCGGACGACGACGCCCCGGAAGGCCGTCCGCCAGCTCTCGGCCGCGCGCCCCAAACTACAGAGCGCGTTCCAGCGGACCTTCGTTGCGCCCGCGAGCGAGACCACGATCAGCGTCGTCTCGTGCGTCGCATGCCGGCTCACGTCGGAGACGATGCGGCGGGTGAGCGTCTCGTCGAGTTCGCCCGTGACGTTCAAGATCAAGACCTGATTGCTCGAAAGCTCGCGTGTCATTCATGAATGTTGTCACACGAGTCTGCGATGGCTCTGGATGCCGACTGAGAAGCCTGAGAGTCATCGATCGAGGAGCGAGCGCGTTATGAGCTACAACATCATCTGGGAATTTCGCGTACCCGAGGATAAGGTGCGTGACTTCGAAACGGCCTATGGTCCGAACGGCACGTGGGCGTCGTTGTTCGCGAAAGCGGACGGCTTCATCGCGATCGAGCTGCTACGTTGCACGGAAGAGGAAGGGCGTTACCTCACGATCGACCGCTGGATCTCACAAGACGCGTTCGCTGCTTTCAAGGCCGCGTTCGCTCCGGACTACCAGTCCCTCGACGCAAAATTCGAAGGACAGGCCACGGCGGAGAACCGCATCGGCGCGTTCCACGCTTAATGCGAGCCGGCGCCGACCGGGACGACGGGCCCTTTGGGCTGCGGCGCCGCGGCGTCTTGCTCGGGCTCCCTTTCGATGTCGGTGACGTGCGCGTTGTGGTAGTGCGCGTCGTCCGGAGCGATCCAGACGTATGCGACCGGGACGAGCGCGAGCGTGAGGACGAGCGAACTCAGCACGCCGCCGATGATCACGATGCCGAGGCTGGCGCGCGCGCCGGAACCCGGATCGATCGCGAGCGCGAGTGGAATGTTTCCGAGCACGACCGAGACGCTGGTCATCACGATCGGCCGGAAGCGCGTGTGCGCGCTCTGCCGGATCGCCTCGAGTTTGGCCATCCCGCGGTCGCGTAACGTGTTCGCATAGTCGACCAGAAGAATGCCGTTCTTGGTCGCGATTCCGATCAGCAGCATCGTTCCGATCAGCGAGAACAGGTTCAGCGTCTTGTGGGTCACCACGAGCGCCGAGAGCGCGCCGACCGCGGCGACCGGAACGGAGAACAGGATGATGAACGGCGAGCGATAGCTGTTGTAAAGCGCGACCATCAACAGGAAGACCAGGATCACCGAGAGGATCAGGCCGCGGCCAAGCCCCTGCAGCGTCTGATTCATGAAGTCTTGCTGGCCGAGCGGCGCAGGCCGCACGCTGATGTTCGGCGGCAGATGCAACGAGGGCAACGCCTTGAAGAACGCGGCCTGCACGTTCGAAAGCGAAGAAGCGGCAGCGAAGTTCGCATCGACGTGGATCACCGTGTTGCGGTCGGTGCGCGTTAGTAGCGGCGTCGTCGGCGTCGAGGAGAAGTTGGCAAAATCGCCGAGGTGGACGATGTTGCCGTTGTCGGAGCGGATCGGAATCGCTTTGAGGGCATCGAGTTCGTGCTGGTCGGCAAGCGGATAGATGACCTGCACCTGTTCGAGCCCCTGCGGCGTCTCGAATTGGGTCGCGACGTCGCCACCGAAAGCGGCGCCGGCGGCGGCTGCGGCGACCCCGAGATCGACGTCGAGAGCCTGCGCCTTCACGCGATCGAACTCAACCGACACCTCCGGAGCGAGCGACGTGCCCGTGCCGTTGACGTTCGTCGCGCCCGGTGTGCGGGCCAATAACGCAAGCACCTTTTCCGCGGCGCCGGTCGGGTCGCCGCCGGTGATGTCCGAAACCAGAAAGTCGATCGGTTGCTTGTTACCGCCGGTGGTCCCGGTCGACGGGACGACGACGTTGGTCGCGGCGGGCAGCAAGTCGTCGGACAGCTTCTTGAAGTTCCGCACCCAAATGTTGGTCGGCGACTTGCGATCGTCTTTGAGAAAGATGACGATCTGGCCGACGTTGCCTTGAAGCACGAACCCGCCGAACGACGCGGAGTAGCCGCCCGCCACGGCCGCCTCGTGGTCGACGTCGTGCTGCGCCCGGACCCGGTCGGCGAGTTGGAATATTCCGCTGCGGACGACGGAAAGCGGCGTGCCGATGGGCCAGGTCGATTGAACGAAGATCTGGCCACGGTCCGTCTGAGGCACGAATTCCTCGCCGACGACACCGAGCGGCACGAACGACATCGCGATGCCGAACGTCACGACGCAGAATATCGCGACCGCCGCGCCGTTTCGCAAGGCCCATTCGAGCGCGTGCGTGTGATACCAATCGCGCAGCGAGTCGAACCGATCGGTGAACCAGTCGACGAACTTCGGCGGCTTCCATTCCGAACGGAGCGCCCAAAGGCCCGCAAGCGTCGGCGTGACCGTAAACGAGACGAAGAGCGACGTGAGCGTCGAGATCACGACGACGATCGCGAACTCGACGAGGTTCTGTCCCACTTGGCCACCGATGAACGCGATCGGCAAGAACACGACGACGTCGACCATCGTGATCACCACGGCTGCAGCGCCGATTTCTTCCCGGCCTTCAATCGCGGCGATCTTCGGCGGCGATTTCAATTCACGAAAATGGCGCTCGATGTTTTCGAGTACCACGGTCGAGTCGTCGACGAGGATCCCGATCACGAGCGACATCCCGAGCATCGAAATCGTATCGAGGGTAAAGTTGAGCAGGCGCATCGCGGTGATCGCGATCGCGAGCGACGTGGGGATCGCGACGCACACGACGAGTGCGCTGCGCCAGGAGCGCAGGAAGAAGACCATGCCGAGCGCGGTCAACCCAACGGCTTCGAGAATCGTCCGCGTCACGAGGTCGATCTGCTGCCCCGTAAAGGTGGACTGCAGGTTGATCACTTGGAAATCGACCGATGCGAATTGCTTGCGCAGCAGCGGCAGCGCCGCGATCACATGGTTGGAAGCGTCGACTTCGCTCGCGTCGGAGGCCTTTTGGACCTGGAGAAAGAGGCCGGGTGTACCGTCGATTTGAGCGTATTGGCGGCGCGGCTCGTAGCTCGAAATGACGTTCGCGACGTCCTCGATGCGGCGCACGGCGTTGCTCGCCGTCCAGGGGTCGACCGCTCCCGGCAGCGTCCCGATCCCGTTCGCTCCCGTCGGCGGATTGATCGGCAGGCGCGCGACGGTCGCGATGTCCGTGATGTCGCCGCGAACGTCGATCGCCGTCTCGCGATTGGACTCGTAGGCGATGCCGCCGGGCACGCGCTGGTTGTCGTTGGTGACCGTGTTGATCACGTCGTTGAGCGTGAGCCCGGAAGCGGCCAGCTTCATTGGATCGATCTCGATCTCGTAGGCCGGCGTAACGTCGCCTCCGACGGTCGCGAACGAAACGCCGTTGATTTGCTCGATCCGCGGCACGATCACGTTGTCCGCGTAGAGCGAGAGTTGACCCGGCGTAAGCTGCTTCGACGTGAGCGCGATCGTAACGACCGTTGTTTGGGAGGGGTCGCGGATGCTCACGACGGGCGGCGTCAGGTTGGTCGGAAGCTGCTTTTCCGAGGCTTGAACGGCCTTTTCCGTCAACGTGAGGTCGGTCGCGATGTCCGTTCCGAGTTCGTAGGTAGCGGAAATCGTCGCTTGACCTTGCTGGATCGTCGAGCTGAACGTCTGCAGATCGGTCGTGCCGGCGAGGTTCTGTTCGATCGGCGCGACGATGTTGTCGCGCATCTCGGTCACCGAGGCCCCGTTGAAGACGACCGAAATGCTGATCGTCGGTTGCTGGACGTTCGGATAGAGCTGGCGCACGATCGTGGCGAGCGACAACGTCCCGGCGAAGAGCATCAACGAGACGAGGACGAAAACCAGGGTCGGCCGGGCAACAAAAAGCCGTGTCAGCGACATCTAGCGATGCACCTAGCGAACCGCTACTTTTTGGCCGTCGCCGACGCTGGTTTGGCCGTCGGAAACGATGCGGGTTCCGGCCGTGAGGCCGGTTACGACGGCGGTGGTGCCGTCGTTACCGGTTTCTTGGACCTTCACGGTCTTTATGGTGGAGTCGTCGCCGACGATCATGACCGAACTGTGATTGTCGTCCAAGAAGGCGGTCTGGGGAATCTTCACGCCGCTGACCGCCGGCAGCGCGACGTTGCCTTCGATCGCCATGCCGGGCCGCAGTTTTTGCAGCCGGTTCGGCATCAGCACTTTGATTTGGAAATCGGTCGAGCCGGGATTGACTTCGTTGAGCACGCCGACCACGCGCCCGGTCAGGCCGCTCGGCCCGAGATCGCTCGCGACGATCTTGGCGCTCGAACCGACGGCGACGTTGGCGACTTGCGTTCCCGACGCGTGCAGGATCGCGTAGATCGGGTCGACCTGCTGCAGCGTGAAAATCTGCCGGGTTCCGGGATACTCGCCGACGTTGAGATTGCGATTGACGACGACGCCGTCGATCGGAGAATAGATCGTCGCCTTTACGATGCTGGCGCGAATCTGATCGGCTTGGGCGAGCGCGACCTTCTGCAAGGCGAGAGCCTGCGAGACCGACGACGCCTGCAGGCCGCTCGGGTTTCCGATCGTGCCGTTCGCCGTGACGGCTTCGTTCGCGCTGCGGAGCGTCGCGACCGCCGAATCGACCGCCGCCTGATCGTTGCGCACCAGAGCGGTCTGTTGCGCGACCTGCTGCTGCGCGATGTAGCCTTTGGCCAGCAGTTGCGCGTAGCGCGAGAGGTCGAGCGAATCTTTGGCCAGCGTCTGGCGTGCCTGCGCGAGCGAGGCCTGCGCGTTGATCACCGACTGCTGCGACTGCTGGATCGTCAACTGACCCTGGTCGAGCGTGTGGGTGGCACCGGCCGAATCGCTTTGCGCTTGAGCGAGATCCGCGTCGAGTTGGGCTTTGAGGTCCGCGATGTCGAGCACCGCGATCACCTGGCCGCGGTGGACGCGGTCGCCCTCTTGGACGTCGATCCGGATCGCCGGCTCCGAGAGCGTCGACTCGATCGCGACATTTTGGAAGGGCGCGATCAGACCGGGCAGGAGCTCCTTGGGATAGATCGTTCCGGTCTGGGCGAGCGCCGTCTTGACGGTCGGCGGCGCCGGCGCCTTCGGCTTCGCCCCGCCTCCGCAGCCGGTGGCAAGGCCGGCGGCCATGATGAGGAAACCGGCCGCAAAAGCTCGGGAGAACATTGGGGTCATCGTACCCAGGAAGCGAGGTACCGTCCTTGGCGCCTCCTGGGAAAGAGTCGGTAACGCTCCCAGAACCGAAAGCTAGGCTTCAAAGGTGGAAACGATCGGTGCCCGCGTGCTCGTCGTCGACGACGAGTCCGCGATTCGCGACCTGCTCGACTACGGGCTCGGCCAAGCCGGGTTCGCGGTGCGAAGCGTCCCGGACGGGCGCGCGGCGCTCGATATCGTGCGCCAGTGGTCGCCCGAGGTCATCGTCCTCGACGTGATGCTGCCTGAGATCGACGGTTTCACGCTGTTGCCGGCGCTGCGCCGGATCACCGACGTGCCCATCGTCATGCTGAGCGCGAAGACCGAAACGGCCGAGAAAGTCGCCGGCCTCTCGCGCGGTGCGGACGATTATGTTGGTAAGCCGTTCGAGCTCGAGGAGCTGATCGCGCGGCTGCATTCGGCGCTGCGCCGGCCGCGGATGGAGATGCGCCAGACCTTCGCCTACTCCGACCTCACGGTCGATGTTGGGCGGCGGTCGGTTTTTCGCGGCAACCGCCGGGTCGAGTTGTCGACCCGCGAATTCGATCTGTTGCTCACCCTCGTACGCAACCCCGAACGCGTCTTCACGCGGTCGCAACTGCTTGATCTCGTGTGGGGCGTCGACCGCGACGTCGTCCCCAACACGGTCGAAACGTACATCTCGTACCTGCGCGCGAAGATCGACAGCGGC
>Ga0302325_10021223_pt1 | contig 13598 bp, 11 predicted proteins | sample Palsa_T0_2_FD_201948 | JGI IMG/M metagenome (GOLD analysis project Ga0302325, IMG submission 201948) | Peat permafrost microbial communities from Stordalen Mire near Abisko, Sweden - Palsa_T0_2 | ecosystem: Environmental > Terrestrial > Soil > Palsa > Peat permafrost | place: Sweden: Abisko... | reverse complement strand
GAACCGAAGGCATTTTCGCGAGCTCCTTACCGACTCTCAGGAAAGGATTGCGTCGAATATTTTGGCCGATCGTCTGCAAAAGCTCGTCAAGCTAGGGATCATCGTCAAGTCTCATGATCCCAGCCATAAGCAGAAAGTCATTTACAGTCTTACGGAAAAAGGCATCGACTTGCTTCCTCTCCTGATGGAGATGAGTGCATGGGGGCAAAAGCACGTGCAGGGATCCGGGCTGAGGGGCCTGCCTCGGTTGCTGAAAGAAGGAGGACCGAAGCTAAGGGCAGATTTTATGGCTGAACTTCGCGAGTCGCATCGCCCGCAGTCAATAGCCAAGAAAAAGGCCCGTCGGCCCCTTCGGAACCGAGCTACGACTACAACAACGTAGCGTGCATGCACCGTTCTATTTGGATCTTTCGCAACGGTGATAAATCCCTTCGCACCAGAAAATTGCTTTCAGCTTGCCCACTCAGGTAGTGGTTGATAAAGGACGTTGAACTTTCGCATTGCGCCGCGACGCCGTCCTGACCCTGCGTCCAGCTCCGCCAAGTTGGGCTTCGGGCGGATGACGCGCCACGCGTAGAAAGGCCGTTGCTCAGACCCCGAACGGGATTAGGAACGACAAACGCTATGACTCTATCTGGAGTGACCCGGCGGGGAAAGGCTGGCGGCGCGACGAGATTTTGAGCGCCGGGTCACTTCGGATAGAGACGTTTGAAGGAAGCCGCCCGCGTTTGTGGCGGACGCGGGGAGCCATGGGTATTCAATCGCTTTCAGGTCGGTGAGCGCACATTCGGAGAGCTGTTTTGTGATTGTCGAGGACGCCGGGATACACCTCAAACAGGCGTGCCGAAGCAAGCGAGGGATTCGCCAATGGATGGCTGCTATGACGTGTCACAGAAGCTTTCGCGGCAGCCGATCTCCGATGGATCTCTTGGGCGGTCAGCTTCTCGGTCAAGGCCATTGCGCCGGCGTGTGCCCAGCGGTCCTCACGGCCGCTTTTGGCAGCCAAAACCGGCTAAAGGGGTGCCGTTTTATCCCGGCGCTAACAGACAATCGCCGGTCCCGTTGTCCCGCCATGAAGCTGCCCGCTCTGCGTGTGCGTATCCAGTCCAGCTTGGGGAGAAGTGCCGCCGTGACATTTCGCGCAGCGAGCCTCAAGGATCGGAAGAATCTGTCGTTCAAATGTAAGAGCGGCCGTAACGGAAAGAGATGTTCGCTCCTGGGCCAGTGCGAGGGCAGATCCGAAGCAGATCAGAGCGATTGCTATTCGGGGAGGGGCGCTCCACTGAACGGACAGCACATTCATTTCGTGATTCTCTCAGGATCCCATTTCGGAAGCGAGATTGTCCAGAAGTACTATTTGTTTCAAGCGTTTGCGCAGCAACCATAGTATCACGGAAATTCGATGATAGAGCATAAAGCACAATGAAGAATTCCATAGCGATCGGGAACAAGCGGCAGAAATCCGTTATAATCGTTGCGGATAGCATGCTCAACAGATTCCTCTTCGGGATAGCAGTTACCTGTGGGCTCGCAGTCTTCCTCGCCGCTGAAACACCGCCGAAGCACCCCGAAGTGCCCGCGCGCTCGATCGACCGGCTAGACAAACTGACGGCTGAAATTGCACCCAAAACGGCGCGCGCAACTACCCAGCCTGTCGCGGTCCGCAACTTCGTCGACGACTTCATTTTTTCAAAAATGGAGCATGACGGTATTCCGCATGCCGGGCTGACCACCGACTCGGAGTTTCTGCGTCGCGTTCATCTCGATTTGACCGGCCGGCTTCCGGACCCCGCCGCTGTACGCAAATTTCTGGCGGATGCCGATCCTGCGAAGCGCGAAAAAATCATCGACGCGCTGCTGGCTACGCCTATCGAGGGGAAGATCGACAAGCCGGAGACTCCATTTCTCGATAAGTGGACTTATTTTTTTGGCGACCTGTTCCGCAATTCCGCAGCCGAACTGGGGGCGCGCGGAAGAAATAATCTGCGCGACTACATCTATGGCGCTCTGCTGCTGAATGTACCGTACAACGAAGTGGTGCGTGAGCTTTTGACGGCTCGTACGCGCGATAACTTCGTCGACAGCACAGCCAACTTCCTGTTGCGCGATCACGTGGACGATTTCAACGACGTCTATGTAAACCAGACGGATTCCTACGACGAGATAGCCATCAGCACCGGCAGATATTTTCTGGGCATAAATCTGGAATGCATCTCGTGCCATGACGGTCAGGGCCATCTCGAGAAAATAAACCTCTGGCTCAGCCATGTGCATCGCCCGCAACTATGGCGGCAGGCTGCATTTTTCAGCAAGATAATCATGGACCGGCCCTTCGGCATCGGCAACGAATACGAGCTGCTCGAAGGAAAAGGCAGCTATGACGTCTCCTCGCGAAGCGTGCGGCGGATGCCGCGTTACAAGACGGATCTGACGCCGCAGTTCTTGCTGACCAACGAAAAGCCGCGAGAGGGCGAGGCGTGGCGTGAAGCCTACGCGCGGATGATTACTGAGAATCCGCAGTTCGCCCGCGCTACGGTAAATCTAGTCTGGGCGGAAATGATGGGAGTAGGAATCGTAGACCCGCCGCTGGACTTCGATCTGGCGCGCCTCGATCCCGTCAATCCCCCGCCCGCCGGATGGACCATTCAGCCGAGTCACCCCGAACTCCTCGAAGCGCTTGCAAAAGATTTTCGCGATCATGGCTATGACCTGAGGCGGCTGATTCGTACCATCGCCGTCTCCAGCGCGTATCAGCTTTCCTCCCGTTTCGAAGGCGAGTGGAAAGCCGCGTATGCGCCCTACTTCGCGCGGCACTTCGTCAGGCGCCTGCCCGCCGAAGTGATCGCGGATGCCATCGATCAAGGCACGGAAATCTTCCCGTCCATCGCGGTCACCGACACCAATGTGAAAGTAACCTATGTATTACAGGCGAGATCATCCGAAGACCTGGGCGATAAAGACCTCGAACCATTACGCGTGCTGCTGGCCAGCTTCGGGCAGGCCGACCGTGACAAAACGGAACGCGACCTCACCGGATCCACGGTGCAGGCAGCAGCGCTTCTGAATAGCAAGTTCGTCAAAGATCGGGTCAAGATCCAGGAAAACGGGCGACTTTACAAGCTGCTCAATCACAATCCGCCGCTGAATAATCAGGAGATTATCGACGAGATGTTCCTCGCGTTTCTGGCGCGCCCGCCGCTCGCCGCCGAAGCAGCCGTCGCAATCAAGACCCTCGAAGAACACCACAATCAGGGGCTCGAAGATCTCGCCTGGACTCTCATCAATAAACCCGAGTTTCTGTATAACTTTTGACTATGCGCGATATTTCCCATGAGTTCTCTTTAACCCGCCGAAACTTCTTTCGCTCCGGCGCGCTAACGGCTTCCGGTTTCTGGCTCGCGCCCATGGTGCGCCCCATCAACGTAATCGCCAAGGAAAATGTTACGCCGCGCGGCGCAGCCGAATGCTGCATTTTCCTTTTCCTAAACGGCGGCGCCAGCCAGCTTGACTCATTCGACATTAAAGAGGGCAAGTGGACGCCCCAGGATTTCGATGTGCGCTCGGTCAAGCCCGGACTCCGCCTGCCTTACGGGCTGTTCCCCAATCTATCGGGACAGTTGGATCATCTCGCCATTGCGCGGTCGGTCGAGGCGTGGGAGAGCGCCCATTCGCGCGCGCAGTATTATCTGCAGGTCGGGCATCCCTTCAGCCCGGCGCGCCGGAATGAGATGCCGGCCCTCGGAGCGGTGATTGCATCCGAGTCTGCGTCGCGCCGGAAGTCCTCTGACTTTCTGCCTCCATTTGTCGCCATGAATTTCTCGGGCACTTCGGCTGGTCTCGTCAGGCAGGGCTGTCTGCCCTACAGCTCCGGTCCGTTGCCGATCGAGATGAAGCAGGGCACCGAATTCCTGATCGATGCGGGCGAGAAAGCGACCTTCGATCGCCGCTGGCGCTTGCGTGAAGAGCTAGAGGGTGCCTCCACGGGCACCGACCCTTCTCAGGAATTCGACAGTTTCTACAAGAGCGCGACGTCCATGATGACGGCACCTGGTCTCGCCGAATCCTTGACCCTACCGGAAGCAGACCGCGTCCGCTACGGCAGTTCCACACTCGGCGATTCCTGCGTGCTCGCGCGCAATCTGGTTCGTGCTGATGCCGGCACGCGCTTTATCTCCATCTCGCACAACGGCTGGGACCTACATGCCGGCATGTATGACACGAAGAACAAGCGCAATCATTATGGGCTTTGCCGCGAGCTCGATACCGCGTTTGCGGCGCTGCTCGGGGACCTCTCCAAGACGCGCGCGAAGGACGGCAAAACGCTGATCGAGAAAACGTTCATCGTCTGTATGGGTGAGTTTGGCCGCACCGGCGGCGATCTCACCGTCAACAAGGGCCGCGATCACAATCGGTCGGCGTTCTCGGCTGTTTTCGCCGGCGCTGGCGTCAAGGGCGGCCGCGCTTTCGGAGTCACCGACAGCGATGGCGTAAAGGTTCTGCAGTCGGAGTGGAATGAGAAACGCTCCATCTATCCTGAGGACGTCATCGTCACCATTTACTCGCTCCTCGGCATTGACTGGACGAAGAAAATCACCAACACGCCGTCAGGGCGTGCGTTCGAATATATCGAACAGCAGTCCGGCACCGACTTCGTGCACTTCCGCGAACTATCCAACCTGTTTGCCTGAAATCTACGCGATGACTTTATCGACGACCCGGCCCGAAACGTCTGTCAGCCGGAAGTCGCGGCCCTGGAACTTGAATGTCAACCGGGTGTGGTCGAGTCCGAGTAGCCGCAACATGGTCGCGTGAAGATCATGGATGTCCATTCGGTCGCCCACTGGCGAGAAGCCAAATTCATCGGTCTCGCCGATGGTCTGTCCAGGCCGCACGCCCCCGCCTGCCATACACAGGGTAAACGCATCGATGTGATGATTCCGGCCGGCCTTTCCGGAATCTCGGATCTCGCCCATTGGAGTGCGACCGAACTCGCCGCCCCACACTACGAGTGTATGGTCCAAAAGACCACGTTGCTTCAGATCTCTGATCAGCGCGGCGGTGGGTTGGTCAACTTCGCGAGTAACCTGATCGAGCGGCTGGCCGAGGTCCGCGTGATGGTCCCAATCGGTGTGATAAAGCTGTACGAAACGCACCCCGCGCTCTACTAATCGGCGTGCCAGCAGGCAGTTGTTTGCGTAACTCGCCTTTCCCGGCTCGGCCCCGTACATCTCCAGCGTCTCTTTGGACTCTTTCCCGAAATCTATCAGCTCCGGACCGCTGGTTTGCATCTTGTACGCCATCTCATACGACGCGATGCGGGTGGCGATCTCGGAGTCACCGGATTGTGTCATCTCCGAACGGTTAAGGTCGCGAATTACCTGAATCGTTTCCTGTTGCGCTTCACGCGAAATACCTAAGGGACTCGAGAGATCCAGAATCGGGTCGCCACCCGAACGGAGAGGGACACCCTGATAGGCGCTTGGAAGGAATCCGCCGGACCACAAAGCTGCGCCTCCGCGGGGACCCCGCGGTCCGGACTGCAGCACCACGAAACCCGGGAGGTTGTCGGATTCGCTCCCGATCCCGTAAGTGATCCAGGAACCCATGCTGGGACGGCCAAACCGTGTTGAGCCGGTGTTCACAAAACACTTTGCGGGTCCATGATTGAAGTTCTCGGTGGAGACGCCCTTCAGAAATGCAATCTCGTCCGATACGCCCGCCATATGCGGCAGTAAGTCCGATACCCAGGCTCCGCTTTGGCCGTATTGCTTGAAGGTATGGCTGGTTCCGAGCAGCTTAGGCTTATCCTTCGTGAAAGAGTCCATGAAGGCGAAGCGCTTGCCCGTCATCAATGAATCGGGAACTACCTGGTTGTTGTACTTTTGCAGCATGGGCTTGAAGTCGAAAAGCTCGAACTGGCTGGGTCCGCCCGCCATGAAAAGATAGATAACGCTCTTGGCTTTGGCCGGAAAGTGTCCGGGCTTCACGTGCATGGGATTGGTGGGGCTCGCTTCTGCGAAGAGGCCCTCCCTCTGCAGCAGCGACAGAAGCGCAAGCTTTCCCACACCGACGCCACAACGGCTGAAAAAGTGCCGGCGCGTTTCGAATTGCAGCAAACGGTCTTCCCGGTCCATATCTTACTCCCGTGTTAGGAAATCGTCGAGGTTCAGCAGCACTCGGGCGACACCGGTCCAGGCCGCTTCGAGCGTGAGATCGGCAGGGAGCATCGCCGCCAGTTTGGGCGGGGGAGGATTTATCGGAATACCATCCGGCCCGAACTTCCCACCGGTGTAAATCAACTCCGTCGCGCGTGCCGGCTTCGTTTTGTATTCGCTCCACTGCTGGATCAGAAACCGTTCGAGCCGGTCTTCCTCATCCGGCCTCGGCGCGCGCCCTATGGTCAGCATGCAGGCGTAGCGGATACGCGCTTTGTCGTCCGGCGGAGCTTCTTTGAGAACTCTTGCCGCTAATCCTTCGGCAAATTCCAGGAACGTCTGATCATTGAGCGTAGTCAGTGCCTGGAGCGGAGTGTTCGACCGGACGCGGCGGGTGCACGCTGAAGTCGCATCGGGCGCGTCGAAAACAACGAGACCCGGATACGCGGCTGAGCGCCGGAAGAAAGTGTACAGGCCGCGGCGATAGCGATCCGGCCCCGTTTCGGTCGGCCACTTTCCGGCCACCTGCGTTACCGACATGGCGCCGTCCGGAATGGGGGGATAAACACTCGGGCCGCCTATCGTCTCCGTGAGGAGGCCGCTAGCCGCGAGAGCAGAGTCGCGAATGATTTCCGCCTCCAGCCGTAACCGGTTCTGCCGCGCCAGTAGTTTATTGTAAGGATCGACCGCCTCGGTCTCCGGTCTCCGTTTGGACGACTGCCGGTATGTCGCGGACGTGACGATTAGCCGGTGAATCGCCTTCTGGCTCCACTGCTGCCGGATGAATTCGCTGGCGAGCCAGTCCAGCAGCTCCGGATGCGACGGCTTGGCGCCTTGCTTGCCAAAGTCATTTTCCGTTTCGACGATTCCTCTGCCGAAGTAGGTTTGCCAGATGCGATTGGCAGTGACACGGCTCGTGAGCGGATTCTGTGGATCCGTCAGCCATCTCGCGAGATCCAGCCGCGTATTGGCGCTCGTCGGCAACTGTGGCAGCACGGCCGGGATCGCAGGTTTTACGGTAATGCCCCGGCGTGTGAAGTCGCCCCCAAGTTGGACATAGGTCTCGCGCGGCTTCGGCAACTCGCGCATGACAAGCGTGGTGGTAAGCTTCGGCTCACGTCCCTGGAGATCTCGTAGGTTCTGCACGCGCTCAATCAATCCGGGATCCTTCGCGAGATCCACGTCGCCCGGATTTCGGGGACGCCCTGCCAGCTCCCTCACATAAGTAATCAGCTCTTTGCTGAGTGCTGCCCGCTGGGCATCGAACGCCTTCCTTCGCGCAATTTCTTCCGGAGCTGGCACTGCCAGGATCGGCCGGTTGAAATCATATCGTTCCGTCTCGCTCGAAATCTCGTCTACATTATTGAAATAAGCGAAAAGTTGATAAAACTCCTTCTGCGAGATCGGATCGAATTTGTGATCGTGGCATCTGGCACAACCGACCGTCAATCCTAAAAAGGCGGAGCCCGTGGTCGACACCCGATCCACAACCGCCTCCACGCGATACTGTTCGAAATCAATGCCGCCTTCATAGTTGCTGGGCGTATTGCGATGGAAGCCGGTGGCGATCAGTTGGTCGGTCGTTGGCCTAGGCAGCATGTCACCCCCGATCTGCTCAATCACAAATCGGTCGAAAGGCATATCGCGATTCAGCGCATTGATGACCCAGTCGCGGTATTTCCACATCTGGCGCGGGGCGTCGATCGTGTAACCGTCGGAATCGGCGTAGCGCGCCACGTCCAGCCAGTGACGGCCCCATCGCTCACCGTAATGCGGCGAAGCCAGCAACCGGTCGACCACGCGCTCATAGGCATCGGGACGCGTATCGGCAAGGAAGTCGCGAATCTCCTGCGGCGATGGGAGGAGACCGGTCAGATCCAGGCTGACCCTTCGCAGCAGCGTCTCCTTGGAGGCTTCGGATGCAGGCTGCAGGTGCTCTTTTTCAAGACGAGCCAGAATGAACTGGTCGATTGGATTCCGCACCCAACGCGTATTTTCCACATGCGGCGGGTCCTCTCGCTTCACCGGTTGAAACGCCCACCAGTCGGAGCCCTTCGGCCGCGCCGCTTGTGCATCGTCTTTGGGCCATATCGCTCCCAGCTCAATCCAACGGCGGATACTGGCGACCTCTTCCGGCCGCAGCGCCCGGCCCGGTGGCATTTTCAACTCGCCCGACTGTTCGATTGCACGCACAAGAAGACTTTGCTCTGGACTTCCTGGCTTGATCGCTGCTCCGCGGTTGCCACCGGCGATAATGGCGTCGCGAGTCGTCAGCGCGAGACCGCTGGATCTGGTTGTGTCGTTGTGGCACGGCTGGCAATTGGCTTTCAGGATCTGCTGGACTTCGGTTGGTTCAGATAGGGCAGGCGGTTGCGCCCACAACACGAACGCCGTATTCAGCACGAACACCACCACGAGTGTACGCAAGCAAAATCGACCGTGAGAGTCCATGACCACGCTTGTATGATTTTGACAGATTATTGGGGACTTTCGAAAATCAGTGGGGTCGCCGCCTTGCGAAGCTCTTGGGACGCGCGAAGAGCCATGGCAGCCTTCTCTGGTTGGTTCAGCCTCCGGTAGAGTACGAAAAGCTGGTAGTGCACGCTGCCATCTTTGTCTGCTGCCGCTCCCTTTTCCAGATGCCTCAAAGCCTCGTCAAGCTTTCCCTGCTCGCCGTATAGCTTCGTCCTCACGAAATTGCGCCACGGCAATCGCGACGGCCTCGGTGAAGGAGACCCTGCAGCGGGCACGGGCGCGCGCGGCAGTTCCTGGTTGGACTCACGCGTGACGAGGTCCAGAGCAGGAGCCGGCCTCCTGCAAGGAGGGCAATCTGGATGCTCCTCAGTTCATCGAGTTCCTGCAGCATCCCATCGCTGGCGCCAAGCGTCCGGTCTTCCTGATTATCGATAGCTGTCCGTTGCACAAGTAACGTGCCGTCCAGGCTTCGTCCAAGGATGCCAAAGCTGACCGGGAGGGGTCCGGCTTTTCTTCCTTCGGCCCTACCCGCAGTTACCTTTCTTGGTTGGGCGGCCGCAGCCTGATCTCTGCCGGCACGTTGTTGATCGACGCGAGAACCACTGCGGGATTGTCGAATTGAATAAATAACTGGAATCGCGCGAAGCGACCTTCACTCAGTACTGGCGCGCAGCCCTGCCCGCCATAGCCTGCCGATATTGCACAACGGGGACGCCTTGAGGCCCGTGGCGCGTTACCTTGCAACACCCAAAATCGTGCGACCCGAGAAAATCCTGTATTCTAATAGGCTGGCTGCTGTCGCTGTCGTGACTTATGACGAGAAGGTCTTTGGCGTCGTTGTTTACTCTGCCCGCCGGATGGTTTTTGCGGACGCGGCTCCAGGCGCCCCCGTCCGACGATCTGACAACCATAGAGAGCGATCGCACAGTTGCACCCTACTTTTCCAGCTCGCCGGGATCCCGTGCTTTCACCGATGTACGCGGACCTGGAGGGATTCCCTCCGATTCTCCGCATGACTTCGACGCGCGATCACTGTCGGAGCGGCACCGTCGATTTTCATCGGGCACTGTTGCGGGCGTAGACGCGCGCTTGATGGTCTTCGATGCCATGCCGCACGCCTTCGTTCGACCGGCCCGAATCCAGGGAAGCGCTGGAAGCGCAGGCGGACTTCTCGATTGTCACCTGGGTTGACCGAAAGGAACGAGTGGTAAAGATCCCATGATACAAACCATAGAAACGATGCTGACCAATTTCGAGTGCGGCAAACTGACCCGCCGGCAACTTGTTCTTTCCCTTGCGACATTGGCGGCCGCCGCACAGCCGCCGCAGCAGGAGAAAAGCTGTCGCGCCGTAAGCATAAACCACATCACGGTTAAAGTTCCCGACCTTCAACGCACCTCGAACTTCTATCAGGAATTCTTCGATATGCCGCTCAAGCAACATTCCGCGAGAACCCATATCTTGGGAGTCGGCGACTGCTTCTTTGGCATTGAGCAAGGCGACGGTGAGGCCGCCAGAGTGGATCACTACGACTTCGGAATTGCGCCGTTCGACGCTGACGACGTGCGCGCAAAACTGAGGAAGCTGAACTTGAAATTGGACAGTACCAATTCGAAAGAATCGTTCAAATTTTATGATCCGGACGGTTTCCATGTTCAAGTGAACGCGCCGGACTACGTCGGCCACGTGAGCTGACAAGAGTGGGCGTTAGCGCATCGTGTCCGCTCGGCCCGGAGGCGTGGGAGCGGATTCGGTCTTGATCGATCCACACATTTTCCGACGGGCCGCAGGGATCTTCGGGGTGCTGGCGCTTCGGGCCATCGGCAAGTCTACCGTAGCGTTTCCACCGCGACCAGCTCTTCGAAGAGCGCCGCGAAGAGGGCCACGCGGAACGAGCACAAATTCGTGGAGGGCCGGTCTGTCCGTTCGCGGCGAATTCCAGCGGTTTACGAGTGGCGCGTGACGCGGGCGGAATCGCGCGGCGGTCAAACTGTGCAGCGATGCTATGCCCAGCCGAGGTCCTTCAGCGCCAGACCGGCATTCCATATTTTGGTCATATGCGCGATCTTGTCACCCTCGAATTGCATCACGTAGACATAATCCGTGGCGATTCGCCGGCCGGTCGGAGGAACAGGGCCGCCCTGGCCGGTATGGGTCCCATAAAATATGCCATACGCGGCAACGTTGTCTCGGGCGATGTCCGTCGCGAATGATCTCACCTCGTAGTGGGCGTCCGGCAGTACGGTTAAAATTCCCTTCATCCAGTCGGTGTACTGCTCGAGCGTTTTCACGTCCAACAATGGTTCGGCTTGCGCGGAGAATGTCGCATTCGGCATGCAGTACGCGGTGCAAACCTCCCAGCCCTTGCCCGTCTCGCACGCCTCAAAGAAGGCCTCCGCCACAGTTGTGATCGATGTTGCCTTCGGTGTCATCATGGTCTCCTCTCTTGATCCAGCCTGACTCAGAGTCAGTGCTTGGGTCCTGGGAATGGAGGATACCACAAGTCTCTCGCGCCACTAGCCGCGGGAACGTAACCTCCCTTTCGGCGCTTCTGCAGCACAGGTGACGAGGCGAAGATCGCTGTTGGTTGAGAGGGAAGCCAGGCGGCGTTGCTCCTGCTGGCGCTCCGACTCCTGGCGATCAGCCGTGATGTCGGGGTCGTGAAAACCGCCGTCCCGGCGCATGTGCGAAGTATTCGGGCGACCAGGTTCTTTTATTCTGCCCGGCGGCCGCGAGCGCGGGCAGTGCCTGTGCCCATCGATGTTGGATCAGCCAGTCGTCATCAACGGGCGGCAGGTGCGGCCCGTCGGCACCGTAAATCGCTTCGCGACCGGCCTCAACCGGACGTGGCTCCAGACGTTGTTCTTCATGCGGCTTTTGTTCATCGGATTTCTCCCTGCCCAGATTCTATGCTCATTCCAGCAGTCGCCCCAGGTAGCTCTTAGTCTCTAAGAAGCCGCGGGACGTATCTGGTGGAATCGATCACGGTAAATGTTTGGACTCAGCTTGACTCTGTTCCGGAAATGGTGCCGTAGCGCTGCCGCGGACCCGAAGCCACACTGTTCTGCCACATCTTCAATCGAGAGCGTTGTGGTTTCCAGAAGGTCCTTCGCTCGCCGCACCCGCAACACTGTTATCCAGCGAAGTGGGCTCATTCCAGTCGTCTCCGCGAAGCGGCGAGATAGTGTGCGCTTACTCGTGTGCGCCTCTCCAGCAAGCTGCTCGACCGTCACTTGTGTGTGCAGCCTCGTATGCGCCCACTCCAGTAAACGTGAAAGCCAGGGATGGGCTTCTTCCCCCACAGGCTTATCAATGAACTGTGCCTGACCTCCTTCGCGATGGGGGGATACAACTGCCCTCCGAGCTACATTATTGGCCACGACTGTTCCGAAGTCCTTACGAATGATGTGAAGACAAAGGTCGATACCGGCAGCGCTGCCGGCGGAGGTAAGGATGTCCTGTTCGTCTACGTAAAGCACATCGGGCTGAATCCGAATCAGCGGAAATGCGCGAGCCATCTGGTCGATAAACTTCCAATGCGTAGTCGCGTGCCTGCCATTCAGGAGACCGGTAGCTCCGAGGACAAACGCGCCTACACAGAGTGAGACAAGACGCGCACCGCGTTCATGCGCCTCAAGCAACGCACGCATGAGCGGCTCTGGCGGTGTCGCGATTGGCTTGCGCCAACCCGGAATAATAATCGTGTCTGCCCGCCGCAGCTCACTCAAACCTCCTCGTGGCGTTATGGTGATTCCGCCCGTTGCGCGAACAGGACGGTTTTCCAATCCGCAGACCGAGAAGGAATACCAACTGTCAAGTTCTGGACGTGGTAGCCCAAACATCTCGACTACGATCCCAAACTCAAACGTGCACAGCCCGTCATAAGCCAACGCGACTACTCGGTGCTGTGCGCCGGAAGCTCTCTTTTTGTTCATGGCGATTGGCATATATTTTACGATAATCGTCTTTTAGGCCACTGGCAAGCATGACTGCCCCTGGTTGACACTTGGGTGAGAGGAGGTCTACGGAAGTAATTCCTCCTGATCGGCGGAATCCATGAGTCAGGTGCCAATCTGGTTCGAACGCAAGTTTGAGTCTTCGTTTTCCGTGGAACTGTTTCCGAATCTGTGCGCACGTCTGCGCGGCAGTCCGGCCAGGCTTGAAGAGGTGCTTCGTGGCCGTTCTCACACGATCCTGATCGGGAAAGCGCAACTAAAGTGGTCGGCTCAGGAAAACGCCGGTCACTTGCTTGACCTAGAACCTCTGTGGCTGGCGCGAGTGGGCGATTATGTGGCGGCCAGCGACCAACTCACCGTAGCGGACTTGAAGAATCGAAAAACCGACGAAGCAAACCACAATGCGCGCCCACTGGAACAGATTCTGAGTGAGTTCCGCGCTGCAAGAGAAGGACTGCTGAAGCGTGTGGACGAATTGGACGCATCACTATTTGCCCGAGCCATTCCACACCCGCGTTTGAAGACGCCGATGCGGCTCGTGGACCATTTGTATTTTGTCGCCGAACACGACGATCATCATCTCGCGCGAATATGGGAACTAGTCAGTGCAACGGAGCGAATATGGCCACAACTCAACCTGTAACCGACTGGAAGAAGGAGTGGTTCGACATTGAAGACGCTGCGTACTTGAACACCGCAAACCACGCAGCGATGCCCTGCGTTTCCCTGCGCGCGGTGCAAGCCTCTCTCGAGGCCAATAAGTTTCCCCATCACGTAGACGATTCCGCTTTCTTTGAAGTGCCAATCCGCCTTCGCGCCTCAATCGCCAGACTCATCGGCGGCGAGCCGGAAGAGATCGCGCTGACGACGGGCGCAAGCCCTGGCGTCGCGGCCGTGGCACATGGCCTGACGTGGAAGCCTGGCGACGAGATCATCACTGCCAAGGGAGAGTTCCCGCTGCAGTACGCCACCTGGAAGCCAATGGAAGAACGCGAGGGCGTGAAACTGAAAA
>Ga0302325_10021222_pt1 | contig 13598 bp, 13 predicted proteins | sample Palsa_T0_2_FD_201948 | JGI IMG/M metagenome (GOLD analysis project Ga0302325, IMG submission 201948) | Peat permafrost microbial communities from Stordalen Mire near Abisko, Sweden - Palsa_T0_2 | ecosystem: Environmental > Terrestrial > Soil > Palsa > Peat permafrost | place: Sweden: Abisko... | reverse complement strand
GGTAGGTACGGCGCGCGATTCACGCCGTTGCGGCGCGCTCGGCGTGGAGTCGGGCGGAGTGGTTTTCTTCGACAGAGGCGCGGGGAGGATGCAGGGAAGACGAATGACACGCAGCCGGCGATTCAGCTATGGACTAAAATGAAACGAGCATGACCACACCGAATTTTGTACATCTGCATTTGCACACGGATTATTCGCTGCTCGACGGTGCGTGCGACATCGCCGAGGTGCTGGATGAAACCGCCCGGCGGGGGATGCCCGCGGTGGCCGTGACGGACCACGGGAACCTGTTTGCGGCAGCCAATTTTTACCACGAAGCGACCAAACGAGGCGTAAAACCCATTATTGGGTGCGAAATGTACGTGGCTCCGGATGGACATAAAGCGAAAAGCGGCGACGTCGAACGGTCCAATCACCTGGTGCTATTGTGCGAGAACGAAGAGGGATATCGCAATCTCATTCAACTGGTGTCCACGGGATTTCTGGACGGCTTCTACTACAAGCCGCGCGTGGATCATGACCTGCTGGCAAAGCACAGCAAGGGGTTGATTGCGCTTTCGGCTTGCCTGCGAGGGGAGGTAACGGACCACGTGCTGGCCGAGCGGTTCGAGCAGGCACGCAGCTCCGCGGGGCGGCTCCAGGAAATTTTCGGCAAGGGCAATTTCTTCCTGGAAGTACAGGATCAGGATCTCGATGTGGATGAGCGAGTGAATCGCGGGATCGTGCAGCTATCGCGCGAGAGCGGCATCCCGCTGGTGGCGACGAACGACTGCCATTACTTTTCCCACGCGGATGCTCATTCGCAGGAAGTGCTGCTGTGTATCCAAACCGGGAAGACGATGGGCGATACGAACCGGATGCGCTTCGCCACGGACCAATTTTATTTCAAGACGGCTGAGGAGATGGGTGAGGTGTTCGGCGAGCTTCCCGAGGCGCTCGAACGCACCGTGGCGATTGCCGAGCGATGCAACCTGAAATTGGAGCGAGTGAAAAACCCCTTCCCGGAGTTTCGCGTGCCGGAGGGCCACAGCGCGGATAGCTATTTCGAGAAAGTGGCGCGCGAGGGATTTGCCGAACGCGTGCCGCAGCTGGAAGCAATGAGCCGTGAAGGGCGGCTGCGGATGCCGCTGGCTGCCTATGGACAGCGCTTGGGCGCCGAAATCGAAATGATCCAGCAGATGCGCTACGCGGGGTATTTCCTGATTGTGTGGGATTTCATCCGCTATGCGCGGGCGCAGGGAGTACCGGTGGGTCCGGGACGCGGCTCGGCGGCGGGAAGTCTGGTGAGCTACTCGCTACGGATTACGGACGTGGACCCGCTCCAATACGGATTGATCTTCGAACGCTTTCTGAATCCCGAACGGGTCTCAATGCCGGATATTGATATTGATTTCTGCATGCGGCGGCGCGGCGAAGTGATCGAATATGTGCGGGAGAAATATGGAAATACGAACGTGGCGCAGATCATCACGTTCGGGACCATGGCGGCCAAGGCGGCGCTGAAGGACGTGGGACGCGCGCTGGATATGCCCTACGGGGAAGTGGATCGCCTAGCGAAGATGATTCCCAACAAGCTGAATATCTCGCTGGAAGAGGCGCTGAAGGAATCGCCACAATTGGAAACCGCGCGGCAAAAAGACGAGAAGGTGAAAGAACTGGTGGAAGTGGCAATGCGGCTGGAAGGAATGGCGAGGCACGCCTCGATGCACGCCGCGGGAGTGGTGATTTCGCCGCAGCCGCTGACGGAACTGGTGCCGCTGTACAAGTCCAACCGCGACGAAATCATGACGCAGTACGACATGAATGCGCTGGCGCGGATGGGCCTGCTGAAGATGGATTTCCTGGGCCTGACTACACTCACGATTCTGCAGGATGCGGTGCAGATGATCCGGCAGAACCGCGGAGTGGATCTGGACCTTGTTCAATTGCCGCTGGATGATTCGCCGACGTACGCGCTTTTCAGCCGCGGTGACACCAGCGGGATTTTTCAGTTTGAGTCACAGGGCATGCGGGACATTTTGCAGCGTTATCAGCCGTCAAGAATTGAGGATTTGACGGCGTTGAACGCGCTTTACAGGCCGGGTCCGATTCAAGGCGGGATGATTGACGAATTCATCGCGCGCAAGCATGGACGGAAGCGCGCGGTCTATGACTTACCGGAATTAAAAGAGATTCTGGAAGAGACCTATGGAGTGATCATCTACCAGGAACACGTGATGCAGATCGCCAACCGCGTGGCGGGTTACACGCTGGGCGAGGCGGACATCCTGCGCAGCGCCATGGGAAAGAAGAAGGTCGAGGAGATGGCGGCGCAGCGGACGAAGTTCCTGACAGGGTGCGCGGCGCGAAAGGTGCCCGCGAAGAAGGCGGAGCGGCTTTTTGATTTGATGGAGGAGTTTGGAAAATACGGTTTTCCCAAGGCGCACTCGTGCGCTTATGCATTGTTGGCGTATCAGACGGCGTACCTGAAGGTGCATTACCCGGTGGAATTCATGGCCGCGTTGCTGACGGCGGAAGCCGGGAAAACGGAAAAGGTGGTGAAATATATCCACGAAGCGCGCGGCATAGGAGTGACGGTGCTGCCGCCGGACGTGCATGAAAGCGCTCTATATTTCACGCCGGTAGGGGAGAACATCCGGTTTGGGATTGCGGCCATCAAGAACGTGGGTGAGAACACCGCCAAAGCCATATTTGCCGCGCGCGAGCAGCACGGGCATTTCTTGAACATATACGATTTTTGCGAGAAGGTGGAGACGGGAACGCTGAACCGGCGGGTATTGGAAAGCCTGGTGAAAGCGGGAGCGCTGGACGCACTGCACGCGAGCCGAGCATGCCTGTGGGGCGAGCTGGACGACGCGCTGAAGAATGGGCAGAGGCGCCAGCAGGCGAAAAAGAGCGGGCAGCAGGGAATCTTCGGCGCGGCGGCGATGTCGGACGCGGTCGCGAATTATCAGCCCGAGCGCGCAGGGACGGCGGAATGGAGCGAGGAGGAGCGGCTGGCGGGCGAGTATTCCGTACTGGGATTTTACGTGACCGGGCATCCAATGGATGAGTACGTTGGACGCCTGGAAGAACTTCACGTGACGGAAATGATGGCGCTGGAAGACAAGGGCGACGGGACGGAAATTATCATCGCGGGGATTATTGTGCAGAAGCGCGCGGTGCGCACAAAGAAAGGCGCGCGCATGGGGACGTACACGCTGCAGGACCGCACGGGCATCGCGGAGTTGCTGGTCTTTCCGGAGCCGTTTGCGCGGCTGGAAGAAGTGCTGGAGCAACAAGTCCCACTGATCGTGAAGGGGCGCGTGGTGATCGAGGAGCGCGAAGGGCAGGAAACGTCGAAAGTGGCGCGCGTGCGCGTGGAAGACGCAAAGCCGTTGGAGAAAATGGCACAGCCGGCGACGCGTCTGCGGATTCAAGTTAGGCTCGGAGAGTTGGGTGCGCAGGAGTTGGACCAGCTGCAAAGACTAATGGCGGAACGGCCGGGGCGGAGTCGCGTAATCTTCGACCTGGTGCAGCCGGAAGGGGACATGGCTACGCTGGAGGCGTCCAGTGCGGTAAAAGTGGATGACGGGCTGCTGGCGGCGGTGCGCGGATTGTGCGGAGAAAAAGCAGTGACGGTGGAACAGGGCAACGCGTAGCCGAAAAAGGCGAAGATGAGGCGCAAGAAGAAAGACAAGAAGGCACTGGAAGCGCTGGAGCGGAGCACGGCGAAGTTAGGGTGCGCGGAAGCTGGGACCCTCAGCACCGAAGAGGAATTGGAGCGTTTGAAGCGCGAGGTACAGGAACTAAAACGAGAATTTTACGAGCAGCTGGGTCCGTGGCAACGGACGCAACTGGCGCGGCATCCGTTGCGGCCTTACATGCTGGATTACATCCGGCTGCTGTGCACGGATTTTTCGCCGATTCATGGCGACCGTAACTTCGCGGACGATCCGGCGATGGTCTGTGGGATGGCGCGGTTTCATGGGCGTCCGGTGATGGTGGTCGGTCAACAAAAGGGCCGGGACATGAAGCAACGCCTGGCGCGGAATTTCGGGCAGGTGAAGCCGGAAGGGTACCGGAAGGCGTTGCGCGCGATGGAGCTGGCGGCAAAGTTTTCACGTCCGATTTTGTGCTTCGTGGATACGCCCGGAGCTTATCCGGGGATTGACGCGGAAGAGCGCGGGCAGGGTGAGGCGATCGCGCGGAACCTCCGGGAGATGGCGCGGCTACCGGTGCCGATAATCGTGACGATCACGGGCGAGGGCGGCTCGGGCGGGGCGCTGGCGATTGCCGTGGGCGACCGGGTCTTTATGCTGGAGAATGCCATCTACTCGGTGATTTCACCGGAAGGATGCGCGTCCATCATGTGGCGCGACGCCACCATGGCGGAAACGGCTGCGAAAGCCATGAAGATTACCGCGCAGGACCTGCTGGGGATGAACATTATTGACGCGATTGTCGCGGAGCCGGAAGGCGGCGCGCACACGGATCATGAAGCGTCGGCGAGGATTCTGGACGCGGTCCTGGTGCAGGCGCTCGATGAAACCAGTCGGTTGAGCGTTCCGGAGTTGCTGGATCAGCGTTACAAGAAATTCCGCAATATGGGGATGTATTTTACTTCCACATTTTCGGCGCAGTGAACTTCCCCCGCGATTAAACTCAAAGGCGGTAGGGACGCCATGAATGGACTGCATGCCGCAATTGACCTCTCGTTCTTGCGAGGGCGAGAAGTCATGCAGATAACCGTTGGTATCTTTCAGGTAATTTTTACCTTTGATGAGCAGGTGAGCATCACGGTCGAGAGCGAGTTCCGATTTGGTTCCCCGAATTCCTGCTTTTGGCGGGCTGGGGAGCCGGAGGCTGCGGCTCCGGTCTTGAGGTTGCTGGGCACGCGCGTGGGACAAGTACGCAATCAGACAGACGGCACTCTTGACATGTCCTTCTCCAATGGGGACAGCTTGACGATTTTGGACAGTAGCAAAGAATTTGAGTCGTACACTATTGTGCGTCCCGGACAAACCATAGTGGTCTAGCAGATTTGTAGTGTAGCAGTGGGCATTCTGCTGTGACGAACCGCCGCGACGTTTATCCCCGAATGCTAATGGGTGGGCGATTGGACACGGCGCGGCGTACGGGGATTGCGCGGGGGAGTTGCGGAGGCTAGGCTGGGGGCAGTCCAGCGAAGCCTCGGGGTGAGCGCATGAATGGAACGTTTCGTCCGCACGAAAAACTGGTGGAAATTACGGTGCTGGGCCGGCCGTTTTTGGTGCCGGAAAAAAACACGCTGTTGCGGTGCTTCCAGTACCTGAGTCCAGGGACGATACCGTATGCGCGGTTCTGCTGGGATCAGGAATGCGAGCATTGCCGCGTGACGTTGCAGCTTCCCGACGAGGATGGCGAGCGCGAAGCGGCTAGTTGTCAATTTTTGGCAAGCGCGGGGCTGAGCGTGACGGCGCTGGCTCCCGAGTTGCAAATGTGCCTGGAGGCAAAACTGGGCGTGCGCGAGCCAAATTGCCCGGAAACAGCGGACATGTCATCCTGAGTCGGTGAGCCCCGAAAAGCCGCCGCCGAGGTGCGATTCGTGCGGGATCGCAGCCACGCAAGAGCATCTGCTACGCCGCACAACACGCCTGGAATTTGCCACGCGTTACCGTCCCATTCATATTCAAGTTTTGGTGCTGGCGTTGGCGTCGCCCGTGCGGATGGAAGATTATTTCTATAATGCCGCGATGGAGGATGCAGAGCGGTCGGGCGAGGAGCGGGAATTTGCCCTCGCGATTCTGAAGGCGGCGGGAGTTCAGCGGGATGGGCGCCCATGGAAAGAATCTCTGACTGAGTTTCAGGGGGCAGGATGGTTTCTGGCATTTTGCGCGGAATGTCCGGCGGAGGAATGGCGCGGGGAAGTCGGTACGAGCGATGAGGGGATTGCCTCGCGGTTTGCGCCGTCGCTGAGGCTGCGGATTGGCCATTCCTACAAGCCGAAACAGATTGTGATGATGAGTCCGGGGATGGAAGCATTTGGCCAAATTCTGGCAGCGGAATTCGGAGACAAAATTCACATGGAGGATGGGCCGCATTGCGCGTGGCGTGTGTGCAGGACTTAGGCCTGGGACCTCAATAAGCAAGGCAATTCACAGGAGCAACTGTGCCGAGAGGAGTCTGCAAACTGTGCTTGAAGCACGAAGAATTACAAGATAGCCACCTCCTTCCGCGGGCGGCGTACAAGAGCCTGAGAGCGCGAGCCGGAAATCCTAATCCTCTTCAATTCAGTTCGATGGGAGCGATACAAATATCGAAACAGATTACGGACTATTTGCTCTGCCGTAACTGCGAAGGCCTGTTAAATCGAGAGGGAGAGACACAAGTGCTTCCTCTGCTGGCGACGCTCGATGGGTTTCCGCTGGTGGAGCTTCTACAAACCGTCGAACCGGATTTGGCGGGGCCCGAGTGGATCCGGTACAGTTGTTCAAAGGTTCCGGAAATTCAGGTCCAGAGCCTCGTGCATTTTGCGGTAGGTGTCTTTTGGAAGGCGTCGGTCCACTGTTGGCGGACGCTGGGCAGGAAGGTTCAAATCGCGCTCGGCCCTTACGAGGAAGATGCGCGTCAGTTTCTTCTTGGGCAGCGAGCGTTTCCCGATTCATTTTCACTGACTATCTCAGCGACGCCGTTGGATTTGCCGTCTCTGGCCTGTTTTGCTCCTTTCGGAGGACGGGAAGCCAATTACCATAATTTCTTGTTCTTTATCCTTGGAATTACTTTCGTCCTGTGGACTGGGCGATCACATCCAGCCGGAGTACGGACGGATTGTCTTGTCAAAAATCCGAATCATCCGATTATCGTCTCCCCTCACGGCACACTGCTTCATGCCACGATTCTGCGGAGGGAACTTCGCAGGGCAAGAACTAAAAAGCGATAGTGCGCAACAGCGTGTGATAAGATTCACTTTTCATCGGGGAGTCCGGTAAGAGCGCGATGAGCACGCGGGTAAAATTCGCGATTGGGGTGGCCATTATTCTGGGCACGATTGGATGGCTGGGATGGGTGGGCGCGAGCCAGAGCAAGACGTATTACCACACGATTTCCGAGTTACAGACCCTAAATGGCGCGAAGAGGCATCAACGGATGCGGGTGAGCGGGAACGTTCGCACCGGCTCGATCCAGCATCGTGATGGACGCGTGGATTTTGTGCTGGAAGAGCAGGGGCAGCAATTGAACGTGAGTTACGTGGGGCGCGATCCGCTGCCGGATACGTTCAAGGACGGGGCGCAGGCTTTGGTGGAAGGGCGCGACACGGATGACGGGCGTTTCGTGGCGGAGCAGGTGCAGGCGAAGTGCGCGTCGAAATATGCAGCGGCGCAGCCCAAGCAAAGTTCACTGTCGTCCCCCGAGGAAACACCCTCGCAAACATCAGGCCAAGCGTCGCCTCAGTCCATGCAGGCGAGCGCGGGCGCACCGCGGAGCTAAGGAGCCTCCGTGGACATATTCGGCTCGTTTGCGCTTCTGCTTGCGCTGGCGGTTACGGCTTATGCGGCGGTGGCGGGCACGGCCGGAATCCTCACACGCAAACCTCTGCTGACACGCAGCGCACGGAACGCCGGAATGGCGATTTTCCCGCTGGTGACCCTCGCTGTTATCGCGCTGGAATACCTCTTCTTCACAAATAACTTCTCGATGGCCTATGTCGCGGAGCACAGCAACCGCGACCTCCCGTATTTCTATAAGTTCGCGGCGCTGTGGTCCGGGCAGGAAGGCTCGCTGCTTTTCTGGAGCTGGCTGCTTTCGATTTATTCGTTCCTGGCGCTGTGGGTGAACCGGCGGAAGCACCCGGAACTGATGCCGTACGTGGGCGTGACGCTGGCGTGCGTGCAGAGTTTCTTTCTAATCCTGAATAATTGGGTGGCCAGCCCGTTCAACGTGATTGCCGCCGCGGCCGCGCCGGGCGGAGTGATGCATCTCGTGGCGCGGGCGGACGGTACGGGGTTGAATCCGCTGCTGCAATACTGGGAGATGGTGATTCATCCGCCGCTGCTGTATCTGGGATACACAGGATTTTCGGTGCCGTTCGCGTTTGGTATGGCGGCGCTGCTGGGGCGGTATCCGGGCGAAAAGTGGATTCATATCACGCGGCGCTGGACGATGATTGCCTGGGGTTTTCTGGGTTGCGGAGTGCTGCTTGGCGCGCACTGGGCATATTCGGTGTTGGGATGGGGCGGATATTGGGGATGGGACCCAGTGGAAAATGCGGCGCTGCTGCCGTGGATTACCGGGACGGCGTTTCTGCATTCGGTGATGATGCAGGAAAAGCGCGGGATGATGCGGGTGTGGAATATCTGGCTCATCTTCGTGACGTTTCTGCTGAGCATACTGGGAACAATGCTGACCCGAAGCGGCGTGGTGAGTTCGGTGCATGCGTTTGCACAGTCGTCGATTGGGTCATGGTTCGTGGGATTTTTGATTATTTCGACGGTGTTTTGCGCGCTGGCATATTGGCGGAACAGGGATTATTTGCGGAGCGATAACCGGCTGGATGCGATGGTGTCGCGCGAATCGAGCTTCCTATTTAACAATTTAGTGCTGTTGGCGGCGTGCTTCGCAGTGCTGTGGGGGACGCTGTTCCCGGTCCTGTCGGAATGGGCGACGGGAGAAAAAATCAGCGTGGGAGCGCCGTTCTTCAACCGCGTGAACGTGCCCATCGCGCTGTTCCTGCTGTTTCTGACGGGAGTGGGGCCGTTGCTGGCGTGGCGGCGGACGTCGCTGGATAGTTTGCGGCGTAATTTTACATGGCCTGTAGTCGGTGGTGTGATTGCGGCAGTGGTGGCGTTCGTTTTCGGATTCCGTGATTTCTATTCGGCGATGTGTTTATTCCTCGGCGTGTTTGTGACGTTGACGATTGCGTCGGAGTTTTACCGCGGGGCGCGTGTGATCAGCGATAAATCGCACGGGAACATTTTTTCAGCGGCGGTGCAACTGACGAGGCGAAACACGCGGCGCTACGGGGGCTACATTGTGCACTTTGGGATGGTGCTGATTTTCATCGGCGTGGCGGGGCAGCCGTTCAATAAGGATGCGCAGAAGGACATGCCGCCGGGTTCGCAAATGGCGATCGGGCCGTACACACTGGTGTGCCAGAATTTTGATTCGGTGGAGAAGGGGAATTATCAGGCGGACCGCGCGACAATCGAGGTGCTGCGGAACGGCCGATCGGAGATGATTTTGTATCCGGAGCGGCGATTCTATCCCGCCAGCCAGGTGACGGGGACGATTGTGGCGATTCGCAGCACGCCGTTGCGTGATTTGTACGTGGTGTTCGCGGGGCGCAGCCCGGAAACGGGGCAGCCGGTGATTCACGCATATCTGAATCCGCTGGTGAAATTCATCTGGTTCGGAGGGATCATCGTGGCGCTGGGAACGCTGCTGGGGTTGATGCCGAATTCGCAAGCGGCGCCGGCGGAGCGAGCGGTGACGGCCGGGGCGCTTTTGCCGCGCGAGGCACAGGGCGCATGACGCAGATATATCCATTGGGACGCGGCATGAGGTGCACTTGCGGATTGGCCCGTCGATGGGGCGGTGCGGCTGCGTTGGTGGGCGCTCTTTTCCTGTGTGCTGTGATGAATGCGCAACAGACAGACCGCGCCCGGCAGATTGGAAAGCGGTTGATGTGCGTTTGCGGCTGCAACCAGGTGCTGACGGAATGCAACCACGTGGGCTGCACGTATTCGCACAGCATGTTGAAAGAGTTGGATGATCGCGTGGCGCAAGGGTCAACGGATGATTTGGTGGTGCAGTCGTTCGTGCAGGAATATGGCACAACCGTGGAACTGGTGCCGCCGGCGACGGGATTCAACCGCTGGATGTGGATTATGCCGGTGCTGCTGCCGCTGGCAGGCCTTTGGCTGGCACAGCGCGCGATTGTGAAGTGGCGGAAACGCGGCGCGGATGCAAGCGAGGTTGCGATGCCGGCAGAGTTGATGGAGCGAGCGCGGCGGGAATCGCGGGTGGACGGGGATGCCTAGCGTGTGGCTGGGGCTGGCGTGCGCTGCGACGTTATTCGTCACGATGGCGTTTGTTTTCTGGGTGCGGCCGCAAGCATCGGATGACACGCCGCACCGATCGAAGCTGGATGAATTGCTGGACCGGCGGGACGCAGTTTACGAAAACCTGCGTGATTTACGGTTTGAATACCGCGCGGGGAAATTTTCCGAGAAGGATTTCGAGGAGATGAAACATTCGCTGGAAGCGGAAGCCGCGGGACTGCTGGCGGAGATGGACCGGCTGACCGGAGGAGCGCCAACAGCAGCCACGCGACAAGCTGCGGCGGAAAGGACGAGCCGTTGAGGCGGCGACTGGTCCATGGGAGAGTACGGGATTTCGGCGCCGTCCGCCTGATCGCGAGGATTGCTACCGAATGGCTGATGATTGTGGGTTGGACTTCGCTGGCCGCCGCCGGAACCGTGAACGGCACTGTGAATAACGGCACGACGGGAAAGCTGGCGGCGGGCGTGGACGTGATTCTGATCCAGTTGCAGGGTGGAATGCAGCCGGTGGGCAATACGAAGGCGGACGGGCAAGGGCGATTCCACTTTGACAATCCACAACTGGGCGCGGGGCCTATGTTGATTCGCGTGCCGTACAAGGGCGTGAATTACCATCAGCCTGTACCGCCGGGGACCGATACGGTGCAGGTGCAAATCTACGAGCCGACGAAAGACACGAAAGCTTTTTCGATTGAATCGCGGTTCATTGTATTTCAGCCCAAGGACGGGATGCTGCTGGTGGGGGAAGAGTACAACATCCAAAACAAGACGCAGCCGCCGGTAACGTATTACAACCAAGGCGGGACGTTTCAGTTTGTGCTTCCGCAGGGCGCGCAGTTGGAACAGGTGTCCGCGCTGGGGCCCGGCGGGATGCCGGTGGAGCAGGGGACGATTGACCGCGGCAAGAATGTGGAGGCCATCGATTTCGCGTTCAAGCCGGGAGAGAACGGAGTTCGCGTGACGTATCAGATGCCATACTCGGGAAACCAGGCGATGGTGCAGACGGTTTCTCCTTATGCGGCGGCGCGGGTGCTGGCAGTGGTGCCGCCGACGATGAAGGTGATTAGCGAGGGATTCAAGCCGGCCGGGACGGAGCAGGGCTTTGACGTGTACGCGCGGGATGCAGTGGCGGCGAATGCGGCGCTGAGTATTTCGGTTTCAGGTGGTGCGCCTCCGCCGTCCGCGGCAGGTGCCGATAACGGCGCACACGGCGACGATGGGCAGAGCGCTGCTGCGCAGAATCCCGCTGAAGAGACTGCCAGCGTGGTTCCCAGCCGGATGGACAACGTCAAGTGGATATTGGTCGCCGGGTTGGGCGCGATATTTGCGCTGGGCGGGGCATTAGTGTGGCAGCGGTCGAACATGGAGCCGGGAATGGTTGGAGCGCCGAGTGCTGCGCCGAGGCCTGAGGGTCGAGCAGCCAGCAAACTGCCTGGAGTAGAAGCCAGTACCGCAGCGACGTCCATCGGAGCGAGTAGCGTCGCGATGCAACAGGCGGACCGCGCGGTACAGGGCAGCCTGGAGGAAATCAAAGACCGCCTGTTTCGACTCGAATTGCGCCGCCAGGCGGGGACGATTTCCGAAGAGGAGTATGACCTTCGGCGTGCGGACGCGGAAAAGATTTTGCACGATCTCCTGAGAGGATGAGCGCGCTCCTTGCCCGACGCCAAAGCGTTTTTGCCGCTGGGCCTGGTGTTTGAGGGCGTCGACAAGCGCTTCGGCAACACGTTCGCCCTGCGGCAATTGTCATTGGAGATTGCGGCGGGCGATTTCGTGGCGCTGCTGGGGCCAAACGGGGCGGGGAAGACCACGCTGCTGCGCGTGGCGGCGCTGCTGGCGGCGCCCACGGCGGGCAAGATTCGGTTTACCGGCAGGGCGGCAGATTCCTTGGAAATTAAGCGGCGCATCGGCATGGTGTCTCACAGCACTTTTCTCTACGACGATTTGACGGCGCTCGAAAACCTGAAATTTTTCGCGAAACTCTACGGCCTGGACGGAAGCTCTGAAGAGATAGACGTCGGGTTGCGGTCTGCGGGGCTGGCGGAGCGTTCGGCGAGCCTGGTACGCACGTTTTCGCGGGGGATGCGGCAGAGGTTGTCGATTGCGCGCGCGTTGCTGCCTTCGCCCACATTGCTGCTGCTGGATGAGCCAACTACCGGGCTGGATCGCGGCGGCGTAGCCTGGCTCGCTGAATTGCTAGAGGGATTGAAGTCAAGCGGGTGCACGGTGGTCGCGAGCATGCACACGCGAAGTGAATTGCTGGCGCTGGTGACACGCGCGGTGAGTCTGCGCGGTGGACGCGTGGAGGGGGACTCTGGATCGGGGGGAGATCCGGCGGTGATTCTGGCGTCCTGCACGGCGGAAGTCTAGATGAGTATAGCGCGAGCGGCCGCGATCATTCTGGGAAAAGAATTACGCACGGAACTGCGGGCGCGCGAATTGCTGAGTACGACGGTGGTCTTCGCGCTCATCGTGATTGTGCTGTTCAGCTTTGCGTTTGACCCCACGTCCGTGGAAACCAGGCGTTACGGGCCCGGGCTGCTATGGATTGCGTTTCTGTTTGCCGGATCGCTGATGCTGAACCCCACGTTCGCCAGAGAACAGGCGAACGATACGTGGAGCGCGCTGCGGGCTGCTCCGGTCCCGGCTTTCGCGATCCTGTTGGGCAAAATGCTGGCGAACCTGATTTTTCTGTTGCTGACGGAAATCGTTCTCCTACCGGTGTTCAGCGTGCTCTACAACGTTTCGCTTCAGGGAATTTTGTGGCGGCTGGCAACCGTATTGGCGCTGGGAACGGTGGGGATCGTTGCGACAGGCACCGTTTTTTCGGCAATTTCGGCGCAGGCGCGGATGCGCGAAATGCTGTTGCCACTGCTGTTGCTGCCTGTACTGGTTCCGGTGCTGATCGCGGCGGTGGAAGCCACTGTGGCGCTGATAGGGGATCAGCCGGTGCTGGACCGGACGTGGGTGACATTTCTGGCGGGATTTGATGTTGTGTTTCTGACGGCGTCATGGCTTCTGTGCGACTATCTGATGGAGGAGTGAGCAAGCGAGTTCAATGAAGTGGCGGATTGCAAGCACCATGATCGCGGCGGCGCTGGTATTCGGCGCGGGATACGCGGCGCTCTTTGTCGCGCCCGATGAAGCCACGATGCACGCGGTGATGCGGATTTTCTACATGCACCTGCCGAGCTGGATCGCAATGTTTCTGGCGCTGTCGGTGGTATTCGTCGCCAATATCGCATACCTGGCGACACGCAAGTCTAAATGGGATTTCCTCGGCGTGGCAGGGGCGGAACTTGGAGTGGTGTGCTGCACGATTGGGTTGGTGACCGGGCCGTTGTGGGCGAAGCCAGTGTGGGGAATCTGGTGGACGTGGGATGCGCGGCTGACGAGCACGTTTGTTCTTTGGCTGATGTATATCGCGTACCTGCTGCTGCGCGGATTAGTGGAAGAGCCGGGGCGGAAAGCCACGATTTCGGCAGTGTTCGGCATATTTGCGTTTCTGGATGTACCACTGGTTTACCTGTCGAACCGGTTGTGGCGGACGCAGCATCCGCAGCCGGTGATTCTGGGCGG
>Ga0302325_10021221_pt1 | contig 13598 bp, 13 predicted proteins | sample Palsa_T0_2_FD_201948 | JGI IMG/M metagenome (GOLD analysis project Ga0302325, IMG submission 201948) | Peat permafrost microbial communities from Stordalen Mire near Abisko, Sweden - Palsa_T0_2 | ecosystem: Environmental > Terrestrial > Soil > Palsa > Peat permafrost | place: Sweden: Abisko... | reverse complement strand
GCCAGCAAACCGCAGTAATCGCCGGCGGCTGTTTCTGGGGCATCCAGGCGGTTTTTCAGCATGTAAAGGGCGTGATCAGCGCGACTTCGGGTTACTCGGGCGGATCGGTCAAGAATCCCGAATATGAAGTCGTCAGCACCGGCGAGACCGGCCACGCCGAATCCGTTCAGATCGTCTACGACCCTTCGCAGATCACCTACGGGGAGTTGCTGCGGATTTTCTTCTCGGTCGCGCACGATCCCACGGAACTCAACCGCCAGGGCCCCGATGAAGGCACCCAATACCGCTCTGCGATTTTCTACAACAGTGACGAACAGAAACGCATTGCCGAGGCCTACATCGCACAACTGGACAAAGCTCAAGCGTTCCCACAGCGGATTGTGACCCAAGTAGTACCGCTGCAGGCCTTTTACAAGGCCGAAGCCTATCACCAGAACTACGCGGCACTGCATCCCAACCAGCCTTACATCGTGTTCAACGACGCGCCGAAAGTGGAGCACCTACGCCAGGAGTTTCCCGATCTCTACACCGGAAAGTAGAACTTTCTTTGCGATCTTTGCGGCTTTTACTTCGCGAACTTCGCGGTTAAAAGCTTTGGATTTTTGAGGAGGACGAAAAAATGTTCGATTCCGACACGGAAGCAAAAGGCGCAGCCCGGACGCGCCGCATGTTTATCGCCAGTGCAGCTGCGACCCTGGGCGGCTTGGTGTTGTGGTCGTGGAAAAAATCCCGGACGGTGGAAGTGGCAGCCGCGGCAGGCGTTCCGAAGGAAGTCACGATTGTTCAGTTCTCCGATTCAGGCCAGCGCCTGAAGACGGTGCGCGTCGCAAAAGTAATGAAGACCGAGGAAGAGTGGGGGAAGCAGCTTTCCTCCAACGCGTTCGACATCACTCGCCACGCCGACACGGAAATGGCCTTTTCGGGCAAATACTGGGACCTGCACGACAAAGGAATCTTCCGCTGCATCTGCTGCGACAACGCGCTGTTCAGTTCGGATACGAAATTCGATTCCGGCACCGGATGGCCCAGCTTTTGGGCGCCGCTCGCCGCCGAGAACGTAACCGAGATCCGCGACACCGCCTTCGGCATGGTGCGCACCGCTGTTTCGTGCACCCAGTGTGACGCTCACCTCGGGCACGTCTTCGACGATGGCCCCGAGCCCACGCACCTTCGCTACTGCATGAACTCCGTTTCGTTGCGTTTTGTACCGAAATCGTAGCGCGGATCAACGGGACAGCCGAGGCCGACTGTTCCTGCATGGGTTGTGCTACGCCGGCAGTTTCCACACGATCAGGCGCCGGTTACGAAGAACTTCTCGTCTGCCTTGTGGTCGGGCTTGTGGGCTTTGTTGGTGGCGGCGTCGCCGGCAACGTCTTGCACGAAATCGCGGCGGCGTTCGCCTCCTTTGTGCGTCAGCACGCGCACGCGACGCGCCGGAATGTTGCTGGGTTCCAGGGCGACGATGCGGCCGTCGCGAACCTGGATCTGCGAGCGGAACCAATCGGTTCGATACATGCGTCCGGAGGCGTAGAACGTCATGGACGCGGCGATCGGGCCCTCGAATTCGTCTCCCGTGCAGGCTAGGATGCGTTTGCCCATTTCCTGCGTCCAGGTCATGCCGCCGACCAGAGGATCGTTCAGGCGGCAGCGCTCAAAAGGCACAGCATGCGACAGCTTGCGGAGCTGCACGAGTTGCAGCAGGACCGAAGTCTTGGCCAGGTTGGTGACGATGATTTTTGCCTCGCTGGCGGAAACGCGCTCCAGCTTGAGGTGCAATTCCGGCGACCATTCGCGCTCGAACTCTTCTCGCGCCAGCTGCAAGCCTTTGTCGGTGGCCTCTACGTAGCGCAGCGTTGCCCGGGCCAGCACCACGCTGAAAAAACAGGTGACCACCGTGGCAATGATGGGGACATAGCTGAGCAGCGTGGAGAACGGGACGCGTATTGAGTTCACTAATTGCGGGTTCATAAAAGCGCTCAGCTCCTCACCGCGCTGTGGCGGCGTTTCGGTTCGGGGAGAGCGCCGCAAGCTGGTTCGTGGTGGGCAGCCACTGGCTGCGTGCGGGCGCCAAGATTCTAAAATTCTAATGATGGCAGGGTGAGCGCTCCAGATGCGTATGGTGCTGATGTCCGGGGCGGAGAGGGGCTGGCACTTTAGTAACCCGGGTTTGCGCGTGTAGGGCGGACACTCTTGTCCGCCGCTTTTGATTTTGATGTTGATTTTGTTTTTTTTGCCCGTGCCACGGATCGAAGTCAAAAGCGGCGGACAAGAGTCTCCGCCCTACACGCGCCTATTCCAGCACGCTATCGTCTAGCTTCTTGCGGCCCCAGTCGGCGGCGGCTTGCACGAAAGCCAGAACCACGGGATGCGGCTTTTTCTCGGTGGACGATAGCTGCGGCTGGAAAAGCATCGCCACGAAAAAGCGGTGCGTGGGCGATTCGATGGCGCGGATTTCACCTTGCGGGCCGCGCGCGACCACGGGAAATCCGGCTTCCATGGCGCACCATTCAAATTCTGGATTCACTTCGAAATTGCAGAAAAATTCTTCGGTCGCGGTTTCCTTGCCCTTGCCATAAAACGACTGCAGATAGGACCCGGGACGAAGGCGAATCTCGGGAATCGCGCCAGAAAGTTTGGGCGCGTCACCCTTGCGGCTGGGCACGGCGCAGGCTACAGGATAAATGACGATGTTTTTCGAGCCGGAATTGTTCTCGGCGGAATCTGCGTCCTTGAGGCCGTGCACGTTGCGCGCGAATTCGAGGAAAGCGTACTGAAACCCGCCGCAAGTGCCCAGGAACGGCCAGTCGCGGCGGCGGGCGAATTCAATTCCCTTGAGCATGCCCTCGAAGCTTTTGTAGGGACTGCCCGGCGAAGCCCACAGGCCATCGAAGCTTTCGAGAATTTTTTCAGCCTCGGGCGCGACCAGCGAAGGCGTGGGGATCCACTCCATTTCGACCGTGATGCCTAGCTTGCGTGCGGCATGCTGGATCGAATCCGTGGTCGCCGGATGCGAGCGAAATTCAGAGTTGAAGTCGCCCAGAATCCCAATGCGGGTGGCATCGCTCACTTCAATATTGTACTAGAGCGCTTTGCGGACACGTGCGCCATCAGAACGGCGTGGTTAGAAGAATGGTGCGGTAGGGATAGCGCAGTAAGAAAGGCGCAGTAGGGATGCTGTGACAAAGAAACCGAAGTGACGAGCGGCAACGATCGCGATCGCTAAAGCCAGTTAAACATGCTGAGCAGCCCGTATAGACTGAGCAGCGCCAGTGCCGGTCCACCCCAGATCATCAGGGTGCATTGCCAGCCCAGCGAGCGGGCAACTTCCTGCTGGCCCCGCCAGGAGATGAGAAATGTCTTGTTGTTCTGACCTTTCATCAGGACTACCGGCGGGTGACGTTCGAAAGCATCGGCTTGTCCCGGGATTGGGTTTGCAATGCCTGTGTTTGAAGGATTCGCTGAAATAGCAGACAAATTCGTGCGAGCAGAAGACGCCGCCGCCGGCTTTGGGGCGGTGAACGTTGGGTCCGGGCTCATGCGAACTGCAGTGCCGCCCAGTCCGGCCGCGGACCATGCCACAGGATTTGTAATGCCCGCCCTCCGCAAGGCATCGGCGACTTTTTGCTGTTGTGCGCTGTCTGCGAGTCCGGGCGACGCGGAGCCTGCCGAAAGCCGTGTCCCTTGCGGATCGGCGGCGATTGGTGTACTGGCGAGAGTGCGCGCCGCGAACCTGTTCAAGCCGTTGTCAAAGGAATTAGAAGACCCGGCGCCGAAAGAACTTGCACCGGAAGAAAACGAGAGCGAACTGCTGACCGACAGCGAAAATCTCGCCATCGGAAGTGGCGACGACAAAGAAAATCTCCGTGCGGAAACCTGATTCAGCGCATCGGGATCGGGTACCGCATCGGCCTTGACCTCGATTCCCGGATTGTCTCCCAGCGTGCCCAGAATAAACAGCGCGTTCTTGGGCTTGATGCAGCATTCCTCAATCTTGATCCTGTTGCTGGTGGCCACGCCGTGGCGAGCCAGAAAGCTGTCGACGCTCGCGGGAGTTTCGTTTCTGGAGAAGAACGAAGTGTTGAATTCCTCCTGGAAATCGCGATGCAAATCGAGGTCGGCGTCGCGCGGGTCAACCAGCACACGGCCGGTATTGTCGTCGAGGAAAAATGGCAGGTGCATGCACTCGCCCGCCACTTTCACCCATTGATTGTTCTTGCCCTCGCGTTTCCACTCCCACGCCACCGTGCGGTAGTAGTAGCAAGGCCGCCCCGTGATGGGTGCCATCATGGTGTAAGGCCCCACCGCCAGGCCACTGACTTCCACCATTCCCATGGCCGCACTGCGAATTTTCGAGAACGGAGTATCGAGGATCAGGTGCCGGCGCTGCAGCAGATAGAAACCGCGAAAAAAGAGGTAGATGCCTGTCGCGAATCCAATCACACACCAGACGATAAAGCCACCGGGGTTCGGCGCAGCCGACCATGTCAGCGAAAGCATCACAGATGGAGCCTCGAGGCGAGATACGCCGAGCCTAAGGTCAGCGTAAGGGAACGGACACTAAGTCCACAGCACAAAACGACAGGTTGAACCTTACGTTAGTAATTCACCGGACGGATTGGCACTCGACGCTAGAACTTGACCATGATATCGATGTCGATCAGATTCTCGGCCCGGCGCAAATCGGGAGTCCACAGGCTGCTGCCTTGGGATGCGCAGGCGGTTTGCGCGAGCGCTTCGTTTGCGGCCAGGGTCAGAGCCGAGTTATCCCCAAAGCCGGTGTTACCCCCGTTCATGCAAGCGTAAAATTGGGGAGATCCGTTGTTGGTATAGGGCACTCCACCTGAACCTGGCGGCGTAACTCCTCCCTTGCCCGACCAGTACGGCACGCTGGCGTGGCGAAAATCGTATTCCCAGCGGAAGGTGAGCCACTGTTTCGGCATGTAATCGTAGGTGAGGGACAAATCCCAGGCCTTGAATGGATCTCCGGGGTTCCCGGTAAAGTAGGGCGCGTTAATCGCCGCCGACGAAGCTGTCTCACCGTTGATCGGCGGCAGAAGGACCAGATAGCGTCCCGGATTGTTAATCTGGCCGCCGCCAATCGTCAATCCGTACGTATCTTTCTTAAACCAGGTGCGGTCGTAAAGCATCCAGCCGACAAAGCTTTGCTTAGGATCGATCCCCCCCTGCGGGAAATTGGCACTCACTGGCCCAAGCCGGTCCTTCTTGTTCCCGAAGCAGCTCACGCCCGCCAAGGTGGCCGTGCTGGGGCCGAATTCGCAACCTAAATCGCCGGTGAAGGAGAAGGCCATCTTGTCGAGGAACTGTCCCGGTCGGTCGAAATATTTGATCTCGATACTGTTGTCGGTGTGGATGCGGCCGCGATTCGGGATGTACAGATCGTCATGGCCCAGGCCGTAGTTGTTGGAAAGGATGTTCATCCAGGGTCGCGGAGTCCACTTGATCTGCCCGCCCAGGCCTTTCCTTGAATTGGACGAACCGTACGATTGCCATCCATTGATGAACCAGGGCTCAATCTTCAAATGGGCGGTCGGGAAGATTTGCACGCGCAGGCCCTCGAAAAACCAGGGCGTGTTGGAAGAAACGTAGGAGGGCTGGTAGGCCCAATTATCAAAATTGTAGTAACTGAAGAGGCCAACATAGGACATGAAAATTCCCGCGTCAATGTTGATCCCGTTCCACACGTTGAGGTGGTAACCGCCGTAGGCCTCCGAGAGATAACGGTCCGCATCGGCGATGTTCCATTGCCCCTTGGAGTAGCTGGGGTCATTGCGGATGGTCGCCGTGGAATACATGCCGAACTGCGTCATGAACCGGGCGCGAACGTTGTCGAGGTGAAAGTCGCCGCCGAGGCCGAGCTGCTCCAGTTGGATTTCGTTAGCGCGAAACAACTCGCTAGATCCACCGATCGAATCGTCGATGGGTTTGTTGAAATCGTAATTGTAGGTGACGTCGGCCCGGATTTCGGGGGTGAAGAACTTCGTATCGAAAGCCGTGTCTTTGTTGCGCGGGTTGCCGTTCAGCCAAGTCCAGTCCCAATCGGAGAAGGGCGCAATCTTCTCCGTTTTTGCGGGAGCCGGGGCAGAGTCCGCGGGTGTTTGCACCGTCGCAACGGCAGGACTCGCAGGTGTTATAGCCGGAACCGCTGCAGGCACCACGGAAACCGCCGCGGGTTGCGCGGGCTCTGGCGACGAGGGCCCTGGTTGTGTGGCCGCCGTCCGGCTCTTCAGTTCCAATTCCAGTTGTTCGATGCGCGCTTTCATAGCGGCCAGCTCTTTCGCAATATCGCGTGCCATGTCGGGATCGGGCGCGGTCGTAGCCGCCGGTTTGGCGTCGGCAGGCGGGGTACTCTTCGTGGTGCTCGAGTCAGATCCTCCCGGCAACGGCTCATGCAGGGCTGCCACTCTCGCCGGAGCATCCGGCGGAGCCTGAGTCTGCGCGCAACTCCGCGGGCCCAGACTGACGGCCAGACTCAAGACAAGCACGGAGGGGAACGTTGAAATCGCTACTGCCTTGCACGATAGAGTTTTCGTCACTTTCAAGTTAAATCCTTTCCGGTTCGAAATCCGGTTCTCTTCTTCGGAGCGAATGGTCATGCATTCCAACCAAGTGGCCACTCGGCTTCTGTCGCGTTTTCTGGGTTAATCACTATTACCTGCGAAAATACATAAAAATCGCGTAAAAGGTTCATAAAGAGCGCGTAAACACATGGATTAGGATTACCCCCGAAAGGCTGCGCCGATAATGAGGTGCCCAGTGTTTTCGGCGGATCTTGCAAATCGGAATCCACGGAGCGTGGCTATCTCTGGTAAAGAAGTCCTGGAGATTCCAATGGAGTGTGTAATTGGGAATGAACCTGAGAAGGAAACTGAGAACTGGAAACTGGAAACTGGAAACTACTTCCCCTACCCGCCCGCCTTTAACTCGGTGAGAACCTGCTTAGCGATCTCCTTCAGAGTTTCGAAAACGCCGACGCCCTGAAAGGCTATCGCTTCCACGACCGCTTCGTTCTTCTTGCGCAGTTCGGTGCACAGCAAATCTACGGGCAGAATGTTGGGCAGGTCGCGCTTATTGAGTTGCAGGACGTAAGGAATCTTGTTGAAGTCGTAGCCGTGCTCTTTCAAATTGGACATCAGGTTGTCGAGCGCCTCGACGTTGGCGTCCATGCGCTGCTCCTGCGAGTCGGCGACGAAGACAATGCCATCCACGCCCCGCAGAATGAGCTTTCGGCTGGCGTCATAAAACACCTGCCCCGGCACGGTGTAAAGATGGATGCGGGTCTTGAAGCCGCGCACATTTCCCAGGTCGAGCGGCAGAAAGTCGAAGAACAACGTACGCTCGGTTTCGGTGGCGAGCGAGATCATCTTGCCCTTCTGCTGGTCCGCGGTCTTCTGATAAATCACCTGCAGGTTCGTCGTCTTACCGCCCAATCCGGCGCCGTAATACACGATCTTGCAGTTGATCTCGCGGGCTGCGAAGTTGATGAAACTCAAAGGCTTCCTCGAATAAACGCGCGGCGGCACACTGCTGCAATCGCTTCCGCGCACAATTGTCCCTGTGGGGGGCCTGCAGGTTTTATATCACACGCCCTCTATCACTTGCAGGTTACTCCTGTGACCCCCGTGTAGCCCATTGGTGGTATTTGGGCACAGGCTCTACAATGGGAATGATGCCTAACCACTCGACATTCGCTCCCCGACCGCTGCTGCTCGCCGCCATCTTAGCTGGCAGTATTCTTGCTTTCTTCCCACAAACTAAGGCTTTCGCACAAACCTCGACACAATCTCAACCCAGCCAGCCGGCCACCACCCCGGCCCCGGCGAAACCGGCTTCGGCCACTACTCCCAAAACGGGAACTGCCAAGACGGCAACCGCCGCCGCGCCCCTTGTGCTCAAGACTGCCAAGCAGAAGCGGAGCTACGCTATCGGTGCCGACATCGGGAAAAAGGTGGGCGGCCAGCTTAAGGCCCAGTCCGTGGAGCTTGATCCCGCATTGGTCGCGCGCGGCATCCGGGACGCCCTTTCCGGCGCCAAGCCAGCCATGACCGACGAGGAAGTTCGCGCCACTCTCACCGAACTGCGCACTCAGCTGCAACAGAAACAAGCTGCCGTCGCTCAGGAAGCGGGCGCAAAGAGCAGGCAGGAAGGCGAAACCTTCCTGGCCGCCAACAAGGGTAAAGAGGGCGTCGTCACACTTCCAAGCGGGCTGCAGTACAAAATCCTCAAGACGGGCGATGGCAAGAAGCCTCTGGCCACCGATACCGTGCAGTGCAACTACCGCGGAACGCTCATTGACGGCACCGAGTTTGACAGCTCCGCCAAGCACGGCGGCGTTCCTGCCACGTTTCCCGTCAATGGCGTGATCAAGGGCTGGACCGAGGCGTTGCAGCTGATGCCGGTGGGATCGAAATGGCAACTCTTCATCCCTTCTGATTTGGCCTACGGCGACCGCGGCGCCGGGGGCAGCATTGGACCGGGCTCGACCTTGATCTTCGAAGTGGAGCTGGTATCCATACAGGAGAAGGCGGAAGCGAAACCTGAGCCGATCGGGAATCCGGACGTAAAGCCGTAGGCGAGCGGCGCCGCCGTCTCGGCGGCGCCACGCCGTTCCTATTGGGACCGGGGCTGGGCCGCCGGACAAACTCGGTCTCGCGCGTAAATCTTCAGTCCTGGATGGTCGATCTTGACTTCCAGGTCGTTGCATTTTTCGCTGACCGTGGCGCGCGTCAAATAGCCCAGCGTGTACTGGTTGCGCACGTCGGAAGTGATATCCGCGTAGGCATTTTCGATGGTGCTGCGGGAGAACCCGGTGTAGACCTGTCCGCCTCCCGAGGCCGCCGTGTATTTTGGCAGCAGATCGCTGTAGCCTTGCAGCGGAAGGTGGAACTTCTCGAGCTTGTTGTAGCCGGGGATGGCAGAGCCTTCCACAACCGCTGCCTTCACCTGGATGCCCTGGGCGAGCAGCACTCTCAGAACGTCTCGGAAGCTGGCCTGGCTCCCCATTTCGCGGCCGTCGCTGATCACGAAGATCACCTTGCGGCGCGTGCGCTCGCGTTTGCTCAGGTCGAGCGCCGCGCGCAAAATGGCATCATTCAGAACGTGCGCTTCCCGCGGAGGCGTATTCACCGGCACGGACGGACTCCCAACCGGAATTCCGTTCACGATCGGTCCCGAGGCCATCGGTCCAGTCAGCACCGCGACTCCGTTCTCGTGCCCCGTTTCCGTTTTCATCTGGTTCAGCACCGCGGTCAACCTTGGTCCGGTTCCCTGGTAGTCGCTGACCTGGCTGACCGTGCTGCTGTAGGTGTAGAGCGCGACTTCGTCGTAGGCGCTGAAAGCTTCCACCAGGGCGGAAAAGGTCTGGTTTATCTTCTGGACCGCGACATCGGGCATTCCGGTATCGAGCACGACGGCCACGGAGAGTTCGAACGGGTCGGTGGTAAAGTAGCTCAGTTTCTGTGGCTTGCCGTTCTCCAGCACGGTGAAGTCCGCGGGGCGCAGTCCATCCACGCGGCGCCCTTCCTTGTCTTTCACCATCACCGGAATTTGCACGGAGTTTACGTGAACCATGAACGTGAGCAAATCAGCCTTGGAGCTCGGCTGGGTTGTGGACACACCTGCGGTGCTGCCCGGGGGCAGGGTTTCGACCGGCGGCATGTGCGGAGGGGGCTGGGCTTCTGCGCCGGCCTCGCCGAAATCGTCCGGCTTGTGAGCCTGCGCGGGAGCCTTATCGCCTGTTTTGTCGGCGTCTGGCGTGGTCGCCGGGGGCTTATCCAGCCGCTCCGGCGGAGGCGGCGTCGGAGGCTGCACGACCGACGGGGCATCTGGAATGTCCTGCGACTGCGCCGGCTTCTGCGCGTCCGCCGGCGCCGATTGGCTTCCGGACTGCGTCTGCGCCGCCAGAATTTGAGCCCCGGCCACGGTCAGAGCCATTCCGGCCAGACCTGCAAACAGGAGCTTCCGCCAACCCTTGTTTTCGCCCAATTTCCTGCTGACAGACTCCATTTGACCTCTCGCCTTGACGCCTCGCTCAGTCTAAACGTCCGGACCAGCAATTCGGCACCATCTAGGATGCCTGTGCCGGCCGATTTGGTGCATCTAACTAGATTAGAGCCTACAAAATCAGACCCTACAACATTCCACCCTACAAGATTAGACTATCTGGAGAAGTGTTGCATGCCATCTGACCATGTGCAATCTGATCATATCCAAACCGACCCTGCGCTAAAGGTATCGCAAAGAGAACCTCGAATGCTCAAGATTCCAGCAGTGCGCCTCCAGCCCGCGGTTACTGTCCTCGCCTGCCTATGCCTGATGCTCGCACCGTGCTTCGCCCAGCAGGCCACGGCTCCGCCAAAGCCCGACAATGCGTCCCTGGCCAAGCCGGATGCCCAGACAGCCCAGACCCAGGCTGGCCAGACCCAGACTGGTGACGACCAGAAGCCGCAGGAGACGTTGAAGGTCAACGTCAATGTCGTGCAGCTCTTCTTCAACGTTAAAGACAAGAAGGGCGTGCTCATCCCCAACCTGAACAAGGACGATTTCTCGATCGCCGAAGACGGCAGGCCGCAGACCATTAAGTACTTCACTGCGGAATCGAATTTGCCGCTCACGCTTGGAATCCTCATCGATTCCAGCGGCAGCCAGCAGCGCGTCCTCGACATGGAGAAAGAAGTCGGCGGGGCATTCCTGAAACAGATTTTGCGCAACAACGACGAAGCCTTCGTCATCGGCTTCGATGTGGATGTGGACCTGTTGCAGGATTTCACCAACGATGTGCACCGGCTGCAGGCGGCCCTCAACAAAACCAAGATCAACATTGGCGGAGGAAATCTTGGACCTCCCGGGATCGGCGGCGGGCCCATCCCGACCAGCAACCCGCGCGGCACGCTGCTCTATGATGCGGTCTATCTCTCCGGCCACGACATGCTGGCCAAAGAGACTGGGCGCAAGGCGATGATCCTGCTCACCGATGGCGAAGATCAAGGCAGCCAACTCCCCATCAAGGGAGCAATTGAAGCCGCGCAGAAATCGGATTCCATCGTCTACGTCCTGCTCTGCGCCGACCGCGGGTTCTACGGCTCGGCCGGCATGGGTTACAGCGGCGAAGGCGAAATGAAAAAACTCACCGAGCAAACCGGGGGCCGGCTGATCAACGTTGGCAACAACTTCCAAAAGCTGAGGGACGCTTTCGACCAGATCGCCGCCGAACTGCGCAGCCAGTACAACATCGGCTACACTCCCGACAACACCAAGCTTGACGGCAGCTACCGCAAGCTTGAGATCAAGAGCAAGCAAAACTACAAGATTCAGGCGCGTGCGGGATACTACGCCGGCCACACGCAGGACTAGGTTCGTCCTTCGTGTGAGTTCGTGGTCAACGGCTCGTAGAAGTTGCGGAAAACTCCGATCGCGTTTGGGAAGGGCACGAGTTTACTCGTGCCGTTACGTCGTTGAGAATATGTCCGCGCTTCAGCGCCTGAGGTACGCGTTCTCTCTTGCGACAAAGTTTTCCGCAGCCTCTCTCTTGCGTTCTACTCCACGGCTTCATCCCAGCGCACGGTTCTCTTTTCGCGGCTGCTCTTGTGCGCCAGCAGCACAGCCCGCATTGCCTGCAGCGACTGCTGCGGCGTTACTTCCAGAGGGACGCCTTTCTCGATTGCATCGCGCACGTTGGCGTAGAAGTTGCGATAGTCGCCGCGCTCAGTCGGCACGCGGCGGCTGGCCGCTCCGACTACGCTGAGAGTCCCCCAGAGTTCTTCCGGGTCGACGCCCCAGTCGGGACCCCAGTCCTTGCCCTTGGGAAATTTTCCCAGTCGCAGCGGCTCTTCCTGCGGATCCATGCCATATTTCACGAACGTGCCTTTGGTTCCATGTAGCAGGTAGTGCGCGGTGGGAGCGAACGCAATAATGCGCCCGCGCAGCAGGGCACGTGTCCGTGGATATTCCAAGAACACGTCAAACGCGTCGTCCACCACAGACGTTGGCCGCTGACGGATCGCCCAGCCCGTTACGGCCTGTGGTTCTCCGAATAAGACCAGCGCCTGATCGATCAAGTGCGGGCCCAGATCGAACAAAACGCCGGCGCCCGGCTGGTCCGCGCGTTCGCGCCACGCGCCGGGCTTGGCCTCCAGACGAAACCGGTCGAAGCGCGACTCGAACTCGACAACCTCACCCAGCGCTCCCGAGGCGACGAGTTTCTGCACCGTGTGAAAATCTCCGTCATACCGGCGGTCGTGATACACGTTGATCAGCCGCCCGCTCTCCGCAGCCAGCCGCACCAGTTCCTCGGATTCTTTCATCGTGGGCGCGAATGGCTTGTCCACGACCACATCGCGCCCCGCCAGCAGGCAGGCCTTGGCCAGATCGAAATGCGAATCGTTGGGAGTCGCCACCACTACCAGGCGGATGCTCTCGTCAGAGAGCAGTTCCTCCAGCGTTCGCGCTACGCGAGCCTGCGGATATAGTTCGCGCGCCAGCGATCCCCGGCGCTCGAGAATGCAAGCCAGTTCCATGCCGGCTACGCCCTCGATCACGGGCGCGTGGAACGCCTGCCCCGCCAGTCCAAAGCCGATCAGTCCCACTCGTACCATGATGTTTCCTTCTTGATGACGGTCTGATTTGTGAAAGTCTGATGCAAGACTGTGCGGTTCAAGACAGTACAGTCTGAGGCGCAGTGAGGAATTCTAAGGCATGAGGCTGAATTTTGACGATCCGATTTTGACGATTCAAAGAGAAGGGAAGTGCAGTTTTTCCAGGCAACGAGCAGTCGAAAGGTTCGCGCTAGTCGTTCTTGACGCCCAGGCGCTTCGCCATCTCCGCGTAGAGAAAGCCCTTGCCAGCACGGTAGGGTTGCACCCATTCGCCGTCAATCACAAACTGCGGAATAGCCTGTTTGCCGGTGCGTTTCACGATTTCTTCGATCGCGCCCGGCGTGGTCGCGACGTCAATCTCTTTATAGGCAACGTTGTGCTTGGCCAGAAAGCGCTTGGCTTCGCGGCAATCCGGACACGTAGCAGAGGAATAAACGATCAGTTCCATAATTTTCAACGCGGCCCGTTTCCCGTAGAGATGAGACGCAGCTTGCTACGTCTCGCACCTGCACATTCTAATCTTATACCCGCTCCAGCTGCGGCAGGGTGCGCTCGTTCACCACATTCCCGGTATTCAGCGTGGAAGCCGGCTCAAACAGCAGAATCCAGCACTCCTCCGGCGCCACGGGACGATGCTCCACTCCGCGCGGCACCACGATAAATTCGCCTTCTTCGATCCATTCGTGCCGCTCGCGCAAATCGGCGTCACGAAATTCCATGCGAAAGCGGCCTTTCACCACCAGAAACAATTCGTCTTCGTTCTCATGATGATGAAACACGAATTCACCCTTGAGCTTATCGAACTTCACGTGCTGCCCGTTGAGTTCGGCGGCGATGTAAGGCTTCCAGTATTCGGAAATACTGGAGAATTTTTCGGCGATATTGATTTTGTTCATCATCACTCCGAAGATTTACTTATTCATCGCTCACGAATTCGTTTCAAAGCCGGCGCTAGTTGCGGAACGGCCTGGATTAAATCTGGATCAA
>Ga0302325_10021220_pt1 | contig 13598 bp, 15 predicted proteins | sample Palsa_T0_2_FD_201948 | JGI IMG/M metagenome (GOLD analysis project Ga0302325, IMG submission 201948) | Peat permafrost microbial communities from Stordalen Mire near Abisko, Sweden - Palsa_T0_2 | ecosystem: Environmental > Terrestrial > Soil > Palsa > Peat permafrost | place: Sweden: Abisko... | reverse complement strand
GTGCCACAACGACTTTACTCCACAGTACACGTGCACACCGCGGTCTCGCCAAGGCTGAGGCTGACAAGATCCATGAAGTATAGTAAGTCTCACCGTAAGCAACCGGAACCCGCCAAATCAATTTCCCGCGGCCAGCCCGTAACCGTGCCTCTCGTACATCGGAAATGATGACCCCAGTTCCCTATTCAGCTCCCCGCAAGAAGCTCTGACCGCAAGAACTCCGCAAATCCCGTTTCGATAGAGGCCGAGAACGCAGCAAAGAAGGACATTGCGCTAGAGTGAGATGGGGGACAGTGGTGTATCTCAGACGAAACATCCAACTTTCGAATCCCATTGACAGACAGTAATTCCCAAACCCACTCCAGAGCCTCATATCTTACGGTAGACAGCGTTTTGAAGTCTGCCACAGTATATTTGGGCATAGCAACCCATCCCATAGAGGGTCGTCCACCTTCAACCACCAGCCTCAAGCTTTCCACTCGCATATGGTCTTTGAGAAATTCACATACACCGCTCCATTCGCAACGATCGTAGTCTCGACAATAGACGGAGCCCTGTTTCACCAGAGCTATCTCTTGGATCAGGGGTCGATTTTGCTTCGTGAGGTCAGAGAAGAATGGCACAATAGCCTCAACATCTCTACCAAAACTAAAGGTTCGATTGCCGTAAAGGATATGCGATATCTCCTCGTGAATCTTTCGATTCACTGTCATAATTGAGGTGTGCATGTCTGTCTCGGTGACTAAATGGTAGGTCGTTGGCTTGCTTGCACGGACGAGATCGCGTGCCATGATTCGATAACCCGTTCGTTTGTGAGGACCTCGCGCTGTGTAATTCAGAGAGTCTTCATTTCGTATCTCGAAGGTCTTGTGGTTGTGGTCGTCGAGAAGGAGGTCGTAGATCATGAGTCGAATCTCGCTGGGGATTCTCATGAATGGGGATTGCTCGTCAGCCATGTTGAAAAGGTTGAAGCGCTAGATTTGAAGAGTGGAAAATATATCTGTTGCAAGTTCGGAGAAGACCTGCTCGTCATTGATATTGTATATAGAAGAAAAGGGGAGGAGGGTGTGCTGGCAGTAATATCTCATTCTTGGCTTCGTTAAGACATGTCAACAAGGTCGAAAGCCTGGAGCATTTTGTCCAATTGATGGAAGGGTGTGATCACTCCGCTGGGTAACAAAAAGCCATGCTGCATCCGATCAGGGATGAGCCTGCTGGTCATAGGAGCAGTTGAATCGTGGATGGAAGCACGATTCAGCGCTGATAGGAAAGAGGTGGGTGTTGGCGGTGAGATTTGATGGCGATTAGCTCGCGCAATCCCGATAAGAAACCTGACGGGACGCCGGCTGAAACATTGCCATAAGGAGGAAGCGCGTTGTTAACTTCTTGCTGGGATGCCCAGTGCGGGGAGGTTTCGATTAGTGATAGAAATGGTTGTAGTGAGAAATGAACGAATATCAAGGGGGGAGTGACGGCATAGTAAAAAGAGATTTAGTAGTGCTACGGCTTCCATTCTCAAGATCTTGAGAATGCCGGCTCTGTCGGAAGACCTCGATTAAAAATCTGGATCCATATGCAAGGCACAGAGATAGGCCCCCGGCGTTCGGAGATTCTTTGTTAATCGCATGGCCATACGAAGGTACAAATATGGAAACTGGTGTTTTGCACATTGCACATCCCAGCCCCTTCTATTTCACGTGGTTGGCGCTTAAAGTTATTAGTCAGGCGGGCGCGCGATTTTTGGTCCTCAGCCTTGGCCGCGTGGATGAACACTACCTAGGTAAACACGACCGCAACATATTTCGTGATGGCACCGCAAAGACATCTTGAACGAAATGAACATTCCAAATTCGTGTCCACTCGAATATCTACAGAGGTTGCCCCCTTAAAGAGAGTGAAACATAGCCTCAAACTATTTTTGTGGGTATGCGCTTGTCTTCCAGCCACGGCATTTACGCGCAAAACACCCAGCCTTTCCCAAGAAAATCCCAACCTCTTGCAATGGCAATGCCATCGGAAACCCGCATATATTATGATGCATTTCTTGATCCCGGTAAAGTTCTCTCTTTATACTCTGCTCATCCTTATTTCGTACTGCAAGTATTAATCCAGTCTTAATTCCTTCATCCAATATCAATATGCGGCTTAACACATCAACGCCGACGCTCTTTGCTGTTTCTTCACTCTTTTCATTGGCCTCATCATTGCCGTTCTTCGCTCGAAAAGCTGTCTGGTTGGAGCCACTGGTGAGAAGGGCAACGTATTCAGTTGTACCAGTCGACGGAGGATCTGCCACAATTGCCGAAACAGTAACGGAGACTCCAGCGCCTGCGACGAAAACAATTATCGAGACCGACTATCTCCCAGGAACCACCGACTACATCATCTCCACGAAGACCATCGAAGAGTCGGGAACAGTCCAGACCGTTGTGGTGACAATCACCCCGCCCCCAGCAACTGTAACCACCACCGGATATTCGGTCATTGATGTGAACTCGCCTCCAGTTACCATCGTGGTCCCATCACCAACGCCATCTTTGAGTTCATCGAGCACGGTCATTACGAAAACAACCTCTGTCGAAACATCGTCCACAACATCACCCTCGTTAAGCACAACCTCGAGCTCCACATCTTCAATCTCCAGCACCACTAGTCCTTCAGCATCATACTCTACCACCTCTTCCTCAACAACGCATTCATATGATAATGGCCAATGGCACACATATTACCCAGCATGGTCGAACGCTACAGCTACCTCTGTCACGTCACAATCTGTTCAGACAACATCTGCCATTGCAGCTACGCCTACTTTGGAGCCTAGTGCACCATCTTCTGAACCGGGAGATTTTGGAAGCCTGGGCGCACGCGATGGTCCCGTGTATCCTAGGTCAAGTCCTATCCCAGGACAGTATGGAGTTCTGAACGAAGGAGCTGTTAGAAGGAGAGGGTCACTATCGAGAAGAACGAGAACGCAGGACACTTCACTATGAGCCCCTCTGAGCGACTCTCCTGTTTCCTTGACAGACGTCAAGGACAAACAACAAAAATGAAAAACGCCTGTGCTCACAGCAGCAGTAATAGGTCGGCCATTTTGCATAGATTTTGGGTTATGCTTTTCGGGAGTCAGGAAGCGCACCCAAGAGCTGGGATAGCGCAGCATTGCAAAGGCGTCTAAATTGATATGAAAGAAATTTTGTACTGTATAACAATAGACTAGATAATATATAATGGCCTTGAGTTCGAAAATTATTTAATGCTTCGTTTCTCGTTTTCTTGAAGCTGTACTCGAAGCCTTCTCACTTACGCGGCTGTGCCTATGATGCCTTACCATACTGTAGGCGAGCACGACCTTCTTTCAACACCTCCCATTCTCGATTCTTGAACCACGTCCCACAACATCAATGATAGCTGCTTGAGCTTCGCAGGCCATTGTGCACGACTCATACACTGAACAATCGTCATGACCAGCCCTCCAGCAGTGGAAGATCAAGCGCGATTGCTTGAAGATGCCTTGACGGTGGTAAGGCAGCAGACTCATCTGATGCGCAAATGCTTGGAAACACCAGGGAAGCTTATGGATGCGTTGAAATGCAGGTACGAAGTCATCCGGAAAATCATTAGGCTTGTACCGTGATATGCGCCTGCTGCGCAGCTTGTTGATCCTGATCTCGTGCTGACCGGTCTCCCGAATTGCAGTTCTACCTTGGTATCTGAGCTCCGGACCAGCAGTCTTGGACCCAAACAGTACTACGAACTTTACATGGCAGTCTTTGACGCTCTGCGACACCTATCCTCCTACCTCAAAGACTCACATCCTGTTAACCACCTTGCGGATCTGTACGAGCTCGTTCAGTATGCGGGCAACATCATACCTCGATTGTACTTGATGATCACCGTTGGGACAGTATACATGTCTATTGAAGATGCGCCAGTCAAGGAGATTATGAAGGATATGATGGAGATGAGCAGAGGCGTTCAACACCCCATACGAGGTCTCTTTCTCCGATACTACCTTTCCGGACAAGCTCGAGAGAATCTGCCTATGGGCAACGGTGATGGACCGGAAGGGAATCTTCAGGATTCGATCAGCTTCACTCTCACCAATTTTGTCGAGATGAACAAGCTTTGGGTCCGATTACAACATCAAGGACATTCGAGAGAAAGGGAATTACGGACCCAGGAGCGCAAAGAGCTTCAATTGCTTGTGGGAAATAATCTCGTCCGTTTGAGCCAACTGGTGGACCTGGAGACATACAAGAACGTCATATTGCAGCCATTGCTCGAACAAGTTGTACAATGTCGGGACGTACTGGCTCAAGAATACCTCTTGGAAGTCATTACACAAGTTTTCCCGGACGAATACCACCTTCATACTCTGGATCAGTTTTTGGCAGCCGTCTCTCGTCTAAACCCACATGTCAATGTAAAAGTTATCGTCATTGCGTTGATGGACAGACTCTCTTCTTACGCAGCTCGTGAATCAGAAGCACATCCCCAGGAGGACCGTGAGAAACTGGAACAAGACGCAATTGTAAAGCTGCTGGAGAAAGTAAAATTAGGCCAAGAGAAGAAAGTCGAGGAACCCGCACCTGCGGAGCCTAATAGAGATGGACCTGCTGCGGAGGTCAATGGATCTGGGGATGCGGTAGCGCATCCCGAGCCTACTAAAGAGGAACCCAAGCCGGAATCGGAAGCTGTCAACGGCAAGGATGATGCAGAGGGCAAGAAGAGCAACGGTATCCCGGAGAGCATCAAACTCTATGAGATCTTTTTCGAGCAAGTGATGAACCTGGTCAATGCCCAGCATTTGCCAATACAAGATACTACGGCTCTGTTGGTATCACTGGCGAATTTGGCGTTGAACATTTATCCAGACCGTCTAGATTACGTTGATCAAGTTCTCGACTATGCAAACCAGAAAGTCAAACAGCACGCCAACAGTGCCGATCTCCACTCACAAGAATCTCAGACCAACATCCTAAACCTCCTTCTGGCGCCTATGAAATCATACATCTCGCTCTTCACAGCTCTCTCTCTTCCGACATATATCCCTTTACTTCATTCACAGACGTATCCTACACGGAGGGCCGTGGCTGGTGAAATTGCTCGCAGTCTTCAGAGGAATCAAACCGGGATTTCAACACTTCCAGCATTAGAAGGAGTCCTCGAAATCTTGAAAGTCATAATCAAAGAGGGAACACAAACACCCGCTGGCTATCCTGGGGTTCAGCAACGAAAAGCTATGGAGACTGATGAGACGATTGAAGAGCAGGGCTGGTTAGCCCGGATAGTACATCTCATCCACAGTGATAACAACGACACGCAATACAAATTGCTGCAAATGACGAGAAAGGCATACGCAGAAGGCAACGAACGTGTTAAGTTCACCACTCCTGCGTTGATCACATCGGCCATGAAACTAGCCAGGAAGTACAAGTCAAGAGAGCACTACGATGACAACTGGGAGTCGCAATCATCAGCGCTCTACAAGTTTATGCATTCATCTCTCTCAACACTCTACACACGTGTGCCGGCGTCTGCTGAACTTTGTCTACGACTGTTTGTTGCCTGTGGTCAGATAGCTGATCAGACTGGAGCCGAAGAAGTCAGCTACGAGTTCTTCGCACAAGCTTTCACAATATACGAAGAGGCAATCAGTGATTCGAGAGCACAATTCCAGGCTGTTTGTGTTATTGCTGGAGCACTCCACGAAACAAGAAATTTCGGCAAGGAGAACTATGATACCTTGATCACGAAATGCGCGCTTCATGGTAGTAAACTCCTGAAGAAACCAGATCAATGCCGGGCCGTCTATTTGGCAAGTCATTTGTGGTGGGCTGTGCCAATCGCAGCAAAGGGCGAGACAGAGGATGAGAAGAATGTACGTTTTCAGATCATCACGATAAGTCGATCATGCTAACAAAAATAGCTGTACCGCGATGGAAAGAGGGTCCTCGAATGCCTTCAGAGGGCTCTCAGGGTTGCCGATGCTTGCATGGATACTGCCGTATCAGTGGAGCTGTTTGTCGAGATTCTCAACCGCTATGTCTACTATTTCGACCAGCAAAATGAGGCTGTAAGTGTTGCTAATGAGGCTCCTATTTCTCTGCTAATGAAGACAGGTCACTACCAAGTATCTCAATGGCCTCATCGAACTGATCCACTCAAACTTGCAAACGAATCAAGAATCAGCCACTATCGATATGCCTAGACGCCATTTCCAGCGAACAATAGACTATATTGCATCTAGGGAATACGAAGGGGTAGTTACGTCAGCAGCGAAGTAAGAAACGGCTATGAACGATAAATTTGGGGAGGTGGAATTCCCATTCTTGTAAGATGATTTTGAAGAAGGCTTGGTGATGCTCGCAGGGCGCTGGTTTCTACTCAAACCTAGTGAACTCATGAGGGAAAGATGCAAGCAAGTTGGGATGAGATCAGCCGCAGTTTGAAAGACTGCCTAATTGCCTCTTGGCACGCTATATGTAATATTCGGACGAGAAATGTGAAGCTCGGAAGATGATCACATGACTTGCCGCTACCAATGAAGTTCCTATTTGAAGAGATGAAGTGAGGCCTGACTATTTGCCAGATGCAAAAAGCTGGCCTACATAATTTGTCTAGAAAGCAAGAGCAAATGGGTCAATTATACTACCTCACTAATTGATCTTATCTTATTCCCAATCGTGCTCAGACGCCGAATATCTAAGTGTTTTATCAGCAGCTTCCAAACCCAACGAGGACGCGAATCATGTCACAGCACAACCCCGTACCTCGCTGACACCAATTCCGCAATCACCTCAACCCTCACACTCCTTTCCCATCCACAATGCGGCAGCATCTGCAGCTGGCCTGAAGAGCGCCCATCACCACTCATCTAATTCCAATCTTATTAATCAACAGCTCAGCGAGCCGCATAACCCTATTCAGCGCCAGCCCCTAGGTGTGGCACCCACGCACCGGCAGCATGCCCGACGAAAAGCCAAACAAGTACGAAGCGCTCCCCATACCTACCTACGAAGAAGCAATCCACGGCTCCTCATCCCGAACCTCTACGCCGCTGCTCGACAACGAGGCCGCGCATCCGGCTGAGCGCGAAGGCCTTCTAAGTTCAGACCCCGGCCGGATCCCAGTTCCCACGCGGCGAGCTGGCTATCGACCTCCGCCGACTGAAGAAAATGTCTCTGCACATGGAGAAGGCGATGATGAGCACGATACGTTTCTAGGACAAGATGGCAGGGAGCGGAGGAGGGACAGCGGGAGTTCCGAGGACGAGGAGGTCCGGAGGGAGATCGAGGAGATGGAAATCCAAGAACCATCATCCTCCCATCAAACGACTTGGGGGAAACGAATATCAAGTCTCTCGCAATCGCTGTCATCTCTCAATCTGCCTTTCCGATGGAAGTGGAAACCGCGGTTGCCGGAAGGAATGTCCATCCGGTTGCGGTGGCCTGTCCTTGATGCGAATTTCTGTATAGTGTTAGGCAGGTGCTTTGCCATCTTGTTGGTGATGGCACTGGTGTATTTGCTGTTTATGAGTGATGTTTTCACGAATGCGGCGAGGGGGATGGTGGGGCAGATGTTTGACCCCGAGAGTGTGAGGGTGCATGTGCAGAATGTAGCCGATGCGCACAAGATCGGGGAGTATCTGAGGGTCATGACGGAGAATGATCACTTGGCGGGCACGGAGGGGGATTATGTGTTAGCGGAGTGGGTGAGGAAGTTCTTCAAGGACCAGATGCTGGAGGATGTGACGATGGATGAATATGGGGTTTATTTGAATTATCCAAAGGAGGGAGGGAGGAAGGTGGAAATTTTGAATGAGGATGGGAGTGTGAAGTGGGCGGCGAAGATTGATGAGGATCCTATTTATACGGCACCGCCAAAACAGCAGACGCCGGTTTTCCATGGACATTCGAAGAGTGGTGATGTGACGGGCCCACTAATATACGCAAATTATGGATCAAGAGAAGACTTTAAGAGGTTGTATGATAGCGGGATTGATACTACGGGTGCAATTGCGTTGGTGAAATATTATGGAAGTCAGGGGGACCGGGCTTTGAAGGTCAAGGCGGCAGAATTGGCTGGATTCGCTGGGTGTATTATATACAGTGATCCTGCGGATGATGGGTTTCTGAAGGGGGAAGTTGCTCCTAGTGGAAGATACATGCCGGAAGATGGGGTACAGCGTGGTGCTGTCAGTCTAATGAGCTGGGTGGTTGGAGACGTTCTGACTCCCGGCTTCCCGAGCAAGAAAGGGAACAGACGGCTATCAAAAGAAAACAACCCGGGGCTGGTCAACATTCCGAGCTTACCGCTCTCATGGGGAGATGCTCAGAATTTATTAAAGGCCATTCAAGGGATTGGGGAGCCCTGCCCTGAGGAGTGGAGAGGGGGAATTCCGAATGTGGAATACTGGTCTGGGAATCTGTCTTCGCCCAAGGTTCGCCTGCTCAATGACCAAGATGAGGCTGAAGAGCAACCTATTTGGAATGTGATGGGCAGCATACATGGAGTTGAGCAAAAGGAGAAGGCTGTCATCGTCGGCAATCATCGAGATGCCTGGGTCTATGGCGCCTCGGACCCCGGGTCTGGCACAGCTGTGATGATGGAAGTTGTTCGAATCTTTGGCGATCTATTGCAAAATGGATGGCGACCACTACGAACAATCGTATTTGCTTCTTGGGATGGCGAAGAGTACAATCTCATCGGATCTACCGAATATGTCGAGAACAACATGGAACTTCTCCGCAAAGACGCCTACGCCTACTTAAATGTTGATGTTGCAGTTGGAGGACAGAGTTTCAGAGCAGCTGGAAGTCCCGTGTTCCGAAAGTCTCTATTGCGGGTGTTGGACCGGGTATCGGATCCCTTCCAGAACAAGACCCTGCGCGAACTTTGGGATGAACGTGGAGGTCAGCTTGATGGTCTAGGAGCTGGAAGCGACTACGTTGCTTTCCAAGACATGGCGGGTACATCAAGTCTCGATATTGGATTTGATGGACCTCCATTTCCCTACCATTCTGCCCACGATAACTTTGAATGGATGGCCCAAGTTGGGGATCCAGGTTTCGAGTATCACAAAGTGCTTGCTCAAATCTGGGCACTTCTCATCCTTGAATTCAGCGACAGACTTGTTCTACCCTTTGACATTTCAGCATACTCGCAGTCGTTGACAAAGTGGGCGATGGATCTCGAGAATTGGGCAGGGAGCAAGGGAGCTAATCAAGCTGGAAACACATCATGGAGTACCGAATCATTACGGGAAGCAGTACTGCAATTTGCAGACGATTCCAGGGCGTTTGAGAAGTGGGAGATGGAGTGGGATAGTGTCGTGCTTGGTGGTGGCGGCTTCGAGAGTGCCATTGTCGCCGCACATCGCAAGAGCCACAATAATCGAATGGCAAATTTCGAGACGCACTTGCTGGATTTGGAGGAGGGAGGTGGTGTAAGTTCTCCAATTACTTAACATTTCCACCTGCTGACAGTCATAGATCCCCAACCGTACACAATTCAAGCACGTCGTCTTCGGACCACAACTCTGGTCCAGCTACGACGAAGCATTCTTCCCTGCGATCCGGGACGCAGTTGAAGCTGGTGACTGGGATCTCGCAAAGAAGCAAGTCGAGAAAGCAGCAAACATTATCAAGAGAGCGAGCGGGAAGTTAGGAGGGAATTCCTAATGGAGTTGTATAGGAGGATCTGTATATTTGCGTTTATTTTTCAAGCGATTCGTTTTCGGCGTTGCATAGTCGGCGTTCAGGGCAAAACATTGGGTAGATGCCGCCCCGAATCGATGGGATTTAGTCACGTGCATAGCGTTCGTGAACACAGAATTTATATGTCCATTTGTCTTCCACCCCTCGGCCTCATCCGAATTCTTGTTCCTTGTGAGATTTGTTGATGTTGCTGCTTTTGGGAGTAGTTCTCAACTTCGACTAAGAAATGCCTTCAAGAGACTTGTTCCTGGACTATCCTCCAGTTCGAAAGGTCTTGGTCATTCTATCCATTTTTAATCTTCCGATCTTCATTGTCTTGCCCAAAATTTTCAAGCTACCTCAGAAATTTTTACATATGCTTTGCTGGTTAAATTTAAGCCGGCATTGCTCCTCCGACTCGTGATAAAGTGAAAAGCTTCATGTGACACTATTTTCTTCTTGATGGAGTAAAGGCAAACATTTCGAATTGATTCTGTCATTGCGATCTAGGTTCCCTAGCGTTCCTCCTCTTGATCCTCTAATCCCATGGCGTCGTCTTCCCGGGCAAAAGATCCCAGTGCACGACGGAATCTATACTCCCCCACCCAATCTTCACCCTTGAATACAGAGTGTCTAGCTAAGAATTCTACCCTCTCTTGTGTAGGTCGTATCCGCATTCTTTTCATAGCCCGACGTATGGATTCATACTTCCGAACAGAGTTTCCTGGCGTGCAATAGTCTTCCAAAGACTGGAGACATTTGTTCACAACGTCGAGGCTAAAGGGGTACAATCCGGTTCTATTCATAGGCACTAAAATCATTTCCACTTTCACGCCGCGAAGTTGGCGAAACCATAGTTCGGGTTTCTCAAATCCAGCCTCTCGCAAGCCTTGCGGTTCATTTTCTAGAGCAAACACTTTCTTCTTGTCATTGTCTTGATTAGCGAACTTGCTAAAGTCGAGATTGTGCGCCATAAATGAATCATTACGCTAGAACATGGTCAATGTCTTCAGACTGGTGAATTTAGAAAGGACGTCCTTAATTTTGTCGTCTGACAGTGTGATCAAGTTGTCGGCCTCGATTGCCATGTTCTAGATCTTCGATGCCCAAGCGAAATCATTCTCCTCGTTCTCGTTCTTGTTGTAAGCTTCCCACCCGGGTCTCCTGAACTCGCGCGCCAAATATTTTGGGTTTCAGGCACATAGAAAATCTGATCGGCCGTGAAGAAAGCTTTCCCTGCACAGTTCTTCTCGCATTGTTCTGTGCAGTTGCTATCATTCTCTTGCTCTCTTTCAGCCCCCAGAACTGAACAGCTGGCGCAGTATGTCTGAGAGCATGCACGAACGTCCAGATATCCAGCGAACTCCTTCAAAGCTATTTCCCGTGCCTCAAAGTTGGCTGAGTAAGGGGCATGGTTCACTTCGGCAGCCACTCAACTTCGATAGATAATTAGGATGTCCGGAAGGTAACTCTCCAAGTTTGTTGCAGATGACTTTGTTGCAGGTGAATGGATCAGCGGGGACTAGCAATCGAATTCGTTGCTGGGTCGACTTCCACTCCGCGAAAGCCTCCTTCCAAGTCTGGATTTGAAGTTCGGTAGAGAAAACTCTCGGAATTCCTAGGCTGTTATGGTTGCTTGCAGGTGTTGTGCAATGGTCGGGTTGGATGTTGGGGGTTGGATTGTTGTCGAGAAGCGGGCTGCAAACCATTTCGTTCGTGGTTGAGTTCTCCATGTTCCTTCAAATGTCGAGACAGGCTTGAGAAGTATCAGATATAATTGATAGCCGTTGAGCGTTTAAATGATATGTAGTGATCTCTAAATGAGATTAGGAAATTGATGTGAAAGATGTTGAGTTTGTGGGAGTAATTTCGTGAGTCCTTGAACCTATACTTTAGACTCTTCGATCTGAACCGATGGCAGTCCAGATCACTCCCATTTCTTACATAAAAATAAAACAGCCCTATGGTCTAATATTAAATCATGCGTAAGCTTTACCTGTTGTAGTAAAGTGGTTAGTGTCATTCTCATAGTTCCCTTGCCCTACCAGGCTACCAGACTCTGAATTCTAGAGTTGTTCTGCAAGGTTTATCTACTCCAGTTGAGGTTCAAAAATAAGGCATTCCACGCTGCAATTACAGCTAATTAAACATTATTGACAAGGGTATTTGGTGGCATAGCGAATAATTCGAGGTTTCTCTCAATGCAAGGTTTCGGTCCTGAATCGTGATGAGTGACCAGATAGTGCTGCCACGTGACTTTGAATTAGACCGTCCCCAGATTTTCTGAGGTTTTTGCCCTGCCTCACAGTCAGTCGAGCTCTAAATGAATGCAAGACTAGTAAACACTTTATTTTTAGGCTCTCGCGCTTTACTTCCATTCTCTCCATCGCACGCTACATTTCAGACGCCGTCATCGGATTTCAAGTTTACTAAAACTTTCAAACCTTGAAACCTAAGATTACATTCTACATCAAACAACACAGCTTATCCTAACTTCTCCACATTATTAAATAACGGCTTTTATATTGTGAGCAATTGGGTCATGTGCTCTTAATCAATGCCATGGCAAGCAAGGTAATTACGTGAGAGAGAGCTATTTATGGGTTGTATAGGCCCAATTCAAGCAATGCAGCAGAGTTATTCTATTATACTACCATATAAAAAAAAAAGCTTATATCTAGCTAGATGGCAAAGATAAGCGGGTTTCCATAGCCTTAGCGTCACTTGACATTCCAACATGGCCCTCGGAAACTGCACAAACCCCATCCCCAGTGCTAAGGACCTTCTCAGCAAAATGAAATATTATTGTGTTCAACATCCATCTTTCAGGTGCTACTCTCAAAGTAGAGACTGCCAGACATAGCTAGGGTCAGAATTGAGGATCAACAACTCTTTGATCGTGTGCAACCATGCAGACGGTTTTGGGGGAACAAGCTGTCAGTTGGTTGAGCAGAGGTCCTGATTCATCAGGTGAAGCGTGGATTGGGTGTAGAAGATTGATATTGAAGTTGTCTAAAGTTCTAATTATTGAGGAAGTTAAGGGCCCTTATATGCATCCAAATTAGAGGCTAATCCTCATATAGAAATGGTACGATACACGTGATATTCAACTGACACAAGCAGGGGATTTTACCCCGCCACTTGCAGTACTCAAAAGTTAAAGAGACTCTATACCTCAATACCGTTAACCTCCATCTCTTAATTTCCCACAAGAACTCCTAGCGCCATCGTTGCTTTATCGTCCTCTCGATTTATTTGGTAGATTTCTCTAATATCAAATTTGTAATCATTTCGGGAACCGGTAGCAGCAGATGCAACCAGTTGAGCCCTGCTTTAGCAAATGATCAAACTGGCAGTTTTAGACTCTTCCAAAGGATCTCGAGTTCTCTCGCTGGACTTCGCTTAGATGGCCAAATGAAGTATAAGCACAAGTAAGATTGCTTTGTATGCATGGTTTTCAAAGATCTATGCTATAAACTAGGTGGGTCCGGCAGCAGTTACAGCGCTACCCTATTGCTACAGCGCCGCCATACCGCCATCACCTGACAGCAACGGTGTATATATGGCTAGCTTTTCTCCCTTCTCCTCTCTTCTTCTTCTTCTTCTTTCTTAGCTTTAGATCCTCGAATTAAGGCAAATTTCTACGAGATCCAGTGTAAATCACTCCGCCAGTGAAGTGTCTCTAACCCTACTCGTATAGGCCCGTCACAATAATTAACAATATTATATATTATTAATTATTTTTAAAAACTTGGAAAGGACTTTAAATAAAATTTTTTTTTTTTAAAAAAACCCCCCTAATTTATTCAAATACTAACATTAGGTAATAAGTTAATACCGAGTGAAAATAAAATATTAAACTAGTGTTTAGCCTCAAAGCAGCCTTTCCAGGTCCAATAG
>Ga0302325_10021219_pt1 | contig 13600 bp, 13 predicted proteins | sample Palsa_T0_2_FD_201948 | JGI IMG/M metagenome (GOLD analysis project Ga0302325, IMG submission 201948) | Peat permafrost microbial communities from Stordalen Mire near Abisko, Sweden - Palsa_T0_2 | ecosystem: Environmental > Terrestrial > Soil > Palsa > Peat permafrost | place: Sweden: Abisko... | reverse complement strand
GGTCGTCGCCATCACCCCGGAGGGGGCGGTTCGCTGGTCGAATTCGGTAATGCGCCAGATTGCGGGAACGCAGCTTCATGCGGGGCGTCCACTGGTTCACTTTGTGCGTGATCCGGATGTGCTGGCGTGTGTCCGCGCTGCTCTCGATCATCGAGAGGTGAAGTACGGCCGGGCAAGTTCGCTCGCGCAGGGGCGCATGTTTGAGATCAATGCCGCGCCACTGCCTTCGGGCGGCGCCCTGGTGGTGCTGCACGACGTAACACGGATTGAGGCGGCGGAGAAATCGCGCCGCGACTTTATTGCCAACGTGAGCCACGAACTGCGCACCCCGCTGACCTCCATCCAGGGCTATGTAGAGACACTGGTGGAGGATCCGCGGCCCAATGCGGCGACGACGCGCGAGTTTCTGGGCATCATCCACAAAAACGCTACGCGCATGAACCGGCTGACCGAGGACCTGCTGGCGCTGGCAAGCGTGGAGAGCCCGGACTACAAGCTCGCGCTGCAGCCTACGCGCGCTTCGGCGCTGGTGCAGGACGCGATTGAGAGCCTGGGCGGAATTGTGGTGGATTCCGAGGTCGAGCTGGAATCGACCGGTGCGCCGGATGCGCTGGTGATGGCCGATCCTGATGCGCTGAACCAGGTGTTTGGAAACCTGATCGAGAACTCGCTCAAATACGGCAAGGCGGGGAAGCGGATACGCGTAGGCGCGCGGATGGTGGAGGACGAGGTCGAGTTCACGGTACAGGATTTCGGGCCGGGCATTGCTTCCGAACACCTGGATCGCATTTTCGAGCGGTTTTATCGCGTGGACAAGGCGCGATCGCGAGATTCCGGCGGCACCGGGCTGGGCCTGGCCATCGTCAAGCACATTGTCCAGGCGCATGGCGGGCGGGTGTGGGCGCGGAGCGAACTGGGGGCAGGAGCGCAGTTTTACTTCACGCTGCCGCTGGCACCCGCGCCCGTGGGTGAGAAAATGGCTTCGGCGACCGCGTAGGGAATCTCTGCCGAAGTGTTCCGGCGTTGCGGACATTCCCTCGGGGGCTTAGAGGTTTCCGCAGGTTGGTGAGTTGGCCGAGTTCCTTTTCCCGAAAGTGAGCAAACGTGAAGACGGCTTTGCGGACCCTTGTTGCGCGGTGCGTTCCTTTTCTGATGGTTCTCTTCCTGACTACCGTTGCAGTTGTTTTCGCTTCCGCCCAGCAACGCCCGCCGGCGGTTCCGCTGGTTGCGCACAATCCCTATTTCAGCGTGTGGTCGATGGCGGATAAACTCACCGACCAGAACACGAAGCACTGGACCGGACGCGAGCAGCCTATCTATGGATTGGCGCGCATTGACGGCAAGACCTGGCGCTTCATGGGCGCCGACCCGCGGGAATTGCCGGCGATGAAGCAGACGTCACTTATAGTGACTGCGACGCATACGATTTACCAGTTTCAGGCGGGACAGGTTGGGCTGACGGTCACCTTCTTTACGCCGGCGTTCCCGAAAGACCTGGACGTGCTTTCGCGGCCGGTGACTTATCTCACGGTCAGTGCAACGGGTGGAGGGAGTCATGAGCTTTCCGTGCTGATCGACGTGGACCCGGTGATTGCGGTGAATAGCTCCGACGAGCCGGTGACCTGGGGACGGTCGCGGGCGGCTGGCTTGACCGTATTGAATGTGGGTTCGCGGGACCAGCGGGTGCTGAATCGCCCGGGGGACGACCTGCGCATTGACTGGGGGTACTTTCATCTAGCTGCGCCGGATGGGGAGGGCGCGCAGTTCGCTTTATCTGCGAATGCGCTGGAGAGCTTCGCAAAGACCGGTACCCTTCCTCAGGCCGACGACATGGAAATGCCGCTCATGCCGCGGGAGGGGGCGGCGGAGTTGGCGGTAATGCTGCCCTTTGGAAAGCTGAGCAGCGAACCTGCGACACGCCATGTCTTACTGTCTTACACCGAGGACTATGCGATTGAATACCTGCGGCGGAAGCTGCGGCCTTACTGGCAGCGCAATGGCCTTACCGTTCAGCAGATGCTGGCGGATGCAGAGAGCCAGTATCCGGAGCTTGAGCAGCGGGGAATAGCGTTCGACAGGGAACTTACAGCTGATCTCGAAAAGACGGGCGGGAAGGCTTATGCGCAGCTGGCGATCCTCGCTTACCGGCAGACGCTGGCGGCGCACGGTTTTGCGGCGGATGTGGATGGGACGCCGATGCTGTTTCCCAAGGAAAACTTCTCCAACGGGTGTATCTCGACGGTGGATGTGCTTTACCCCTCGGCGCCGTTCTTTCTTTTTTTCAATCCGGTGCTGCTTCAAGCGCAGTTGAAGCCGGTGTTGGAGTATGCTGCGCTGCCGCGCTGGAAATGGCCGTTTGCGCCGCACGATCTGGGGACGTATCCGCTGGCGGACGGTCAGGTGTATGGCGGCGGCGAGCGCACCGAGGACGACCAGATGCCGGTGGAGGAGAGCGGGAATCTGCTCATCCTGGTGGCGGCGATGGAGCGCGAGGTGGGGAATTGGGATTTTGCCCGCACTTATTGGCCGCAGCTCACGGAATGGGCCGGGTACCTGCGCGACAAGGGGCTGGACCCGGCCAACCAGCTTTCGACGGACGATTTTGCCGGCCACCTGGCGCATAATGCGAACCTGTCCATCAAGGCGATCGAGGCTTTGTCGGCTTACGCGGTGCTGGCGCGCGGGGTGGGCAAGCCGGCGGTGGCGGACGAGTACGCCGGCCTGGCTGCGGACATGGCGGCGAAATGGCAGACGATGGCGCTGGATGGCGACCACTACAAATTGGCATTCGACAAGCCGGGAACCTGGAGCCAGAAGTACAACCTGGTGTGGGATCAGATTCTTGACCTGAAGCTTTTCCCAGCAAAGGTACGGCAGACCGAACTTGGCTTCTATGTGCAGCATTTAAACCAGTTCGGGCTTCCGCTGGACAACCGGGCGGACCATACCAAGCTCGACTGGTCGGTTTGGACGGCGACGCTGGCCGATACCGGTCAGGCAGGTGATGCGGAGACTTACTACCAGATTCTTGAACGCACGGGCCGCTGGATCGACGAAGGGCCGAGCCGGGTGCCGCTGACCGACTGGTACGACACAAAGACAGGCAAGCAGAGCGGCTTTCAGGCACGGTCGGTGGTGGGCGGGGTTTATATCAAGGCGCTGGCCGATAAGAGGCTGGCCGAAAAGTGGAGAAACCGGGCGGAACCGTGATCGGGATAGTCCCAAGAAGCCGTTCAGAAACTGAGTTTAGGGAGGGCCGCTTGAGGTTTTTGGTCTCCCACCCATTCGGTCGCCGTGGCGACCGAACCGATGGGGCACGGACCGTTCGTGACGGGTCGAAAATGGGCGAATCGGAGTTCCTTGACAGGTTCTCGCAGGAACGACTGGGGGTGCGCAAGTCCGGGATTTCTCCCCGCAATTCAAATCCCCGTAACATTCTGAGCGGAGAATGGGATACGGCAGTTTTATCTGCAAGGGAGAACTCAGTGAAGAAGACTTTGGCAGTGGTGGGATTGTTGATTTTTGCCTTGGTGGACCTTTCGGCCCAGAAGTTGACGGGAGCCGGCGCAACTTTCCCCTATCCGATCTATTCAAAATGGTTTAGCGAGTACGCAGCCGCCCATCCGGGCATCGAAATCAACTATCAGTCGATTGGATCGGGCGGCGGCATCCGGCAGGTGACGGCGGGGCTGGTGGATTTTGGCGCCTCGGACATGCCGATGGCGGACGATGCACTGGCTGCTTCCAAGGTCAAGCTGATTCACATACCCACCGTGCTTGGCGCCGTGGTGCCTGTCTTCAACGTGCCCGGAGTGAGCAATATCCGTTTTAGCGGCGGCGTTCTGGCGAACATTTATCTGGGCAAGATTTCCATGTGGAACGATGGACAAATCGCCAAGGACAATCCCGGCGTTCAGTTGCCCGCCCAGAAGATCATCGTGGTTCACCGTTCTGACGGCAGCGGAACGAGTTTCATTTTCACCGATTATCTAAGCAAGGTCAGCTCGGAGTGGGGCAACGGACCGGGCAGGGGCACTTCGCCCTCATGGCCGGCGGGCGTTGGCGGCAAGGGCAATGAGGGCGTCGCCGGCCTGGTTCGGCAGTTGCCTGGGGCGATCGGCTACGTCGAGCTGATCTATGCGCTGCAGAACAAGATCGCCTTTGGAGCTGTGCAGAACCCGGCGGGGGCCTGGGTGACTGCTTCGATCGGCGGTGTGACCGAGGCCGCTGCTGGCATCAAGCAGATGCCCGCGGACTATCGCATCTCCATTACCAACGCTCCGGGCAAGGATGCGTACCCGATCTCGAGCTTTACTTACCTGCTGATTCCGGTTCATGCTGCCGATGCGGCGAAGGGCAAGGTGATCAAGGACTTGCTGAGCTGGATCGTCAACTCAGGCGAGAGCGAGGCTCCCGGGCTTTCTTATGCTCCGTTGCCTCAGTCGGTTGCGGCCAAGGTGCTGAAGACTGTGTACTCGCTGCAGTAATCGGCTCGTGCGGTGAAAAGGGGTCCGGCGTCGTTGCTGGGCCCCTTTTATTGGCGCGATGAAGCTTGCTGGCGAGTCAGTAATGAATCGGTTCCCGGCGGGGTCAGGCCTTGAGGTGATCGGAGATCAGGCGATCCACGAGGGGCGTGAGCTGCTCACCGGTGCGGGGCAGGAAGAAAGCGCGGGCCGCAGGATCCCAATCCAGCTTGAAGCTGGTGGAAAGCGCGGAGATCCAGATCTGCTGGATGGGCGCGTTTGGAGTGATGACGAACTTGCCCGGCGGCTCTTCGAAGATTACGTTGAGCAGGCCGCCCTGGCCGCCCTCGACCTCAAAGCCGGAGTCGTCTTCTTCCTCGCGCGCAATCAGGTGCTGCAACAGAGCGTCGAGGGCCGACTCGGCTGCTTTGCGGAACTCCAGTTCATCCATGGTTCCAGTTTAACAATTTCCGCAACCCGCCGGGTTTCACCCGTCGATTCCGCTTGCTTGCCGGAATCCGGCTGATTTGGATCGCCCATGGTCGAGGAGAATTGACGAAAGGGGCTAAGCCGGAAATGGGACAGATCCCCGATTGAGTTGAGAGTTTGAACGGCTCAAAGTGTGAAGAAGGCAGTTGAATTGGAAATGAAATCAGCATGTTAGCCCGCATTGCGGGAAAGCGAGTTAGCAAGTTGGCGGTGAACGGGCTGGAATCCAGCAGGCGGCGGGCTTCCGGGCATTCAAAACGATTTGAGACTATTTCTGGAGAAGGGCTAAAGTTCTGCGTCGCGAACGCCGATAGTCGTAGCCATGGAAGACTTTCGAGGGAGGAGTGAACATGGGAATCGGACCAATTGTAAATCTCATGCCGCTGCCGCTTGCGCGCTCGATCCAGGCGGCTCTTGATCCTTTACCGATGGAACGCGTAGCGAGTTCGGCTCGAACCGGAGATGAGAGGTATTCCCCCAACGGCGGAAGGTACGCTCGCGGCTCGGAAGAGGACGCTTCCGATGAAGAACTTGAATCCGCGCTTCGCCCGGCGGAGGAAGAGGGCGGAGATCAAACCGGCGAATCCGGGCCTCCGCGCGTGATCAGCTTTTTTGCCTGAGAAGACAGACTTCCAAACAACTAACCAACCAACCCGCCAACCGCATCAGCCCGCCCGCATTCCACCTTTGAAGAAAATCAAGTGCTGATTCCAAGATCATGGGCCTTCTTCATGGAGTTTTCTTGAATCGGGCTTGCGTTTTCTTGGAGGCTGATTTAGTTTACTAACTAGTTAGTTAAAATATGACGGATTCTGCTCCAATTCGTTCCAACGCCGACCGCGCCGACCAGACACGCAGCCGGATACTTGAAGCGGCAACTCGCGAATTCAGCGCCAACGGGCTTGCCGGCGGTCGCACGGAGCGCATTGCTGAAGCGGCCGGCGTCAACAAGGCGCTGCTTTACTACTATTTCCGCAGCAAGGATGCCCTTTACTCGGCGGCTCTTGAAGCGGTGGCTTCGCGGATTGCAGCGTCAAGCATGTCGGTGCTGGGCCTCGAGTGCTCGGCGGGCGAGCGGTTGCTGCGGTCGGCGCTAAACCACTTTGACCGCATCTACTCGCAGCCTGTCTTTCAGACGCTGATGCAGCAGGAGATGATCCGGCTGCGCAAGGGCGAAGCGAATGCCCTGAGCCCGCTGGTGGACAAGCTTTTCAGGCCGATGGGCGAGAGGATGATGGCGGCGGCGGAGGAGGGAATCCGGCTGGGCGAGCTGGTTCCCGTCGAGGCTTCGCAGCTGATGTATGCAACGCTGGGGCCGAACGTCTTTTACTTTCTTTCCGCTCCCCTGATGCGGCTGATTTCGGAGACGGAAGTGTTTCATCCATCGGCGCTGGAATTCCGCCGCAAGGCCACGGTCGAGTATTTAGGGCAATCCATTTTTATGGACCGCGAGCACGGCAGGCGCATTGCATCCCGGGTGCTGGCGGACACGCCGATGCCGCAGTACATTGACGCGACCGCAAATCAGCTTCGCGATTTCGAAATCAAGATTAACAAGACAGACTCTGCCGTTCCGGACGCAGGCTCGGCGGAAGTTGAAGTGAGGCACAAGTGAACGCACGCAACCGAGTATTTCTTATCCTGGGACTACTTACATTGGGGTCCCTGATCTGGTACCTGACGACGACCCGCCGGTCGAGCGATCTGGAGCTGATTGGCACGGTGGATGCCAACGAGGTTCTGGTCAGCTCGAAGATTCCCGGACGCATTCAGACGCTGACCGTGGATGAGGGCCAGGACGTGAAGGCCGGGGACCTTATCGCTGTCATCGAGAGCCAGGACCTGCAGGCCGCGCGGCAGGCGGCGGAGGCCACGGCGAGCAGCCAGAAGTTCAAGCTGGGCGAGACGGTAGAGACGGAGCGCGAGACGCGCGGGGAGACTGGCAGCGCTACAGTGAACGCTGCGGCGATGGTGAGCAGTTCGAAGGCCGCCCTGGCGCAGGCTCAGGCCAACTACGCGCATCAGCAGGCCGACACCACGCGCACGGTGGCCCTGGCGCAGCAGGGAATTATGAGCGCCGAAGCCAAGGACGACGCGGAAACCAGCCTGCAGGCCGCCAAGGCGGCTGTAGACGCGGCGCGCGAGAACGTGGCTGCGGCAGAAGCTTCGCTGCGCCAGGCGCGCGCGCACGAGATGTTGACGAATGTTGCCGCGCGCACTGTCGATGAGACGCGTGACCAGGCCGCTAACGCCCGCGCGCTGGCCGAAGAGGCCAAAGTGGAGCTCGGTTACACACAGGTTTTTGCTCCGGTGAGCGGCAAGGTGAACGTGCGCGCCGCACGGCAGGGCGAAGTGGTGGCTGCCGGCGCGACCATTGTGACAATCATGGATTTGGCGGAGACATGGGTTTACGCACCCCTGCCGGAGACGCAGGCCGACGCCGTGCAATTGGGCGACTCGCTGCGCGTGGTGATGCCTTCCGGGGCGACGGTGTGGGGCAAGGTGATTTCCAAAGCCTCGGAGGCGGACTTCGCCACGCAGCGAGACATCAACGGCAGCCCCAAGCGCGACATAGAAACCGTTCAGATAAAACTGCTTATCGACAATCCGGGAGAGCGCTTTGTGCCCGGCATGACTGCCGACGTGTTCGTGCCTCAAAGCAAGCTGGTGAAACCATGAGCGCCGGGGCTGCGGTTCCGGACCAGGAGGTTATACCGCCCGCGGTGGCGGCGATTGCTGTTGAGAACATCGTCAAGCGCTACGGCACGTTTGAAGCGGTAAAGGGAGTGAGTTTTGCAGTGAAGGACGGCGAGATCTTCGGACTACTTGGGCCGAATGGCGCCGGCAAGAGCACGCTCATCCGCATGATGACTACGCTTGTCCCCATTACGAGCGGCAGGGCATTGGTGGCTGGCTTCGACGTGGCCAAGGATTCCGATGCGGTGCGCCGGGTGATTGGGGTGATTCCCCAGGCTCTTACGTCCGACCCCGACCTCACTGTCGAAGAAAACCTGAGCATCTACGCCAAGCTTTACAGCGTGCCCAACGTTCAGCGCGAAAAGAATATTCAGGAGGTGCTCGAGGCTGTCGATCTGGTGAAGTGGCGCGACGCGCAAACCAAGACTCTCTCCGGCGGCATGCGCCGGCGTCTTGAGATTGCGCGCGGGCTGGTTCACAATCCGCACATATTCTTCCTCGACGAGCCCACTACCGGACTCGATCCTGTTTCGCGCATTGCTGTTTGGGAGATGCTGGACAATCTGAGGAAGACCCGCAACCTGACCATGTTGATTACCACGCATTACATGGAAGAGGCCGACAAGCTATGCGACCGCATTGCCATTGTGGACCACGGCAAGCTTGTCGCGCTGGGCACGCCGATTGAACTGAAGCAAAGCGTTCCGGGCACAAACGTCGTAGAGGTTCGATTCGATCGCGAAACGTCGGAATGGAAAGCGCGCCTGGAAGGCCTGGAGGGAGTTACCAGCGTGCAGGCGGAGTCCGCCGGCTTCTATCGAGTGCTAACTTCCTCGGGATCGAGAACCACGATGCAGTTAGTCGAGTTAGCCGCGTCATTGAACGAAACATTAACATCTCTCAGCGTGCAGAACACCACTCTCGACGATGTTTTCGTGCACTACACGGGACGGCAGTTGCGCGATGAGCAGGTCAAGTCAGTATTCATGATGCCGCCGAGGCCGGGAGCACAGCCATGAACAGAATGTTCGCAATTTTCGAGCGCGAGATGCGCAAATTCTTCCGCTCGCCGGTTCTGATGGTCATGTCAATGATGCTGCCGATTGTGCAGTTGATCATTCTCGGCAACGCTTACGGCGGCAAGATCCGCGGCGCTCATGTGGCAATCGTCGACTACGATCACGGCCCCCAGGCAGTGAGGATACGCGAGGCCTGCGATGCCATCGCCGTAAACATCGCCACTTTCAAGACAGTCAATTACAGCGACGAGGTGAAGGCACGGGAAGACGTGCGCACCGGAAAGATCGACGGAGCCATCATCATCCCCGCGCAGTACTCGCGGCGCGTCTATGCGCAGGATGCTCCGCGCCTGGGGCTAGTTGTCGACAACTCCGACCAGTTCACCAGTTCCAGCATTGAGTCTGAATTGCAATCGCTCGTTACCGCGCTCAACGCACCCGTCATTCAGCCGCGCATTATCAATAACATCGCGCTTCAGTTTGTCGAGCTATATCCGTATATTTCGTACATGAAGTTTTTACTTGCCGGTTCCATCTCGCTGGCCATGTATATATCGGTCATGATCGGCGGCGGCATGTTATATATCGACGACAAGGCCCGCGGCGTGCATGAGGGCTATCTTGTAACTCCGATTACCAAGCTCGAGTTAGTCATGGGACTCAACCTGGCTGGGGCTGCGAAGGCCGTGCTCGCCGGCATCTGCCTTACGATCATCGGTTCCCTCATCGCAGGCCTTGGCGCTATCTTCAACCCCGTGGCCGATCTGGAATTGCTGGCGATGATTGTTGCGACGTCACTCGCCTTCAACGGCATGATGTTTCTGATGATGGTTCGCGTCGACGACCCGCTGGTTCCGCGCGCCATGTTCGGCGTGCTCAATACGCTGCTTTTTTTTCCCTCGGGCGCAGTGTTTCCTATCATTGCTTTTCCCAAATGGCTCCAGGCGATCGCCGTGGTCGACCCCTTCACTTACTGCGTGCATGGGTTCAAGGCAGTTCTACTCAAGGACGGCGGATTCGTCGCGATCCGCTACGACCTGCTCTATCTTTTTGTCTTCGGCATCGGCACGCTGCTGATTGCTACGCCGCTTTTCAAGCGGACGCTCTGATGCCGGCCCGGGTGGGGTGAAAGGCGCGATTTTGACGGGAAACAAGGGATTTCCGGCGTTCTCGATTCCATGGCCGGAATGCAAACAGGCGGTCCACTCCTTGTGGGAGGGTGGGCCGTCTGGCTGCATTTGACCTCTCCGCGCGTCACTTGTAGGCTTGTGACCAGCGTCAGCTGACAGCCATCTATCCGCGTGTGCCTCGTTGAAAAAAGAGGCTGCCGGAGAGGGAACCGCCTTCATGGATTCGCGCGCGGCCACAATTGGCCAACCATCGAGCTTTCTCAAGCGGTTTTGGCTCGCCTTGATTGGTCCGCCTTGGGTGGTCTCGCTGGCAGTTGTCGCCGTTGTCGCGCTCGTCCGCTTCGTTGCCGTGCTCAGCCCCTATCCGCTTCAGGAACTTTTCTTCGTGCAGTCGGTTGCCATGTGGGCGCTGCCGTTTATATTTCTGACGGAAAACGGCCGTCGTCAGATCGGGCTTAGCCAGCGCGGTATGACTGCCACTTCAATCATTCTCAGCGCCCTAGCGGGCAGCGCTTGCGCGTTTGCCTTTTTTACTCTAGGCATGCTTGTTTACGGTGATTCCCCGGATAACTGGTGCATGAGCATCCGCAATTATCTACACTTCGATGAGCTGCGCGGATTCATGTCCCCGACGAGCCTGTTCGCGCTGTACGCTTTGCCTGCCATTTTGCTGAACCCTGTCGGTGAGGAGATACTCTTTCGCGGGTTCGTCCAGCAGGCGTTTTCTCTTCGCTTCAATCGCGCCATTGCCACGTTAGTCAATTCGCTGCTGTTCGGGATGATTTACCTCTATCTGCACGGTATCTGGCATGACGCATACGGGTTTCATCTTCGCACCGGTTCTGCAGCCTTGGCAATCTTTCTAATGGCATGCGTTGGCGCGGTGTTTACTCTTTGCCGCACGCTCTCGGGGGCGCTCTGGCCGGCTATGGCTGCCCACGCAGCATTCAATCTGACTCTGCTTGGAATTGCTATTCACCAGTTCGCACGCTAATCCGCTTCAGCGCAGGACTTTGTTTGCGTGGAGCAAAGCGCGGGGATTGGATTCTGAGGGCTTAGTGCGGTTGAATTGCACAGATTATGGTGCGAAATCGGTCATTAGAGGCATGGAAAACGGGGTCGAAGACGCGCAAAAAGATTTCCACTAAACTGCATTTATTTCCACAGAAAAATCTAGCTCCAAGTTATTGACATCGGGAATTCAAAAGGAGCATAGTTACTTTCATTCCGGGTTGCTAGGTAAACCTGAACAGCTTCATTCGTGGGGTTGAGTGAGGAATACCAGAAGGTCCCAGCGCGGAGCAATAAGTGGTGAGCACGGCGCAAGCCGCGGTTATCACGGGGCACTAAGTGAAGAGTGCGGAGCAATCCGCAAGCGGAATACAGAGCCAAGTGTCGAACATGGAGTAATTCAGGTTCGGGGCTGAGCGATAAGTGTCGAAGGCGGAGTAATCCGAATTCGATGCAAAGCTCAAAGTGTTAGGCACGGAGCGATCCGCGGCTAACACGGGGACGCAAAGTGAGGAGAGCGGAGCAATCTGCAATCAACACAAAGCGTCAAGCATCGGGCACAGAGTAATCTGTGGCGGTGCGGAACTCAGGGTTGAGAGCGGAGCGATCCGCGACTCAATCCGCGGGCGCAAAGTGTCAGAGTACGGAGCAATCCGTAGACCGGCACCGAGAGTCCAGCGTCGAGCACGGAGCAATCCGCGAGCGGCGTGGGAGCGGGAAGCGTCGAGCAAGGAGCGATCCGAGAGCGACGGGAAACGCCAAGCATCGTGTACGGAGCAATTCGTAGGCGGGGCGGAGTTCCAAGTGCTGAACACGGAGCAATCCGTGGCGCGGGGTGACCCGCGAACCAGCACGGGCATCAGGCGGCGGAAGCGGAGCAATCTGCAGACGGCGCAGGGCGCTAAGTGAGGGGCGCCGAGTAAAATCGGTGGCTAGCGCAGGGCAGACGATGTGGAGTGCGGAGCGATCCGCGTGAAGCAGAGGAAGCCAAGTGTCGAGCACGGAGTAATCTGTGACCGGCGCGACCGCAAAGTGCGGGGGCCAGCAACTCGGGACGTGATCAGGCCGAAAGGCCCCAAGCCGCACTTAGAGATAAGTGCGGCTTGTCATTTGTGCGGCTGTTTTGGCGCACTTTCCTTCGAGTTGGAGCAATGTTTGTGGCAAAGCGCTTGGTCCGGTTCGATGACCTGCCTTAGGCCGATTTCCTCATACACTCACGAAGCGGCTGATTGTCCGCATACACGCGCCATTCAGCCACAAGGCCGTCTTCCACCTGGGCTCGGAGCGCAACGGGCGTATTCCACCGGTTTTCGGGATTGAGGGTTCCATCGGGTGCATAGGTTCCTTCCGCCACGCCCAGCAGCAGGACGACAGGGCCATCGCAGAAGCTTTCTTCGATGGCGATGGAGTAGTCGGGAACCATCTTGAAGTAAGCGGCCCAGCCTGCGCGCATTTTCTCGCGCCCAGCAACGACATTGCCCAGTGAGTCGACAAAGCGGTGACCGGGAGCCATTAATTTGGCAAGGTCTTCGACGTCCTGCCGGTTGATTGCCCGGAGAAACGCCTGCGCCACTGCTTCGGATGAATTGTCCATGGCGGTATTTTAGTCGTGCTCCTGGCTGGCCTCCATATTTTCCGTCCGAACCACAGGCGTGACGCACTTCCCCGTCCCCAATCCAACCCCCTACAATGGAAAGAGCACTTCAAACTTCGAGGAGTCCCATGCCGCTGTCCGGAGAAGCGATCCGCCTGATGAACTACATTGATGACGTTGCTGTAACCCTGCGCCGGGTTCTGGCGACTATCCCAACGCTGACTGCCGACGAGCGCGCGCGTGTGGCTGAGCACCTGCAACAGGCCTCGCCGAACGCCGAGGATGTGGCCAAGGCGCTGGCTCTCAAGTAAGCCCGCCTTTGCCTGAGACTGTGGCGATTATCGGAGCTGGGCCGCTGGGCCGGTGGCTGGCGCTTGCCGCGGCGCGCGCGGGTTTCCGGGTGTTGCTGGAAGACGTGATGCCGCACAACCTGCATCATGCGCTGGAGTATCTGCGCCAGCAGCTTGGCGCCGAGGCCTTGGGCGATGGAGGCGGTGCGGGCGTGGCCTTCGTTTCCACCATTGAGGATGCGGTGCGCGAGGCGGACCTGGCGATTGACTGCGTGCCGGACGACCTGGAGTCAAAGCTGGAGATTTTCTGCCTGCTTGACCGGATGGCTCCGCCGCGGACGGTGCTGGCCACGCCGACAACAAAGCTTTCGATTGCCGACCTGGCAAGTTGCACCTATCGGCCAGACAAATGCGTCGCGATTGCCCAGGAGGCGTCAAGCCTGGCGGAGGGAGCGGGTAGCGAGATCGAGCTGCGGACAACGAGCAAGACGAGCGCGGAGACGATTGCGCTGCTCACGCGCTTCTGGAACAGGCTGGGATTTACGACTACTCTTGCTCTTGATCCGGCTGAGGGTGTAATTGCCGATCAATGATCGTTTGAGGACCGTTTGAGCTGACTGTTTGAGCTACGGGCCAAGTGGTACGCCAGCTGTCGTGAAGCCCATGGCGAGCGCGGGTGAATTGGATTGCAGCGTGTAGTCCCCTGCCTGCGGATTGGTGAACATGGGATTGGCGAGCGCGGAGTTTGCGTCGGTGGTCTGGTTGGCGAAGATGGTGTCTCCGGCCTTGGCAACATTCTGGAACAGCACGTTGTAGTTGACGGTTCCGGGATCGGGATCGCGATACGAGGGATCGGCCCAGTCGGTCCAGTCCATCAGGTCTTCTGACGCGCCGGCGCTGCGGTAGA
>Ga0302325_10021218_pt1 | contig 13600 bp, 17 predicted proteins | sample Palsa_T0_2_FD_201948 | JGI IMG/M metagenome (GOLD analysis project Ga0302325, IMG submission 201948) | Peat permafrost microbial communities from Stordalen Mire near Abisko, Sweden - Palsa_T0_2 | ecosystem: Environmental > Terrestrial > Soil > Palsa > Peat permafrost | place: Sweden: Abisko... | reverse complement strand
TCGCTCTTATGCTTTCCAGCCAGGGCAAGTACGCGGATGCCGAGGCTATGAACCGCCAGACGCTCGCGATCCGGGAAGAGGTGCTCGGCAAGACGCACCCTGACACACTCACAAGTGTCTACTGTCTTGCACATCTACTCCAGAAGAAAGAAGAGTATAAAGAAGCATCGATACTTTATCAAAGGGCATGCACTGGCTATAAATTATCATTAGGTTCCGAACATCCAACCACGAAGGCCTGTGTAAGCCATTATTCAATCATGCTTAATCGTCTTGAATAGGTAAATTAAATAGAACAAAGAGTCACTCTATAGTATTACTTATTTATATTTGACTCTTGGAAAAGTGAAGTCACATTTACCGTAGAAGACTCTTTAGAGGTTAAAAATAATTCTTTGAATTATTCTTCTCTTATATATTATTATAACTTTAACAAAGAGGGGCTTGGGGAAGGTGACTTCTATGTACTACGCTTATGGTATTCTAAAATAAAGTTCATTTTATCGTCGTCATGATATAGTAATTTTGCAGCAGCACCTTATAGTCACATGATGCCTCGCTTAGGCCTGCCTTTTAGGTGGGGCTCCGAATCTTCTAGAGAGTGCGGAGAGGAAGCCGATTTTGTAAGCGACTGTAAGGCACGATAGTACAAAAGCTGAATTTTGCGTTGTCCTGTCTTCGCTAACCCCCGCCCCCCGCGGCCGGCGCTAACATTTTCTGACAGACGGCGGGGACGGGGGAGGTGCCACAGGTTGCCGCGGCCGGCGGGCGCCGCTTTACGGAGTAGCCGTCTTCTTTTCCGCTTCTCGAATCTCGACTCCTCCTCTCTCCCCTGCTCCTAACATCACTGTGACACTTTCTTCAATCTGTTTTCGAAAGATGCGTAGAGCAAAGTAGAATTTTATCCAGCAAATAAAACAAGAAATAAAATTTGTGGCGTTTCCTCTGTAAACGGAGAGTTAGATCTTAAAGAATTTGCGGACTCCGGAGAACGCTCCGAGAAAACATATACGATAGGTACAGCAAGTACAGTACGCTTCCTAGCAGTGCTTGATCTGGATCTAGACCCTGGCCGCCGTTCATTGCACATCGCTACTGTTCTCCGTAAGGTTAATCGGCCATAGAGATTACTCGATGTCGTCGAGTAACAGACAGCTCGCTGCTTGAATCCCCCCGCACCACTGGTAGTCTGGTAGCCATCCTTGCACGTAGCGCCTCGGCCGCCCCGACGTCACAGCTAGCTTGAGTCGCTTGACCTTCTCCGCTCTCGATAAGGTGCAGCAACTGGCCGCCAAGTCTCTTATCTTTTGCTTGCTCACCTGCTTATCCAATTGCATACTGTACTGCTTTGGATCTTTTTCTTTTCTTTTTCCTTGATCCTCGATAAAGTACTGTGTTGTGTAGGCCATAGCTTATCTGTCCCATTTTTTCCTTTATCTTGTCCATCAACCTCAATTCCTCTATATAAGCACGGTTGGATCTTACTTCCTGATCTTCCCCCTCCTCTGCAGCACATCTCGTCCGCGTTGACTCGACACCATCGAATAACCCACCACCCAGCATGACATCAGAAGATAAGAGATTGTCCTACGACGAGAAGAATGGCTCTGGATCTTCTGACGTCGAGCCGGTCGAAGCCGGTCACGTGTCCAGCACCAGGAGACGCTTCCCCGGGTTCAGCCTTGAGGTTCGTCAGGAGGAGAGCAGCTTTGCCGCTACAAAGAGTGCCTCCAATGCCGATTTCGACCCCATCCCTCCGTCAAGGCGTACTTGGACCATGGGCGCGTATGTCGCCTACTGGATGGCCGACGCTTGGGCTGTCTCGAACTGGGAAGTCGGTAAGTTCCCCGTGACGTGCTTCGTCTGTGAAGTCAGAGAGCGTGACGGTGCTGAAACTTCGTGGTGCAGCTTCTTCTATGATTTATGTTGGGCTTAGCTGGAAGTTGGCAATCGCTGCCTGTGTCCTTGGGAACACTATCATGGGTCTTGTTATTACTGTAAATGGTAGAATCGGTGCCACTGTGGGTTGTGTCCTTCAAAACGCTGAGCCGAGCTTACTTGGAATAGCTTCATACTCCCTTTCCCGTTCTCGCGCGTATGCCATTTGGCTACTACTTTAGCTACTTCGTGGTCGTGTCCCGCTGCGTCCTCGCCATCGTGTGGCTCGGGTTAGTTTATCCAACCAATCACTTCATCGATTCATCACTTCAGAGAGCTAATCGTACGCAGTGTCCAAACTACGACTGGCGGTCAATGTATGACCGTCTTGCTCACAGCTATCTGGCCAAGCTTTGCGAAAATCCCTAATCACATACCCGCAGGCGAGGGCATTACCACAGCAGGAATGTGTGGCTTTGTGCTCTACTTCCTGCTTCAGCTTCCCTTCTTATGCATACCTTACACCAAAGTCCAATACTTCTTTGCCTTCAAGAGTGTTATTGCACCGATAGTTTTCTTGGCTGTTTTCGGCGATACGCTGCACAAGGCAGGCGGCTCCATCAGCCAAAGTACAGTCATCAGCCAGCCCACCCTTCTGAGCGGTTCGACCCTAGCTTGGGCGTTTCTCGGCAGTAAGTCATGCTCTGTACTTGTATCATCCTTCTCTTTCCTCTAACTGGAGTCCCTTTGCAGATCTCAACGGAGTTTTGGGCAACTATGCCACCTTGGGCCTGAACATCGCCGACTTTTCGAGATATGCCAACAAGCCCAGCGCAACGAACGTCCAAGCCCTCGTCATTCCTTGCATCTTTAGTTAGTCCCCACTGCACATCCTCACGTCGATCTTGCTAATCATCGAAATCGACAGCTATTGTTGGCCTGCTTGGCATCTTCACTGCCGCAGCCGCTCAGACGGCTTATGGTCAAGTTATGTGGAACCCCATCGACATCATCAATCTGTGGATGGCATCCGGGTCTCACGGTGGCCGAGCTGCTGCCGCCTTTGCCGCCATCGGCTTGATCATAGTCACCCTCGGTATCAACATCTCGGCCAACTCCATAAGCGCGGCCAACGACCTCATGTCGTTCGCCCCCAAGTACATTAACATCCGCCGTGGTCAACTGCTTGCTGCCGTCATTGGAAGCTGGGGATTTGTCCCGGTAAGTCGGCTTACCTTGTTGCAAAATTACCATTCTCCTGCTGACCATACACCGTAGTGGAAAATCCTCGCCTCAGCCGCAAAGTTCCTTGCCTTCCTCGGCGGCTACACCATTTTCCTGGGTCCCATGACATCCATTCTCATGACTGAGTTCGTCCCCCATCCTACACAGACACTAACTCCTACGTCCATGTCCACTAATACGAATGTCTCGTGCTACAGCTACTTCATCGTCCGAAAGGGTAACGTATCCGTACCCGACATGTATAACTTCCACGGCATGTACCGTTACTCGCCCAGATACGCGAGCAACTGGCGTGCCGTCGTCGCCTTCTTCATCGGCTGCATTCCCCCGCTCCCTGGCTTCGTCAACAATATCGTTGTTGCGGGTGGTCAGACGACCAGCATCTCTCCCGGTGGTCAACACCTGTAAGCTCTCCCCTTCCCTCTCTCACAAGGAGCTCGCCACTAGACAAAATCACGTGCACGTTGGTCAGAGCCCGCACTAATGATTTTATTTGGCAGTTTCGGCATCGGCTATATCTACTCCTTCATCGCCGCCGGCCTCTTCTACTGGGGCTTCAATAAGATTTTCCCGCACCACGAGTCCATGATGGATCACGCTGAGACGGGCGAGGACATCATTGCGGCCAACGACGCTAAGAATGTTGAGATGCGTGCTGAGCGGAGGAAGAGTCTCGTTGATCGGGTCTTTGAGGTTTGATGATCTTGCAAGACTTTCTTCGATGATTAGGAAGAACTTTTAGTAAAGGAGTATTGGATTGATTAATGGTTCCAGTTAGTATGCTTTTGATATCCTCAACTCGGCGATTATGTTTTCAGTATCCTAAGATAGAGAGAACATTTGATTTACCGGTTTTGAATACATAGTCTACTTTGTCTACTTGAACAAAAGTTGCTAAATGAAATTTCTACTTAAATTACTCACCTAGTAGATTAGTTCTACCTGTATTCCTGAAGTCATAGCCAATTTTGTTTTTAAATTTTTTATAAACATTTTTGAAGAGCACCACAATTGCCTAAAAATTTCCGAACGCTTTATCCCTTGTAATATATATTCTTTCGGAAACCTTAAATGGATTTTATCAGCGAACTTAGTGGCCTGGATTTGAGCAAAAATATATCAAGAGATGGGACATTATGGCAGAGGAGTGGCCTTGATCTGGGACAGGACTATTTTTGAAATAAAATCAGCAAGGTCACGAACTCATGGTCGCCCGTCTCTGCTCAGTATGAAGCCCCTGTGTACTCAGTTTTTGAACCCTGAAATGGATCTGATTCATGGTGAGGTCAGTTTCCCCCCTAAAATCATATCGCATATAATTTTATCTCTGGAAGGGTAAGAACTGACTGATTGCTGGGGACTCCTCATCAAGTGACTTAGGAAACAAGAAAGAAGAAATTCTAAGTTGTGTAAAGAGGTGGAATGCATTTCTATGAGAAGGAGCTGTGTGACTTAACATTATATAGGAGTAAATGGCTTGTAAGCAGATTCCGCTAAGACTTGCTCGATGCTATATTCGCGATCAATGAACCTTTTGCTAAAGCAGTGAAGGAGTTCGGGAATTGAGTACTCGAGGTCATGGTGATTGAAAACATATGTCCGAGAACTTTAAATTTTGACCTTGTGATCATGGAAGTTCTGGCGGAGTGCTAGAGCTCACAGGGATAGCGACTCTGAGTCCAGGAACCCATGTTCTCGAATTTCGAACGTGTTATACTTTGTTGTGGTACTAGGTTTTATGGAAATAGGAACTCCAGAGCCCGAGATACAAGTTCTTAAATCTGGATCAGGGAATATCTGTAATCTGTGATAGTGGAGTTCTAGAGCACATGGTATATTCCAATTTTCCTCGGTATATGAGAGTATGTGACAGTTTTTGTTTAATTTGGACAACTTATTCTGCAACTTTGAAAACGTGGGAAGAAGCTAAGCGAGGCTCCCCCCTTTTAATTTCTCCACGGTGTGACACGCCTTTGCCTCAATTATAACCCGTAATTAGGAATGGTACAACTTGCTGGGGTAGGAACTATGTGTGTCTTGGTAATGTTTGTGCCTTATAATATATACTTCTTGCTGGTAGCTTGGGGAAAACACAGGGAGGCACGTGACTCGGAACAAGAACTGAATACCTAGGTTTAGGAACAGAAAGGGCATGTCACTGCTAGTTTATCTTAGGATTCATGCATATCAGATCCACTGGTTCGGCAGAGGGAACTTTGTCTCAGTCTAAATAGAAATCGTGCGTACCACGTTATGAGTAGAGAAGCGAGAACGGGCCAGGTCCGAACCAATTATAACTGTTTCCGCGCTTCTAATCGACTTGCAACAAACAATTCTTCAGCTCCGCTCCGCATCTTGATTGAGACTTTAACTAGGCTATAGTCGGATACTTATCCATTGCATAGATGATTCGATCTTTCATTCCCTTTCCAATCGATTGCTAATATCATTTGCAACCTCGCTTCCTCGTCATCGACTTGCCACAAAGTCACTAGGGTGAAGTCCCTTCTTCGAACTGCTCGCAATAATTTTAATTTTTTTTTTAAAAAAAAAGTCTTTTAAAGTATCTCGAGGCCATGTCCCTGTAGTCGGCGCCGATCAGTCTTTTCTCAAGCAACTGCCTGTCAAAGCAGTTTTACTCCTTCGAGAGAAGCCCCCCTATGTCCCCATATCCACCTTCGTTGCAAGCGAAGCTCGATCCTTGATCTCTCACTATTCTAAACAGCCAATAGAGGCGGTCTCGTGGATCCGTTCTGAAATAGCGACCCGTGTATGCATATTACATGTAAATCAAACTTAAAGGAGACGAGGTGAGAATTATCGGGTGAAAGCGGAAGTTCTCAAAGCCGGAAAATCCTCTTTCGCACTGAGTCAGCCTTGAGCTTCTGCTGCGATGATGCGGAGTCAGGCGTCGAGGGAGAATGCGGGACAAACCTACAATCCAATAAGAAGCTCACGAAACGATTCCAGGTTTACGCCAAGGTAGGAAGTACACGGCAAGCTCCTTTCGGATGGGGTGGGCGTGGACAAGGGGCACGGAACAGGAGCTAGCACTGATAGGCTGCCCCGTCACGGATTGTGGGGGACTTCCGCATGGTAGACCCTGGTCAAAAGCCTTCACTTCCCGATAGGCGAGGAGGCTTGACGTACAGTATCGACCAACCCGTGTTCGGACTCAATCGGCAGCAGCCCAGCTGTATGGTGACAAGTCGGGACATCTGGCCAGTTATACGACATCGATAGTGAAAGCGTGCATGTAGTTGGCAAGCCGCCGGCAGCCCCGACGCTCGAAAGGGAAAGGACCCTAATGCCAAAGACATGTTTCTGGGGATTGCTTGCTGGCTGCCACAGACAGGTTTACGGGCCCTGGTCCTAGCTCGGGCGCAATTGGAAGAAACCCATTCAATGTCAAGAAGCCTTGCGCGGGCCGAAATGCTACTCTCCTCAATGTTGGATTCCCGCAATAGGGACAGCAGTCTCACTGGGGTCATCCCATAATGATGCGAGAGCGGGAGCAGGGGTCAACAGAAAACTCGTGATTTTCGAACACTCAATGGCTGTGACTACACAAAAGAGGCAAAGTTCATCTACGAGCTAGAAGTATTCTTAACGGTGCCGCGTGTATCGAGTTGTTTCTTAAGGCTCTTCGATGCGCTATTATTGCGATACTAGGCTAAATGCTCAGACCCTGCTAAGGCTGGTACTGCACTACTGTGGTACCTACCATGTGGGTTACCGTTACCTGCCAAAAGCTTTACACTGGACCTTGCATTCTAAGCGAACAAATCAGGGGGGCTCAACTCACGATCTCAGGGTTCTGATTTGTTCGCTGAAAACTCACGGTCCAGTGCAAAGGGGGGTGGCAGCTGGTCGGATACCTACGTCAAGACGCGTTAGATCCGGCAGACATCCATGTCACCCACGCGGTCTAACTAGCGTGCCTTGCGTGCCTCGCAGACACACCTCTCTAGCTGGAAGAGACGAATTAAATCGTAGAATATGCAGAGAAGATAAAAACTGTAAAATCAAATTAATTTCACTCACTAGTAGCATTGAACCATCTTGTCTAGCATAGAAATGTATCGTCTCATATAGTTTGAATAGACAAGAAACTGTTTGCGGACAAAACTCCTAATATATCGATATTACCTCCTGTTGACCGTCTTTTTAAATTCAGAGAAAGTGCAAGCCTCGTGCTCCCCTGCCATGCCCGTCTGTGGCGGGGTGTTTTCGTCAAACACCCTAGCGTCGATGCTACCTCGAGATGCGAGTCTTACATACCCAGGAGCAGCGAAGACCAATCGAGCTTCCAGGATCTAACGAGAAGACCACGATCTCCATTCTGCCAATCCCCATGGGGGCCCCATTATTTTGACCCAGTATCGACATGTAAATACCGGGTGCTCTCGGAAAGTCGGAACGCTCAAACCACCAACACGCATTGAGGCCAAAGATAAAAGAAACAGAATATCCCCAGATCTGGGGAAAGCACAGTCTTCTTTCCTTAAGAAGTTTGTCTGTGCTCAATTGGCAGAGGCAGAGCTTATACAGATTCGAAATAAATGCTTGTCATCTTTACCATTGCCAACAAGCATCTCAGCCTTCATCGAGCAAGACATTGAAGATTTATAGATCTCAGACGCAAAGATGTCTTATATCCTCAGCCGCTTCTCGACCATCCTTCCTACATACGACCCTGCACCTAATCCGTTCACGCTGTTGAGAACAGTGAATGGAAAGCAATGGATGTTCTTCCTCGTATGTTCATGTCCAACTTCCCCTCCTGATACAATTCAAAGTCTAATATTTTTCCAGATTGCATTCTTTGCTTGGACTTGGGATGCCTTCGACTTCTTCACAGTGTCTTTGACTGTCAGCGACCTCGCAGCACAGTTCCATAAAACAAACGCAGATATCACATGGGGAATCACATTGGTACTCATGTTTCGATCCGTCGGCGCCATCACCTTTGGTATTGCCGCTGATAGATATGGACGAAAATGGCCATTCGTGGTAAACAACCTGCTCTTCATCGTTCTCGAACTCGGCACCGGATTCACCCAAACATTTCACCAGTTTCTTGCCGTCCGCGCTATGTTCGGCATTGCTATGGGTGGACTGTATGGGAACGTGGCAGCTACAGCGCTGGAAGATGCTCCTGAAGCAGCAAGAGGTATTCTCTCTGGCATGATGCAGCAGGGCTATGCGTTTGGATATCTTTTGGCGACAGTCTTCGCACGAGGATTGGTTGATACTACCTCTCATAAATGGCGACCTCTCTTCTGGTTCGGTGCCTGCCCGCCGGTACTTCTCATTGCCTGGCGTCTGATGCTGCCGGAGACCGATGCGTACATTGAACGGGTGGCAATGAGAGCGGAACTCGATAGCGTTGGAAAGGTCTTCATCACAGAAGGAAAAGTGGCCCTGAAGAAGCACTGGATGTTGCTGATCTATATGGTCTTGCTTATGGCTGGATTCAACTTCATGGTAAGTACATACAATTTCTGAAATTTATTTGAAATTATTTCCTTTCATCCGGATCCCATTTTTTCAAGCCCTTTTACTAATTATTTGTTTATAGTCCCATGGCTCGCAAGACCTATACCCGACTATGCTCACCAATGAATACAATTTCTCTGCGAATAAAGTCACGGTCACACAAGTCGTTGCCAACCTGGGCGCCATGCTCGGTGGAACAACAGTGGGTTACGCATCGCAGATCTTCGGCAGACGATTCTGCATCGTTGTCATGTGTATTATCGGTGGAGCTTTACTCTACCCGTATACTTATGTTAGCAATACTGGAGTCATTGCAGCCGCCTTTTTCGAGCAGTTCTGTGTCCAGGGAGCGTGGGGTGTTATTCCGTAAGTAGTCCAGTCTTTCTTTTTTTTTTGGCAGAGAGAGTTTAAACTTACACGTACTTAGCATTCACCTCATGGAACTCTCACCACCAGCTTTCCGCACCTTCGTGGTCGGCACATCCTATCAGCTCGGAAATCTCGTCTCCTCCGCTTCTGCCACCGTCGAGGCCACAATCGGGCAGCAATTCCCCTTGCCTCCCAAAGTCAGCGGCAAGAAGATTACCCCGAGATACCAGTACGGGAAAGTCATTTGTATTTTCCTTGGATGTGTAAGTTCTTCTGCCCATTTTCTTTTACAAACTCGCCCACTTCAGGGGTACGGCAACAATAAGAAGGGACTAACAGTTTTACATAGGTCTTCGCATACAATATGCTTCTCACCTTCCTCGGGCCGGAAAACCGAGGTCGCAGCATGCGTGTGTTTGATGACGATGACATTATCGATGTGAAGGGTCATCATCATGCCGTTATGGAAGGCAACTTGGAGGAAGTGCCAACCAACTCAGACGCCCGTCCCAAGCACGCGGTCGAGCTGGTTGAGCATGTCTAAGTTTCAGCTTTCCCTTGTGGAGGACCGGAGTTTGCCTTGTGGAAGACGGGAGCTTCGGGGCATCCGGCGTGGGGGTTTGCAAGCTCGTGTTTCTGAGTTTTCTCTTTCAGTTAGCAATGGAGGAATTTGCTCTCTCAATACATTCATTCCGCTTCGCTTAACTTAAAGGAATATGCCAAGAAATCGATCGATCTATTTGAAAATCGTCTTATAATCGTGAGGTGGTCTTAAGCTCATGGATGGCTCGCATCCCAAATGTCCGCGGTACAGCTATTAACCTGGCAAAGACATATCTCCGGCCTAGCGGTTTTCATGCGTTTCTAGCCCTCTGAATTTTGATTCCTTGAAAGTTCTTCAGATTTTGCTGCAAAACGTGATCAATTGATCTGTGCCAGCCTAGTAGCTAATTAGAGCAGCATCTGTATCATCGACACACGGCTACCCTCAAGGTATAATTCTACTAGGGTAATAGCTGTAATCAAGGGCTAGTTTTAAGCTCAAGGGTGGCTTACATCCCAAATGTCCGCGGTACTATTGCACATTCACGTGTCTCTCTCTCAGTCTGCAGAACAAATTTCCACCCCCGCGTACTTGCATACCTGGCCCGTGTCTCAGAAAAACCCTTGCTCTTCTGCATGACGTGAACGGCGATCTCCATTGGTCCCGGTACTTGGGACCCTAAAGACCATCTAGGGGTCCCTGCCTGGTGTTCGTCTCATTGAGCCGATTTGTACGTACAAGTACAGTACAGTACTGTAGCGAACCTCCCCTCATGCATGTGACACACCGGAACATCCCATGTGCGCCTCTCCGAATTGCTTCTAGAAGGTACATCCGATGATTCCATCTGATCTTCATCCCTACTGATATCAGACTGTGCTACCTACTGATACCAGACTGTACTCCCCTACTGATACGAGACTGTACTGTACCTCTTTGCATTTCTCCGGCGAATCCCGCCGAACTACTGCCGGATACCGTGTCTCAAAGAGTGCGGCCCGACGGCGCAGTCTCGTCGGGAGTCTCGGGACCACCTGCTTGGGGAAAATAGGCAAAATAGGGGAGAGAGAGCGGGGAGAGGACGCAAGTAGGACTTCCCGACCGGTGAACGAGCGCGGTCGACAACTTCCAACAGTGTTCTAGTGTCGAACGGCGCACCTTTCATTCATGCATCAACATGTATCAACCTCACTCACTATTCCCATTCCAGTCCCGCATCGCTTCTCCATGTCCTCCGTGGCTTGCCGAGCTCAGCGCCACACACGGCATAATGCCACAGTTATCAGGTAATCTGGTTCCCGACTTCAAGACGACCCGTGATTTGAGCGTTTCTCGTTCCACTGATCCCCAGGATTGGGCGACCCCCCCACCGCCAAGCGGAGAACCCTGCTTGAGAGTGGCGTGACGTGTGGGACCAAGTTTGTTAATTACCAGTCAACCACCACCAGCTTTTTGGATGTCCAGTTCCCCACATATTTCAACGTCGCCTCGACTCTCGAGCCTCGAGCCCAACTCTGGTACCTGCTTACTGTACATCAACAGAATGCCAAGTTCAACGGCCGCTATGGTGCCGCAAGCAACTCGAGGTCCAGATGGATACTTTCCGTCGCCATACAGTGTCCACCCTCTCCCGGGTCACCTCAGAACGACCCTTCTGCCGGTTGCAATTATGGCCCTGATGTCATTCATAAGCACGCTCGGGTCAAGCTTGTTCATCATCTACCGGTTGATCTTCTGGCGGAAGTACTATCGTACTTATCCAGGCTATAACCAATACCTACTCTTGATATTTAACCTCATCCTCGCCGATTTGCAGCAGTCGATCGCATTCCTGATCAGTTTCCATTGGATCGCGAAGAATGAGATCCTGGCTCCAACCGCTGCTTGCTTCATTCAAGGATGGCTGGTCCAGGTCGGCGATGTTTCAAGCGGCATTTGGGTCTTGTCGATTGCGGTCCACACCTGGTTTTCGGTTGTGAGAGGACACCAAATAGAGCATTTCCGCTTTTGCTGTTGCCTTGTCGGGGTCTGGGTTTTTGTTATGGTCCTTGCAATCATTGGACCCATCTCGCACCCTGAAGATTATTTTGTAGCCACTGGTGCCTGGGTACGCTATTTCTCATTCTCAGTACTCTCTATCTCGTGCCATCCTCGTCACTAACAAAACTGTAATAGTGCTGGATAAACTCAGGATATGCGAACTACGTAAGAACTCCTGCCATCTGCCAATATCACAACCCAGCCTGAATTGGGCTTTATATTAAAACAGTAGCTAACAAATTGCCTTCAGCGTCTCGGCCTCCATTACTTCTGGATTCTCCTCTCGCAGTTCGGCAGCGTGGTAATATACCTGTACATCTTCATCCTTCTACGCCGGCGCATAAAGCAGGTGCTCCCCGCCTCTCGCTCCGCAAGCTCCAACAAGATCAGCCGCGCCGCGCGCCTCATGGTCGTCTACCCCATCGCCTACGTCGCCCTCTCACTACCTCTCCCAGCGGGACGCCTGGCCGTCTGGAGCGGTGTCGACGTCTCCCTGACATTCTACTGCATCGGCGCAACGCTGATGACAAGCTGCGGTCTGGTGGATACCATCCTGTATACCATCACGCGACGCGTACTGATCAGGGAGATTGGCGACACGGAGCCGGTTCCAACATTCAGCACGGCGGACAGAACGGCGGCGACGACTACGATTGGGACGGGAGGGGATAGCTACGTTATGAAGTCGGGGAAGCGGAGCAGGAATTTACATGGGAGCAATCCGTCGGATAGCACGGAGGATATTTGGAAGAGTGTGATTGTGAAGAGGGAATCGTTTGAGGTGAGGCACGAGGATCAGGAGAGGGTCTCTGCATCGTCGGAAAACGAAGCATATAGATAGCGAGTTTTGTCCTCACGGAAACCAGAAGTGCTTTGGTCATTGCCGTTGTCTTGTCACATCCTGATTACGAATGTGTGGAGCAAGTGATGGCTGCAGCCTCGAAAGACGCGGGCAAGTAGTCTGCGTAAAATATGCGTATCAAGTCAATCAATCTTTGTGGTCCTTTCCCTGCTATCTTTAAAGTTTCGCCCACCTCTCATATTCAAAGACTGCCACAAACCGCTAGGTAACTTCCACGACGTCAAAAGTCCCGAGTCTGCGTAATACCAAGAATCTTCCTCCACGTCCCTCCACCGCCGCCGCAGGAAAACTAGCAAAAGTCGGACACAAAGTACCTCTACTCGCATCTCTTAACAGAACTAGACCTCGCAGCTAGTACTGCATGCTGAAGCTAGCAATAATACAATATAACCTTCGAAATTTCAATATGCGCAGAAGTATTCCAAATCTAAGCTGGCAGAACGGCATTCGACGCCATGCTATTACTAAGACCTCATGTTAGTTTTAGCCCATGACAGTAGCGTCCGAAAACCCCTATCCCTATTCTCGATCTGAGCTTCTCTCTCGCGTAGCAGCCTCACGACCGCCTCGTGCCCGTTCACTGCAGCTATTGACAGCGGCGTCCGACCATTTCTATCTGTGCTCTCGATCTGAGCGCCTCTCTCGAGCAGCAGCCTCACGACTGTCTCGTGCCCCTTCTCTGCAGCCCATAACAGCGGCGTCCGACTCCAAATATCCCTACTCTCGGTCTGAGCACCTCTCTCGAGCAGCAGCTTCACGACTGTCTCGTGCCCCTTCTCTGCAGCCCATGACAGCGGCGTTTTATTATAAAGATCCCTACTCTCGATCTGAGCACCTCTCTCGAGCAGCAGCTTCACGACTGTCTCGTGCCCCTTCTCTGCAGCCCATGACAGCGGCGTCCGACGATCAACATCCATGCTCTCGATCTGAGCCCCTCTCTCGAGCAGCAGCTTCACAACCGCCTCGTGTCCCTTCTCTGCAGCCCATAACAGCAGCGTTCGACTGTCATAATCTTTTGAATTCATATCCGCCTTGCCCGTCTCGAGCAACAACTTCACAACTGCTTTATGCCCAGTATCCTTTGCGCACTTAAGCACTTCATTGGCAAGCACATCCAAATTTCTCAAGAACTCTTGCAATGTCCAATCGAAGAAACGGCAAAT
>Ga0302325_10021217_pt1 | contig 13600 bp, 11 predicted proteins | sample Palsa_T0_2_FD_201948 | JGI IMG/M metagenome (GOLD analysis project Ga0302325, IMG submission 201948) | Peat permafrost microbial communities from Stordalen Mire near Abisko, Sweden - Palsa_T0_2 | ecosystem: Environmental > Terrestrial > Soil > Palsa > Peat permafrost | place: Sweden: Abisko... | reverse complement strand
AGGTGCAAGAAGCCTTCGTGATCATCAAACCTCAAGGCGACAGAGGCGGCAACGGCCCGTCACGTCACCGAGGAGGAGTACTCGGGCTAGGTCCGCGCGCGACGCCGCCACCCGCGACGCCGCCACCCGCGGGAGGCCGCCGGGGGATGAACGCCCACAGCACCCCGGCGGCGGCGAAGCCGACCAGCCCGCTGACGATGATGCCGGCCACCAGGCCGGCCACGGCCGTCACGCCGGAAAGGACGAGCGGCCCGATCCCCTGCCCGGTATCGGACAGCTCCCGCCACAGCCCGAGGAACGTCGGCCGCCCGATCTCCGGCGACACGTCGGCCGAGAGCGTCATCACGATGCCGGAGCCGATGCCGTTGCCGAACCCCATCAGCATCGCCGCCAGCGTCAGCGTGAGCGCGCTATGGGTCGCCGTCATCAGCACGAACGATAGACCGAGGACCAGCGTGCACGGCACCGCGACCCAGCGCCGCCCGTACAGGTCCATCACCTTGCCGGCCGGGTAGAACGTCGAGACGTCGACCAGCCCGGCGGTCCCGTAGATGAGGGAGCTGGCGGTGGGGGAGAGCCCGATGTGCGCGGCCCACAGCGGGATGACCACCTGCCTCGTCGACCGGATCGCCGACAGCAGCACGACCCCCAGCCCCAGGGTGAGGAAGGTCCGCCAGTACTCCCGAAGGATGCCCCGCGTCGTCACCTGCGCCGCCGCCGCCCGCTGCTGGTCGGTCTTCTCCAGATCGGGCACCCGCAAGACGATGACGGCCGCGCCGGCCATCGCCGCCAGGCTGACGTAGTAGGCGCCCGGCAGCCCCCACAGTTCCTCCGCGCCCGCGCCGAGGAACGGGCCCACGAACATCCCGATCCTGAGCACGCCGCCCAGGGTCGACAGCGCCCGGGCCCGCAGGTGGGGCGGCACGGACTCGGTCAGGTAGGACTGCCGGGCCAGCGTGTAGACCGAGCTGGCCGCCCCCAGCAGCAGCACCCCGAGACCGAACACGGCCAGCGACAGCCCGCCGCGGCCGAGGTTGACCAGGCACAGGATCAGCCCGGCGACCGCGACCGCGGCCGCCACCAGCATCGACTTGCGCTCCCCGATGCGGGTGGCGAGGATGCCCGACGGGATGTTGGTCACGATCGAGCCGATGCCGAGCAGCGCGTTGATGAGCGCGGCGACCGCGGTGCTGGCGCCCCGGTCGATCGAGCTCAGCACGATGACCGGCATCATCGCGCCCTCGGCGAGGCCGAACAGCGTGGCCGGCCCGAACGCCGCGACCGCGATGGAGCGAAGACTGAACTCGCCGCTCTCCACGGCGCCCCTCCTCCGCAATCGTTTGTTTGCCACACACAACTAAATCATCAGCCGATGCTCCCGCGCCGACTGGGCCGGCCGGAGCGCGGACGACAGCCGGATTGGGCTAGACCATTGATCTAGACCAATTTTCTTCTTATTTCTCGAAGCAAGAATGCCATCTACTCGTCAATCTGGAAAAAATGAAAGAAATTCGCACCACCTGACGACCTCCGGTCGCGCGCTTGCACCGCAGCATGGAGACACGGCCAGTCGCGCAGCACGGCCGGCGTCACCAGGAAGAGGTCATCAGCATGGGCACGAACGCAGAGCAAGCGGCGCAGTTGCAGCGGGAGTGGCAGACCGACCCCCGCTGGGCCGGAATCGCGCGCAACTACACCGCCCAGGACGTGATCCGGCTGCGCAGCTCCGTCGCGGCCGAGTGCAGCCTTGCCCACCGCGGTGCCAGCCGGCTGTGGGACCTGCTGCACCGCCCGGACGCGCTGCCGACGCTCGGGACGCTCGTTGGCGACGACCCCGCCGAGGCGGCCAGGCCGGGATCGCAGGCCATCTACCTGCCCGGCTGGCAGGCGGCCGGGGTGGCGGATGCCTTCGAGCAGACGACCGCCGTGATCGAGGCGGGCGCGGCCGCCCTGCGCCTTGAGGACCAGCTGCCGGGCGGGAAGGTGCTCATCCCGACCGGGCAGCACATCGAGACGCTGACCGCGGCCCGGCTCGCCGCCGACGTGCTCGGCGTCCCCTCGCTGATCATCGCCCGGTCCGGCGCGCGCACCGCGTCCCTGCTCACGTCCGACGCCGATGACCGGGACCACGAGTTCCTGACCGGCGAGCGGACCCCGGACGGGTTCCACCGGGTCGAGCCGGGCCTGTACGCGCACGTCACCCGCGCCCTCGCGTTCGCGCCCTACGCCGACATGCTGTGGCTGCAGACCCCCGCGCCGGACCTGGCGGTGGCCCGCGCGTTCGCCGACATCATCCGCTCCCAGTTCCCGGACAAGCTGCTCGCCTACAGCAGCGGCCGGCCGTTCACCGCGTGGGCGCACCCGGCCGACGCGTCAGCCGCGAAGTTCCAGCGGGAACTCGCCGCGATCGGCTACCGCTTCCAGTCCGCCGTCCCCGGCGAATCGACGTCCGACCTGGCCGACCGGCGCCCGCACGACGCAGCGCCGGCCTACGCCTAGCGAAAAACCTGAACCACGGCGCGAAGGCCCGCGTCCGTTCGGGCTGATGTCTTTGTTTCTTCCGAACGGTCCGGTGCTCCGCGCTCATGCGCCACCTCACCCGCTCTTGGTAAGTTGGCCCATGGATCTGATCGTGGATTTCTCGAACCTGCCGATTACCGAGCACGCGGCGGAGATCACCCGGCTGTGCGACGCGATGGAGGCGGCCGACGCGGCGGGCCGCTACCCGCAGCTGACGGTGGAGCGGCCGTGGTCGCAGCACAACCCCGTGCTCGAGGGCGAGTTCGCCGCTCCCGGGGCGATCCGCTGGTACCTCGAGCGGGAGCTGGGCCGCCTGGCCGCGCACGGCGCCCGGATCTCGGTCAGTCCCGGACGCGAGGCGCTTGACCTGCACGACCCGGAACTCGGGCGGGCGGTGGACGAGACCCGCCGGGACCTGCGGCGCAAGAAGCTGTTCCTGTTCGCCCCCGAGCGGATGGCGCTCTCGATCGACCGGCTCCGGCACTACACCGGGACCGAGCCCGGCTCCTTCCAGCGCTACGTGCTGCTGACGAACTACGCCTGGCACGTCGAGGAGTTCCGCGCCGCCCTGCCGGATTGCACCGGCCCCGACCAGGACGGGCGGCAGATGCCGGCCTGGCACCACGAGCGCCCCGGCCGGGCCGGCGTGACCATGATCAACATCGGGGTCGGCCCCTCCAACGCCAAGACGATCACCGATCACCTGGCCGTGCTCCGCCCCGACCTGATCGTGATGATCGGGCACTGCGCCGGCCTGCGCAACCACCAGAACATCGGGGACCTGGTGCTGGCGACCGGCTACCTGCGCGACGACCGCGTCCTCGACGACATGCTCCCGCTCAGCGTCCCCGTCGTTCCCAACCACACCCTGGACACGCTGCTGCTCAGCGAGCTGACCGCCCGCGGCCTGCCGTCCCGGATGGGCATCGTCTTCACCACCATGAACAGGAACTGGGAACTGCAGCTGTCCACCGTCGAGGAGCGGCTGCGAGCCTCCCGCGCGGTGGCGGTCGACATGGAATCCGCGACCGTCGCCGCGAACGGGTTCCGCTACCGGATCCCGACCGCCACCCTGCTCGCGGTCAGCGACAAGCCCCTGCACGCGGCGCCGAAGCTCAGCGCCGACGCGCAGGGCTTCTACGCCGCCAGCCGCCGCCAGCACGTCGAGATCGCCATCTCCGTCGCCGAGAAGGTCAGGAAGCTGTACCCCGGCGGCCTGCCCACCGCCGACCTCCGTTCGCCCGACGAGCCGCTGCTCGGCAACACCGGCACCCCGCCGCCGGCCTGACCGCAGCGGCGAAGATCGCCCGATCAAGACCCAGTCGAAGGCCGCGTTACTCCGCGTCCGGTGCGCCGGCCGGGGCCGCGGTCGGCTGCGGCGGGGCGACCGCGATGATCCATTCCATCAGCGGCAGCAGCAGGGCCGCCAGTTCGCGGCCGCGGTCGGTCAGGCTGTAGTCGACGTGCGGCGGGACGACCGGTCGCTGCTCGCGCAGCACCAGGCCGTCCGCCTCCAGGGTGCGCAGCGTCTGGGCGAGCATCTTCTCGCTGATGCCGCGGGCCCAGCGGCGCAGTTCCCCCCAGCGCATCGTCCCGCTCGACAGCGCGACCAGGATCAGCACGCCCCAGCGGCTGGTGATGTGGTCGAGCAGCACCCGGGTCGGGCAGTCCGGTTCGAACGCGCCGTTCCCGGCCTGCAGCTGCACGAGCGCTGCCTCCATACTTACCTCCATGCCAGTACCTTACTTCAAAGTGGGTACCAGCAGATGGGAAGGTGTCCGGGACCGGCTCGGTTGTCACCGCCGACCGATACGGAATCCGAAGGGAACTCACCCATGCCTCTCCTGATCACGGGCGCGACCGGCCACCTCGGCCGCCTGGTCGTCGAGCAGCTGCTAGCGGCGGGCCTGCCGGCCGGCGACATCATCGCCACCGGCCGGGCGACCGACAAGATCAAGGACCTCGCCGACCGGGGCGTGCAGGTCCGCGCGGTTGACTTCGGAGACCCGGCCGCGGTCCGCGCGGCGGTCGCCGGCGCGGACCGCGTGCTGCTGGTCTCCGCGATGGACCCGGGCGCCCGGGTGGCGCAGCACCGCACGGTCATCGACGCGGCCCGCGAGGTCGGCGTCGGCCTCGTCGCCTACACCAGCATCGTCAACGCGGAAACCACGACGATTCGGCTGGCCGAGGACCACCAGGCCACCGAGCGGCTGCTGCGCGACAGCGGCGTGCCCTTCGTGCTGCTGCGCAACAGCTGGTACCACGAGAACTACACCGACCGGCTGCCGGCCTTCCTGGCCCAGGGCGCGATCCCCGGCAGCGCCGGCGACGGCCGGATCAGCGCCGCGGCGCGGGCGGACTACGCCGCCGCCGCGGTCCGGGTGCTGACCACCGACGGGCACGCGGGCCGGGCCTACGAGCTCGGCGGCGACGAGCCGTTCACGCTCGCCCAGCTGGCGGCCGAGATCAGCGCGCAGTCGGGGAAGGAGGTCCGGTACGTCGACCTGCCCGAGGCCGGGTACGCCAAGGCCCTCACCGAGCACGGCGTGCCCCGGCTGATGGCGGACATGGTCGCCGAGACCGATGCCGCCGCCGCCCACGGCGCGCTGCACACCGCCAGCGGCGACCTCACCGGCCTGACCGGACGGCCGGCCACCACGCTGAGCGCGGCCGTCGCCGCCGGCCTGCGCGCACTAGACGGGAGCTAGCGAGAGCGGTCAGCTGGGACGGGCGGTGACCGTGATCGTCGAGACGCCGGCCGTGGCATCGATGGTGAAGCCGGTCACGCCGGGCGCCCAGCCGGCCGTGGTGAACACCGACCCGCCCGCCACTCCGGTGTGCTGCTGGCCCTCCAGCGACACCTCGCTCGCCCCGCCGGCGGCGGTCACCTGGGCCGGAACCCCATTCGGGAGGCTGAGCTGGAAGTCGCTGGCCCCGCCGACCATCTGCACCGGCACGTTGCCGTGCGGCCGGGGGAGCGCGAGGGTGACGAGGCTCGAGCCCGCGTTGAAGGAGATGCCGGACAGCTGACCGCCCGACAGGTCGACGTCGGTCCGGCTGGCGCCGCCGTCCAGGTCGATCTGCCAGCTGACGCCGGCGTTGAGGGTGACGGTGACCGCGGGCGAGTTCGGGGCGGTCAGGTCGACCAGGGTGCCGTTGCCGGCGCCGTCCGGGCTGGACGAGCTCAGCTGCGGCACCGGGGTGCCCGCGGGCGTGGTGACGGTCAGCAGCGACCCGCCCGGTCCGAAGTTGGCGGTGCCGATGGTGAGGACGGTGGTCCCGGACAGCACGTCGAGGCTGGCGCGGGTGCGGCCGCTGGCCGTCAGGCTGACCGTGTGCGCGTTGGCCCCCGGGGCGGTGGCGGTCGCGGTGACGGGGATGTGGAGCTCCTGCGGGGTGGCCGACGAGCACGCCGCCAGCAGCGCCACCGCGCTCCCGGCGGCCGCGGCCGCTCCCCATACCCTGAGCCGCGTCCCGCCTGCCGGGCGCCTCGTTCCTGCCACCGTAACCTCCTGCGACCACCGGTCAGCTCCGCTCGCCGTGAGCGGACGAAGTGCCTCAATACTGTCCCAATTAGCGCCAATCATGCCCAGCCAGACCGACAGCGGGCAGTTCTATCGGGAGTGCGGCGGAACCGGTGCGGCCCCGGCCGCGTCCAAAGCAGTAGTAGGGATGCCTTCCGGGAGGCCGATGTGGTTCGCATTGAGCGACGATCGTTTTCCATGCTTGTCGTCGGCCTCGGCCTAGGCCTTGTCGCGGTCGCGGTCGCGGTCGCGGTCGCGGGGTGCGCGGCCAGCGCGGCCAGCGCGGGCGGCTCGTCGGCCGCCGGGCCGGCCACGACGCACGTCGGCAGCGTGGGAGTCCCCGGGTCGTCGCCGACCGCCATGTCGACGGCCAGCCCACCGCCCGGCGCGGTGCGGATCGCGGACTTTGACGCGCTCGGCCGGCAGGAGGCCGTCGCCTGGGCGCGCTCGCCGCTCGCCAAGGCCTGGCGGACCGGCCTGGTGGTGCTCTCGCTGGATGACCTGTCGGCCGGCCCGAGCGGCGGCTTCCCGTCGGGCCAGGACAAGGCGGACGTCGGCAACGGCGACCTTGTCTTTACCGGGCTGGCGCCGTCCCGCGGGCCGGCCGCTGTCGTCACCTGGCCCGACGGGTCGACCATGAAGGTGCCGGTGCTGAGCGAGCCGCGGACCTTCGGCGAGCTGACGAGCAGCAGGGAGTGCCCCGCCTGCGTGACGACGCCGCTCGACGTCACCGCGGCCACGCCGACGACCCTCCCGGTTGCGACCAGCCGAGGCATCGCCAAGGTCCCGGCCTGGGCGTTCACTCTCAAGGGGGTGTCCGGCCCGGTCATCCAGGCGGCCCTGCCGCCCGGCAGCTACGTAACCCCCGGCAGCACGGGCAGTCCGTCGCGCGCGCGGCTCGCCGCGGTCGGAACGGAGTTCACGGGCGCCCTGAGCGCAGCCGTGTCGGCTGACGGGCGAACGCTCACCCTGCAGCTGTTCGGCGGCCCTTGCGACGCGACCTGGGGCGGGCTGGAGACCGAGGTCGACGGCGCGGTCGTGATCGGCGGCTGGGAGAACGACCCGAACCCGGACGCCCCCTGCTCGGCGGTGGGCATCGTCCTCACTACCACGGTCCGGCTCTCCGCCCCGCTCGGGGATCGGGTGATCATCGACGCGTGGACCGGGCAGCCGGCGTCGCCCGCCTTCCCCGCCCGATCCCCGAGCTAGGCAGTCGCCACCAGGTCCTCGCGGTTAGTCAGGCGCCTTGGTCCCGGGCCGCCGGCGCGAGCACCGTCCGGAGTTCGTTGCTCACGCCGAGCTTGGCCGATGGACTGGCAGGCGCCGCGGTGTCCAGCAGCGGCAGGAAGAATTGCACGAGCGGGCCGATGCTGACGGCGAACAGCACGGTGCCGACGCCGACCGTTCCGCCGAGCAGCCAGCCGATTGCCAGCACGGTCAGCTCGATGCAGACGCGGACCAGGCGCAGGGAGCGCCCGGTCCGGCGGGCCAGGCCGGTCATCAGCCCGTCGCGCGGTCCGGGGCCGAAACGGGCGCCGATGTACATGCCGCTGGCCAGCCCGCAGAGCAAGATCCCGCCCAGCATCTCCGGAATCCGCCATGCCAGCAGGGCGCTGCCCGGCAGCAGCGCCAGCGTCACGTTCATCGAGCTGCCGACGAGCACGACGTTGCTGACCGTGCCGAGGCCCGGCCGCTGCCGGAGCGGGATCCAGCCCAGCAGCACGACCGCCCCGACGATGATCGAGACCGTGCCGATCGCCAGCCCGGTGTGCACGGCGATGCCCTGGTGCAGCACGTCCCAGGGATCGAGGCCGAGTCCGGAGCGAACCTGAAGGGCGCCCGACGCCCCGTACAGCACCAGCCCGAGGTAGAGCATCACGATCCGTCGAGCCAGGCCGCACGGTGCGCCGTCACGTGTCATGGGCCTAGCCAATCAGGTCTGGCAAGGCCATTTCGCGGTCCAATTGATCGAAAATGGCCCGCGAAAAGAAGACCGCATCGTGCCAGAATGAACGACATGGCATCGTCCACCCGGATCGGCAGCCATGCCCTGGCCGCCCTGCTGCCCGACCCGACCACCCTCGGCGCCCGCCGCGGGGCTGTCTACGCCGCGATCGCCGAGGCGCTGAGCGCGCTCGTCCTGGACGGGCGGATCGCGGTCGGGACCCGCCTGCCGTCCGAGCGGGAACTGGCCGCGGCGCTGGGCCTGAGCCGCACGACCGTGACCGCCGCGTACAGCGCCCTGCGGGCCGACGGCTACCTGATCAGCCGCACCGGCTCGGGCAGCTTCACCGCCGTCCCGGCCGGCACCAGGGCATCCAGCTCGACCGCACGCTGGGCGCCGCCAGGGGAGCCGCCCGACCTCATCGACCTGACCTGCGCGACCCCGGCCGGCCCGGCCAGGGCGATCTCCGATGCCGTCACCGCAGCCGCCGCGAGCTTGCCCCGGCTGATCGCCGGCACCGGCTACGACCCGGTCGGCGTGCCGCAGTTGCGCGAGGCGATCGCCGCCCGGTTCGCCGCGCGCGGCGTGCCGACCGAGGCCGGCCAGATCCTGATCACCAACGGCGCCCTGCACGCGCTTGACCTGCTGCTGCGGCTGCTGGCGGCCGCCGGGGACCGAGTCCTGACCGAGCTTCCGACCTACTCGGGCGCGATCGACGCGATCCGGGCGAGCGCCGCCCGGCTGCTGCCGGTGCCGCTGGCACCCGGCGGCGGCTGGGACGTCGACGCCCTGCAGGCGGCGCTGCGGCAGAACGCGCCCGGGCTGGCCTACCTGATCCCCGACTTCCACAACCCGACCGGAGCGCAGGCGGGAGACGCCGAACGGCGGGCCGTGCTGCGCGCCGCCCGCCGGGCCGGCACCACCGTCATCGTCGACGAGACCTTCGTCGACCTCGGCTTCACCAGCCCGGCCACGCCCGCCGCGGCGATCGACCCCTCCGTCGTCACGATCGGGTCGCTGTCCAAGACGGTATGGGGCGGGCTGCGCATCGGCTGGATCCGGGCCCAGGCCGACCTCGTCCAGCAGGCGGCCGCCCTGCGCGCCGCCACCGACATGGGCGGGGCGCTGCTGGACCAGCTGGTCGCCGTTGAACTGGTGGGCCGCCTGGACGAACTCGCCGCGGCCCGGGTCGCGGAGGTACGACCCCGGCGGGACGCGCTGCTCGCGGCGCTGGCCCGAGACCTGCCCGGCTGGCGGGTCAGCGCGCCGCAGGGCGGCCTCTCGCTCTGGGCCGAGCTCGACGCGCCGCTGTCCACGCCGCTGAGCGTGCTCGCCCGATCGGCCGGCGTCCAGATCGTCCCCGGCTCGCGATTCGGCGCCGACGGAACCCTCGAGCGGTACCTGCGCCTGCCTTACACGCAGCCCGCCGACGTGCTCGAGCGTGCGGTCACCCGGCTACGCGACGTCTGGACGACCCTTGACCGTTCCTCCCCGGCGGCCCGCCCGCTCGTCGTCGCCTGACCCGGACAGGAGCGTGGCTACGCCAGCCGCCTCGAGTCGCGCCGAATTCCAGCTGCAGGTGGAGTTCCCCGCAGCCTCCGTTCGGCTACGTTAGGCGCGCCGCCTGTCGCGGACGCGCCGCCGAGGGTCATCTGGCATGGCTGGAAACCGCGTCGGGGCAGTCGATCGGCTCACTGCGCGACCGCATTCTCGCCTTGTTCGATGAGCTGGCCGTACTGGTGCGACCTTAACACTGCCAGCAGTCTCGGTCCGTTCGGGAAAATCAAGATCTTTAGCTCGAACGGACCGTGTCTCCGCGTGATCTGCGTCGGCCGACCGGGCACCATGGTCGGCCTGATCGAGGGTTGCGGCCCGGAACGACGCTGGGGCCACCCGGATGACCCAGGGTGGCCCCAGCGCTTCGCGCTAACTCATGCCTAGAGCTGGGTGCCCTAGGACCTGCCGTGGAACTTGAAGTCCCGGATGTAGTTGTCGGGGGACCCGACTCCGGTCGCGTCGCTGTAGCCGCCGTTCGCCTGCAGTTGGCTTTCCAGGTTCACGGTGAGGCTGGGGAGCGCCGGGGACCCGGTGCCGAGGGCGCCCGCCGGGACGCCCGGGAAGGTCACGTTCCGGCCGGTGTAGCCGTCCACGCCCAGGTCCCGCAGGTAGGTCACCAGCGGGAGCGTCTCGTTGTCGGGGTCGCTGTAGTTCGACCGGAGCTCGTAGAGCTTGGCGCCGCCGGGGTTGTCGGTGACGTTGTTGAACGCGCCCGACTTGACGGAGTCCAGCCCGTAGATCGCCGGGTTGGCGAAACCGATCGGGTGCCCGGCGGCCTGCTGGGCGTCTGCCTCGACGCCGGCGAAGGTCGGGGAGGCGAGGCTGGTGCCGCCGATCCGGCTGATGTAGAACTTCTCGGGACCGGGGACGCCTTGCGCGTTGTCCGGCCCGTAGAGGGTCTCACCGACCGCGATGCCGGTCGACGGGTCGGCCAGCGCCGACACGTCCGGGATCACTCGCCGCGGGCTGCTCGCCTTGGTCAGGCTCTCGTTGTAGCCCAGGGTGAGGGTGCCGTAGGTGGTGGTCCCGGTGTCGTAGGTGACCGGCGTGCTCGTGACCTCGGTCTCGGCCAGGCTCGTCGGCACCACCTTCTTCTGGTACCAGGGCTGAGCGTAGGCGTAGGCCACGCCTCCGCCGCTCGAACCGTCGTAGTCGTAGTTCTCGACTTCGTCGCGGATGTCGGTCGGAGCGAAGGCCCAGCTGCTCTTCCCCTTGGCGTTGACGGTCAGCGGGTTGAGGAAGGTGCCCCAGGCGGTCTCGCCCTCGTAGTTGTCGTGCGCGCCGATCGCGAGACTGGTGCCGCCGACCGAGGTCACCCACGGGCTGGAGGTCGGGTAGTCGACCTCGACCTGGTCGGTGGTGTCCTCGTAGTTCGGGTCCTCGTAGCCGTCGTCGCCGGAGGAGAAGAAGAACCCGATGCCCTCGGTCGCGCCGGCCACGAACAGCTGGTCATAGACCGAGGTCAGGGAGGACTCGTCGGTGGGCTCGCCCCACGAGTCGGTCACGATCGACGCCGCGTGGTTGTTGACCACGTACGCGACGGCGTTGCCGAGGCCCTCGTCAGTGCAGTCGGACGCGCCGACGTAGGTGATGTTCGCGTTCGGCGCGGCGCCGTGCACGGACTCGACGTCCAGCGTGGACTCTCCGTACCAGCCGGAGGCGCCGCACTCGGCGGCCGAAGTGTCGTCCCAGGTGCTCGCCCCGGGGTGCAGCACCGTGGTGAACTGGCCATTCGCGAACGGCTTGTCAAGCGCCGGGTTGCCGCCGGGCTGGCCGGCCGCCCACTTGGCGTACTGGTTGGCGTCCGACTTCAGGGTCGACGGGATGTACGCGTCGATGATCGCGACCGTCACGCCCTTGCCGGTCTCGCCCGACTGAGCCACGTTGTACGCGCCGCGGACCTGGGCCGGGGTGTAGCCGGTGACGGTCCAGGGCTGAGCCTGGCCGTTCACGCGCGGGATCGCCGTCGTGGTGCCCGCCACCGTCCCGTACTTACCGGAGGCGACCTTCTGGCCGTAGTAGGCCGAGGACCACGGCGCGACGAAGTAGTTCTGCGGTGGCGCCGGCAGCGTCTCGTCCGGCGTCGCCTGGTGCTTGGCGCTGTCGAGGCCGGTCACCGTCTGCACGTCGCCGCGAATGGAGGTCGGCACGGAGGCGGCCTGCTCCGGCGCCCAGAACTTCTGGGCCAGCTTCTTCTTGCCCACCTGGTAGCTGCCGAACTTCACGCCGAAGGCGTTCGCGATCGCGCCGGCCGTGCCAGTCACCTGGACGTGCGCGCCGAAGCCGGAGGTCACCGCGCCGACGCGCAGCCCGTTGCTGGCGGCCCAGCTCTCAACCGAGCTCGCCTCCGCGGCCGTCGGCGCGAAGAGGGCCTTCGCCTGGGCCGCCGTCAGGTAGTGGCCATACTGGGCGGAGCCGGGGGTGGAGACGGCCTGCGCGAAGGCGGTCATGGCCGCCGTGTCCCGGTCGGCCAGGTAGACGCTGGCGGTGATGTCCGCCGGTAGCGCCGGCGCCGTCTTCTGCAGGGCCTTCGCGGTCGCCAGCCCTGTTTGGGTCCCGGCGAGCGTCGCGCGCACGGTTCCCGGGTTGACCGAGGCCGAGGCGGTGGTGGACGCCACGATGCCGCCGCCGACGGCCAGCAGGGAGGCAACCCCGGCCACGCCGTAGACGCGCAAACGTGTCAAATTCTTTTTCACAAGCAAGTACCCCTCGCGTGTCGATTGAGTCGCGAACTGAGAGACACTTTCTCGTGTGGCCGTTGTGCAGGCAATAGCCGTCGTTTAAAGACAGAGTAAAAAGAACTTGCGATACCTCCCAATAGCGTTGCCTGATCACACCAGCCCCACCAGCACCTCCGACCCCTTCCGGCGCGATCGCGGCCGCGGGTGTCCTGGGCAGCTACCTCGGACACGCGCAGCAGCAATTAAGAGAGGCCTGCTGCCAGTTGAGCTTCAGCCAAGGCTTTCCGGGTGGCCAGCGTCGCTGGGTGCCCGGCGCCAAGGGTCCGCTCGCGGTCGGCTAGCACCCGCCCGTAGAGCTCGACTGCCTCCCCGAGCCGCCCGACCGCCAGGTAACCGCCGGCCAGGTCATGGCGGGACCGCAGGACCTGCGGGTGGTCGATGGCCAGCACGCGTTCGCGGTCGGCGAGGGTCGTCTCATAGAGCGCCACGGCTTCCTCGGCCCGCTCGGCTGCCTGGTAGGTGCCAGCCAGCGTGTTGCGGGTGGTCATCGTTGCCGGATGATCGTCGCCCAGGACCCGTCGGCGGTCGGCCGGCGCCTGCTCATACAGCGCGATCGCCTCGCTCAACTGGCCCGCCAGCCGATAGGACATGCCGAGGCTGCTTTGGGAAAGCAGGGTGTCGCGGTGATCGGGACCCAGCACTCGGATCCGGCTCGCCAGCGTCCGCCGGTAGAGCGCGATGGCTTCGCTCAGCCGTCCTGCCGTCCGGTAACTGGCGGCGAGCGCGTTCTCCGCCCTGAGCGTCTCCGGGTGATCGGCGCCCAAGACCCGCGCGCAGACGTCCAAGGTCTGCTCCGCCACAGCGATTGCCTCGACCAACTGGCCGGCATTCCGATGGGCCAGGGCAAGAGTGATCCCTAGGGAAAGGGTCTGGGGGTGCTCGGCGCCAAGCACTCGCTTGCAGTCACTGAGCGTCTGCACGCCGCGGGCGATAGCGCCAGTGGCGTTCGCCGCTTCTCGCAGTTGGCTGACGGCCCACGCTCGCCCGCGGAGCATTCGCACGCGCAGGTCGGATGCGGCGCTCCGGGCGGCTAGATCTGCCTCCCACAAGGCTTCGACCTGTTCGGCCAGCTGCTCGCCTTCCTCCCGCTTGGCCCACGCCAACTCGGCGGGTACGAATCGCGGTTCGAGCAATTGCAACGCGGCAGTCACCGTTTCGTGCCAGCGGCCCTCTTCCTGATCGCGGTCACGAAGCACCCGCCCGAGCAGCCGGTGCATAATCACGCTGTCGCCATTCATCGACCGGTTCAGCAGGGACCCGGCGGTGCAGCGTTCAATTGCGGCGTCCAGAGCGCCGTCGAGGTCGCTGCCATC
>Ga0302325_10021214_pt1 | contig 13604 bp, 12 predicted proteins | sample Palsa_T0_2_FD_201948 | JGI IMG/M metagenome (GOLD analysis project Ga0302325, IMG submission 201948) | Peat permafrost microbial communities from Stordalen Mire near Abisko, Sweden - Palsa_T0_2 | ecosystem: Environmental > Terrestrial > Soil > Palsa > Peat permafrost | place: Sweden: Abisko... | reverse complement strand
GACCCCGAGGATCCCCAGAGCAGGGTTGACCTTGACCACGAAATCCGGGGTGATCCGGTACCGCTCCGACAGATAGCCGTCATGCTGCTTTATGCCGCGCTCGGTGTACTGCCCGTTCCGGCAGAAGTCCCACTCCAAGACGGCGCAGTTCGCACAGGGGACCGGGTCGGGTCGCCGGACGATGCCGACCACCAGGTCGCCCTTTTTCACCGGCGCCCCGTCCGGCGCCTCGAGCACGCGGCCGATGGACTCGTGTCCGAGTATCAGCCGTTCGCGGCCCGGCGGTGGCCACCCGTAGGCACCCGAAAGGATCTCCGCGTCCGTGCCGCAGATCCCGATCGCCAGGGTCTCGACCAATATTGGGCCGTCGGTCTCGGGGGGGTCGTCCACGTCGGAGAGCTCGGCCGATCCGGCCTTGAGCGGAATGACGGTGAGTGCCTTCATGTGTGTCCTTCCTCTTCAGCCGGTGGCGGCGCTACGGCGCTTGGTGACGTGGGGCCGCTTGCGCCTCGGCGGCCGGGACAAAGAGGGCAGCATCGACGCCGTGTGGTCGACGACGCGCCGCCGTCGCGACGGCTCCGCGGGCCCGGTGGCCAGCGCGTCGTGTCCGGTCAGGCGGCAGGCCGAATTGACCAGGGAGACATGGGAGAAGGCCTGGGGGAAATTGCCGACCAACCGGCCCCCAATGGGGTCGTACTCCACCGAAAGGAGGCCGAGATCGTTGCGCAGAGCGAGCAGGCGGGCGAACAGCTTCTCGGCGTCTGCGGTCCGCCCGATCATGTGCAGGCAGTCGACCAGCCAGAACGAACAGGCGAGGAAGGCGCCCTCGCGACCGGTCAGCCCGTCGACCGCCCCGTCGTCGGCGGTGCGATAGCGCAGGACGAACCCGTTTTCGAGCAGCCCCTTCTCGACCGCCTCGACAGTGCCCACCACCCGGGGGTCCGTCGGCGGCAGGAATCCCACCAGGGGGATCATGAGGACGCTCGCATCGAGCTGGTCGCAGTCGTAGTACTGCGTGAACGAACCGATGTCCTTGTTGTACCCCTTCTCGCACACCTCGGTGAAGATCTTGTGGCGCAGCTCACGCCATTCCTCCAGGGGACCTTCGAGGTCGGGCCACTCTTCCAGCGTCTTGACGGCCCGGTCGACCGCCACCCAGGCCATCACCTTGGAGTGGGTGAAGTGCCGGCGCGGGCCGCGCACCTCCCAGATCCCGTCGTCGGGCTCGCTCCAGCCCGTCTCGAGAAAGTCGACCAGCTGGGTCTGCAGCGCCCAGGCGGCCCTGCTCTGCACGCCGTCGCTGCGGGCGGATTCGAAGAGCGCCGACATGACCTCCCCGTAGACGTCGAGCTGGAACTGCCCCGAGGCGGCGTTGCCGATGCGTACCGGGGCGGAGGACTCGTACCCGGGGAGCCACGAGGCCTCCCATTCGTCCAGTCGGCGCTCGCCCGCCGGGCCGTACATGATCTGCAGCCTCGACACGTCACCGGCCACGGCGCGCAGCAGCCAGTCGCGCCAGGCCATCGCCTCGTCGAAGTAGCCCCCGCGCATGAGCGACTCGAGGGTCAGGGTGGCGTCGCGCAGCCAGCAATAGCGGTAGTCCCAGTTGCGGGACCCGCCGACGGCCTCGGGCAGCGAGGTCGTGGCGGCGGCCACGATGCCGCCGGTGGGCTCGTAGGTCAGGGCCTTCAACGTGATGAGCGAGCGCACCACCGCGTCGCGGTACGGGCCCTCGTGGGTGCACCGGGCCGCCCATTCCTTCCAGTAGGCGTCCGTCAGGTTGATGGCGTAGTAGGCGTCGAGCGGCGGCGGCGGCTCCTCGTGGGAGGGGTACCAGACGAAGGTGAAGGGGAAGCGCTGCCCCTCGCGCACGGTGAAGTCGGCCACGGTGTGCAGGTCGTGGCCGACGGGATCGACCAGGTGCCACAGCGCCACGGCGTCGGGGCCCGCCGTCATGCGGAGCAACCCGTCGGTCGACGTGACCCACGGCACGATCTCCCCGTAGTCGAACCGCACGGTGAGCTCCATGTGCATGTCGACCGTGCCGGCCAGGCCCTCGACGAGACGCACGACGTGCGGGTGCGAGTCGCGCATCGGCATGCAGTCGGTGATCCGCACCGTCCCGGTGGGCGTGTCGAACTCGGTCTCGAGGACCAGCGAGTCCTTCCGGTAACTCCGCCGGGTCGCCACGATCCCCTTCTCGCCGCCGGCCGGGGCCAACTGCCAGAATCCGTGCGATTCGTCCCCCAGCAGCTGGGAGAAGCACGACGGGGAGTCGAAGTGCGGCAGGCAGAGCCAGTCGACCGAACCGTTGCGGCCCACCAGGGCGGCCGTGTGCAGGTCGCCGATCACGGCGTAGTCCTCTATGCGCTGCGAACTCATGGTCTCATTCTGCCCTTCTCACGTGCTGGCGCATTTCTGGGTGCTCACGGGTGCTTGCCGCAGCGCGGCCTCCCTGACCCGGGCCAGGACGCCCGGAGAGGTCAATGCATAACCCACGTTGGAGTAGACCGTGGAGCGCGAGAAGACCACGCCCACCACTTCCCCGCCGGCGATGACCACCGGTCCTCCCGAATTGCCCGGGCGCACAGTGGCGTCGAGTGCGTAGACGCCACGGGTCACGGCCCCCTGGTTGTAGATGTCGCGCCCGACGGCGGTGACCTCGGCCGTGACACCGGCCGCGCCGATGGTGAGCGGGCCGTCCTCGGGGTAGCCGAGGATCGCCGCCTGCGTGCCCCGGGGGACCTGATCGGGGTCGATGGAAAGGACGGGGCCGAGCGGTGCGGCGGTGCGCAGCACCGCCAGGTCGAACTTGGGGTCGAACAGCACGACCGTGGCGGCGTAGGACGATCCGTCCACGACGACCTGGGTAGCGCTCTCGCCGGCCACCACGTGGGCGTTGGTCACCACCAGGCCATGGCCGACCACGAAGCCTGATCCCTCCTGCTCGTCGCCGCAGGCGGCCCCGAGGACCTTCACCGTCGACAGGATCGCCGGCGCCGCCAGAGAGCGGGTGGCCGCGTCGTCCGGCGTGGAGACGGATCCCGTCAAGGGAGGGGTCAGGGTGGAGAAGACCTGGGGAAAGCCCTGCTCGTTGAGGTAGTTCTGCAGGTCCGTGAACACCGGGGGCACCTGGGGCAGCACGCGATCGACCGAGTGGAGGATGTCGGAGCGCGCCACGGCGGAGCTGAGCCAGGTGAAGCGGCTGTTGGGCGAGGAGATCACGCTGGCCACGAGCCACGAAGAGAGCAGGACCGCGACCACCGCCACTCCCACGCCGAGCGCGGCGTCGACGGAGCCGAGGTGGAGGCGGCGGAGCGTCGAATTGCTGTAACCCCCGAGTGTGCGACCGAGGACGGCCAGGGCACCCGCCGTGAGGAAGACGGCGGCGACCGTGATGCCCGCACGTTCGTTGGTGTCGTGGATGAACGCCAGGGCGCGCACCCACACGAGCGTCCCGAGCAACAGTCCCAACCAGAAGCCGGCGAAGGTCAGAAGTTGCACGAGGGCACCGAGCCGGAGCCCTTCGACCGCGGCCAACAGCATCAGCACGATGAGCAGCACATCGACCCAGTCCACGGGAGCGAGGGTAGCCAACGGTGCACGGAGATTCTGTGAACCCACCGCTATTGTCGTTGCGAGGTGCCATCCATCCCTTCACGGCGACTCTGGCGCGCCCGGCGGCCCGGCGGCCCCCATCGGGTCGCGGTGCTGGTGACACTGGGGCTGGCCGCGGCCGCCTGCGCCACGGCGCCGGCCTCGAAGACCCCCGCCAAGCCCCGCGTCCTCGGCCAGCAAACGGGGGCGCCGGCGGTCGTGGGCCAGCCTGCCCCGGCCGGGACCGGCCAACTCGACGCCGTGACCTGCGCCGGACCCACCCACTGTTGGGCGGTCGGCGCCCCCGGGCCCACCGCTGCCACCGGCACGACCTCTTCGGCCCCCCCATCGCCGGTCACGGTGATCGACGCCACGGTCGACGGCGGGGAGACCTGGACGGGGCAGCCGGTGACGCTCACACCGGCACCCGCCCTCACCGCAATCTCGTGTCCGAGTGACCGGCTCTGCATGGCCGTCGGCCTGAGCGGGACCGGAACGGCGGGCGTGGTGCTCACCACGGGCGATGGCGGCGCCACCTGGGCCCAGGCCTCCGTCCCCCCCGGCGCCATTGTGGTCACCGGTGTCGAGTGCGCGGGCGCAGACGACTGCACCGCCATCGCCGGTGACGGCACGACCTTCTGGTCGGCCCACTCGACCGACTTCGGGCAGACGTGGGTACGCGAGGGCGATCTCCCGCCCGGGTTCTTGGACGCCGGGGATCTCTCCTGTGCGGCCGGCGCCGCCTGCCTGGTGACGGGCTTCACCGCCACGACGACGGGCCACGGACAAGGCGCCATCGCCATCAGCACCGATGACGGGGTCACGTGGACCGCCGCCACCGTTCCCACCGGGACCGGTCTGCTGCAGGGCGTGGGGTGCGCAACGATCAGTTCCTGCCTGGCGGTGGGCACGACGTCCACCACGGTGAGCGCCCCCGTCCCGGCGCAGGGGGCACTTCTCACCAGTGACGACGGTGGGCACACCTGGGCCCGCGTCGCGGGTGCCGAACCCGTCGACGACATTTTCGGTATCGACTGCCCGTCGCGGTCCGTCTGCGCCATGGTGGGGACCGATTGGATCGGCACGCCGGCGGTCGGCACCGGCGCGGTGGCACACAGCAGCGACGGGGGCGCGGACTTCGCCGCGTCGGCGACCGAGTACACCCCGCTGGCCCTGACCGGGCTGTCCTGCCCGACGACGCAGCACTGCGTCGCGGTCGGCGGGGACACCGTCGCCCGGATCGGACTCCCGCACACCACGTCGCCGCGCACCGCGGTTTCCAGCTCTACCGTGCCGCGAACCCCCGAACGCGCTCGCTGAGCCGGCCGGCGGCGGCCCGCTCCGACCCTCGGCGGGTGCGCGTCAGCCGACGTCCGGCAGCACGCGTGCGCTCAGGAGCCGTAGGTGATCGAGATCGTCGAGGTCGAGCACCTGGAGGTAGACGGTCTCCGCGCCGGCCGCCTCCAGCTCCCGCAGGCGGGCCACCACCTCGTCGGGCGTGCCCGCCGCACCGTTGGCGCGCAGCTCGTCGACCTCCCGACCGATGGCCCGGGCCCGGGCCGCGATTTCGGCCTCGTCGGCGCCGCAACAGACGACCTGGGCCGCCGAGAGGGTGAGACTGGCCGGGTCCCGGTTGCGGCGGGCGCAGGCGTCGCGCACCCGGGTGAACTGGGCTTGCGTGTCCGCCACCCCGTGAAAGGGCACGTTGAACTCGTCGGCGTAGGCAGCGGCGAGCCGGGGCGTGCGTTTGGCGCCGGCGCCACCGAGAATGAGCGGCGGACGCGGCTTTTGGAACGGCTTCGGCAGGGCCGGGCTGTCCGCCACGCTGTAGTGCGCGCCGGAAAAGGAGAATTTCTCGCCGACCGGCGTCGCCCACAACCCGGTGAGGATCGCCAGCTGCTCCTCGAGCCGCTCGAAACGCTCGCCCAGCGCCGGGAACGGGATCCCGTACGCCGTGTGCTCCCCGTCGTACCAGCCGGTACCGAGCCCGAGCTCGACCCGGCCCCCGCTCATGGCGTCCACCTGCGCCACGATGATGGCCAGGACCCCGGGCCAGCGGAAGGTGGCCGAGCTCACCAGCGTGCCCAGCCGGATGCGGGTGGTCTCGCGGGCCAGCGCGGCCAGGGTGACCCAGGCGTCGGTGGGCCCGGGCAGCCCGTCGCCGCCCATGGCCAGATAGTGATCGGAGCGGAAGAAGGCGTCGAAGCCCAATGCCTCGGTGGCCCGGGCCACCGCCAGCAGCTGCTCGTAGGTGGCGCCCTGCTGGGGTTCGACGAAAATGCGTACCTTCATGCCATCACGCTATGGCATGAGCGGGCACACTGGGCCCATGGAAATTGGAGTGGTATTCCCGCAAACCGAGCTCGGAGGCGACCGCGGGGCGGTGCGCGCCTACGGGCAGGCGGTCGCCGACCTGGGCTACGCCCACGTGGCGGCGTACGACCACGTGCTGGGCGCCGACACCGCAGTGCACGGTGATATCGGCGGGCCCTACGACGTCCACGACACCTTCCACGAGCCGTTGACGCTCTTCTCGTATTTCGCCGGGTTCACGGAGCTCCGCTTCGTCACCTCCATACTGATCGGGCCCCAGCGCCAGACCGCCCTACTGGCCAAGCAGGCGGCGGAGCTCGACATCCTGAGCGGGGGGACGTTCCGACTCGGGCTCGGCATCGGGTGGAATCGCGTGGAGTACGAGGCACTCGGCCACTCGTTCGCCGACCGGGGCGCCTTCTTGGAGGAGCAGGTCGGCGTGCTCCGCCAGCTCTGGACGCAAGAGAGCGTGACCGTGGACACCCGCTTCCACCACATCACGGCGGCCGGGCTGGCCCCACTGCCCGTCCAGCGCCCCATCCCCATCTGGATCGGCGCGTTCGCTCCTGCGGCGCTCCGCCGGGTCGGCCGCATCGCCAACGGCTGGTTCCCCATGGCCCGCCCGGGCGCGGGCCTCGAGGAGGCCCTCGAGGCCGTGGCCGAGGGCGCACGCCAGGTCGGGCGCGATCCCTCCACCATCGCCTTCGAGGGACGGGTGGACTACAACGCCGAGGGCCCCGGGCGCGTCGCCGAGCACGCGCAACGCTGGCGCCAGGCGGGAGCCAGCTACGTTTCGGTCAACACCATGCGCGCCGGGCTGGAGGGGGTCGACGGGCATATCGCCGCCCTGACCAGCGTCGCCGCCCTGCTGCTCTGAGGCCGCGGGCCGGGCGCCCGGCGCGCCGGCGGTCCACCGTGCCCCCGCTGTTTTGAGAGAATGTCCCGGTGAGCGACGATTCGGCCGGATACCCCGGCGCGCCCCCGGGGTGGTACGCCGATCCGGCGGGCGGGCCCGGGCAGCGCTGGTGGGACGGTTATGCCTGGACCGAGGCCACGGCCCTGCCGGCCGCTCCGCCCCCACCGCCGGCGTCGGCCTACCCCTCGAACCTCCCGCCACCTCCCCCCGCCTACGGCGCGCCGCAGCCATGGCTGCCGGCGGCGCGCAACGCCCGGGACCTGGTGGGAGAGGAGCTCAGGATCTCCCGGTGGGCCCGGATCGCCATAGCGTTTCCCGCCATCCTCATCCTGGTCGACCTGATCGGCTGGGTGGCCACCGCGTCGCAGTGGCGGAACTTCGGGCATCAGTTCAACGTGGCCCTCAACGCTGCCCAGAACCACCAGACGGCGCCGGTCCTGACTGCGCCGGATCCCTATGGCGGGTTCTCCGCCGTCCTCCTCCTGTTCGGCATCGCCGCCATCGTCGTGGAGTGCGTGTGGCAGTTCCGCGCGGCCAGCGCCGCGCGGGCGATGGGCCTCCCGGCGAAACGCTCCCCCGGATGGGGGGTCGGCTTCTGGTTCATCCCCGTAGTCAACCTGTGGATGCCGTATCAGGCCATCCGGGACTGCCTGGCGCACGACGATCCCAACCGGGCGATGGTGATGCGCTACTGGTTGCTCTACCTCGGGATGGAGCTCGGTCTGGTCCTGACGATCATCGGGCTCATGGCCTCGACGCCCGTCGGGGTGGTGTTCGCCCTTGGTACCGGGTTGTGCGCCCTGGGCGTCCTGGCGACGGCACCCCGGGTCGTCATGTCCATCGCGGTGGCCCATCGTGCGGCGGTGAACCCATAAGGTTGGCGCTGATCAATCGGTCGGTGAGAACAAGGAGCAGACGTGTGCGCTGGACCTGAGTGGGGGCCGCTGGCCCGGTTGGCTGGAATCTGGGAGGGCGATCGCGGCGAGGACGTCGCCTACTCCAATGAGAAGGGCAGCGTCGGCCTCACGCCCTACCGCGAGCACACCGAGCTCAAGCCCTTCGGGCCTGTCGAGAACGGCATCCAGACGCTCTACGGCCTCGACTACCGCATGGCGGCGTGGAGGGGAACCGAGGAGAACCCGTTCCACACCGAGGTGGGCTACTGGCTGTGGGACGCCGCCGAGGGCCAGGTGATGCGGTGCTTCCTCATCCCGCGAGGCTCGGCCCTCATCGCCGGGGGGCTGGTGGCCCCCGACGCCACCACGTACACCCTGGAATCGGTGGCGGGCTCGGAGACCTACGGGATCCTCTCCAACCAGTTCCTGGCCGCACAGGCGCGTACCGTCCGCTACGAGGTGAGCATCGACGTGAGCGAGGACGGGGTCTTCTCCTACCAGGAGGTGTCGCTCATAGAGCACGGCAAGCTGTCCGAGCACCTGAGCCACACCGACAGCAACACCCTGTACCGCATCGCCGACGCCTGAGTGCGCCCGGTGGGGTCGTCGACCGAGCGGGGGAGGTAGGTCATGTTCGAATGGTCGGAAGAGCAGGTGGCGATCCGCGACGCCGTGCGTCGGTTCGTCGAGGAGGAGATAAAGCCGCACGTCGAGGAGCTCGAGTTCGGGGACACGCCGCCCTATGAGGTGATGCGAAAGCTCTACAAGACCTTCGGCCTCGACTCCATCGCCCGCGACGGGTTCAAACGCCAGCTGGAGCGCAAGCTCTCCGGCGCGGCCCGCCCGGCCCGCCAAGAGGGCGGCGGCAATGCGGCCATGACCCTGATCCCGATCATCGAGCTGTGTCACTACTGCCCGGGGATCGTCACCGCGCTCGGGGTGAGCACCGGGTTGGCCGCCGGGACCATCATGAAGGGCGGCACGCCGGCACAGATGGAGCGCTGGGGGCTCAATCTGCTCACACTGGAGACGATCGGCGCCTGGGCGATCACGGAGCCGAACTCGGGCTCTGACGCGCTCGGCGGCATGACGTCGACGGCGCGGCGCGACGGTGACGAGTACATCCTCAACGGGAGCAAGACCTTCATCACCAACGGGCCATACGCCGACACGATCGTGTACTACGCCAAGCTCGACGACGGGAGCGGCACCCCGCTGCGCCCGCGTCCAGTACTGACCTTCATCCTCGACTCGGGCATGCCCGGGCTCGAGCAGTCCAAACCCTTTCGCAAGATGGGTCTGCACTCCTCGCCCACCGGCGAGATCTTCCTGACCGACGTCCGGGTGGGCCGGGACCGGCTCCTCGGCGAAACCGAGGGACGGCCGGATGGGCGGGACGGCAGCGAGAGTGCCAAGGGCAACTTCGTCACCGAGCGCGCCGGGGTGGCCGCCATGTCGCTCGGGCTCATAGAGGAGTGCCTGAAGCTCTCGGTGCAGTACGCCAAGGACCGCATGCTGTGGGAACGCCCGATTTCGGAGTTCCAACTCATCCAGCTCAAGCTGGCCCGCATGGAGATCGCCCGGCTCAACGTGGAGAACCTCGTCTTCCGCCACATCGAGATGAGCGCGGCCGGCAAGACCCTCACCCTGGCCGAGGCCTCGGCCAAGAAGCTGTACTCGGCCCAGGCCGCTTCCGAGGTCGCCATGGACGCGGTGCAACTCTTCGGTGGGAACGGCTACATGGCCGAGTTCCGGGTCGAGCAGCTCGCCCGCGACGCCAAGGTGTTCCAGATCTACGCCGGGACCGATGAGATCCAGGTGACCCACATCGCCCGCGACCTCCTGAGCCGCTGAGCCGATGGGCGCCCGATGACCGGACCAATCACCCCGGCCTCGGTCGACGGCGTCTTCGACGAGATGGTGGACACCCGCCGCGCCATCCACCGCCGGCCCGAGTTGGCCTTCGCCGAGCACGCCACGACCTCGTTGATCCGCGACCGCATGGCGGCGTTCGAGATCGGCGAGCTGGACCGGGTCACCGAGACCGGCGGGATCTTCGCGCTCGACGGTGGCCTTCCGGGTCGTGCCGTCGTCCTGCGGGCCGACATCGACGCCCTGCCCATCCACGAGGATGCGGCCACAGCCTTCCGCTCCGACGTCGACGGCACCATGCACGCGTGCGGGCATGACGTCCACGTCGCCTCGCTCCTCGGTGTAGCCCACGTGCTCAGCCAGCACCGCGAGGAACTACCGGGCCGCTATATCTTCCTCTTCCAGCCGGCCGAGGAGGCACTGTGCGGGGCCAGGCGGATGGTGGAGGGCGGTGCCCTCGACCTCATGGCGGGAGCACGACTGGTCGGATTCCACGTGACCTCGCAAATCCCGACCGGGGTGGTCGCGTTGCGCGACGGCATCGCCATGTCCGAGGCCCACTCCCTGCGCATCACGCTGTCGGGTCCCGGTGGCCACGGCGCCATCCCGAGCGCCACCGGCGACGTGATCAAGGCGACGGCCGACCTGGTCACCCGTCTGGGGACGGTGGCGCAGGGGTTGACCTACGAGGGTGCCAGCTGCGTCTGCAGCGCCGGCATGCTCGCCGCCGGCACCGCGGTCAACGTGGTCCCGACCACCGCCGTCGTCTCGGGCACCCTGCGCACCTTCACCGAGGAGCAACGTCGGGAGGCGATCGACCGCCTGCGCGCCGTCTGCGAAGCCGTCGGCGATGCCCACGGGGTACACGTCGACCTCGAGCTGCCCGAGCACACGCCCCAGGTGGTCAACGACGGGCCCGTGACCGGACTGGTCGAGGCCGTGGCGCAAGGACTCCTCGGACCGGATCACGTCCTGCGCATGCCGCCGTCGTCACCGAGCGACGACGTGAGCGAATTCCTCAAGCATCTCCCCGGGTGCTACTTCTTCGTCGGCGGGGCCAACCCCGACGGGACGAGCGGCATCCACCACAGCCCGACCTTCTCCGTGGAGGACGCGTCACTGCGCGTCGGCGCCGATGTCGTCCTGCGCAGCGCCATCGCATTGGCCGTGCCGTGACCAACCAGACCACAATGGGCGCGTGAGCGCCGCCGACCTCTTCTCCATTGCGGGCAAGACAGCCCTCGTCACCGGCGGCACCCGGGGCATCGGAAGGATGATCGCCGAAGGGTTCGTCGAGGCCGGCGCCGCCGTGACCATCTCCTCGCGCAAGGCCGAAGCCTGTGCCGAGGTGGCCGCCGAGCTCTCCGCCAAGGGCACCTGCGTCGGCATCCCGGCCGACCTGTCCACCGAGGAGGGCTGCCGCCTTCTGGCCGAGGAGATGGCGACCCGGGTCGATCGCCTGGACATACTGGTGAACAACGCGGGCGCCACCTGGGGGACCCCCTTGGCCGAGTTCGACGACACCGCGTTCGAAAAGGTGCTCGCCCTCAACGTCAAGGGTGTCTTCCACCTGACCAGGTTCCTGGTCCCGCTCCTCGAGGCCGAGGGCACCGTGGACGAGCCGGCCCGGGTCATCAACATCGGATCCATCGACGGCATTCGGGTGCCCGTGCTCGAGACGTACGCGTACTCGGCCAGCAAGGCCGCCGTGCACCAGCTCACCCGTCATCTGGCCAAGCGACTGGCTCCTCGCATCACCGTCAACGCCATAGCCCCGGGACCGTTCCAGACCAAAATGATGGCCGCCACCCTCGACGCCTTCGGTGAGCAGATCGCCGCCAGCGCACCGCTCAAGCGCATCGGCCGGCCCGACGACATGGCGGGTGCGGCCATCTACCTGTCCTCGCGTGCGGGGGCCTATCTCACCGGCGCCGTCATCCCGGTCGACGGAGGCATCGCCACCACACTCTGACGGCCGCACCAGGTGTGAGGCGGCCGTCGAAGTGGAGCCCTCGCCTAAGAGGCCGGGGCCACGGTGAAGCGCATGGGGAAGTGCTCGATGGAGCGGATGTTCGTCGTGTAGACGAGCGTGTGACCGGGCTCTACCGAGTACTCGGGAATGCGACGGTGCCACTCGCGCAGTGCGACCCGCAGCTCCATGCGCGCCAGGTGCGAGCCCAGGCACCGGTGTATGCCGCCACCGAATGCGATATGGCGGTTCACCTCGCGATCGAAGCGCACCGCGTGGGCGTCCTCGACCTCACCGTCGTCGGTGTTGGCGGAGCCGAGCAGGAGGATGACCGAGTCGCCCTTGGCGATCGGGCACCCGGCCAGCGTCGTGTCCTCGAGCGAAGCCCGCGCCACCAGGCTCACCGGCGTCTCCCAGCGGAGGAGCTCTTCGATGGCCGACGGGATGAGGCCCGGCTCGTCGACGAGCTGGCGGCGGTGGTCGGGGTTCTGGGCCAGGAATCCGAACATGCAGTCCAACGTGGCGGTCACCGTGTCGAGACCGGCGATGAGGAAGAGGAAGCAGATGTCCAGAATGTCCTCGCGCGAGAGCCTGTGCTCATCGACCTCCGCGCTGAGGAACCGCGAGACGAGGTCGTCCCTCGGCTCCACTTCGCGCTCGTCGAGCACCCGGTTGAAGTACTCGTAGATGGAGTCGGCCGTCTGCTGCTGGTGGGCGTCCGCGGCGCGGCTCCCATCGCTGGTCCCGGTGACATGCCCGGGCCGGATGATCCCGTCCTTCATGGCCAGGAAGCGATCGAGCTCGTCGAGTGGGAGGCCGAGCAGAGTGAGGAACACCTGCGACGGGTACGGGATGGAGAACTCCGCCGCGAAGTCGACCTCGCCCCGGTCGATGAAGCGGTCGATGAGATCGTTGACCAGGATGGCAACCTCGTCCTCCATCGCCGTCATCAGGCGGGGGGCGAAGATCGGATCCAGCAGCTTGCGGAACTTCTTGTGCTCGGGAGGGTCGATCTGGAGCGGGATCAAAGGGCGTGCGTTCTTGAGGTCCACCGCTGTCATGTTGGACGTGAAGAGCTCCGGACGGCGCAGGGCTTCGTCAATGTCGACCTTGCGGCTCAGGACAACGCCGGTGCCCTCGATGGCCATGACGGGACTGCTGTCCCGCAGCGACTTGAACATCGCCTGGGGGCTGGCCGCCATGTCCTCGTCCATGCCGAGGGGGCTGGCTGCTTGGTCTTCGGGTGTTTCGGTGGATGCGTCCATGAGTCCTCTCCCGGGTGATCAGTGAGTCGCAAGTGCGGTGCGTCGATGCCCGGTCACCTCTCCCGCCGAGGGAGGAGAAGGCCGTCGACCGCTTGGACGAGCGCACGGTCGCCGGACTCGGGAATGATGAAACTCGACGCGAACAGGCGGACGACGACGTCGACCAGTTGTTCGCGGCTGAGGCTGCCCGAGGCGACCGCCGGGGCGGCGTCGACCGCATCGCCGAGCTGGGCCAGGAACGCCCTTTGCAGCTTGGGCAGGTGGGCGAGCAGATAGCCCAGTACGAACGCGGGCTCGGTCTCGAACAGCGCACGCGCCGGGTGGGTCCGTATGTAATCGAAGGCGAAGGCCACGAAGGTCCGGATCCGGTCGGCCGGATCGTCCACCACGGCCAACGATGCCGCCAAGCCCTCGGAAAAGGTGCGCTCGTCGAAGATCGCCACCGCGTCCATGAGGCGGTCCTTGCTGGGAAAGTAGCGGTACAGGGTGGCCCGCGAGACCCCGGCGGCCTCGCTGACCTCTTGCATCCCGAGCCGCTTTACGCCGCGGCGCCCGACCAGTCGCAGGGCCGCCTCGAGAATGCGGTCCTCAGTGCTGCTGAAGGTGGCTCCCCCCTCCATGCCCGCGGCACCCTGCGGGCCCGCATTGGCGACATCGGGGGCGAGGGCGACGGTCATTGCGAGACATACTAGACGTTCAGCGTATGATTTGTCTCATCCAGGCAGGGAGTAGCCCGCCAGGAGGGGGTTGGTAGCCTTCGCAGGCGTGCGCATCGT
>Ga0302325_10021213_pt1 | contig 13604 bp, 21 predicted proteins | sample Palsa_T0_2_FD_201948 | JGI IMG/M metagenome (GOLD analysis project Ga0302325, IMG submission 201948) | Peat permafrost microbial communities from Stordalen Mire near Abisko, Sweden - Palsa_T0_2 | ecosystem: Environmental > Terrestrial > Soil > Palsa > Peat permafrost | place: Sweden: Abisko... | reverse complement strand
ACCCCCCCTCTAGCTCTACGACCCCCACCACCAACGGTGAGGGTGGTGCAGCCGGCGCGACCACGGATAGCGCCCGAGGCTCGCGAGGCGAGGCAGTCGCATTGCGGCTGGTTGTTGCCACAGAAGACGTACCGACCGTTGTGTTCAGTCGGAGCCGTGCTCCGGGGATCGCTGACAACTTCGACAATGCCGTCGCCAACGGCGCGCCGACCCGGCTGGACCGCGTAGGAGCGGCTGCGCGTGATGCCAACCGTCGGGCGGCGTTGCGTGGTCAGTCTCCGGCGCCGGCTGGCCAGTCGCTGGACGAGTATCCATTCGCCTGCTCAGCTCAGGGCGGTTGCGGATCGTTCGTGAGTCCTGTGCCTGCTGCCGAGCAGAGCTACCAGGGCGGCGTTCTGAGTCAGTTCTTCCAGCGACAGGGCGTGAACCCCGGCGATCCCTTCAACGTCAAGTTTGGGCCGTGATGGCGGACGCCCTCTCTGTGCCGCTCGCGTCGATTGAGGCGGCGCTAGAGCGTCTGGGCAGGCAAGTTCTCCTCCGCTGTTTGCAGGAGGGCCTGCCGGCCGAGGCGGTGAGATCGTCAATCGCGGCTGCGGGCCTTACGTCGGTTGCCGAGCTTGAATCTCTCTACGGCTGGAAGGACGGGACGTCGACTGAGGGAGTCGCGGCCGTCGACGACATCCACCTGTTCCCGGGCTTCTACCTCTTGTCGCTCGAAGACGCGGTCGCGAACTATCAAGCCTTCGCGACCGACTCCCGCTGGAAGCCCGGGTGGCTACCCCTCTTCGCTAACGGCGGCGGTGACTTCTACGTCATCGACCTCGACGCGTCGGCTGGGCGCCCAGTGCGCCATTTCCGGATCGAAGAGTCGGAGCATCCGATCGAGTTCGCCTCTTTGCTCGCGATGCTCACGACGCTCGCTGAGGCGTTCGTTCGGGGAGTCTTCTACGTGGATCCAAGTGGCTACTTGGAGATGGACGATCTCGTGTTCGGCAGCCTCGCGGCCGAGCTCAATCCCGACATCGCCTGGTGGGGCGACTAGCGATCGACGTCAGCTGGCTTCGTTGCCTGCGAGGGCGCGGAGGCGTTTGCGGGTGATGAGGGCGTCGAGGACGCTGAGCATTGAGTCGCGGTCTGCTTGGTCGAGTTCTGAGAGGGCGGCGAGGCGTTCGGCGAGGCCGTGGTCATCGACGTGGAGCGGGCGGCGGGGCATGTCGTCGATGACGAGGTAGTCGATCGAGACGTCCAGGGCTTGGGCGATGTGGATGATCGCGTCGAGGCTGGGGGTGATCCGCCCGTTCTCATAGCGGCTGATCTGGCGGGCGTCGCCGGCGCCGGCTTTCTCAGCGAGCTCGGCTTGGGAGAGGCCGGCTTCTGTTCTTAGTTGCTTGATGCGGTCGGCGAGGGGCATGAGGTGGCGTTCCGGGTGGCCGTGGGGCACCCATTCTGCGCCGATCTCTTTGCTCCAGACAAGCCACCTGTGCCTGTTGACATTGCCGCATGCGCCTATTGTGGCATATCATGTTGGCAGGAATGGCACCTAAGAAGACTGGGTGAGGGCGGTCGTGGCGCGCATCCCGGAGGCCGAGATCGAGCGGCTAAAGGAGGAGGTCTCGCTTCAGCGGCTCGTCGAGCTGGCCGGCGTCGAGCTGCGGCGACAGGGGAAGGATCTTGTGGGCTGCAGACCGGCACCACCTGCACTCTCTGCGAGCACGGCCACGCCGCCTGGTGCGGCCACTGCTTCATCACCGAGATGACCGCCTACCGCACGACACTGCGCCATGCTGGCACCAGGATCGGTGAACCCTCCCGACTCCCGCTGGACCCCATGACCACCGGACCCGCCTGGCGACGATCCGGTCCGCCTCGCACCACCCCCGGATCTCATCGCCTCCTCTGGCTGGTTTGACCCTCCGACTTCCCTGGATCCTTGGTGTCGTGCCCGCGAACCCTCGCTGTCCCCGCCCCCGCCACAACACCCCGTCTGCTGCTGCGAGCCCGACTACCCGACCCCACCCTCACGTGATACGCGGGGGGTGGGTAGTCGGGCTCGCAGCAGCCCCGAAACCCAGCAAACACTGGGCGGGGCCAGCCCCAAGGGTGGACCCCGAATCCACCCTTTCGTCCACACTTCCGTCCACCCCAGAACCCGTCTGAGAGCACAGCCGCGTGATTGATCGTCGGTGCTAGCGCTACCGTTCCCAAGAGATGAGCGAGACGCTGCGATTGACGATCGTCTACGAGGACGGCGGCGACGGATGGATCGTCGCGTCGATCCCGGCGGTGCGTGGCGTCCATAGCCAGGGTCGCAGCCGCGAGGAGGCGCGCGAGAACGTGATCGACGCGCTGCAGACGATGCTCACCCCTGACCAGGCACTCGACGCCTCGGCGGAGACCGAGCCGCTCATCTTCACCACCGCCGCGTGAAGCGCCGCGACCTCGAGCGTCACCTGCGCGCGCACGGCTGCCAGCCTGTCGGCGGCGCCAAGCACGAGAAGTGGCGCGGACCGACCGGCCACGCCTCGGTGCTGCCGCGCCACAACGAGATCGCCTGGCCGCTGGCGCGCAAGGTCTGCCAAGACCTCGAGATCCCGCCGCCCACCGCCTCCCGCTGAGACCCCCAACCCGTCGGCGGCCGCTGGAACAATCCAAGGCCAATGATCGCCGCTCCCGCCCGCCGGCTGATCCTTCTCCTAGCCGCCCTCACCGCGCTCGTCCTCGCGGGCTGCGCCGGCATCGCCGCGGCGTCGGCGATCCACGGTCTGGCGACTCAGAACCGCGTCCGGGCGTTCAACATCGCCGCCCCGACCATCGTCGGGCCGGCGGCGTCGCAATCGGCCTGCTTACGCCCGGGTTCCACCGTCTCGGCGGTCGGGATCGCGTCAGGGTTCTGTGTTGCCACAGAAGACACAGTCGCGGCGACTGAGGCGGCCGTTCATGGCAACTCGGCGGCGAGCACAGCGACGAGCTACCTGTATCGACTGACCGACGGTGAAACCGGAGATCTCCTCAAGTGGGGCATCTCAAAGAACCCGGGGTCGCGCTACACGCAGGGCTTCCTCGAGGACAAGTCGATGCAGCTCATGACGGCCGGCACCAGGCGCGAGATGCTCGATCTGGAACGGTTCATCGTCGAGCGCGACCCTGGCCCGCTCAACCGCGAACCCTGGGCGGGGAGCCAGTCGAACGACGTCCCAGGTGGCCCATGACCGCCGAACCCGCCCACGTGCTGTCGATCGGGTCAATGGTCGGCGGCGCCACTCCCCAGAACAAGGCCTGGCGCGACGCCCTATCGGAGCTGACCGCGCTGGTGAGAGCCGCGCGGGCTGGAGTCGATTCGCCGCTCCACCTGAACGTGGTGTTCCACGTCCCCGGAAACCTCCTCAAACCGGATTTTTCGGGCGTGCGGACGGGTCGGTTCTCGCGCAAGAACGCATTGCTAATGGTGCAAGTTGCGCTGCCGAGCGAGGCGCCAAATGACCCCCTCGCTTACCTTCGGGCCGCGGTGCTCGAGGCTATCGCCGAGGCTGCCCGCTGGGCCGACAAGAAACGAGTCCCGATAGATGTCGAGCAGCTCGAGTCGATCCTGTCGCCGGCCTGATCGGCTTCTCGGCTGGTCTTGGTGGCGTCGATCCACCGGTTTCGCTCGCGAAGCGATCGGTCACGTCCGACTCGTTGCCCTGGCCGCGGCGCTGCTCCTGGCCTCCGCCGCCCCACCGGCGTCGGCTTCGACCCACTCGTACGAAGCGCCGTCGCTGGTCTCGCCCACGCCTACGACCCCCTCGACGAGTTTCTCGCTTACGTCACCGAGCGCGGTCGCGCGATCAGCCGCGGCCGCGGGAACAATCGCCGCCGCGGATCGGCGCTTAAGTGCCGCAGAAGACACAGGCGCCCAGACCCTCTTCCGCGCCGATAGCCGGAGTCCGGAGGAGATCTTCCGCGGCGGATTCGAGCCGAAGGGCAGCAATATGGACCTGTGGGCTCACGTCACCGAGAACCCCGCAGACTCGGGATTCGTTTCTACGTCGAAGAGCCTGGGGGCTGCGCAGGAGTTCGCGGAGGAGAACGGGGTCGACTACATCTATCGAGTTCGAGCGAACGGTGTCGACGTGAATGCAACCTTGGGCGAGAACTCTCCGTTCCCGTGGGAGCACGAAGTTGCTGTTCCGGGGCCGATTTCGTCCGGCTCGGTCGAAGGGGCTTGGGGTCCAGGCGGTTGGCTGGCCAACCCGTTCGGGCCATGATCTGGAGCGAAGCCAGAGTGTCGGCAATTCGTGAGGGCGTTCGAGTGCCTGTTCTCGTGCGCTTCGCTGATGGGGAGCCTTCAATCGTGGAGGTCTGGCTGGATTCCGAACGTCTGGCGGTCGGCGAAGGGTCCGATTTGTTCGAGGCCTTGGTGGAGGCGCGTCGGGGTCTCGAACAAGATGGGCTGCTGCTCGCGTGCAACGGCTGCCGGCGTGATGTCTACCCCTCTGCGATGCAGAGGCAGGCTGCCCACGGCCGCCGAGCGTATGTTCTAACGATGCCACGGACTACGACCAAGCCGCCCACAGTCGACATCTTCGAGCCGGTGCCTGATGACACCGCCGTCGTCACCGTGGCCGAACAGCGGTTGGCGTTCGACCAATGGTTGCCATCGCCGCCGCTTGGTCGCGGCCGGGGATGAGTCGGAACGATCTTCCTGCTGCTCTGATCGCGGAGGCGAGGAAGCGGCCAGGAGGGTGGGTCTACGAGGTTGTCGGCGACTACGCCGCCGATGACGCCGTACCTCCGGCTGCGGTCCGAGGGGCTTGGAGGGTGGATGATGACGGCCAAATCGTCGGAGACTTCATTCCCAATCCTGGGTTTGAGTCGCCTCTGCAAGACCCGTGAATTACCATATCGTTGAGCGCATCGAGGCGTCGAACGGTTCAAGCGGCTGAAGGTCGGAGCAGGCGACTCAGCTCGCGTCGTTGTTGGCGAGGGCGTGGAGGCGGGTGCGGGTGAGCATGGCGTCGAGGACGCGGAGGAGGCTGGTGCGGTCGTCTTCGTCGAGTTCTGAGAGTTGGGCGAGGCGTTCGGCGAGGCCGTGGTCGTTGATGTGGAGGGGTCGGCGGGGGATGTCGTCGATCGCGAGGTAGTCGAGGCTGATGTTGAGCGCTTCGGCGATTCGGATGGTGGCGTCGAGGCTGGGTGTGATGCGCCCGTTTTCGTAGCGGCTGATCTGGCGGGCGTCGCCGGCGCCGGTGCGCTGCGCGAGTTCGGCTTGGGAGAGGCCGGCTTCTGTTCGTAGTTGTTTGATGCGTTCGGCGAGGGGCATGGCGTGGCCTGTTGGGTGGTCGTTGTACGCCCATTCTGCGCCGATCTCTTGCTCTCTACAAGCCAATCCGCGGCCGGCTGCAGCGGCTCGGCGTGATCCGCTCCTCGGGGCACGAGCACTAGAGCGGTTGCAGGTGGAGGGGATCGAGTGCTTCCGAGTGTTGTTCCCCGCCGGCCAGGACGCGAACGCGCTCGTGACGAGCGTCGAGGATCCGGCCGGCGCGCTCGCCGAGCTGCTGCGCGCGGCGATATGGCTCGGCTCCGGCGTCGTGCCGTCCCGGCAGCCCGTCGAGCCTGTCGATCAGCCGGCGCCAGCGACCGTGGCGGCGGCGGTTGAGGCGGAGGGCGATGTCGTCGACGAGCCGATCGGGGTCGAGGAGCAGGGCGGCGAGGAGCTGCCGCGGACTTCTTTCCTAGCCGTCCAGCCGCCGGAGCTCGAGCCGGCGCTGGCGTCACCGGTGCCGGCGGGCCCGCCGGTGGGTCCGAGCGTGCAGCTGGCTGGCGAGGAGCTGCGGGTCGGGATCGACGACAGACGGTGGCGGGTGCGGGGGTTGGCGAAGGTCACGAGCTTTGAGGTGCTCAGGCTGAACGTGCTGGTCTCCCGGGAGGAGAGCGGCTCGGGCACCTGTTCCACGTCGACACGTTCGATCTGTATTCGGCGAGGGCGCGCGGGGTGTTCTGCCGGCAGGCGGCCGAGGTGCTCGGCCTCGCGGAGGAGCTCGTCGCCTGGGATCTCGGCCGGGTGCTGTTGGTGTGCGAGGAGCGCGCGGAGGACGCGATCCGTCAGGCGCAGACGCCTGAGGACCAGGCGGTGGTGCTGTCGGACGCGGAGCGGGAGCGCGCGCTCGAGCTGCTCAGAGCGCCTGACCTGATCGAGCGCGTGGCCAGAGACTTCGGCGCCGCTGGCGTGGTCGGTGAGCGGGCGAACTGTCTGGTCGGCTATCTGGCGGCGGTGTCGAGGAAGTTGGACAGGCCGTTGGCGGTGATCGTGCAGTCGACCTCGGCGGCGGGGAAGTCGGCGTTGCAGGACGCGGTGCTCGGGTTCGTCCCGGATGAGGAGCGGGTGTCGTTCTCGGCGATGACGGGCCAGTCGTTGTTCTACATGGGCGAATCGGATCTCGCTCACAAGGTGCTGGCCGTCAGCGAGGAGGAGGGCGCCGAGCGCGCCTCATATGCGCTGAAGCTGCTGCAGTCAGAGGGTGAGTTGTCGATCGCGTCGACCGGGAAGGACGGCACGACCGGCCGGCTGGTGACGCACACCTACCGCGTTCGCGGGCCGGTCGCGATCTTCCTGACGACGACCGCGGTCGACGTCGACGAGGAGCTTTTGAACCGCTGCCTGGTGCTGAGCGTCGATGAGGATCGGGAGCAGACCCGCAAGATCCACGAGCGCCAGCGGGAGCGGGAAACCTTGAAGGGGCTGGTCGCGGAGCGGGAGCGTCGGGCGGTGTTGAAGGTCCATCAGGACGCGCAGCGGCTGCTTGAGCCGGTCGCGGTGGTCAACCCGTTCGCCACGAGGCTGGCGTTCTCGGACGCGCGGACCAGGACGCGCAGGGATCACGTGAAGTATCTGACGTTGATCCGCGCGATCGCGCTGCTGCACCAGCACCAGCGGCCGCGGAAACCCGTGACCGTGGACGGGCAGCAGGTGTCGTTCATCGAGGTCGTCCGGGAGGACGTGCTGCTCGCGAACCGGCTCGCGCACCGGGTGCTCGGCCGGTCGCTCGACGAGCTGCCGCCCGGCACCCGCAGGCTGCTCGACCGCTTGGAGCAGCTCGTCGCGGCGGCCGCCGCGGAGCAGGGCGTGTCACGCGAGCGGGTCAGGTTCACCCGCCGCGAGCTGCGCGAGCGGCTCTTCTGGGGTGACACCCAGTTGAAGGTCCACCTGTCCCGGCTGGCGTCGCTGGAGCTGGTGCACGCGCACCGCGGCGCGCACGGCCAGTTCGTCTACGAGCTCGCGTGTGACCGCGACCAGGCCGTCGACGGTGCGCTGCTGCCCGGGCTGATCGACCCCGACCAACCCGCCGAGGATCGCCAACCGCATGGCTATGACGTGGATCGGTCGGGGTCAGAAACGGATCAGTCGGGGGGTGGTCGGCCCCTGGTCGGTGCCCGGTCGGCCCATGGTCGGCCTGCCGGAAACGGCGCCGATCCCAGCAGCGGCGGGCGATCCCATCGCCCAGCGGCCGAACCGGCGTCGAACGGACTGTCCCAGGCTGCTTCTTCCCTAGCCGCTGAGCCGGTCACAGTCGCAGTTGCGGGGGCGGCGGGCTGATGCCCAGGCGCGGCGAGCGCTCACCGAAGCTGATCCCTGGCGATCGGTCCGATCCGTTGGGGTTCCCGGTGCTGGTCGAGGAGTTCCTGGAGTCGATGGCGGTTCGCGGCTATTCGGAGAAGACGATCGAGAACCGCCGTTACAACCTGACCTACCTCGTCCTGTGGCTCGCCGATCGCGGCGTGTCGCGGCCGGGTGAGGTGACCAAGCCGATGCTCGACCGCTACCAGCGCGCGGTGTTCCATCATCGCAAGCCCGACGGGCAGCCGCTCAGCTTCCGCAGCCAGGTGCAGCGCCTGACGCCGGTCCGGGCGCTGTTCAAGTGGCTGGCGCGGGAGAACCGGATCCTCTACAACCCCGCCTCCGAGCTCGAGCTGCCCAAAGCCGAGCGGCGCCTGCCCCGCGCCATCCTCTCGCAGGCCGAGGCCGAGCAGGTGCTCGCGGTCCCGGATCTCGCGGACCCGTTGGGGCTGCGCGACAGGGCGATGCTGGAGCTGTTCTACGCGACCGGTGTTCGCCGCTCGGAGCTCGCCGGACTGCGGGTGTTCGACCTCGACATCGAACGCCTCACGCTCGCTGTGCGGCAGGGGAAGGGCCGGAAGGACAGGATGATCCCCACCGGTGAGCGCGCCGTCGTCTGGATCGCCCGCTACCTGAACGACGTCCGCCCGCGCTTGGCGCTGGAGCCTGATGACGGGATCCTGTTCCTCACCGTCGACGGGACCGTGTTCTCCCCGGACCGGCTGACCGGCCTCGTCGCCGACTACGTCCGCCGGTCCGGGGTCGGGAAGCCCGGCGCGTGCCATCTGTTCCGGCACACGATGGCCACCCTGATGCTCGAAGGCGGGGCGGACATCCGGTTCATCCAGCAGATGCTCGGGCACGCCGACATCTCGACCACCCAGATCTACACCCAAGTCTCCCTCCGCCAGCTCAGGGCGATCCACGCGGCCACCCACCCTGCCGCCCAGAACACGCCACGCCAGCAACGCTCCGCCGCGGGCGTCGCCGACCCGCGGCCGATCGCCGCGTTCGAGACCGAGGTGCTGCACATCGCGCTGGACGCCGAGACCCACGCCGACAGCGACGCCGAGCGCCAGGAGGGAAGCAGATGACCACGAACGACCGGCCTGGTCCCAGCTGCCTCAGCTGCCAGACGCCAGCGGTGGTCTGCGCGGAGTGCGTGCGAGCGCTCGCGCTGCAGTGGTTCGGCGCGGTCGCCCGGCATCCCGAGACCGGCACCGACTGCGTTCTGTGCGAGCAAGGCCCGGCCGTCTGGTGCGGCCATTGCTTCGTCGGCCAGGTCGTCGGCTACCGGACCGCGCTGCTCAACGGCGGCACCCGGATCGGCGAGCCCACGACCAGAAGCCTCTGAGCATGCCGCCAGCGGCCTCACGCCGCCTCGACGACCCCGGGCCGCACCCCAGAACCAACCGCAAAGGGAGCACCACCACCGCACATTTGCATCACGGATGCCGGGCCCCGGATCTCACGCTCGCGACAGAGTCCGCCAGGAGAACGCCCGCCTCGATGTGCTGTCGTCCTCGCCGACGATCACGCTCAGGCCATCCCGCCCGCCTGACCTCCTCTCCGTCCTGGAGGTCACCGTCCCGCTCCCGAATCGCCGACCCTCCGTCCCTGGTTCCCGTGCCCGCGAACCATGCTCTTGCTGGGCTGGCCCCGCCCCCGCCACAACACCGTCTGCTGCTGTGAGCCCGACTACCCGCACCCCTGGCTGACGTTCTACGTGGGGGGTGGGTAGTCGGGCTCACAGCAGCCCCGGAAACCCAGCAACCACGGGGCGGGGCCAGCCCCAGGGGTGGACTCCAGATCCACCCTTCCGTCCACCCTTTCGTCCACCCCTGGGGCCGAGCACGAGAGCGGTCCGAGAGCCGTCCGGAAGAGGCTGGGTTCATCGAGGTGAAACTGTGTGCGGCAGCGCCGGAGGCGAGCAGGGGGACAGCCTCAGCGTCGTTGACGTCGAGGACGAGACGGTGGGCAGCGAGGAGCGGATCAGGGCAAGCCGTCGAGAACAGCCAAGGGCGATCTCGGGCTGGCGCTACCGTTCCAAGGGCGATGAGCGAGACGCTGCGGATGACGATCGTCTACGAGGACGCTGGCGAGGGATGGATCATGGCCACGATCCCCGAGGTGCGCGGCGTGTTCAGCCAAGGCCGCACCCGCGAGGAGGCGCGCGAGAACGTGATCGACGCGCTCCAGCTGATGCTCAGCCCCGACCCCGGCGAGCAGACCCAGCCCGACCGCGAGTCGCTCGAGCTTCAGATCGCGTCGTGAAACGCGTCGATCTCGAGCGGCACCTGCGTGAGCACGGCTGCCGTCTCGTCGACGAGCGCGGGGGACACTCCAAGTGGGCAGGCCCAGCCGGCGAGCGAGCGCCGATCCCGCGCCACCGCGAGCTCGGGACCGGCCTCGTCCGAGCGATCTGCAGGCAGCTCGGCGTCCCGCCACCGTCCGGAGCTCGCTGAGCCCGGCGCCCGGCCCGCGCAAGCTACGCGCGAGTGGTCCGCCATCGCTCGCCCGGCCAGCCCCCCGGCCACCCGGAGCGTCTCGCGAACCCGCGGCCCGCGCCTGGTGGCGAGTGATCATCAGCGGGAGGCGAAGCCGGTCACGAACGCGTGACGCACCACCGGGCCGCCTGACCTGGCTGCTCTTCGTTGCCCTCCCCGGCAACCATGACCGCCCCGGGATCGGTCGCCTGGGTGCCGTCACCGGCGGGTGGGACACTCCCAGGCCGATGCTCCCGGTCCACACCCGCCGACTGGTCGTTCTCTTCGCCGCCCTCACCGCCGTCGTCCTGACCGGCTACGCCGGCGTCACGACGACATCGGGCCCGACCGGTGTCGGGGTCCAGAACCGCGTCTGGGCCTTCACCCCAGCCGCCCAGCTGCTCGCCCCGCCGACGACATCGCAATCCCCCTGCTCAAGCCCGGGTTTGAGCGCCTCGACGATCGGGATGGCGTCAGGGTTCTGTGTTGCCACAGAAGAAACGGTCTCGGCGGGAGCGCGGGATGCCGCGGTCGAAACGACGCAGGCTGGTGAGCGGTTCGTTCGTGTAGGTGCGCGACCTCAGAACCTGAACTTCACGTTCGACACGCCCGGTGGGGTCCGCGCCGGTACGTACGCGTTCCCAGAGGAGACCTTCAATCAAATTGGATTCGATCCGGCTGCGCTGAAGAACTTCGGCGATTTGCCAGGCGAGCCGCCCACTGTCTACCGCACTTTGGAGCCTCCAGCAGGAACTCCGATCCAGCGCGGAGTGGTGCCTGGCGGCGAATTCGGCGGCGAGGGCGGGGTCCCCGAGGTCTTCTTCCCGGAGGGATTCTGATGCCCGCGCCCCTCTCAGACGCCGTCACAGAGCTGATCCTGGGCTTCCCTGAGTACAAGATGGGCACCCACAAGGTGGCGCTGAAGCTGCGCGACGGCACGATCGTAGAGAACGTTCTGGTCGCCTGGGGCAACGAGGTGATTCGGGTTGACGGGGTCGACGGTTGTCCGTTCGACCCGAAAGAGGTCGTCGACGCCTACGACCGCTCATAGCGTGTTCCGGGGATGACGACCAGTCGGCTCGCGATCGAACGTCTCATCGGGGTACTCGTACCGCTCGTCGGCTGTGTTGGCGTGCTCCTGCTCTCCGCGGCGCAGACAAATGCTGCCGCGTATCGGTACGACCCGCCCAGCGCCTCGCCGTCCGCGTCTACGACGTCCCTCGCGAGGTTGCCGCTGAACAAAGCGAGCGCGGATGCCTGGTCCCCCCGATCCTCAGCGATGGGTTCTGCCGCCAGGCGAAGCTTCAGTGCCGCAGAAGCAGGACCGGGCGCCTGGGCGGATGTGAGCGAGTCGATGTCTGGGCGAGCGGCCGCTTACCAGGCGCAGATCGCCGGTCGGGCCGGCGTGTACGAGGTAGACGGTGTGAAGTTCGACGGGTTCGCCAATGGCGCGCTTCAGGAGGCCAAGGGGCCTGGCTACGCGACGTTTGTGCGCAATGGGCAGTTCGTTCCGTGGTTCCGCGGAGCCGACGCTCTCGCTGGTCAAGCGGAGCGCCAGGTCGCCGCCGCGGGCGGGACGCCGATCGACTGGTCTGTCGCAGAGCCGTCGGCGGCGACCGCGATCAGGAACCTGTTTGCAGAGCGTGGGATCTCGGGGATTGGCGTCAGCTACGTGCCGCCGGGGCCGTGAGCGAGCCGTTCTATCTCGGTGCCTATTGGGGGCCGCGGAAGGAAGCGGTGGCTTCGTGCGCTGATCGGCTGGCTGCCTGTCTGTCCGGCCTTGCCCGTGCAAGCGAGTTGGTTGGCACGTGGTATCTGAAGGCGAATCGTAAGTCCGAGATGACCAAAGCGCCGGTCTCGATCGAGCCGGAAGCACTGGCGACGCTCTTGCAGGCGGGGCAGAATCGCCGTGACGTCGATCGCGAGCCGATCCTTGAGCTCGGGTTCTCGGTAGCTATGTGGAACGGCGACTACAAACGCGCTGTCGGCATGTCGGTCAAATGCGGCGCGTGGTCCACGGTCGTGCCGAACAGCTTCGTGCTCAGCCTGCCATCGATCGATGACGGGGCAGCTGAGCTCTACGCGCCGGATGTGGCTCAGGAACTGATCCGGTCGGTAGTCACTGCCTGGGAGCCGGAGTGGGCGACCTTCACGAGCCATTCCCTACGAGAAGCTCAGCAGCTGGCTCCAGGCGCTCCAGTACTGGGCTGGGCGACTTATCTGGCGTCGCGTGATGGCGTTTCTGAGCCCCAGGTTCCATCGGGCGTGAGTAGCGAACCGCTCGGCGCAGGGGTGCTCGTCAGGGTCGGACAGGATCCGATGCAGCTGTCTGAGCCGGTCCTGTTGGCGGCCAGAGGCGCTCTGAACCTCATGGGCCGCTGACCGTGCGGCTCGCGATCCGGCGCATGGTCCTGCTCGTGGTGTGGGCGCTCGCGGCGGTGAGTTTGGCGCTGATCATCTCGGCGCCCGCCACCGCTGCCGGATACGGGTACGACGCTCCACCGACGGAATCGCATGTAGCTACAACGCCCACCGCGAACTTGTCGTCGGCGACAACGGTCGGGCGGCCGCCGCCCTCAGCGCCACGCGGGTCTACACATGCGGCCTCCGCGCCGTTACTTGCCACAGAAGAACCAGGGATCACCGCCGCAGACGGGACCGAGATCACTGGCTACACGCGTCACGGGCTCAACAGGGCGATCGGGGATGGACCGCAGGCCCCGGGAGTGGCCGAGCGGGCCGGCACCGACCCAGGCGCGATCCTCGACGCTCTCCGCAATCCACAGAAGATCACTGAGGGTGTCGATCAGTTCGGACGGCCGTACAAGGTCTACTCCGGCTCGGACGCGCGCGTTGTGGTCAACCCGCAGACAGGTCGGATCATCTCCACGAACCCGCTGGGCGGGGCGGGCGTTCGAGGCGGCTCATGAGCAGCCAGCGCCGCGTGAGCCTGAGCCCAGAGCAGTGGCGGTACCTCACGACAGTCGGCTATCTGAGCGACATGCTCCGCGAGTGCGTAAACCAGGCCGAAGCCACCCCGGACGGGCGGGCGGTGCTCGACGTTGACCCCGAGTTGGCCGAGGACTTCAGGTCGGCCTTAACCGAGCGACTCGCGGCCACCGGCTTCGACGAGGCCTATGAGCCGAACGAAGAAGGCGAGCAGCTAGAGGCGCTAATCGATGCGTTCCACGCGTAGCTTCGTCGCCGGCCTCGTTCTATTCGTCCTGCTGGGCATCGCCGGGCTCGCGGCGTCCCCGGTTCTTGCGTGCTCCAGGGTGAGGCAGCCAGGCTCGAGCCACCAGTACGACGGGCCCGCGCAGTCTGCCGCCCCCGTGTGGGCGTCCCTCGCTTCACGTACGACCCCCGCGGCAAACGTCGCACCCGCCTCAGCGGAGAGCCATGCCAGGTTCCTCGCCGCCGTGCGGTTGTCCGGGCGCGGCTCACGCTTTTTGGTTGCCGCAGAAGAAGGAGCTTCGGGTGGGACGCAGCTCTTCAGGGTGACCGGGCCGGACGAGACGGCCGAT